>CZKS01000103.1_pt1 | contig 14490 bp, 13 predicted proteins | sample 1122221 | NCBI WGS metagenome assembly CZKS01 (sample SAMEA3539301, study PRJEB10725) | soil metagenome | biome: tundra; feature: field; material: soil | place: USA | collected 2010-05 | depth 0.15 m
TACCGAGCCGCGACCGTGAGGGAGTTCCCATGGGCCTGGTGGCCCACCAAAGGTGATGAAGACGCCCGTGGCGCACGCACTCCTGCGTGCCGCGTTCACACTCGTGTGAACGCTTGGGTTCGGTCGCCACGGGTGTTCGCAAGAGTGCGAACACGGCACACACTCCTGCGTGCGCCACAAGCGGGTTGCGTGGAATCAATAATTCGGACCCGCGTCTTCAACGGAGTCGGTGCAATGTGGTCCTATAATCGGATCAGTGCCCACCCAGCAGTCCGAAAACATCCGCAAAGCTCTGGACTCATTCCACATCGAGCTACCCTCCTGGGGATTTGCAAACACCGGCACGCGCTTCGGCAAATTTCTTCAGCCTGCGGCGGCCACCAACATCGAGGAGAAGTTCAGCGACGCGGCCGAGGTGCATCGCTGGACGGGAGTCTGCCCCACGGTCGCCATCCACGTGCTGTGGGATCTGCCGACTGGAGTGGCGAGCGCTGGCGACGTGCATCGGCTCGCCGCGAAGTACGGGCTGCGCCCTGGATCCATTAATCCCAACCTGTTTGAAGATCAGATCTACAAATTCGGATCGCTCGGAAATCCGGATGCCGCAGTGCGCCAACAAGCCCTGAATCATATCTTCGAGAGCATCGAGATCATGAACGCGTTGGGAAGCCGCGATCTGTCGCTGTGGCTGGCCGACGGATCGAATTATCCAGGCACGCAAAACATCCGCCACCGCAAGAAGTGGATTGAAGAACAATTGGCGGCGGCGGCCGCGCGCTTGGCAGAGGGCCAGCGAATGCTAGTGGAATACAAACCGTTTGAGCCGGCTTTCTATCACACCGACATTGCCGATTGGGGCATGGCGTTGCTGCTGGCACAAGCGGCCGGTCCGAAAGCTAAAGTGCTGGTGGATACAGGTCATCATTATCAGTCGCAAAACATCGAGCAGATTGTGGATTGGCTGCTGGATGCCGGCATGCTTGGCGGATTCCACTTCAACGATCGCCGTTACGCTGACGACGATCTCACACTGGGGTCCATCGATCCATATCAGGTTTTTCGCATCTTTCATGAAATTCGTTTCTTCGAATGGGAGACCGGCAAACCCGCCGATATCGCATACATGGTGGATCAGAGCCACAATCTGAAGGGCAAGATCGAGGCCATGATTCAAACGGTGACCACGGCGTTGGAATTGTATGCCAAGGCCGCGATCGTTGATCACGAACGGCTCTCGGTGTGCCAGACCAAGTGTGCGCTGGTGGATGCGGAGATGGGTTTGAAGGACGCTTATTCAACCGACGTGCGGCCCGCCATTGTCGAATGGGCGAAATCGAAGGGACTGCCAGAGAATCCGATGGAGGCTTTCCGCGAGAGCGGGTATTTGGAACGGATCACGTCCGAACGATCCGAGAAAAATGCGCCCTCAGCATCCAGCTATGCGTAACGCGCTCTAGACCTGGATCACGCTCCCTCCCGGTCGCGGCTCGGAAACAATGCGCGTGGTGTTTTCGAATGCGCTAACCGAGCCGCGACCGGAAGGGAGCGTTACGACCGCGCGGTGCCCAAATAATTCCCATACCCAACAATCATGGTCGATGCCAGCAACAAAGCCAAACTCAGCGCCAGCAGCCCTTTGGTCCGCCGTCCAGCGCCGCTCCATTCGTGCAACGCGATTCCCCACAGGCTGCTGAAGATGATGATGCTGGCCATGTGCAAGGTCCAGCTGGAGAATTTGTAAACGCCCATTTGCGTTTCGCCCATGGTGTAAAAGAAGAATTGGAAATACCAGATACTGCCGGCCAAAGCGCACACCAGGTAGTTGGGAAGCCTGGGAAATCGCGAGTCGAAGTATTCGCCGCCGGACTTGTTACGGATGTGCAGCGTCAAGCACCACACAAAATTAGTCAGGAACCCTCCCGCGAGCACCACCACCAGGATCGGCAATCCCTGCCACAATGGCGCCGTGCCATGCCGCAGCGTTGCGGCGCGGATAGGATCGCCAGCCGCGAGACCGTACGAGAAGCAAGCGCTCATCACGCCGCAAAAGGTGGCGACCAGCAATCCCTTTTTCAAGCGAAATTCTTTGATGACAACCTGCTTCATCGCGTCGGGCATTTCACGCTCTTTAGAAATTCCGGCCGCACCCGCGAATGCGATCCCTATCAGGCAGACCAGAACTCCGATGAGAATAACCACGCCGGATTGAGTGCCCAGCACCTGGCTTTGAAATTCACCTCGGAAGATCGGCGGCATCAACGTGCCGAACGCGGCGCAATAACCCAAAGCGACCGCCATCCCCAACGACAGACCTAGGTAGCGCATGGTTAATCCAAACGTGAGGCCACCAAAACCCCACAGGACGCCGTAGAAAAAAGGCCAGAAAAGCGCGGCGGTCGGCGTCTCATGTAAAGTGGCCAGCAGATTGTTCGTCATACTGAAAGCCAATATCCAGGGAACAATAATCCAGCTGAACACTCCGCCGGTTAACCAATATGTTTCCCACGACCAACGCTTCACGTAGCGATAGGGGACGTAGAAGGTGCCGGCGGCGAAACCACCCAGCCAATGAAATACCACTCCAAGCGCGGGATTAGGAGTCATGAGTCTCAGGCAGGTGGAAGATTTCTTCCAACTGCAGGAATCCTTCATCAGGATTGCGATCGTTCAAATTCTCAAAGAACTCGGCCATCTCGCGCTGCCACTGCGCATTCACTTCGCGCTGGGACATGCCTTGGAGCGCTGCGGCCAGATCGGGTGTTTCAAAATAACCAACCAGCAATCCGTCCGCACGAAGAAACAAGGAGTAGTTGGTCCAGCCGGTTTCGCGCAAAGCTTGCAGCATGTCCGGCCAAACGGCGCTGTGCCGTTGTTTGTATTCTTGCAGCCGCTCCGGCCGCACTTGCAATAAAAAGCACACGCGTTGCATGGGTTGCTACGATACTTAAACCAGCCAATGGCCGAGTTATTCAGTCTCTCACAAGCCGTCGCTCGGTTCGTCGAGGATGGCGACGTGGTGGCGATGGAAGGGTTCACGCACTTGATCCCTTTCGCGGCGGGACATGAAGTGATTCGTCAACGGCGGCGCGGCCTGACGCTGGTGCGGATGACGCCCGACATCCTTTATGATCAGTTGATCGGAATGGGAGCCGCGCGCAAGCTGGTCTTTTCCTGGGGCGGCAATCCGGGCGTAGGATCGCTGCATCGCATGCGCGACGCAGTGGAGCGCGGCTGGCCGGCTCCGCTGGAACTCGATGAGCACAGCCACGCCGCGATGGCCAATGCCTACGAGGCCGGAGCCGCTGGCCTGCCGTGCGCGTTCTTTCGCGGCTATCGCGGCACGGATCTTCCGCGCGTGAATCCGAACATCAAAGTCGTCGCATGTCCATTCACGGGCGAAGAGCTGGCCGCGATCCCATCCATTCGGCCCGATGTCGCGATTATCCACGCGCAAAAAGCGGACCGCGAAGGTAACGTGCTGATCGAAGGCATTGTGGGAGTACAAAAAGAGGCCGTGTTAGCCGCGCGGCGCTCTATTGTGACTGTCGAAGAGATCGTCGATGATCTTGAGTTGAAAAGCCCGAATGCAGTGGTGCTGCCAAGTTGGACTGTTTCAGCCGTAGTCGCGGCGCCTGGCGGTGCGCGTCCATCTTACGCGCATGGTTATTACGCCCGCGATAACGCGTTCTATTTCGCGTGGGACAAGATCTCGCGCGACCGCAATACGTTTCTCGAGTGGATGCGGGCCAATGTGACTGAGGCGCGTTCATGAATTACACCACCGCCGAGATGATGACGGTGGCGGCGGCACGCGCTCTCTCGAACGACGACATCTGTTTTGTCGGAATCGGTTTGCCATCCGCTGCGTGCAACCTGGCGCGCCTCACGCACGCACCTGAGATCACGCTCATCTATGAATCGGGAACCATTCGAACGCGGCCCTCCGTGTTGCCGCTCTCCATCGGCGATGGCGAGCTGTGCGAGACGGCGCTGGCAACCGTCTCGGTCCCGGAGATGTTCCGCTATTGGCTGCAGGGCGGACGAATCACAGTCGGATTCCTGAGCGGCGCGCAAGTGGATCGCTTCGGCAACCTGAACAGCACCGTGATCGGCGATTACCATCGGCCCACCGTTCGGCTGCCCGGGAGCGGCGGCGCGACGGAAATTGCGACGTCCTGCAGCGAAATCTTCATCATCATGCGCCAAAGTAGGCGGAGCTTCGTTGCCCAACTCGATTTTCTCACGTCGCTGGGACATGGACGGAACGGCACGGAACGTCAAGCCAGCGGAGTGCAAACCAAAGGTCCGACGCTTCTGATTTCCGATCTCTGCAGCATGTCGTCCGATCCGGCCACTAAGGAGTTTGTGGTTCACTCGCTACACGCCGGCGTCTCGCGCGAGCAGGTTCGCGAAAATACCGGATGGGAGATTAGATTCGCAGAGAACGTGGAGGAAACTCCGCCCCCCAATCGGATGGAGCTCGAAGCGTTGCGTGATCTAAATGAGAGAACCGCTGCCGCGCACGGCGTAACAGCCGCGGATTGAAGCTATGTCTCAAAACACTTATCGACGACACGCTCCAGGCGATCAGCCGCCTTATCTCTACAAACAGTACGCATCCACGGTTCGCCGAGCGCCGTCGAAACCTCTGATTTTCCTGCCGCACACGCTCTCGGAAACCAGCGGGCCAATTTTCCGCCCGAGTGCCATTGGCGAGACCGATCATGATCTCACGCGCCAGCATGCAGGAGAGCCGCAAGGCGAACGCATCATCGTCACTGGCCGGGTATTGGATGACAACGGCCGTGCCATTCCCAACGCGCTGATCGAGATTTGGCAGACTAACGCGGCTGGCCGTTACCGGCACGCGAAGGACAATCATCCAGCGCCGCTCGATCCCAACTTCACCGGTGCAGGCCGCGCTGTGACGGATGAGAATGGCGTTTATCGTTTCGTCACCATTAAACCCGGCGCATACCCATGGAAGAATCATCACAATGCGTGGCGTCCGGCGCATATTCATTTCTCGCTCTTTGGTCCGGCATTCTGCACGCGCTTGATCACGCAAATGTATTTCCCGGGCGACCCGTTGATACCCTTCGATCCGGTTCTGCAGTCGATTCCTGACGAGAAGGGCAGGCAGCGCTTGGTGGCCAAATTCGACCTCGATACCACCCAACCGGATTGGGCGCTCGGGTATCAATTCAACATCGTGCTACGCGGCCGCGAAGCCACGCCGTTTGAGAAATGATCATGGAACTGATTCCCACGCCGTCACAAACCATCGGGCCGTTCTTCCACATTTGCCTCACTCCTCAAACGGATCTCGGCGATCTCACGGGCGAAGGAATACGGCTGGTCTGCCGGATACTGGACGGCGACGAAACTCCGGTGAACGATGCCATGATCGAGGTCTGGCAAGCCGACGCCGCAGGCGATTATGGCCACTTCGGACGGCAGTGTACCAACGAGGCTGGCGTTTGCGTTTTGGAAACTGTCAAGCCAGGGCGAGTCGCTGAGCAAGCGCCTCACTTGAATGTGCAGATCTTCGCTCGAGGGTTACTCAAGCAGCTATTCACGCGGATTTACTTCGAAGGTGACCCATCCAACCTGAACGATCCAATCCTCGCGCTGGTGCCCGAGGATCGCCGCGGAACGCTGATGGCGCGGCCGAACGCTGAAGATTCGAGCGTCTGGAATTTCGAGATTCGGCTCTGTGCCGATTCAGAGACTGTATTCTTCGATGTTTGAGTGATTGTATGCCTGTTCGTCTGATCGAAAGTCTCGCCACAACGGAGCCGCTTGCGGATGTTTTTTCCGACCGGTCAATCTTGCGCGCGATGCTGGATTTCGAGGTCGCGCTGGCGCGCGTCGAAGCGCGTTTCGATGTTATCCCGCGCGAGGCTGCGGAAGTGATTGCGCAAGCGGCGAACCCGGATTTATTCGACGCGCCCGATCTCGCGCGCGAGGCTTTGCGGGCCGGGACCCCAGCCATACCGTTCGTAAAGGCGCTGACCGAGCGCGTAAGATCAACGGATCGGAAGGCCGCGCGATTTGTTCATTGGGGCGCAACGAGTCAAGATGTTGTGGACACCGCGTTCGTCCTGTTGCTCAAACAAGCGCGGCCACTGCTCGAAGCGGACCACGTACGGCTGGACGACGCGTTGCGGAATTTGTCCGAACAACATAAGGACACCGTGATGCTTGGGCGGACTTTACTGCAGCCGGCGCCGCCCGTTACTTTCGGACTGAAGGCGGCGGGATGGATGGCCGCTGCGCAGCGTGGCTGGACGCGCATCGCCAGTCGATTCGTGGAGGCGCTCCTGCTTCAGTTTGGAGGGGCCAGCGGCACGTTAGCGTCGCTCGGCGACAAAGGCGGCGCGGTCGGCCGGGCACTCGCCGAGGAGTTGGACCTTCCGTATCCTGATGCGCCCTGGCACACGCATCGCGATCGGTTGGCGGCTCTGGTGGCGGCTTGTGGAGTTGACACCGGATCGCTCGGGAAAATGGCGCGCGACATTTCGCTGCTCATGCAAAGCGAAGTGGGTGAGGCCGCCGAACCGGGCGGCGATGGACGTGGCGGCTCATCCGCTATGCCTCACAAGCACAATCCGATTGCTTGTTCGCTGACGCTCGCGGCGGCGCATCGCGTTCCGGGTCTGGTAGCTGCGTTTCTTTCATCCATGGTCCAAGAACACGAACGTGGCGTTGGCGGCTGGCAGGCGGAGTGGCCTACTGTCGCGGCCGTGGTCCAGGCCACCGGCTTAGCGGTAGCGTCCATGGCGGAAGTCGCGGAAGGACTGTCGGTGGACCCGGCACGCATGCGCGCCAACATCGAGGCCACGCGCGGCGTGATCTTCGCCGAACGCGTTGTGATGATGCTGGGCGCGAGCCTGGGCCGCGACGCCGCGCACAAGTTGCTCGAGGAAGCTACGCGGCAGAGCGTTGCTCAGAATCGGCGGCTGATTGAGGTTTTGGAAGAAATTCCAGAGATCACGCGCGCAATTCCTCTTGATGTATTGCGCACGCTGGATACGCCCGAAGACTATCTGGGCGCGGCTGAAGAATTTCGAAAGCGCCTTTGAAAAGGAGTGCATCTTGCCATTCGTGAATGTTGACAATACGCGGCTGTTCTATCGGATGGAAGGCGCTGACGACCGGCCGGTGCTGGTTATGTCGCACTCGCTCGGCTGCGATCACGGCCAGTGGGATATCCAGACGCGCGATCTGTTGCCACATTTCCGGGTTCTGCGCTACGACATGCGCGGCCACGGCGCATCTGACGTCCCACCCGGCGATTACTCCATCGAGCGCTTGGGCCGTGACGTACTGGCGATCGTTGACGCGCTCGGAATTGGCAAGTTCGCCTTCTGCGGTCTTTCAATAGGCGGAATGATCGGCCAATGGCTGGGAGCGTCGGCGCCGGACCGGCTAACGCATCTGGTGCTAGCAAATACCTCGCCGAGAATGGACACAGCCGCGATGGAGACACGCCGGCGCACGGTGCTTGAGGGCGGCGTGACCGCTGTGGCCGATGCGGTGCTGGGACGATTCTTCATGCCAGAGACGCTGGCCCGGCAGGATGCGGACGTGGCTTCGGTGCGGCGAACGCTGCTCAACACAGATCCGCGTGGCTACGCCGGATGTTGCGCGGCAATTCGAGACATGGATCAGACTGGATTGCTGCCGCAGATTCGGGTACCCACGTTGATCATCGTTGGCGATCGCGATGTATCCACTCCTTGGGCCGGGCACGGCGAGGTGCTGGCGCGCGACATCCCGAAGGCGCGTGTTTTGCACCTTCCCACAGCGCATTTGTCCAACCTGGAACGTCCGCGATCGTTCACGAGCGCGCTCGCTGATTTCTTGATTCCTGTTGCCAGTGATGCTCTGGAAGCTGGCTATCACATGCGCCGCGAGATGTTGGGCGATGCCTACGTGGAAGCTGCTATCGCGAAAACCACCGAGTTCACGCGTGAGTTTCAGGAATTGATCACGCGCTACGCTTGGGGAACCATCTGGACGCGTCCGGGGCTGGACTTGCGAACGAGGCGGTTGTTGGCGCTCTCCGAAACAGCGGCATTAGGACGCTGGGAAGAGTTCCGCTTGCATGTGCGCACGGGCCTGGACCACGTGCTCGAGCCGTGCGATCTAAAAGAGCTGTTGCTCCAGACCGCCATCTACGCGGGGGTTCCAGCGGCCAACACCGGATTCCAGATTGCTAAAGAAGAGATCGAGAAAGCATGCGCACCCAAGTCGGGATAATCGGCGCGGGGCCGGCGGGGCTGATGTTATCGCACCTCCTGCATCTGGAAGGGATCGAGTCGGTGGTCCTTGAAACACACACTCGCCGGTACGTGGAAGAGCGCGTTCGAGCCGGCGTGCTGGAGCAAGGCACGGTGGATCTGCTGGTGGAAAGCGGCGTGGGCGCGCGGCTGAAGAAGCAAGGGTTGGTGCATCACGGGATTGAGCTGAGCTTCAGTGGCCGGAGGCATCGCATTGATTTCCAGGATCTCACTCCCGGGCGCTCCATCACTGTGTATGCCCAACAAGAAGTAATCAAGGATTTGATACAGGCGCGGCTGGACGCCGGAGGTCAGATTCATTTTGAAGTGGGCGATGTTAGCCTGCACGGTTTGGACACCTCGAAACCCTCCATCTATATCGGGGCCCAAGAGCTGGTGTGTGATTTCGTGGCTGGGTGTGACGGCTCGCATGGTGTGTCGCGCGCGTCTATCCCAGAAGATGCGCTTCGAGTTTTCGAGCGCGGGTACCCTTTCGCATGGCTCGGGATTCTGGCGGAGGCGCCGCCGGCATCCGAGGAACTAATCTACACGTATCACGAACGAGGCTTCGCGCTGTTCAGCATGCGGTCGCCCAAGATCACCCGGCTGTATCTGCAATGCGCGCCGGATGAAGACATCGCGCGATGGCCGGATGCCAGGATCTGGGAAGAACTTTGCACACGGCAGACCACGAGCGACGGCTGGAGGCCGGCCGAAGGCCCGATCCTGCAAAAAAGCATCACCGGGATGCGGAGCTTTGTGGTTGAGCCCATGCAGTTCGGCAGGCTTTTTCTGGCGGGCGATGCCGCTCACATTGTTCCACCTACCGGGGCGAAGGGAATGAACCTGGCCATCGCGGATGTTCGGGTGCTGGCTAGAGCACTTGCTGAGTTCTACGCTTCCGGGCGGAAGGAGCCGTTGGATCAATACTCGGCCACTTGTCTCGGGCGGGTGTGGAAAGTGCAGCGCTTTTCGTGGTGGATGACGTCGATGTTGCATCGTTTCGAGACAAGAGATGGATTCGAGCATCGGCGACAGCTCGCGGAGTTGGATTATGTTACTGGGTCGCGAGCGGCGTCGACGTCGTTGGCTGAGAATTATGTGGGATTGCCGATGGAGTAGTAAGAAGCAAGCCGGAGGCTTGCCCTACGGGGACGGGGACGCGGAAAACGCCGGTGAAGAAAAACGTGCTGCCGCTGCCCACCTGGCTCTCCACCCAAATGCGGCCACCCATCATCTCCACCAGCCTCGAACAGATGGCGAGGCCAAGACCCGTTCCGCCGTGCTTGCGGGTGGTGGACCCATCAGCTTGACGGAAGGCTTCGAAGATGAAACCTTTCTTGTCGGCAGGAATGCCGATGCCGGTATCCTTCACCGAGAACTGCAATGTGATTTCAGTGTCCGAAGACTGCTCGACAGCAGCATCGATATGGATACTGCCTTCGTCGGTGAACTTGATCGCGTTCCCGATGAGATTCAAGAGCACCTGGCGTAGCCGGGTGGGGTCTCCGAGCATGTTCTCGGGCACATCCGGGCTGATGGAAGTTTGAATCTGGAGGCCTTTCTGATGCACTGTGCCCGCTAATGTTTTGATGGCTTCCCGAACGCATTCGGCCGGCGAAAATGGCACGCTCTCGAGTTCCAAACGCCCGGCGTCGATTTTAGAAAAGTCCAGGATTTCGTTCAACAGACTCAACAACGAGGTAGCAGACTGCTGGGCTGTTTCCAGGTATTCGCGCTGCTCGCCGTCTAGTTCCGTTTCGAGCGCCAGCGCAGTCATTCCCAATACACCGTTCATGGGCGTACGGATTTCGTGACTAACGTTGGCCAAAAACTCACTCTTGAGCCGGTTGGCCTCCTGGGAATCCTTAAGTAGAAGCTCGATGTCGGCGTTCTTGCGTTCGATCTGCGCCTTTTCTGCGCGCAATTCATGAGTGCGCTGATCCACCGCCGATTCCAGCCGCTGTTGCTCTTTGCGGTAGCGGCGTTCGCGCGACCACATGTAGGACCACACCGCCAACAACAGCACACCGAGTCCGCTGACCCGGGCCCACCAGGTTTCCCACCATAGCGGAAGCACCTCGATGGACATGCGCGCCGGGTTCTGGTTCCATTCGCCATCCGCGCTACGAGCGGCCACTTCCAGCGTGTATTGTCCAGGCGGCAAGTTCGCGTACTCCAGTTGACGGAGAGAAGTCTCCACCCACTCGTCGGCGAAACCGGCCAGCCGGTAACGGCTCCGCACGCTTCTTTCATCCAGAAAGGTGAGCGCCGCGAAGAACGCGAGCAGCGGAGCATGGCCATGGCGCACGCGCACCGGCTGGGACAGATCTATTTGATTGCCGCCGATGTGAGCTTCCGTAATTTCAACTGTAGGAGGGGCCGAGGCCGCACTTGCTGCGGGACGGAAGTGAGAGAGTCCTCCGCTGGTGCCGATCCAAACGCTGCCGTCCGGATCGGCCAGGAAAGAAGCGGCGTCGCAATCGTCCCAGATCAGCCCGTCCTGTTGATCGTAATGATGCCAGCGCGCGCCGTTGTAGAAGTCCACGCCGCGGTCGCTACCGAACCAGATGCGTCCGCCCAGGTCGGCGCCAACGAATATCGCTTTGTCGGAACCCAAACCGTCTTTTTCCGTGAAGGTGCGGATGGCGAGGTGTCCACCATCCAGCGTAATTCGGGAAACGCCGTACGGTTCGCGGTAGCCGATCCAAATGGCGTCGTCCGCAGCTTGCGTGATGTAGCCGAGGTAATTTGTCGGCAAGCCATCTTTGGTGGTGAACCGCCGCCAGTGTCTATTTTCGAGCAGAGCGAGTCCACGACTGCCGCAGAACCACCAACGGCCCTGGCGATCCTCCATGGCGTCAAAGAAGATCTCGTCCGGAGTGCTCAAAGGCAGCTCGACGCGTTCGAAACGCATGCGGCGGCCTTCGGCGGCGCCGTGAAAGACACCACCGCGCGTGCCCACCCAAAGTCCTCCTTTGCTGTCCGATTTGAGCTTGGTGACTCGGTCGTTGGTGATGCCGTCACGCGCGCCATAATTGGTGACAACGCCCGTTTTCGGATCCAGCCGGGACACGCCGCCGGGCGAACTGCCGGTCCAAATGGTCCCGTCTTCGGCTTCCAGCACGTTGCGGACTTTATTGCCGTTGATTCCTTCGCGCTCGGTCCAAGCGCGCCAGTTTGGCTTACCGTCGGCGCCGATATGCAACCGATTCAGTCCAAGATCGGTGCCGACCCACAGGTCGTGGTTAGCGTCGCGCCGGATGGCCCAGATGGTATCGTTCGAAAGCCCTTCGCCCGAGGTCCAACTTTCCCATTGTTGATAACCGAGCCAGCGCGCGACGCCAAATCCTAGCAATCCGACCCAGATGGAGCCTTCGCGGTCAACCAGAACGCTGCTAGTGGGATCTGCCGGAAGACCCTGCGCCTTTCCGACGAACCGCCATTTGCCGCCGGCGCGCATGGTGACGCCAAAATCAGTGGGGACGAACAGCTCGCCGTTGCGGCCGAGGGACAACGCGGCGAAGTCGCTATTCTCGGGAATCGTCACGTCGACCGGCTCGAAGCGCGAAGCCAAGGGCGGGCGGTGGAGCAATCGGGTGGAACTGCGAATCCAGAGCGTTCCCTCTTTGTCGGTGATGATGGCATCCCAGCGATCGGGCGGGATGCCGTGCTCCTCACCAAGAGCGGTCACGTGGTTTGAAACACTGTTTGACTCGAGGCGGCAAATCTGGCTCCCGCAGCCGAACCAGACCACGCCGTCAGGGCTGGTGTGGATACCGTGAACAGCCGGGTCAACTCCGGGGATTGGGGGCGCCGGGACGAAGCGATAACCGCTCCCGGACGGACTTCCGATCAATAGCCCGGCCGAGGTGCTGACCAGAATGTGGCCAGCCTGGTCGGAGGCGATAGCAGAGCGGCCCACGATCTCGATGGGACGGCCCACGTCGACGTACTGGAATTTGGACCCCAGGCGACGGGCCAAGCCAGCCGATGTTGCAGCCCACAATACGTGGTCAACGGTCTCATAGAGTGATTCGATTCTCGCGCTCGGCAGACCATCGCGCATCTCGAAAGCCAGGAAATGAGCGCCGTCGTAGCGATAGAGTCCGTGCTGTGTCCCAATCCAAAGATAGCCGGTGGAATCCTGCAGCATACATAAGGTGGCGAGGTTGCCCAGACCTTGTGAGCCGGAATACAGTTTGAAGCTATAGCGCTGGGCGAAGGCGCTCGCTGGCAATCCGAGCAGCAGGATACCTGTGAGACAGACTATCGTCCAATGGCGAACTGTGCGCAAATAGTCCTTCCGTATCTTCTTCCATCGGCATGCTGCGGGAAAGCTTTATCGGGGGCTGGTTCTTCGGTTATTCGGTTCATCGGTTCTTCGGTTCTTCGGTTCTTCGGTTCTTGGAACGGACCTGTCGATTGAGATTCTTATTCGATGAAGCTTCGCATTAGGGTTGGGGGCATTTCGTAGCGGGCCCAGGCGCAGTGGCGGGCTTCATTTTGGCGCATCAAGAGCTCGTCGTGACGTTCGACTTGCTCTTTTGAAAAAACGAAGCCATGGTCCGCGGGGTGCCAGGGAATCCCTCTGCGGTTATGGAGTTCCAGGAGTTCGGCTGCGTTGCGGAGATCGCGGCGTTCCTGGTGCTTGCGGTCGGACTGGATGGTGCGGAGCTGGTCGAGCGTTTTTTGGAATTGGCGGGAGAGGCGAGAGCTGTAGAGGCCTAGGCTGGCTAGCTGCGGGACTAGGGACTCGGGGCTGGGGACTTCGGTGAGCAGACTGGTTTCGAGGAGTGGAATGCGATTCAGGCGCCAGGAGGTGTCGGCTAGTTCCTGGACGAGCTGGGTTTCGCTGGCATTGGCGGGTTGGTATTCGTCGCGAAAATGGAGGCAGTGTTGTTCGTAGGCGGCCTGATCTTCGGTGGGCAGGACGGCGGTACGGCAGGTTAGGCCGTGACGAAGCGCGTTTTGTGAAGAGCGCTTCTTGCCGGCCTCGGTGCGGGGTCCAGTGGAGTGCTCGGAGTTGGCGCGGTTGATTTCTGCGCGCCGGGCGGCCCATCGAAGGACCGGATCAGTTTCTGTTGTTGCTTGCATGTTGATACCTCTTGGGACCGGAATAGCATGGCGGTGGAGCGTGCGGCGCAGGAGGGTGGTGGAGGTTGTTGAGGGGGAAGGGATGTTTGGTTTCAAGTGCGACGTGACCCGGCGGGTCACACGCATCCGAGCGAGAAACGTAGGGCAACGCAGATCTCTTGCATGCGTTGATGGCTCAAGCTGGCGACTCGCTTGCCCAGACGGACTTGTGAGACGGTGACCAAATTGTGAAGATTCATCGCGCATCGATGCTTCATTCCGTCATCCACATCCAATACCATCTCTGACGGAACGCCGCGGACCGTGGAGGTGATTGGGGCCACTATTGCGGTCGAAAGATGGCCGATGGCGCTATCGCGGGTGAGTATGAGAACTGGCCGTTGCTTGTCCGGCGACGCAAATCGGCAGACGTGAACATCCCCGCGGTTCAATCTTCCGGCCAAGACGCGGCCTCCTCCCAGGGACGATATTCTTCTATGCGCTGCGGCCGGGCTTGATAGCCGCGCCGGTCGCGCTCCTCGAGTTCCACCAGATGCAAGCGCTTCAGATGTTCCCGGAGAGCGTGGCGAATTAGCGCAGATCGATTTACTTTTTGGCGCCTGGCTGCGATGTCAGCGGCCTTCAAGAGTTTGGCGTCCAGAACGACTTGTATGGTTTCCAGTGTGGGAATCTATCCACAGTATATTCGACAGTGAAGTTTTGCTAGTGAGCTACTTCGACTTGATCCAAAGGCCGCTCTTATTCGTTCCTGCAATGCTCTTGGCATAGCCGGGTCGCGCCCGCTTGATAGCCCCCACTCCAACGATATTCCCGCCGCAGTGAAGGATAGCTACAGCAATCGCGTGAGACAATTCTCGCCTGGCGGTCTGGGAATCTTCTAGCGCGCCGCCCTCGTTGATGGCGAGCGTACACGCGGCAATTTCGTCCAGCGTCAGATTGGAACCGAGCTTCGAAACGACTGCGTACTTCATACTTTGATTTTACGCCGTCGTATTGTGGGTAATTCACAGCGAAATACATTTTACTGCGCCGATTTGAGCGCGGTTTGGGGCGCTGATGGCCGCATTGCAGTCAGAGTTCGCGAAGCTGGCGACAAAATGCGGGTCCT
>CZKS01000464.1_pt1 | contig 14483 bp, 12 predicted proteins | sample 1122221 | NCBI WGS metagenome assembly CZKS01 (sample SAMEA3539301, study PRJEB10725) | soil metagenome | biome: tundra; feature: field; material: soil | place: USA | collected 2010-05 | depth 0.15 m
ATCACGCGATGGTTCCTTCGAGTTTCATAACTTGTCCGACGGGGACTACTCGCTTCAAATCAGTTTCACCGGCAATGAACCATCCCCAGTTACAACCTACGCCTTCCGCGTGGGAGCTGGCCGCTCAGCGCCGCGTTGGCGCTGGCCGGTAGCTTTTCTTTGCGCTGCCATTGCACTGATCCTGATTGTTCGTTTCGCTCCGGGCCTCGATCGCGTCAGATTTCGCATCGAGAAAACGGCATTTCTGTTGCGTCGCCGTTTTAGCCTCGCCGCCCCGGCTGGCCCTTCCGCCGCGCAGCCCACCGCTCCGGATCACTCCGGCGAAACTCTTCTCGGACGCTACCGTCTCAGCCGCGTCGTCTCGCGCGGCGGATTTTCGGTAGTCTATGAAGCGCGCGATCTTCGCGACGGCAATGCACGCCTGGCTGTCAAAGTTCTCAACAGGAACTCCAAACAGGATGGCTGGATTCGCGATCGCTTCGCGCACGAAGTGGCCGCCCTGCGATCGGTCGAGCATCCCGGCGTAGTCCCCATTCTGGATTCCTGGATTAGCCCGGCGGGCGAGCCCTGCCTGTCCATGCCGTTCCTCAACGGCCAGACCCTCCGAGCCGCTTTGGACGAAGGCCCGTTCAGCCTTCCCCGTGCCGCACGCATTATCAAACAACTGGGTTCCGCGCTAGCCGATGTGCACACCCGAGGCATCGTCCATCGCGATCTCAAACCGGAAAACGTAATCCTGCTCGAAGAGCAGGCGATAATCATCGATTTTGGAACCGCCGGCCTCCGCACCGCGGAAAACGAATTAGCCGCCACCACGCTCATGTCCGGATCGTTCCATTACATGGCGCCCGAACGCCTAACCGGCCATTATTCCCCATCGAGCGACGTCTTCTCGCTAGCCGTCATCATCCTCGAGATCCTAACGGGCAAGCGCCTGGCTGCCCTGAACGCAATGTTCTCCGATCCAACCTTCCAACCCGAACTAGAAAACGTCATCCAAACCCGCCTGGACCCAGAAATCGCAAAGCACCTAGCCGCTCTCCTAACCCCGGCCTTTAATCCCCAACCCCGCAACCGCCCATCCGAAGTAGCAACCTGGTCCGACCAAGTTGCATCAACAATCGAATCGTAGTGGGGCGGACCCCCTGGTCCGCGGCCGACGCCCCCGTCGGCCTGGCTGGTAGCGAATCGAAAATCTGAGGACACGATGGAGCCTCTGATCTCGATCTTGCCTCCTGTGCACGCCCTTAAAATTTCTCCCCCGCCCGCACCCCATGCCGGATGATCTTCTTCAGCGCCACCTGATCCAGATCGCTCAGCCGCTTGAACCGCACGCAAGCCTTCCCAATATTGGCTTTGGGAAGCGCTTCCTTATACTGTTCAGCGATGTAACCAAGTTCATCGCCGGCCGAGATATACAGCGAAATGTAATTCTTGTTGCTCGCCACCCCGATCCGGAACCAGTTGCCTTCCCGTCCCGTCGCGTACTTGTAGTGCCAGCGGCCATAAGCCAACATGCCGGCGTGAATAAATGGCTCTAGCTTGGGAGCAATCTTGCGAATCAACGCATCCAGAGCGGACACGTCGGCCCGGCGCGGTTCTTCGAGTTGGGCAATATATTCAGCAGGCGTGGAGACTTTAAGCTGACCCTTCACGGCGCCGCTCCCGTCAGACGTAGCGCTTCAACCGGTTGGCCATCCATTGCAGACCAAAATCGTGGTCGGCCCGCACTCGCCACATTTCCCGATTCTGCTGGCCACTGAGCTCTTGAATCGTTACGCCTTCCACCGAGCGCAGCCACACTGTCTCCGCAACCTTCGCATCCATCGCGCGCAGCTTCTCAAACACCATCTTCACCGCCAGCGCCGATTCCGGATCGATCGCCTTCTGATTGGCCGGCAGCAACAGCTCCGGGATCAACTCCGCCGGAACCGTCTTCACCGGACGCTTGTGCCGCGAATGATCGATCAACACCTGCCGCATGGCGCGCGCCGATATCCGAAAGAAGTGATCGTCGCTCAGTATCCGCGTGTCCAGCTTGCGTAGCTTAAGAAACAGTTCACTCACCAGCGCCGTGGGCTGCAACGTATGCCCCGGGCGCTCTCGCCGCAGCAAGCCGGAGGCGATGCCGCGCAGCCTGAAAAACGCCAGTCTGTAGAGGGCATCCCGAGCGATGCCATCCCCCAGCCGAGCCTTCTCAAACAGCGCTGCAAATGCTTCGGCCATCGCAAGGAGTATATCAAATCCCCACTCAAATAATGACTCCGGCATCACGGTAGGGTCCATATGGAATTACTCAGCGGCATTCTTTTTTATTTGGCAAGTCCGCCGGCAGTCAGCTAAATGTGCACGCACTCTTAGCGCACTACCCAACAGAAAAGTGATCGCAATTCGTACTGGGGTACGTATACTCCGGGCGGGCAAAAGGTGGCCATGCCCATGCCGAGCGCATGACAAGCGAAGAGAGAAGCGAGGCGGCGCGAAAAGCTGTTCAGGCTAGATGGGCGAAGGCAAAACCACGTGGGACGGCTGACGCCACGATCTAAGCCGCAGCCGCCATATCCAACTTTTCCTTGACGGCTTGCCTATCTAACTTGGTCTCATCCGGCAATTCGATAACGACGTCAGCGCAACGCACCAGCAGCGCTTTAGCCTCGCCGCTCCACGATTCAGAACGACCTTGGACTGCGACCTTCTTCCAATTACGGTACTTTGTGGCCCGCAGATCGGTCGCTTTAAAGCCGAAGCGCTCAGCGGCGGCAAGTGAATTGGAACCAGGCAACAGTACGCTCATCGCTACAGTATGAGCCTTCGCATGTTTTGGATAAGCCACAAAATCAAACCTGTGCTGAGCGTACCCCCCGCGAACAGTGACGTCTCCGGCAACTTTGAAGCGTTTTCTTGCCCACCCGCGTAGCGCGTGGCCGAATTGGACACGGATCGGCTCTTCCGTTGCCGCTGGAATATGGCCTACCAGTTGAGCCATCGCCAACCCGGAACACATTCCGACCGCTAGGATCATCGCCTGAACCTCATTAGACCTTACAGTGGCCTTGAAGGTCTCGTCCGTGTACGAGATTTTGAACCTTCTGGCGAGAGCCTCAAAATGCTGCGTAACAGAATCCGTGATGTTCACGCCTTGTAGGATTAGTTCGTTGATGGCCTTACCCGCATCGTGGACAACATAGTAATCCCCCAATGTCGTCTCAACAAATACGTCAACCAAGCGCCCATCGACCGTCGGGATCGGGAGTGTAGCAACGCACGTATTGCCTACTAGCGTGACTGCGGTTGCATCCGCTATATAGCCCATAAGAGCTTCTCTGGTGGTCTTACAGTTGACTGCCGTCATCGGATGAATCCTCCTGGTAAATCCGGGTTATGAGTTACGCCTAGCAGTTTGAAGCCATCCAAGACGAACTCCTCAACACCGGCCGGTTTAAAAAGGGGTAACGCTATCTTGGTATCCTCACAACTCATCTTTTCTGGGTCCCAGATATGGCGATGGAACCCACTTCCTTTGGCACCCTCCATAGTGACGAATAATCCTTCCCAGTCGATACAGTCAATTCGCCCATCAAACCTACTGCTATACAGTATGAGGGACATAGCCCAGCATCTTTCGATGTTGTTGCGGCAACGAATCACAAGACGGAGTTCGCCGCGCATCCGCAATACACCTAGACGATGCTTCAGGCATCCATCGTTTGCATTCATCTCGTCTCTGATCTCCCCCATTGTAAGGTCCAGGTGTTTGGAGGTCGATAAGATTCGTTGTTCGGGGGAAGGTCGCTTTGAGGAGGCAGCAGCCAAGACCCGTTTATGTTTTCATAGCTGAGCGGTGGCCGTCAACCTTCCTGCCCTCCAGGCACATAACCTGGAGCCGCTACCCGCTTCCGAGGCCACCACAACGCGCACACATTTAGCGGACTACCCCCGGTGAAAACGTCCAGTAGAGGATTCGCGCGAGACTATACTGGGGAGTTAGTGGCTTTCCGTCCTCGTCCCTGTGGGCGGATTCCAAAAAGAGCCGAATCTTTCGATGGCCAGCATGCGCGCACCTTTCAAAGTGATCGTGGTACTGCCTGCATACAATGAGCAGGCCAACATATCGGGTTTGCTTCAAAGCATCTCCGAAAGCCTGTTGGACGCTCGCCTGGATTTTCAAATCATAGTGGTAAATGATGGCAGCTCGGATCGGACTGCGGAAATCTTGAAGGAACAAGCAGCGCAGTTGCCGCTGAAGGTGTATACGCACGATCAGAATCAAGGGCTCGGCGCAACCATCCGGGATGGCCTCGGTTACGCTAATCAGATTTCGAACTCGAAAGACGTGATCGTGACCATGGACGCGGATGAAACGCAGTCGCCGGGCCTGATCTTACGGATGGTTCGAATGATCCAAGAGGGTCATGACGTCGTGATTGCCTCCCGTTACCAGCCCGGCGCCAGGGTAATTGGTCTTTCTCTGCATCGCCGCTTGATAAGTTATGCAGCCTCGAAGCTGATGCGAGTGGTGTTTCCCGTCCGTGGGGTGCGGGATTATACTTGCGGATATAGAGCATACCGTGGTGACGCGCTATCGAAGGCCCTGCATGCTTATGGAGATCGCTTCGTGGATCAGGACGGTTTCCAGTGCATGGTTGACATCCTACTGAAGATGCGGCGGGTGCCTAACCTGGTGTTCGGGGAAGTTCCCCTCATTCTGAGGTATGACTTGAAACAGGGCGAAAGCAAGATGCGCCTGTTTCGAACAGCCCGCAAGACCTTACTGCTCCTGCTCGACCGAAAACTTGGGCCCTCGTCTCAAGCGGGACCAACCGATGGCCCGGAAACGAAACATCGGCATCAAACTAATGCACAAGATTCTCTTGATATTCGGCACCCGGCCGGAAGCGATCAAGCTCTGCCCGGTGGTTCGGCGGCTTCGCGAAGAACCCACTAAATTTGATGTGAGAGTATGCGTTACCGCGCAGCATCGCGAAATGCTGGATCAGGTGCTCCAGGCGTTCGACGTGAAACCGGACCACGACCTGGATCTCATGCTGCCGGGACAAACACTGTTTCAGTCCACCTCCAGGATACTGGCGGGGCTGGAAAAAGTTCTGGGCGAAGAGCGGCCCGACATGGTGATGGTGCAGGGCGACACCACCACCACGCTGTGTGGTGCACTGGCGGGTTTCTATTCACGCGTTCCAGTGGCGCACGTGGAGGCTGGGCTGCGCACTGGCGACCTCAGCCAGCCGTTTCCCGAAGAGATGAACCGGGTGCTGACCTCCCGCATCACGGAACTCCACTTCGCCGCGACTGAGCAGGCCGCCCAGAACTTGCGGGGTGAGGGGATTGCGCCGGCTTCCATCAGCGTTACCGGCAATACCGGAATCGACGCCGTGCTCTACGTCCGCGATGGCCTGGAGCAGCACAAGCTGCAAGGCCGCGACTGGCCGGAATTGGACCCAACAAAGAAACTGATCGTGGTGACAGCACATCGCCGCGAGAGTTTCGGAGAAGGATTCGAGCGAATCTGCCGCGCCCTGGCCAGGATCGCGGACCGAACCGATGTTCAACTGGTCTATCCGGTACATCCAAATCCAAATGTGCAGGATCCGGTACATCGCCATTTGGAAGGGCATCCTCACGTGCGGTTGATTGAGCCACAGAGCTACGTGCCGTTCGTCGATCTGATGCGCCGGGCCTACCTGTTGATCACCGATTCGGGAGGAGTTCAGGAAGAAGGGCCGTCACTCGGCAAACCGATCCTGGTTTTGCGCGAGAAAACCGAACGGCCCGAAGCCGTCATCGCCGGAACGGTGAAGTTGGTTGGGACGGACGAAGACCGCATCGTGAGGGAAGCGACGATCTTGCTTGAAGACCGCCAGGCATACGATCGGATGGCGCGCACCCACAATCCTTACGGCGATGGTCACTCGAGCGAACGAATCTCCGCCGCAATCCATTCATTCCTGATTGGGCTGCCGGCGCCCGAACTTTAGCATCGAGCGGGTGGGGCGGACCCCCTGGTCCGCGCGGGTCCCCGAGGACCCGCTACCTCAAGCATTGGGACCAGGGGGTCCGCCCCACTTTGCATTCGTTCGTCAGCGCGTAGCGCACGCACTTTGCGTGCCGCGCCGCCACTCCTGGCAACGCACGGCAGTAGTAAAAATTCAGCGTCGAGAGCGGGCTAGTGGGTAACCTTCCCGCCACCAGCGGCTGCGCGCGCCGTGTAGTAAAGCTCGGCGGAGGCCGGGATCCGAACCACTGCGGGCTCTGGAGCAGCGCCCTTGTTGAGAGAGCCCTGCATGCCCCGCTGCACCGAACTGACCAGCGCGCTCAATATGAGCGGGCTGGACGCGGAATCCAGGCTGCGGAAGAACGTCACGCATTGTCCGTCGGGAAGCGGGATGCGCAATTCCCAGACACCCTTGCTGTCGTGGGTTCCAAAATCCTCAAGCAGTGTCCCGTTGACACTCATTTGAATGCCTTGGAACCCGAAGTCACGGCTCCAGGTGACCAGTTCTTTCCAGCACTCCTCCAAATTGGCCGCTTGGCTCAACGCCCTTTCAAAGTCAACCAACTTGGTCTCGGAATCGATGATGTGCCGAAACCGTCCCTGCAAAAACATCCGGCCCGCCATCGCAAACTCGGCGTATTCCAAATGCCGTATTCCAAACCAGGCCATGGCGCAGAACGCTATCACGATCAGTCCGCTGAATCGGCTGTGCATCGAACTCATCAGCAGGGATAGAACCGCCACCACGCTGCAGAATCCATAAATGGTCAGCACGGCTTTCTTGGGACTCAGGCCCCGATCCAAAAGCTTATGGTGAATGTGTCCGCGGTCCGGAGCAAAAATCGGCCGGTACCGTAAATAGCGCCGCAACACGGAAAGTACGACGTCCATCAGCGGTATGGACAGTGCCAGAAGTGGAACCGTCAGCGCAATCAGCGTGACCGATTTCTCGCTCCAACGCGCACCGTAGCACCCTAGCAGAAAGCCGATCAGCAGACTGCCGCTATCGCCGAGGAAAACGGAAGCAGGATTGAAATTGTAACGCAGGAACCCGAGCAGGCAACCCGCTAGTGGCATGGTAGCCAGAGCTAGCGGCATATTTCCCTGCGTCAATGCCGCAATCAGCATCGTCAGGGTCGCCACCAAGCCAACTCCGGACGCCAAACCGTCCATGCCGTCGATTAGATTGAACGCATTCGTGCAGCCCACCAGCCAGATCACCGTAATCACACATCCGAGCCAGGGCCAAGCCGGAAGGAAGTGGAGCAGGTGTATGTCCACCCGTATGCCCGCAAAGTAAGCCAGCACGCCCGCCCCGCCGATTCCTATCAGCTTCTGCCAGGCGCTCAATCCCACTTGATCGTCCAAAACACCTGTAAGAAAAACCACCGACGCAACCATCGACAATTCCAGGATGAAGGGAAGCGATTGGCGCATAACCATCGTGTAACTGAACGGGAGCAGGAATGCGATTCCGAACGTGCCTACGTAGGCTAATGCGATGGCTATACCACCTACTCGGGGAACTGCCGTAGCATGCTTCTTACGTACACCATCGGGATGGTCAAGAAAACCGAACCTGCCGACGCCGTCGCGCACGATTGGCGTCAGAACTAAGGACATTAGAACTGATAGGACACCCAGCGTAAGTATAAGATACAAGAACTACTCCTCCAGCCTCGGTCTCCTGGCGTGGCAGAGAGAATACCTTCTTGGTCCCTCAGACGCCGACTTGGTTCCACTCCGGGCTACACCCAAGTCGCAGAGCTTTAGCTTACTCTATTTAGAACTTGAAAGACACTTAAAACCAGGTGAAATCGGTCTAGTGCGTACTAGTACGGTCACCCGGCACAAGTACTGGTACTTTCGGCGTGACAGTTTGATAAGTTCCATGGAAACAAGTACTTTGAGTGCTATCGTTTCGCGGGAACATTAGCATTTCTAACCTTGCGCCTTCGACGATTTCATCCCGGACGCCAGCCAACGCGGGCAGACGAAAATGGAAAACAAACCCATCAGAATCCACGCGGCGGTGCGAGGCTCCGGCACCGGCGTTATCACCATGGTGAGCTGTTCCTGGAATCCGCCACTCAGAGGATTCCCAGCTCCGTTCCAGCTCATGGTGGAATCGCTGACTATCAGAAAGTCCGCGAGAAAAGACCTGTTAGCATTCGGGTTGGCGTACCATTCCGCGGCTTCTTCCAGAGCCTCGGCTGCATTCGCATAAGTCGGCGCTGCCGGAGAACTGGCCGGATCGAGAATATCCCAAATCGCGGCCTGGAGCCCATTGTTGGTGGCATTGCTTCCTTGATTGGTTTGATACTCAGAGACCAGGAAGGCCGCCATCTGATATCTGCCCAGCGAATTCGCGTCATTGATGATGGCCGAATCCGCGACATCATTGGAATCGCCATCGTCAATAGTCACGGTCTGCCAACTCGAGTTTGAGCCAAACCGCGTATGGCTAAGGCCTGAACCCGTCGTCAGCGTGGACAGATAAGCCGAATAGCCCGTGTGGGGAACATAGATCTCGTTGTTGAAATTGTCACAAAAAGTCTCGACACTCAGATCTGAGTCGAGAACGCCCGACTCGCCGCCTCCGCCGCCAATCAGAGCGAAATTGTATGTATGCGTATCGAATTCAACCGGATTCGCCTCGGCCGCAACAGCCATGAACAGAATAGCTATCGTGGTACAGATCAGACGCATGTTGGCTCCTCGCTCTCTGGATAATAGACTCCAGACTAAGGTCCGAGCAATCAAACTTAAGTAATACTACGCGATTAAAAGTACTGTTACCAGGTGGGGTAGACCGCACGTAAGCGTTTAAAGAGTGTTACCGAACCGCGACCGTGAGGGAGTCGGTGCCTGCGCCGATTTTTTTTAAGGGGCCCGTAAGTGTGGGGAAAACTATTTCAAACTATTTGGACTTTATTAGAGCCGCGAATCTAACGCCCCACGCCGCGGGGCGTGGTTGTGGGCTTTTCGTCAGCACCCACGCGCCGCGCGATCTCCGGGGGAAGGCTGAATGGAATCTCGACGACAACATCTACATCCACTGGCACTCCATCTCGCGTCGCTGGTTTGAATTCCCAAGCGGCCAGATCCTGAATTACAGCCTGTTCCATGGCGGGAGCCATGTTTCGCAGCAGAGATATACCCTCAACTTTGCCGTCTCTTTTGATCAAGGCTAAGAGCTGGACTCGAAACTCCGTCCGCACGCCTGCCAGCGGCTCATCAAGAGGCTCAACTTTACGCAGTGGAATGGGAGCCCGCAAAGATGGACGGTCGCCGGCTTTTTGTTCCCGCTCAGCAAACCAAAGAATCCAATCGCCCGAGTATCTCGGGAGGTTTTCAATCGGAATCACCATCGTATACACGTCACGACCCTGGAAGCGGGCGTCGATTGTTCTTGGAATGGTTCGAGAGCCCGGCCGCAACGGAACCGACAAAGTCGACACTGAGACGCTCCGCACCTTGTCCGCGTACATGGTCGCTTTGAAAACCTGCGGAGGACCAGCGGGCTTGCTCCGGTCTTCCTTGAAGCTCAGATTCGGCACCGTCAAGCCCGACCCGCTCACTTCACCAGATGCTGGTTCTCCTAGGTTAGGAGCTTTAGAAAACTGACCCCCTCGCGATCCTTCCGGCACAGGGCCATTTCCGGGATGCAAGCTGGCGACCGCGATATCAGCCTTGGCGTTGCCCGCACTGTTGGTAGACCCTGGCTCGCCGTTCGGCGGCGGTGCCGCGCCTTTCGAGAACGATGCCGTGCCAATGCCTTCCGGCAACGGATTCCGAACGTTCGGGCTCCCCACGATAGACGCATCCGGCAACGCAACCTCCGCCGGCTGAACCGGAATGGTCAAACGAGCCTGGCGCGCGGGCTGCGGAGGTGGCGGCACAAAAGCTTTGACAGGTTTAGGGATTGCGATTGCCTGGTTGGCCTCTAGCGCACGCTTCAAATCACCTTTCGGGGTTTGCGGTGAAGTGTTGAGTTCGGGTGCGCGAGGCGCCTCGATCTCCGGCCGCACTTCTTTTTTCGGCTCCGGCGGCGGCGCAACAACTGCGGTGTTCATTCTGGCCACCACGTTCGGAGCTGGAATATCATGGCGAATTTCGAGCTTCGGAACCGGTTGCCAAATGAATTGCTTGGAAGATTTCGCTTTCGGCGACATCGCGATAATCGCTTCCCGCGACAGTTCTCGGCCGCGTGGCTTCGGGAACGTTCCTATTCTCTTCGCGGGATCTACGTCCGGCAGCGGTTCCTTTCGAAAGTTGTACCAAATGATCTTGTGCGCCTCCGGATGCACCAGTTCGTCGTAAATGGGCCTTTTGGGCTCCGAGTAGTCATAGGCCGGAATCAGAAAGAGAGACGCGACTACAACGCAGTGGAACCCAAGCGAAAAAATGAAGGACCGCGGCCGAATCCGATACCCCTGAGTTGCCTCTGGTTGCATCCTATCCGAATTTCTCCAGCGAATCAGTATCCGGAATGCCATTAGAGGGACTCTGACGCTGCTTCCTGCTTCCACCAGCAGAATAGCAGACGGGCGTCATGGAGTATAAATCGACGGTACTGGAAAGGAACAGGAGGCTCTATCCAACCAGTTACCGCAACTATCCGGAAAGATAGAGTATCGGCAAAGGAAGGCAATTGTTTTCAACAGCTTGATTGCATTCATAACCGGGCCCATAGGCGGCCCGAGTGGTCCATCCGCATCGCTGTTACATCTGCAAAGTCCGGTTCTACTTGTTCCAGCCGGGAGTTTTGAAGACCCTGGCACGCCCGATTGAAACACCGGGTGCTGGACGGGCTCGAGGCGCAACCGCAGCAGTGACAGTAGGACAAGCCTCCGGCTTGTCCTGGGCAAGCCGGAGGCTTGCCCTACTCTGATATCCTGAAGAAGATCCTCGCGAGCGCGGCCCCGAATCTCATCGTTCCCATACGTTTATGAATGTGTTCGAACTAACGCGGGCGTTGGTGGACATCGAGTCCATTACCGAAAACGAAGAGCGCGTCGGCAACGCGCTATTCGCGCACCTCTCGGAGCTCGCTACGCGCCATGGCGGCCACGTGGAGCGCCTTCCAGTGGAAGCAAACCGTTTCCCGAACCGTTTCCCGAACCGTTTCCCGAACCGTTTCAATGTTCTGGCTTGGTGGGGCGATCCGGTGGTCACGCTCTCCACGCACATCGATACAGTGCCGCCCTTCTTCCCCTCCCGCGAGGACGAAACTCACATCTGGGGACGCGGCTCATGCGACACCAAGGGCATCATCGCCTCCATGATTTTCGCCACCGGCGAATTGCTGCAGGAAGGCGTGAGCAATCTGGCGCTGCTGTTTGTGGTGGGAGAGGAACGCAACAGTACAGGCGCTATCGAGGCCGCGAAGCATCCGCGTGGATCGAAATTCTTGATCAACGGCGAGCCGACGGAAAACAAGCTGGCGCTCGGATCCAAAGGCGCGCTCCGGCTGGAAGTGGTCGCCAGCGGCCGCATGGCCCATTCGGCTTACCCGGAACTGGGCGATTCCGCCATCCTAAAATTGCTGGATGCGTTGAACACGCTGCGTCATGTCGCGCTCCCGACAGATCCGATCCTGGGAGCCAGCACAATGAACATCGGGACCATCAGCGGCGGTCGCGCGCCAAACGTGATTCCCGATCAGGCTCGAGCCGAAGTGTTCATTCGTCTGGTTGACGACGGCAATGCGACACGAGCGGCAGCTCAAAAAGCCGTTAATGGCAAGGTGGATTTGAACGAAGTCCTGTTCGTGCCGGCGGTTCACCTAGGCTCGCTGCCCGGTTTCGAAACAACAGTGGTTGCCTACACCACGGACATTCCATCTTTCGGCGATAGCTGGGGCCGCCCCTACTTGCTCGGGCCGGGCTCTATTCATGTCGCCCACACGTCCGAAGAACGCATTCCAAAGCGCGAGATACTGGAAGCAATCCAAATCTACAAGAGGATGGTCAAGCAGTTAATACAGTGAACCCGAGAATTGAAGTTGGAATCCTAGGCGCAACCGGCATGGTGGGCCAGGAGTTTATAACCTTCCTCGAAGGTCATCCGTGGTTCGACATCACGTGGCTGGGCGCGAGCGACCGTTCGGCTGGGAAGCCTTATCGCGACGCCACCAACTGGCGCTTGGACGGCGCAATGCCCGCGAGCGTCGAAGGCATGCACGTGGAAGAGTGCAAACCCGGGAACGCCCCGCGCCTGGTTTTTTCAGCTATGGACGCCTCAGTAGCCACTGAGATCGAGCAGGCGTTTGCGCAGGCTGGCCACGTGGTGGTATCGAACTCGCGCAATCATCGCATGGATGCTGATGTTCCGCTCCTGATTCCAGAAGTGAACCCGGATCATTTGAAGATCATCCCGCTGCAGCAGCGGCACCGCGGATGGAAGGGGCAAATCGCCACCAATCCCAATTGCTCCACAGTAGTTCTGGCCATGGCGCTCGCGCCGCTGAAGCAGTTCGGCATCACGCGCGTGATGGTAACCACCATGCAAGCTCTCTCGGGCGCGGGCTATCCGGGGGTCGCGTCCCTCGATATCAACGGCAATGTAATTCCGTACATCGCCGGCGAAGAAGAAAAGATGCAGCGCGAGACGCAGAAAATTCTGGGCGATTTCACCGGCGATAGCATCCGTCCTCTGGCGGCCAAGGTCAGCGCTCAGTGCAATCGCGTGCCTGTGGTGGACGGCCACATGGTCGCTACCAGCGTCGAGCTGGAGCAGAAGCCGGGAATAGCCGGGCTCATCCACGCGATCGAAAGTTTCAGCAGTTTACCGCAGGAACGTAAACTGCCCAGTGCACCGCCGCGTCCTCTGATTTATCTAACAGAGCATGATCGGCCGCAGCCGCGCAGGGATGTCGAGCGCGAACGCGGAATGTCTGTATTCGTCGGACGCCTGCGCGAATGTCCGGTGTTGAATTATAAATTCATCGCGCTCGGCCACAATACTGTTCGGGGCGCGGCCGGAGCAGCAGTCTTAAACGCCGAGCTGATGTATTCGGAAGGCCTGCTGGACTGATGATCGTCATGAAATTCGGCGGCACGTCCGTCGAATCCGCGGCGGCTCTCGAACGCGTAACCGGCATCGTAAAATCCAGGCTGCACCGCAAACCGGTGGTGGTGGTTTCCGCTATGGGAAAGACCACCAACCGCTTGCTCAAGATCGCGAATCTGGCCGTCAGTGGACAGCGCGAAGAGGCGCTGCGGGAATTGGTGGCCTTACGGGATTTCCACTTGCGCGAGTCCGGCATGGAGCGCACCGTGGAAGAGCATTTCCAGGAACTCACTGAGCTGGTGAAGGGACTGGCCGTGCTAGGCGAACTCACCCCACGCTCCATTGACGCCATATCGAGTTTCGGCGAGCGGCTCTCCAGCCTCATCGTTACCAATTTCTTCAATCATCACGGGTTGAACGCCGTCCATGTGGATTCTCGCAAGCTGATTGTCACCGACCGCCGGCACACGCAAGCAGTTCCGCTGCTCGACGCCACCTATGCCAAGCTAGCGGCCGTGATTCCACCTCTCGCCGAACATCGCGTGGTGGTGATGGGCGGTTTCATTGGCGCGACAGAGGACGGGATTACCACTACGCTCGGCCGAGGCGGATCCGATTTCACCGCCTCCATTGCCGGCGCAGGCATCGGCGCCGAGGAGATCCAGATCTGGACCGACGTGGATGGAATGTTGACCGCCGATCCAACCGTTTGTCCGGACGCTCATCGCGTGAAGGTGATCTCCTTCACGGAAGCCGCGGAGCTGGCCTATTTCGGCGCAAAGGTGCTGCATCCGGCGACAGTGCTTCCGGCCATCGACCGCAATATTCCGGTGCTCATCCTGAACTCGCGGCGCCCGCAAGTGGAGGGGACGCGGATTCTGTCGGAAGGCGTGGCCAGCACCAACGCCGTGAAGTCCATCGCCTGCAAAAGCAAGGTGATGGTGCTCAACATACGATCCACGCGCATGTTCATGGCGCACGGTTTCATGCGGCGTATTTTCGAAATTTTCGATCGCTACGAAACTTCGGTAGACATGGTGGCTACTTCCGAGGTCAGCGTGTCGCTCACGGTGGATGAGACAGGACGGCTGGAGGGAATCCTGGGCGAGCTGCGCGAGTTTTCCGAAGTTTGGGTGGACGAAAATCAAGCTATCATTTGCATGGTGGGCGAAAACATCCGCCGCACTCCAGGAGTGGCGGCGAGAATCTTCAACGCGCTGGGGAGCATCAACGTGCGCATGGTATCGCAAGGCGCCTCCGCGCTCAATCTAGGTTTCGTGGTCGCGGGCGAGGATCTGACGGCCGCGGTACAGGCGCTGCATCGCGAATTCTTCACCGAATTAGATCCGGCGGTTTTCGATGCCTAATTGCCAGGTGGGGCGGACCCCCATAAGCGCTAAGTTAAGCCCACATGGGCCAGTTTTTGGCGTCCAGTCGCCGGCCCACAGATCCGATTCCG
>CZKS01000032.1_pt1 | contig 14452 bp, 17 predicted proteins | sample 1122221 | NCBI WGS metagenome assembly CZKS01 (sample SAMEA3539301, study PRJEB10725) | soil metagenome | biome: tundra; feature: field; material: soil | place: USA | collected 2010-05 | depth 0.15 m
GTGGAGCGGGAGCATATCATCCGCGTGCTGCGTGAGACGGGCGGGGTGGTCAGCGAGGCCGCTACACGTCTCGGAATGCCGCGAACCACCTTGAACGCAATGATGCGAAAACTGGGGATCTCGCGCAAAGAGCTCTGATCGTTCAGCTCGATGACGTAGCTTTCTGGTTCTTAACCTGTAACTCATTCACCACCTGCTGCACATTCGGAACCGCGGCGGCGACGGTCTGGATCTGCGCGCGCAGTGCTTCGGAACCAACCTCGCCAGTCAGAGTAACAACGCCACTCTTGACATCGTACTTTACACCCTTTTGGATCCCATTTTGGATGAGCGCGGCGTCCACGTTCTTTTCGATGCCCTGGTCCAGATCGGAGTTCATTCTCTTCGCATCACTCGCGGAAGCGGGCGGAATCACAGCAATCTGGTTCGACACCACCTGGTCTCCCGCCATGGACTTGGCAATAGATTCAGCTTGTGACTTGTCAACGTCGGCGGCGACGTGTCCACTCAGGGTCACAACACCCTTGTCGCGATCCTGAACGACGGAAACATCCTTCAGGTTAGCGGCATCCAGCGACTTGCGAATATTGTCAGAAACCCGGGGCGATTTCGTGGCCGTTGCGGAACACCCTATCAGGGTTCCGGCTAAAAGAAACGCGAGCGCGGTCAAGCACGGTTTTCGTATTTTCATGTTGCTTGTAACTGCACGAGGCTGGCCAATATCATTCGGGCCCCGTTTCAGTGCCTTCCTGAGACTCAAGTCTTGGAAATTGTGGCCGCATATCGCCGCCTGACCAAGGACGGTCTCCGATGTGTAACCGAGCCGCGACCGGCAGGAAGCGTTACCACGAGTAGCGCTGATTCCGTGTTCGGGGTAGCGCTTTCTGCCGGTCGCGGCTCGGTTTTCGCGCGTTTTCCAGGCGAGATGCCTCAGCCTACCTTACCGGACAGCTCCGCAGCCGCCGCGACAGACTTGTCCTTCACGGCTGGAGTTGACCCGGTGAAGAATCCGGCCGCATCTGCGAGACTTGTCACCAACCTGTGTGGGCGCTTGGGTTGAAAGCGCTGCAGAGCCCGCTCTATATCCCCCGTGAATCCCCACACTCCGATCACGATCTTGGTTCGGGGAAAACGTACCTGGAGCAACCGGCTAAGGGTTCTGGCGCGGGCAAACGCGAAAGGAGGCACGGCGGAAATACAGAACATGTCCTTTGGTTCCGGTTCCACAATCGCGATCAGATGTTGCAGGGTAGGGTCGAGGGGCAGCGAAAGAGCCGTACAGCCGGCCTGATCCAGCAGTTGGGCCAACATGACGGCGGCGATCTCGTCCGCTTCATCGTTAGCAGGAAGACAGAGTACGCGGCCCGCCGCACATGCCGGGTTCAGTTTCAGCTCACCTTCGGTTTCAGCGTCGGCGCTGGCGGGCTCGGACGCCGTTGTCTGCTCGGAGAATTCCGCGATCATTTCTCTTATACTCAGGAAAACAAATTCCTCTCGAGCGGGGTCGAGCGCCCCCTTGTGCCGATCCTGCTCGGTCATCGTAAGCGCCGGTATGATGACCGAATCGTACAGTTGAACCAGGGAGTTCTCGCTGAGGTAGACATCGGCCACCGCGCGTGCTTCATGGTCGTCCATCGCCAGCAGGCGCTGATACACTTGCGCTTCCGCCGCGAGAACCGGCTGATCGCCGAGCAAGATATGCAGAAAGGACAGATGCGGAACGTGGCGGCCCAACACCACCACGCACACCGTCAGCGGTGTCGAGAGAATCAAGCCGGCGGGTCCCCACAAAGCCGCCCAAAACACCGTGGTCAACAGGATCGCCAGCGAAGAGATTCCCGTGTGCATCCCATAAAGCCACGGCTCAACGAAATTGCCGGTCACCAGCTCCAGCGTGGCGAACAGCAGGAATACCAGGAGCGGAGGCATCCAATGATCGAAAACCGCCAGTGAAAGCAGCAAGGGCAATAAGCCGGCTACCAGCGATCCAACGTACGGGACGATGCGTAGGATTCCCGCCACGGCTCCCCACAAAACCGCATACGGAACGTGGATCAGGTACAAACCGGTTCCACACAGGACCCCAAAAATCGCATTCACCAGCAACTGCATCATCAGATAGCGGCTGACCCGCCGCGTTGCATCGTCCAGGGCTTGGGTCATCACGTTGAGATGATCGAGCCCGGCTAGGCGGAAGAGTCGATTGCGCAGGTCGTTTTGTTCGATCAGTAGAAACACGCTGAATATCAGAACCATGCCGAGGATTCCGAGAGGAACTAGAACGGGCGTGGCCAGTTGGCGAACATACTCGAACTCGTTCGCTGGCCGTGGCACGATCTCCACCGGAACAGTCCGGCCAGGTTGATTCGCAGGTTGATTCGCAGGTTGATTCGAGGTGTTGCGCCGACCTTGACTCGGAGCCGGCGGCGCGATGGGCGCCGGCGTACTGGAAAGCTCCTTGCCCAGTTCTTTCACGCTCGCGGCGGCCCGTCCGACCGGACCTTTCCCCGGTGTGCGGATCGCTTCAATCTTGTTATGAATGTTCTGCTGGTAACTGGGCAGGTCGTTGATCACTTCCACCAGCTCATTGAATATGACCCAGCCCACTCCGCCCGCGGTCGCGATGGAGACCACCATGATCAGCAGTACCGATGGAAGGCGGCCCAGACCCAGCTTTTGTAGCCAGCCCACCGCAGGCGTCAGTACCAGCGTCAGGATTATGGCGAACGCCAGAGGAATGAGAATCGCACGCGCCAGATACAGAATCGCAATCACTGCGACCAGGATCGCGGCGGTCCGAACGCCCGAGCTGCGTTGTGAAACGGCAGGCTTGATCATGGCAGAAGTGGCTCTCCGTTCTCCGCGGGCAGGTCTCGGAATGGACTACGATGCCGAAAAAAGAAGTATCTACATTGTCAGGATAACGCACTCAGGGTCTGCTCAAGATTGCTCATCGTGCAGAGTATTTTCCGCATCCAAAGAAGTGAGCAATATTGAACAGTCTATGAACAGGCCATTGTTTTAAACTGTGAGGTTGGGCGACATACAACTCCCAGTCTCGACTTATGACAATCCGCGCCCCCTTGGCGGCTCTGCTCCTGCTCCTGAATGTCCTTGCTTTGAGCGGTCAGGTAAACGTCCTTACTTACCACAACGATCTCTCGCGAACCGGCCAGAACCTAAACGAGACCATTCTGACGCCGTCGAGTCTTCGGGCTGGTGAGTTCGGCCCTCTCTTCAGCTATCCCGTAGACGGCCAGATTTACGGCCAGCCACTGTACATGTGGGGATTAAATATCGCCGGGAAAGGTATCCACAATGTAGTCTTCGTTGCCACCGAGCACGACAGCGTGTACGCATTCGATGCCGACAGCAACACCGGACCGAACGCTGCCCCGTTATGGCAGGCCAGCTTCATCAATCCAGCGGCCGGAATCACTTCGGTTCCCTCCGGCATTTTGGGCTGCCAGGCTATCGCGCCCGAGGTGGGCATCACCAGCACGCCGGTGATCGACCCGAACACCGGAACCTTGTACGTGGTTGCGATGACGCTCGATGATTTCGGGCAAACTTACGTGCATCGGCTGCACGCGTTGGACGTGGCAACCGGTGAGGAAAAACCCGGCAGTCCCGTCGCCATTGAAGCTTCCGCGTCGGGAACGGGCGATGGAAACACCACCGTTACATTCAAGCCGGGGTTGTACAAAGAGCGTGCGGGATTGCTTTTGCTCAACGGAGTAGTTTATACAGCCTGGTCGTCGCATTGTGATTCCGGGAGCTATCACGGATGGGTCATAGGCTACGACGCCAAAACACTCGAACGTGTAGCCGTCTACACCAGCACTCCCAACTGGGAAGCCGGCGCCATCTGGCAGAGCGGAGCCGCTCCTGCTGCGGATGCAAACGGAAACATATATATCGTCACCGGCAATGGAACCTTCGACGCTAACCGCGGTGGCGCGGATTTAGGCGATAGCGTCATCAAACTCTCCACCGGAACTGGGCTTACCGTCGCGGATTACTTCACCCCGTTCAACGCGGCCTTGTTGGACGTAACGGATGTCGACCTCGGATCGAGCGGTGCGCTCTTGCTGCCGGATTCGGCCGGAACGCCCCAGCACCCGCACCTGCTCGTGACCGGTGGGAAAGAGGGCCGCGTATATATGCTCGATCGCGACCTCCTGGGACATTTTTCGCCGGATGGCGACAGTCAGATCGTTCAATCCCTTCCGGCAGCCGTTAGCCCGGTGTACGGAATACCAGCCTATTTCAACAGGATCGTCTTTTTTAGCGGCCAGAACGACGCACTAAAAGCTTTTCCGATCTCGAACGGCATGCTGTCTCAAACACCTTCCTCGCAAACCACCGGCGCCATTCGGGGCATGGGGTCGGTGCCCAGCATCTCAGCCAACGGATTGAGAGATGCCATCGTTTGGAGCATTCAGTCCGACGCACTGCACGCGTATGATGCGTCGAACCTCGCCAACGAACTTTATAGCGGCAGCTTCGGCAACTACATCAAATTCTCGACACCGGCCATTGCGAACGGCAAGGTCTACGTGGGAACTGAAAACACTGTCGCCGTGTTCGGGCTGCTAAAGTCGCCGGGCATTAGCGTCATCTCGAACTCGGCCGGGAACGGAGCTGGCGCGGTTGCCCCGGGATCGATTGTCTCCGTATATGGAACGAATCTGGCATCCGGTACGCAAACAGCATCCCAGAATCCGCTGCCGAAAGTTTTGGCGGGCTCCCGGATATTGATCAATGGTCTTGCGGCTCCTTTACTTTCGGCCAACTCCACTCAGATCAATGCCCAGGTCCCTTACGAAACTCCGGCCGGAACTGCAACGGTTGTCGCCATGGCAGGGAACAGCGCGTCCGCGCCGGCCGCACTCCGGATTCAGGAGACGGCGCCCGGAATTTTCGTGGTGCTCAACCAGGATGGAACCGTCAACGGACCAGCGCATGCTGCGTCGCTCGGGAGTACTCTTATGGTGTTCGCGACAGGCTTGGGTCCAACGGAACCTTCCGTGCCAGATGGGGTGGCGGCGCCGTCGGGTCAACCGGCGAATGCCATGGTTCCGCTGAGCGCCTCAATCGGTGGTCAGAATGCCACAGTCCTCGCGGCCGGCCTGGCGCCAGGTTTGGTGGGTGTGTTCACAGTGACCCTGAGCGTCCCGCAGCAGGCGCTGGGGAACTATCCGCTAGTCATCCAGGCTGGTGGCGTTTCGAGCAACAGCCTCGCGGTAAATATAGGTCAAAACTGAACAGTAATGATCCGCTGCCGGGGCCACAATACCCGTGGAGCGCTATTGACCTACTTAAAATATGAGATTGGGTCGGGACAAGTTACGAAAGTAACCGCTGACGAGATCCTGAGATGGTTTGAAGCCTGCTTTGAAACGCCAGGCGACGTCTGGGAAAGAATGAATCAGAAAGACTTTTTCTTTGGCTCGCGAGAGCGCATCTACGCCAACGAAAAAAGCGTCAAACAACTCGGGCTCACCTATTTCGATGGTGGGCCGTACTTCATTCGTCCAACTGCGCGGGCAGAGCCAGCGGCGCTTTGACATCGTCACTCGCAACGGTTCGCCTTAGCCGCAATCGCCGGATTCGTTGTTTGATGAGATGCAGCCGCAGAAGCGGACGCCGATAACTGCCTTAGCTATCTCGCGGCGCGCCGCTGGCCGAAGGGAGTTACTTGCCCTCGCTGTGGCCCAGGTGATATTGGTTTTGTGAAGTCGCGCCGGAACTAGCGGTGCAAGAGTTGTCGCGATCATGCGCAGTTCGCCATCAAGACGGGAACGACTTTCGAAGACTCTCCTGTTAGCCTCGATACGTGGCTTCTCGCAAATGTGGATGCTTGCGAATTGCAACAACGCCGTACCTAAGCGGAGGGTTTGAGTACGTGTTTTTGGGCCTCGGCCCTAGCCGACTGGAATTCAGTGCTGCTCGCCTGCGGTCCCGTTTAGGCGTTTCTGATGACGCCATTGGGCACCGCCAACATGCGGTCCACGAGCGCCGCGAAGCGCTCGTATTCGGTTGGTTCCTCGATTTTTGTCACCGAGCCCCGCCGCCACCATCCGCGCCGGGCACACGGCCCTTTGTGATCTCGGCATCGTAGGCTTCTCGCAATGCAACCAGCGCTGGCTGATCGATGACCTCAAGAATCTTATGTGCGGGCACAACCGTAGCGATTCCCAGATTGACACCGCGCTGTCGGTCATGGATGAATGACGGCTTATTCAGATCCGATTCCCTTACATCCCAATGCCCTCGGACCAACCCAAGAAGCACATTCTCCGAGGAGGCCCCGAGAAGGCTCCGCTGCTGCCCATGAGCGTCATTTCCTCCATCAATTGCTAGGGTTTGCCGAACGAATGCCGGAGAACCGCTAATTCCCGGAATCGAACGCGATTCTATCAGATACACCTCAGCAAACTCGCCATCTACCTGTATCGGTTCGTCTGGAAGCATGGCGATATTCCCATAGCGAACAATTGGCATGTTGCGCACCGAGCCAACGGCGGGCGTAAACAGGCCTATAGTAAAAACCTCGTCACCCACGCCAATGCGTTTCTCTTCCATCAGCGCCTTTGTTAGGAAACTGGCTGGCGCTGATACTGAGAGGACATCCAATCCAGAATTAAGCAAGCAGGGAATAACGGCAACGTCCACAGTCCGCTCAGTGGGATGCAAATACCACGAACTACCCATCACCTGAAGGCAGTCAGCGCCACCGCTCTTATTATTGACCCTGATGTAGCTATCTCGATTTACGAGCCCAGCCGCCGTGTGACGAGCGGTGACGAAGAAAGGGTACGACGTTCCCGGCAAGACCGACGGAACGGTGACGAAGAACCCGGTCCCCTGATGATCCAAGTCAACGCCCGTCGTATCGGGGGCGATCACCTCTGCTACGAATGCCACGCACTTTAATAACTGGTCTGCAACGCGCATACGATCCCACTTGGGGTACTCATCGAAACTGACCAATTCTGGGCCAGGGCTTCATTTTGCAGCCCTTGATGCCTGGTTGGATTCTTCCATGGGGCGTGATGCCTCAAGGTAGTTATCGGCCTTACTTCATTCGTCCAACTGCGCGGCCAGAGCCAGCGGCGCTTTGACATCGTCACTCGTGGCGTTTCCCCTGAGACGCAATCGCCGGATTCGTTGTTTGATCAAATGCAGCCGCAGAATTTGAGTGCTTCCTACCCGTGCGCCAACCAAGAATGTCAGCGCCATCCCCAGCAGTATCACGACAACAGTCGCAACCGGCAGGAACGGAATGTAGAGTAAGAACGCGCCGATGCTGCCCACCAGCAGAACCGCGCCAAGCACCAGCATCCAGATCACGGTCACGGATTTACTAAGTAGCGTCACAGCATCTACTCCGAACGTGTTCAAGAGCACCTGGCTGGCCGTTGAGTCGAAAAGTGTGGCGCACCGCGTGCTACAGCGAGCCTGGATACTTGGAGGACGCTACCGTGCAAATCAGCCAGATGACAACTCGATGCCAATCCGCTGTGCGCGGGATTTTCTTCCACACCTCAGCACAAATTCTGCCGGCAGCGTCGATGTCGGGGCTGTTCTTGACACTGCTGGCCGTGCTGGCTGGTGCGTTGGGAGCGTGGCGTTTGGGAGTGGACCCTGGCTGGACCAGTCCCTTCTTTGTAGCCCGCGGATTATTTTCGCGTTACCAGTTGTGGTTCGCGGTGGCCCTCGGTGCGCAAACGTCCGCATTCACCCTCAATCGCTGGGTGGCGAATCAGATAATAGATGTGCCGGCTATCGCCGCGGTGTAGGAGACGTACCATCATGACAACCAAAGAGCTGACGCATTTTCGAACTGTGCTGGAAGCCCGGCAAACTGAGCTGGAAACCCTGCTTCGCAACCGTGAAGTAATCGCCGTGAATTTGAACTCCGACATGCTGGACCAGATCCAGCACGCTCAGGAACGCGAGATGGCGATTGGCAACCTTGAGCGCGGATCCGCCCGCTTGAGCGAGGTGCGAAGTGCGCTCCAAGGTATCCAGCGCGGCACCTTCGGAATCTGCCTTGACTGCGAAGAGGAAATCAGCATGAAACGGCTCGCGGCAGTGCCCTGGACTACGTCGTGCCTCGCTTGCCGGGAAGCTGCGGATCGTAGTGGAATGCTAGCTCAAAACGCCATCGAAGAACCAGTCCTGAACGCGGCCTGAGCATGACCGCCCGCGGTCATTTGACCATATACCGTTACCTGTCGGACGCGTGAATCGTTCCAGATCGACATCGGCTCAACACCGACACCATTGGTTCTACCCGTGCAACAGCCATTACTGGTGTGGGCAGGTTGCCAACCTGCGCGCCGATTGGTAATCGGCGCAAAGATCAGGAACAAAATGGCGCAACCTAATAGGAGACTAACAGCATTATGAATATTCGACCGTTATACGACCGCATCGTGGTGAAGCGGATTTCCGAACAAGAAACCACGCGCAACGGCATCATCATCCCCGACTCCGCCAAGGAGAAACCGCAAGAAGGCGAGGTTATGGCCGTCGGCAATGGCAAGCGGCTGGAGGATGGCAAACTGGTGGATCTCGACGTCAAAGCCGGCGATCGTATCCTGTTTGGAAAATACTCCGGCAACGAGATCACGCTGAAGGGCACCGAGTACATCATCATGCGCGAGGACGACGTTCTCGGCGTTCTGGATTCCGCCGCGAAAGCGGCCAAGAACAATTAGTTCATATCGACTCACAAGGAAACCATCATGGCAAAACAGATTACTTATAGTGACCAATCCCGCCAAGCGATCCTGCGCGGCGTCAACCAGCTCGCCGAAGCAGTCAAGGTGACGCTCGGCCCCAAAGGACGCACAGTAGTTCTCGAAAAGAAGTTCGGTGGCCCCACCATCACCAAAGACGGCGTAACGGTGGCCAAGGAGATCGAGCTGAAAGATCCGCTCGAGAACATGGGCGCCCAGATGGTGCGCGAAGTAGCGTCCAAGACCTCTGACGTCGCCGGCGACGGCACCACTACCGCCACCATTCTGGCGCAGGCGATTTTCCGCGAGGGTGTTAAAGCGGTCACGGCGGGTGCAAACCCGATGGCGATCAAACGCGGTATCGACAGGGCGGTCGAAGTCGCGGTGGAAGAAATCAAGAAGCTCTCGAAACCTGTATCCGGCGACATGATCGCTCAAGTGGGCCGCATTTCCGCTAACAGCGATTCCACGGTTGGCGACGTCATCGCCCAAGCTATGCAGAAGGTCGGCAAGGACGGCGTGATCACGGTTGAGGAATCCAAGACCATGACCACTGAGCTCCAAACGGTGGACGGTATGCAATTCGACCGTGGCTACCTCTCGCCGTACTTTGTCACCGACCCCGAGCGCATGGAATGCGTGCTGGAAGATCCCTACATCCTGATCCACGAAAAGAAGATCAACAACATGAAGGACGTGCTGCCGATTCTCGAACAGGTCGCTCGAGCCGGTAAACCGCTTTTGCTGATCTCAGAAGAAGTGGAAGGTGAAGCGCTGGCCACATTGGTGGTCAACAAGCTCCGGGGAACGCTTAATGTTTGCGCCGTGAAAGCCCCAGGTTTCGGCGATCGCCGTAAGGCGATGTTGGAAGATATCTCGATCCTGACCGGCGGCAAAGCCATCATGGAAGAAACGGGCATCAAGCTGGAAGGCGTTCAGTTAGCCGATCTGGGCAGCGCCAAGCGCGTCACAGTGAATAAAGACAACACCACCATCATTGATGGCGGGGGAACGCAGAAGGATATCGAAGGCAGGATCAAGCAACTCCGCGCCCAACTGGAAGAAACAACCTCGGATTACGACAAGGAGAAACTGCAGGAGCGCCTGGCGAAGCTCGCCGGAGGCGTGGCAATCATCAAAGTCGGCGCCGCGACCGAAACCGAAATGAAAGAGAAGAAAGCTCGCGTCGAGGACGCCCTCAATGCCACTCGCGCAGCAGTCGAGGAAGGCATCGTGCCGGGCGGCGGTGTCGCGCTGCTGCGAGCGGCCATTGCGCTCGAGAAGCTGACACTCCCCGGTGACGAACAGTTCGGCGTGACCATCGTGCGCCGCGCTTGCGAGGAGCCGGTCCGCCAGATCGTGCTGAATTGCGGGACCGAAGGCGCCGTGGTCGCCGAGCACATCAAGAAAAATCACGATCCTAACTTCGGCTTCAACGCCGCCACCGAAAAGTACGAAGACCTGGTGCAGGCCGGCGTAATCGATCCCACGAAAGTCACTCGCACGGCCCTCCAGAATGCAGCTTCCATTGCATCGCTGATGCTCACCACCGAGGCCATGGTCTCGAGTGTGGTGGAGGTAGACGATTGAACAAGCGATTACTAAAGCGACACAAGCGCCAGGTCGCGCGCGCCAAGGAACATGTGAAACTATCGGAGCCCGACCTGCGAACGCCGGAACAGATAACTGCTGCGCGAGAAGCCGGCCGTTCTGCCGGTGGGCGTCGGGGAGGCTCTGAAGGACCGAGCGCCATGCCATCCCTTCGAAAAAACACGGGCGCTAGCGCGCACAGCCCGGCGAAAGCTGACGCGTAGGGCCGAGGCTTAAGGAATGTCATGATCCGCGCCCGACCAGAAAACTTCTCGCACTGTCCATACTGCAAATCTGTCGATTTTAGAAGTGTAGGCGTCCGCAACGCCATGGAGAAAGCTATCCATTGGCTTCTTCAACCGTACCGTTGCTCGTTATGCGGTCACCACTTTTTTCTGTTCCGATGGCAAGCTACCATGGGCGGGACGGCATAGTAGCGATTTGCGCCACCACCCGCCGGGCCGTGGCTTGCTTAACTCTTCGGGACGGATACAGTGATGTTCCGGAATTTCAACCCACCGGTGTGGTCACCCTGAATGTAGAATGGGCCCGGTTCGCCTTCATTAGCATCCAATGCGCCGCCCGTGATTCCGTCGATTTCCTTGTGATCGATAATTGTAACTCCGTTGCGGACCACGGTTACGATGCGGCCTACCAACGTAACATCGAATGTCTCCCACTGCCCCGGCGTTCGCGGCAATTCGGGGTTGGGTGCGATGCGCCCGTAGACCGACCCGATCCGGCGTTCTACCGGATTCTCTTTGAGAGGTTCGTATTCAATCTGGACTTCATACCGTCCACGCAGGTAGAATCCGCTGTTGCCGCCCTCGGGACAGTTCACTTCGTAGTGCACCTTGAAATCTTCAAACTTCCGCGTCGATTTCAAGTTGGCGCCTCGAGACTGGTTGACCAGCAATCCGTCTTGCACCGTCCAATGACTGTTGGCCGGATTTCCTAGGGGCTCCCAGCCTTCCAGATCTTTTCCATTGAACAGCGGCTCCGGCGTTGTCCACGCTTTCGGAGCGCTGCGCTTTAGAGGTGGAGATGATAAACCGGTCAACGCAACCGTGTTACTGCCGCGCTTCTGAACTCCCGTCAACTTCCCGCCGCTGGCCTCGAGATCCCATGTCATTTCCGACAGTCCGAGAATCAGATGCGATCCTTCCGTTTTTACGTCCTTCACTTCGTAAACGTTGCCTCCGGTTGGCTGGAACCAAACGTCCAGCTTGCCGTCCTTCTCGGTTATACCCAGCCACGTGGCACGCGTAGTGGTCCCGGTGGTGATGTTGAAATCCCAACGGCCGACGAACGGATTTTGCGTCTGAGCGCGAGCCGGCGCCAGAAACGCGGAAACAGCTATAAGACCGCCAATGAACATTCGCATGTTGGTAGTCTATTACATTAGAGCCCACGGAAATCGAGGAACAGACAGCCACGCCCGGCAAGCCCGTTCTTACCGGGCGCCGCAGAGACTTTCTCATCGGTGGCATCCTAGCGTTGGGCGGAGCCGCTGCCGGCGCGCTGGCATATCGGGAACTCGTTCCCCCCGAGAAAAGGCGAGCCCGGGGTTTGTGCATCACGGGAACTCGATTATTGAAAAACACTATCAGCAGTCGACTGCAACCGTAGCCGCGCTGAAGGCCAAATACGAGACCGCCGTGTTCGGCAAGGCCCGTGTTTGGGACCTGATCGAGAAACTCGCTCTGTGCATCGACGAAACCGATTCCAGCTTGTATTGCACCAGCCAGCTCATCCACGTCCAGCAGGTGCTCGAAGGCATCGAATGCGACGCATTCAGGATCACGACCTGCTCATCGCCGCACTAATCCACGATGTTGGAAAAATCCTGCTGCTTACCGACGAATTGCCCGAGAACATCGTTGGCGCAACCGCGCGGATCAGTGAAGCTCCCCACCGCGCCGGCCTCGATCAAGTGGTGTTCCAATTCGGTAACGGCGAAATGGTCTACTCCCGTTTCAAGGATCATGTGCCGGAGCATCTGGCGTGGCTCCTCCGCTTTCACGGAACAGACATGGCCGATCTGGAACCGTTCCTGAGCGAGAAGGATCGCCAATACCGCGATCGTTATCTGATCCCGTTCCACAAATACGACGTCAATACCAAATCCTACAACCATCTGCCGAAGGTCCAGCTGGCGAAGTACCTCGACCTGATCGAAAACACGTTTCCCCAGCCGATCCTGTTTTAACTTTTTGAGTTCAACCGGGGCTGAGCCCGCGCTGCGATCCGATCGCCCACCAGCGTCCAGTTCTGAGCGATCTTCCGATTTCGACCATGGTCTGGTGATTGAGCGGGAACTCCAGAAATACGTGGAGCATGCTCATTATGTACAAAATTCCAAAGCCGAGACGGTAGTCAAACAAGTACGCCAGTCCGCCGGCAAGCCAAACTCCGGCGATCACCACCGCACGGGTTCTCGTAATCTCATGCCATTTGATGATGGAGGTCTTTGAGAACCAGTTCAGATAGTGGTAAAGATACGCGAAGGCAATCAGGCGCATCACGCCGGCGCCGGCGGCTTCATACACCCCCTGTGGGCGCCCCGACAGCCGCAGGAGTTCCTTGTTCAGATATTCGAAACTCGTATAAAGTTGCCGCACACGATCGCTAGGAGCTACAAAAGGCGCCGCCACGGTTACAGTTGCGATCGCGCAGCACACGAAAACCCCGAGAGACAGCGCTCCCACCCAACTTTTGCTCTTTAGCGCGCCCAGCAGGATGAAAGCGCCCGTGAAGAAAAACACGTGTACGATGGTCACCAGAAGATTGGCAGCCACGGCGTAATTCTGAAAGCCGCTGAAATAGAAAAGCCCCAACGATAGGATCAGGAACAGACCCACGGCGTTCAGCCAGTCACGCACAAAAATTGCGGCCGCGGCAGCCGCGAATACCAGATAAATGAGAGCCACCTGGAATGGGACTGGGACAGTGCGCTCCATCGGGTCGTTCGCGGCATAGGCGAAGCCGATTATAAGAACGGCCAATAACACCAACCCGAGCCACCATCGGCGCGCCACATTCCGGCGAGTGAAATAGTTGCGGTCGTGCAGCCACGAGATCTCGGTGAGGTAGTGCAAAGGACCAAGAATGGCCCAGGCGCACAGAAAAACCTGGAAGGGCGCGGCGATCGCCGCTCCACATGCGGCCACCATCAGCCCGATATTCAGCCAATTTACATCATCCTTGCCGGGCTTAACGGCCGCGGGCGCGGGAACAACTTTTTGTTTCATCCCTCAGCGAAAGTTATACCACAACCTTAGGGAATCGCCACCACTCGCGCGGACTCCGTGACGCTAGAGCTGTCGGCCCGAGTGATCTCGAAACGCACTCCCACGTCATTCGTAAGCGGTGCGTAGGAAACGGATCCGTCCTGAAGATCGCGCCAGTCCAGAGGAATTAATTTTGTCATTTCCCCTTCGGTGATTTTCACCAGCCCTTTAACGGGCTTCAAGACCGCGAGCGAATTGTGATCCCAACGAATCTCCACTTGTTGCTTTCGTGTGGTGACTCTCAGTCCCAAGGGGGACTGGTGGGACGTGGTTTGTACAGGAGCCGGCGCCGCAGACGCAGGGTGCTTCGAGCCCAGAGCCACCAGGATTGCACTGGTTGCGATGCTGAATAACGCAGTCGTGATTAACAGCCGCAGCCACGATGCCTCCTGGCGGCGTTTGGAAACAGGTTTGGGTGCGTGGTGGGATTGTAAAGCAACCATCCACCCTAATCATCAACTGCGCGGGTAAGCCTAGAAATGCTTCGCCAGTACCGGTACGTCCTAAATCCGTCAATTACGCCGCAGCCGATTTCCGAAATGGCGTTTCCGGAAGCTTTGGCGCGGGAGCTTCGAATTCCGTTGGACAACCGTTGGCGCAGACCAGCCAGGCGACTCCACTCCGATCCTCAGGCTCCATATGTGCCAGACAAACCGGACATTCGGATTCAGTGCCTTCCGGCAGGTTCCCCACGGCTGAAGCGTATCACCATCGAGCGCCGGTGACAAGCCTCGCGGGGGTGTGCGACATAAATGTGGAACCTTTCGAGGGTGTAGCCGAGCCGCGACCGGCAGGGAGCGATACCACGAGTGCCGCTAGTTC
>CZKS01000116.1_pt1 | contig 14205 bp, 13 predicted proteins | sample 1122221 | NCBI WGS metagenome assembly CZKS01 (sample SAMEA3539301, study PRJEB10725) | soil metagenome | biome: tundra; feature: field; material: soil | place: USA | collected 2010-05 | depth 0.15 m
GTGGAACGCTTGGCGCTTTCGCGGGGGTTACTTCCCGATTCTCCGACGCATCAGAAGGGGCGGGCGCCGCCGCCAACGAGGTTAAACCTGCGCGCGCGGCGGAAGAGCACGCTGTCGAACGGCAAGCCATGGCCGGGCCCGCCGTCGTCTCCGATAAAGCGGCGCCGGACGGGTTCTTCGATCAGGTGCTGGCGCGCTTACTGCCTAGCAAGCGCGGCGAATCCCGGATCGCCGTGTAGCGAATTAAAATTCGGGTCTTTGCCGAGCCCTTGGCGCATATCCGCGACCAGGCGATGCTCAAAGGCGAACTTCAGATTGCGGAGAGCTTCTTCCGGCTTCTCCTCTCGGGCGAGTACAGACGCCAGTATATATACCGCATACGCGGTATCGGGGTGATCTGCGCCAAAAACTTTCACGTAACCTTCCACGGACTCGCGCGCCACTCTCTCCGCCGCCGGGTATTTCTTTTCCTGGGCCAACACCAGCGCCAGGCTGCCGAGCGCTGCCTGAAAATCGGAATGCGCGGGACCGAGCGTGCGACGCTCCGCGTCCAGGGTGCTTTGAATCAGCTGCTCGGCTTCGCTATATTTCCCCTCCGCAATCAGAACATCGCTCAGATTTCCGGCCGTCACAAGTGTGGAGCGATGCTCGGCCCCCATGACCCGGCGCTTGACCTCGAGTGCCTCGCGGAACAATTTTTCCGCCTCGGCATGGCGTTGTTCCGACTCAAGCGTGAGCGCGAGATTACCGGCAATCGTTAGCGTGTGCGGATTCTCAGGGCCAAAAACGCGGTAGTTGAGTTCGAGAGCCATCCTGAATTGCTGTTCCGCTTCGGCGTACTTGCCCTCTTGCAACAGCGTGCTCGCCAGATTCCCGGCGTTGCGTAAAGTCTCCGGATGATCGGGTCCCAGCAGGCGCTGGTCCGTCTCCCACAACTCGCGAAAGGTTTTCTCGGCCTCGGCGAATTTGCCCTGGTACGCCAGATCGATGGCCAGCTTGCTCGCGGCCTCACGCGTCAAGGTGTCGTTCACCCCGAACACTTTTGTGGCTGCGTCCACCACCTGGCGACTTAACTTTTCCGCCTCCGCATAGCGCCCTTCGTTGTCAAGCACATTCGCGAGCAGAGACGCCGCGGACAGCGTATCGCGATGGTCAGCTCCGAGATTTTGTTGACGAGCCGTAAGTGTTGCGCGCGCTAACTTTTCCGCCTCTCGGTAACGGCTTTCGGCATTCCACGTCTCGGCCAGGCTTAGCGCGGATTTCAGAGTCTCCGGATTCTTGACGCCGAACTGTTTACTCTGTATGTCAAGCGCCCTCTGAAGCAGGGCATCCGCCTTGGGATACAGCCCAATTCCGAGGTACACGTTTCCGATAAACTGCATCATCTGCGCTTGCGTTTCTGGATCTTGCTTGAGCCCGGTATCGATCTCGGTTGAGGCCTTATCCAGAATTTCGCGCGCCCGGATTTCGTTGCCCCGCGATTCGCTTGGGTTCGATACCTTGAACATGTTCGTGATGAACGACGTCACGCGGTCGGCGCGGTCGCGCTCGCGCCTGATGCGTTGCACCTCGAAGGATTGAGTGATGGCAACGCCTGCCAGCAGGAGCGCCACAACGGCTGCAAACGAAACCGCCAGCCAGTGACGGCGGGCATATTTTCCGGTTCGATAAAAGGTGCTGGCGGGCCGGGCCTCCACTGGTTCATCACGTAGGTAGCGTCCGATGTCGGAGGCGAACTCGCCGGGCGATGCGTATCGGCGCGCGCGGTCTTTCTCCAGGGCCTTGAGGGTGATTGCGTCCAAATCGCCGCGCAGAACTCGATTTCGCGCGGCGGCCGATTGCTGGTTTACCTGCGTGCTCGGCGCTTTGGTCTCATCGTCCTGGATATGTTTGAGAAGAGTGATATAGCCCTGGTCCGGATGCTGACTCAGGTCGAGTGGCGTTTTCCCGGCCAGCAGTTGATAGAGCAGCACGCCCAAGGAGTAGACGTCACTGCGCGTGTCGATATCTTGCCGCCCGAGATCTGCCTGCTCTGGACTCATGTATTCTAACGTGCCCAAAATGGTGCCCAGTTCGGTCATGCTAGTTTCGCCGTTCAATCCCGCGTCGAGCGCTTTCGCCAACCCGAAGTCGATGACCTTCGGAATTGGCTTGCCCTCCAGCTCGCGTACCAGAATGTTCGATGGCTTGATATCGCGATGGAGGATGCCTTTTTGATGCGCGTATTGAATCGCCTGGCAGACTTGGACAAACAGATCGAGCCGTTCCTTTACCCCCAGCTGCTGGCGCTCGCAGTAAAGAGTGATCGGCGTTCCTTCCACCAATTCCATAGCGAAGTAGGGCAGGCCTTGGCTGGTGGTTCCGGCGTCGAATACTTGCGCGATGTAGGGGTGATGCAGCATCGCTAAGGCGCGCTTCTCACTCTCAAAGCGCGCAATGACGCTTTTCGATCCCATACCCGGCTTGATCACTTTTAGCGCGACGTCGCGCCGAATTGGTTCGAACTGCTCCGCCATATAGACGGTGCCCATTCCGCCTTCGCCGAGCAGCTTGCGGATGGTATAGGGACCAATGCTTGAAGGGACCGGCTCAGCCTGGGGCGGGGCCAGAAACGGATCCGACTCGACATAGTTTTCGAGAAGGCCCTCGACTGCGCCACGCAGTTCGGTATCGCCATGGCAGGCTTGATCGAGAAAAGAAGAGCGCTCAGCGGCGGGACGATCGAGCGCGGCATCAAACAACTCACCCAGGCGGCGGTAACGTTCAGGTGTCATGGTGCCGAGGCGAGTTGCTGGCGAAGCCAGGTCTGCGCCATGCGCAAATCGCGCCGCACCGTGCTCAACGAGACTTGGAGCAATTCCGCTGTTTCTTCTAGACTGAGGCCGGTGAAGAAGCGCAGCTCCACAATGCGGACCTGACGGGCATCCAGTTGTTCCAGCTCTGTTAGCGCCTGGTCGAGCGCAACCAAATCCGTCTCATCCAGGGTCTGGAGGCCGGATGCCTCCGAAAGCGACACCTGGATTGCACGCCCGCCACGCTTGGCGGCCTGCCGCTCGCGCGCGAACTGGACCAGGATCCGGCGCATCAGCGTGGCCGAAACGCCAAAGAAATGCTCCCGGTTCAACCACTGTTGTGGGGGGCGCCAATCCATCATCCGTAGGAAGGCTTCGTTCACCAAGGCAGTGGGCTGAAGGATGTGTCCGCCTTTTTCGCCGGCTAAACAGCCGCTGGCCAATCGGCGAAGCTCGTTGTACACGTGAGGGGCCAGTTCAGAAAGCGCGGCTGGATCGCCTTCTCGCCAGGCGGCCAACATTCTCGTGATCTCGGGCGATTTGGGGGCCGGCAACCGGAACGCGACTCCTCCCAGCGGTGAGCCCATAAGCATAACATAAATCTCTATTTAGGGCCACGCCTCAACCTGCACGAAAAAAGATTGCGCCGATGTGAACACTTTTGCCTCCGAATTCCCCTTTCCCTATTGAGAGCAACAAACGGATGACGTTCAAACTGCCTAATGCGCGCGAAAGCATCTTTAGTACAACACTTGCCGTGTCGATCGTTCTCGTCCTGGCTGGCTTGGGCTACACCTTGTTCGAGAATTATCAAGTTCACACGCTGGTTTTGGCGGCCGGTGGACGCGACGAAGAAAGCTTTGTTCTGGCAAAAGCCTTGGCGACGGTGGTCAAACGGCACAATCCCCATATCCATTTGGTAGTGCGCGAAACTGGCGGCACGTCGGAAAACCTCGCCATGCTTTCGGACGGCCGCGCCCAGCTTGCCGCTGCGCAGGCCGACGTACCGGCGGGGCCTATGGCGAACCTGCTGGCCGTTTTGTATCGCGACGATCTGCAGGTGTTTGTCCGGAATGATGCCAATGTGACCGACTTCCGGAGTTTACGCGGCAAACGCATCGGGCTCACCCGGCGGGGCGGACAGTATCAATCGTTTCTTGTCGTCGCGGATCATCTGGGATTGACTGCCAGCGATTTTCAGTTTGTCGGCGATGACGACGCCTCGGCGGATCGGGCGCTGCTCGACAAGCGCGCCGACGCCGTGTTCCGCGTGCGAGCTCTCGGCAATCTGGCGGTCGAAAAGCTAGTGCAAACCAACATTGGACACTTCATCCCAATTCAAGAGGTAGCGGGTTTGATCGTGAAAAACGCCGCCTTTAAAGCTTCCATGATTCCGCAGGGCGTTTACGCCGGGATTCCGCCCCAGCCATTCGTGGATACACCGACTGTCGGTGTGCCGCGGACGCTGTTGGCGAGTCGCGACGCGTCGCCCAGCGACATCTACGCCGTGACCAGCGTCCTTTTCAGCGAGCGCCAGGAGATCGCCGAGGAGATTCCTCAGGAAAACGCGGGTGTGCGGTCCCTGTTGGCGGATATGAAGGAAGCCGGCGCACTCGGCGGGCTTCCGCCGCCCGTTCATGCCGGCGCGAAGAAGTTCTTCGACCGTGACAAGCCATCCTTCGTCCTCGATCACGCGAGTTTCCTGGGCCTATTGGTGACCCTCGGCGTGCTCGTGTTGTCCTGGCTGCGCCAACTGAAGCACACCATGGCAAAGCGCCGCAAAACCGAGGGTGATCGCTACACGGATGAAATCATCCAACTCCTGTTGATCGGTCAAAAGAGTACATCGCTATTCTTTATCAACGGAATCCGTTCCCAGTTGATGGTGATTCTTACGGAGGCCGTGTGTGCACTGGACAAGGATAATATCTCGAATGAGGCCTTCCAGAATATACGCGGGCTCTGGGAGATCTCGGTCGACCTGTTGCGCGAGCAGGCCGCCTCCCTGAAGAATAGCGAGGCGGAAACTGCCGCTATTTTTGCCCAGCCAGTGAGTTCGGCAGAAACGCTCGCGGGAAATCCGCTGTTTGCCCAATGAGGACGCGGCGGGGGTTCGAAGCTCTGTGTCAACAAGCGCGGCGCATCCCATGGGTCGTCTTTGTGAAGCCGCCCTTTGGCGGGCCTGAACAAGTTTTGAAATATCTGGCCCGATGTACGCACCGGGTCGCGATTTCGAATCGTCGGCTCCTGTCGATGGAAGCGGGGCGCGTCAGCTTCGAATACAAAGACTATGCCGATCGTAATGGGACGAAAGTTATGACGTTGGCCGCGACGGAGTTCATCTTCAGCACGGTCGCGGACAGTATTCTGCGGGCGCGTCAATTAAAGGTGACGAGCACGAGAATGCCAGACGGATAGAACGATGAACACGATCAGCCGGCGACTCCAGAAGCTTGAGCGATCATTCGCGCTTCGGCGTGGGAACCGTGATGAGCGGGGCGCATTAGCGCGCTTCGCGATGAGATCAATGACCGCGCCCAACAACGGGGCGCAGTCTACGCGTCCGAGGTACTACTAGGTTCGTTTTTTCTTAGGTAATCTCTGGGCGATTTGAGAGTAGAAATGGGAGGACTAAATGCGTACATACGGGAATTCGTTCTCGCTCGTGATCTTCGCGACGCTCGTCGCCGCATCGAGCGCGAACGCCGACACGATCACTTACAGCTACAGCGGCGGCATCGTTACCGACACGATCAGCACCACCGGGACATACCTGATCACCGCGGCCGGAGCGCAGGGCGGCAACGGTCGTTTCCAGGGCCAGGGGGGGTTAGGCGCTCTTCTTAGCGGCGACGTTTTTCTCACTGCCGGCGAAGTCTTGGACATAGCGGTGGGCGGACGGGGCCTCTCTTTTAATGGAGGTGGGGGCGGCGGTGGCAGCTTCGTCCTGGCGCCTAGTGCCGTGCCGCTCGTGGTTGCTGGCGGCGGCGGCGGTGGCTACGGGGTTGACGGACAAGGTGGCCAGACGGGCGTTGCGGGTAGCGGCCAAGGCGGCGCCTCTGGGGGCACCTGCGGTGGAGGCGGTGGCGCGGGTCTCAATGGAAATGGTCAGGATGGCGGCGGCGGTTTCGAGTGCGGCGGAGGCTCCGGAGGCGGCGATTATGCCAATTCTTTCACCGGCGGCGCAGGATATAACGGAAGCAACGGGGGCTTTGGAGGCGGTGGTGGTGCTGGGGTCGAGACCCCCGGGACTCAATCTGGTGGAGGGGGTGGCGGCTACAGCGGCGGCGCTGGCGGCGCTATCTTCGCCAGTGGCTATGGCGGTACCTCTTATTTCGACCCGTCGTTCACTAATACGATTGCCACCGCCGGCACCAACAGCGGCAACGGCTATGTAACCATCACCTTCGAACCTTCGATCTCGGAGGTTCCAGAGCCGAGGTACGCAGCTTTGATGGTCATTTTCATTGCTGGTTTCGGGCTGAGCCCGTTGCGTAGGCGAGCTAGCTCTTCGTATTACAATCATTTACGCAAAGGCATTGCCGCCGGATGGATCGCGGCAGGATTAGTGGCATTGGCATGCGGATCGGCTTTCGCCGATACTATCGTTCAACCCGTAACGGAAAGCCCCTCCGGATCGAATAACAACATCACCAACAGCGACGTGCTCGGCGTTTTCAGTGTCACGCCGACTTTCAACGAGTTCAATCCGTCTTTGGGCACTCTGGACTCGGCCACGCTTACGTGGTCCGCCACCGGTAGTCTTACGGTGACGGGCAACAACGAAGGCCAAGCCATCATGTCATACGATACATCGAGCGACACCGAGACCTGGAACATCAACAGCTTCGGCGGCTCCTCGACGATGAATTTCTCGATCAGTGGAACTGATGACCTGAGCTTGGGGTCTGTGACAGGTACTGGAACTTTTAACGCTGGGGCTTTCGCGGAGAACTATCAACTGCAACAGGGATACTTTTTTGGCAACTCATTCAGTACAGGCCCGACCAGCGGAACTTTTACCTTGACCTACGATTACACTCTTCCAGTTCCGCCACCTCCGCCAGGAAACACGGTTCCCGAGGTTTCCAGCGTGTCGTATTTCCCCGCGGGAATCTTGTTGTTTGTTGTGGCGCTCAGAGCGAGGGCACGGCGCAAGCATTCTGCGCAAGTGTCCTGAAGTCGCTTATCGCTCGCGCTCTACGCCCGTTGGCAAGAACGAGCCCACACCCTGGCGGGCCGAACCGACCTGCCAGGGCATATCAACACTTCCACATTTGCGACCCATCTGACAAAGTGAGACCGAAATCTGAGACGGCGCCCCTGGCGAGATACTCTCGGTAACTCGGGCGAAGCTTTTCTATCGTTGCTCGACTGCGGAACCACGATGTTGAGCAGCACGAACAGCTTCTTCGCGAACCAATTCAATCAGGCGATAAACGAAAAGGCCGAAACTAGAACGCGGCTTCGACTTGCTTAATTAATCGGCTCAAGGCGAGTTACATGAGCGAGAAGCCGGCATTTCGCTGATCTGCCGTGTGGTCGGGGTGCTCTGGTCGGAATACGCGCTACTCGGAGCAAGCTCGGGTCGGTCGCTACGGGCCACCTGAAACGGCAAGGGATTGCTCCTGGGAAACGCCGGTCACGGAAATAGGTCCCTCGTGGAGAGCAACGGACGGCCCTGATGTCTTGGGAGCAGTTTTCCAACCGGAGTTCCCTCTGATTTGTACCGGTGCGCAAGGGGAGCTGATGGGGTTATCTCTTGGAATGTTCGGGGAGGTTCGCCGGATTGGAACAATAAGTCGGCTTGTCACCGCCGATCCAGCACTTTGACTAGAAACGCAAATCGGAAACTTGGCTCCCTTCTTGCCCGAACCCAAATCGGCGGTGAAGCGGAACCCAGACGGCCGCAAGCCCATGCGGGGCCATTCAGCGGCATTATGTAGTATTGAAGGTTCGGTGGCAATCGGTCAACGCACTGCAACGTTATGGCAGACCGAGGGAACATTCGGATGGGCAACTCCGAGAAGGATCGACTGGCAGCGGCGGTGGTAGATCATTGGCGCACTTTCCAAGCCGCACTTACTGGACCGACGCGAAAGTATCCGACCCAAGCGTTTAATTCTTTCGCCGACGCTGCTCGACGCTACATCGACGTTACCCGCCACGATCACCTCATACATAGAGAGGTTGTTAACGCCATACACGGTTTGACAGAGGAGCTTCGGCTGGAGAGAAAACGAGTACCTGGCAGAATCCTCTATGAGGCAGACCGGCTGGAGTGCTTGTTCTTCCTTGGGTACGATCCGCACTTCGAGGGGGATGAACCTCCCGGTCTGTAGTCCGGGCCGGCCCAACTGGGCGAGCGTGGGCGATTCGCCCCAAGGTTGTTGCTTGTGATAACGACCCGCGTCTTCCGCCGGGCCGGCTCTGATGAACGGCCCCGCTTGTATCATTCGACCTGTCACCGCCCTGGCTCTACGGCTTCGCTTGAGGTCCAGGCAACGGAGAGGTAATGTCCAGATGGCTACCGTTAATGCCCAATATGAGGACCTAAGAACGAACTATCTGGTGATTGAGCGCGAGATGCTAGGCTATGCGGTGTTGGAGGCCGCATCGAATGCCGAAGAGTCGACGAAAACGGGTTGCGAGGCCGGTCCTCAATCTGCCCGACCTCGAACAATCGAAGTCTGCCGTTCTCAACAGTCTTGCGTCGCTCAATTCACGCCGAGCGTACGAATACGCGATCAGGGAGTTCACTGAGTGGTATTGTTCGGAACCGCGTCTTGCCTTTAACAAGACGGTGCTCACTAGGTACCGCATGTTCCTGGAACAAGCCCACTACTCTGCTTCAACAATCAACCTGCAACTTACGGCCATCAGACGGCTGGCATACGAAGCCGCCGACTGCGGACTCCTGAGCCCCGAGTTGGCGGCAGGCATCCAGAGGGTGAAGGGCGTGAAGCTACTGGGTGTCCGCCTCGGGAACTGGCTGACAGCGGAACAGGGACGCAATCTGCTTACGCGAGTTGATACCGATGAACTTCGCGGAAAGCGCGATCGTGCAATGCTGGCGACTCTTCTCGGCTGTGGCTTGCGGCGTGCCGAGTTAGTGAAACTGAAGATTGAGGACTTGGACCAGCGGGAGGAACACTGGGTTATTGTGAATCTTGTTGGAAAAGGAGGTCACGTCCGGACGGTACCGATGCCACAGTGGGTAAAAAACGCTATCGACCAGTGGGTAGCATCCGCTGGTATAGTGTCCGGACCGATATTCCGCCAAGTGAACAAAGCCAGCCGGATTTTAGGAAATGGTGTTACCCCGAAGGTGGTCTGGAGCGTCGTCCGAAAGGCTGCTACGAAATGTGCGCTTCCAGCGATCGCTCCTCATGATCTGCGGCGGACTTGTGCAAGGCTCTGCCACGAAGCCGGCGGCGAGCTGGAGCAAATTCAGTTTCTGCTCGGGCATGTCAGTGTTCGGACGACGGAGCGATATTTGGGCTGCAAGCAGCGATTTCGGAACGCTGTCAACGATCGGCTCGGCATTGAGCCGTAGGCTGTGTTTGCATTACTCGCAGTGCCAACACCGATGTGCATTGGCCGGCGATTCTCTCGATTGAGAGCCCGCTTTCACGAAGCCGCACGACTTCATCGGTGGTGTAGTTTCATTAGCCGCCGCAAGCCTGCCGCTTGACTAGTCGTTTGAATCCCGTTTTCCCGGATCGATGAGCCGGAGCGGTTCGGTTGGGTCGAAGTAGAAGTCATTGTCAGATGACACCGTGGCCGGCTTGCGCGCCTTCATTGCTGCGATTCTTTGCTGAATTTCGTTCTCACTCGGTCCGGGCCCAGAATGCAATCCCGCCCTTTTGGCTACGATCGGTGGTGGTATCGCTACGTGGCGAGAAATTTGGCGGGCCGCATTCCTCCGTCTTCTTGCTCGCGCTCGCACCAACCGGCTGACAGCACTTTTCGACGTTTTGAACTGACACTTCTCCGCTAGTAGAGCGGTGATATCCCTACACGTGACGCCCTGGGATCGCAACGCCTCCACGATTTCTCCATAGGGCTCCAAACGCGAGCGGCCCTGTTTCGCGTCTACGCTGCTCAGAACATCGTGAAACTTGTCTTCCATGGGCCCTCCGGAGCTCAAAATGAGGCTGCACAAATGCGGGACAAAACCGGGACAAAAGTGGGACAAGTGCGGGACACATCCGGGACATACAGCCCGCTCAGCGAACCTTCCGAACCTAAGCCGCAAGGCTTAGGGATGGTGTCTATTTCCAAATAACGCTCTCGAAGAAGAGCGAAACCATTTGCCACGCTCAATTGCCACTCGAAGCACGTATCGCACGCATTGGCTTCATAACTCACCTCCGACCCTTCGGACGACGATTTCATGAATGAACCGCTCCGTCTGGGCGGAAAAGCGTTCGGAACGTAGGCTCTCGCGAAGCGATACAACCCGATGGGAGGCAATCGCCGGCAGCAGCGCATCAAGCCCAACACCCTTTATGACCAAATCATGACTGGCGAAGGCGATTCGTAGCTCCTCGCTATTGCCCTCGCCGCAGACAAACTGATGCCAGGAAAGGATCACGGTTTGCGTTTGCAGCAAGATCTCAAGTGTCGCTGCCGGATCGCCTGAGCTGACGACCCAGGGTACGTTACCGCTCGAGACCACGTTCACGTCTGCGCTCCATTCGCGATCCGGTTCGAACTACTTCTTGCTGGATAATCTGCTTCGCAGCGGAACTCAACAACGCCGCCGCTCTTCGAACCATTTCTCGCGCCATTTCCATCCCTCGCGGAGTTCCCTGGCGGCAGCAGGCGCCTTTGCCATGCAATAGCTCCGTGGCCGAGGTTCGCGCCATGGACCTGCCCACCGTATGTTGTAGACGTTCCTTGTCGCTCGTGATCACTGTCACGCTGTGCCGGCCGCGCGAGGAGGCAACATAGAACAACTCCTTTTGCATGCCGTCGCCCGACAGAATGACCGAGTCAACCGTCTTGCCTTGGCTGCGATGCGCGGTGACAGCATAGCCGTGCGTGAAATTGCAGTAGTTCGATGGCAGAGTGCGGCCATCTTCCAGCTGAACGTGACCTCCGGCATCGACGGAGGAGACGGTGACCAGTTCACCGTTTGTGATCCGCAGTCCAGCATCACGACGGTTGGCGGTGAGCAGGAGCCGATCACCAGGCGACACTTCAATAGGTTTCGCCTCCAGCACATCGAAGCTCCCAACGTGCCTCCGAGAGATAGTGGATTTCTTTCCGTCCGCAGAACGAACCACGATACCGTTTGGCGCTACACCCAAGACCTCCATAGTCTCGTGCTTTGCAATAGATCTGGCGGCCCGATGAAAGCTCAGCCGTTGCCCTGGACGATAGTTTTGCAGATCAGCCTTCTGTGCTGCTGTCCAGTTGAGTGACACGTGTCGGGCAAGAGTGGTGCCTGTGCCGAGTTGCCGGCTTGCCTTCCTGCGTTCGCGTATGGCCTCGGTCACTCGGTCGATCTCGTCGTGAGTCGCGCAGACGACCAGAGTTTGGCCCGCAGCACCGGCATACGCATCGGCGATGGTCGCGGCTCGATCGGAGAACGCGACCTCACGAACGGCCCCCATCGCATCCAGCTTGGCGAATCCTCGCTCCGGGTTCTCGCGAAGCTCCTCCATCGCGGTGCGGTAGTCTTTCCTACTTTGCCGCTGCACCTGAGTCAGGGTAACGGTCTTAAGCCGCGATTCCTTTTCCAGTATTCGGAGGGCGTCGCCCGCTTCCACGCTTCGAATCTGTTTGGTATCGCCGCTGAAGACCACCCGCAGGGAGCATTCCTCTGCCAATCGCAGGAGGTTCGCCATCTGCCGCGCCGAAACCATACCAGCCTCGTCGAGGATGATTACCTTGCCCCGGATGCCACTGCGAATGCGCGGATCTTCGAGCACCCGCTCGACAGTGACGGCGTCGGCGAAACCGACTTTCTGCAGTTCCTCCACGGCGCTCATCGTTGGGGCGATGGCAAGTACCGCCCGGCCAACTTCCATCAACCCTCGCCGAAGTTCTTTCAACGTTGCGGTCTTACCGGTCCCAGCGGCGCCACTGATGCTTACCGCCAGATCACATGATCGGAGAACGAATTCCACGGCATGCTTCTGTTCGGGGCGCAAACGATCTGAGATGACAAACGTATGAGTACCAGCGAGCGGCTCAAAGCCTCCCAGTCCCCGGTTAATCGCAGCAATCATGTTGCGTTCCCTTTCCAGACTGGTTTCCGTTGCGATCTCGCGCCCTGAGCGCAATACCCGGCCAGCCGACTCCTGGACGCTCAATTCGCCTTTCAACTCGCCTAGCCGGATTCGGCCCCGGCCATGCCGGAGGGCCTCGGTAAGGAGCTCGTGGTCCTGAGCGACCGATACACGTTCGAAAATGTGGTCCTTGGCGTAATCCAGCGAAGAAGAGCTTGAAGTGACCGACAAAGTAGGCCCCTGCATGCTGCGGGTCCGAACAAGCGCCTTCTCTTCGTCCGGAGTCAGCCGAGCGCGTTGCTTTTCGCGGAGTTCGCGAGTCGAGATCTCCATGAGCTTGTCGGCCCGTGACTCTCGAACCAGCACGGCGACCTCATTGTCGGTCGGCTTCCGTCCACGTTGCTCGACAAAGACAGCGATTGCCGCATCACGTTGACGGCTGCGCTGGCTGAACTTTGCGAGTAGCTCCTGCGGGACGCCCCGGATCTCGAATCCGGCATCGCGTCCCTTCGCGTCACGCTGACTCTCGATCTCATACCCCATGGCGCGCGCTTCGCGAGCAAGCGCATTGCGATAGACCTCCGAAAGATAGGCCCGGCATTCGTAGATCCCCGACGCTTGCAGCGCCTTCCAGCGACCTTCCGTACCGTCGAATGTGAGATTAGCCGCAACCGCGTGCGTGTGCAGCTGCGGATCAAGCTCGCGGCTGGTGTCGTGGTGGTAAACGGCAAGCGCCAGGTTCCCGGTAGGCCGATCCTCATTGGCGCCCGCATGCCGTACGCGGCTGGCTGCGTAAGTTTCGGCCTCATCTAGGGCTTCGGCGACGGCAATGCGGTGTGCTTCGATCAACCGATCATCGCCCGCTAGAATCGCGAGTACCGAGACCGACTTCGGGGCGGAGATCGTGAAATCGTAGAGGCTTCGCCCCTGTGCGAGCTTGGTACCGTCAACCGCCGTGCGGTCGGCGCTGCGGCGGACTCTCAGAAATTCTTTTGTTCGTGGATCTAAGCCCTGACGCAGAGCCTCGAAGTCATCTGTCTTTACAGCACCATTTAGCCCTAACAATTCCGCCCCGCGCCCCAGCCAAAAGCCAGTCACGCGTTCACCCTCGGCATAGTAATCGCTGTGCTCCAGGTGCCGGGATGAATAGCCTTTGCCGTCCGACATGGCGCGGATAGTCAGCATCGGAACATCCTAGTGTCTGGTCTTCGGTTTAACGGGAGTCGCGGGTTTCACTTCGGGTGCCTGCATTACCGGTGCATGAACTACCGCCGGCCGTTGGTCGCGTAAATACCCACACTCCCATCCGAGCCCTATGCCCAGGACGAATGCCAAGATCACGAACACGAAGAACCACCAGCGATACTCCTTGCCGAGCGCCTGCATCAACTCGTCGGCCCCGCGTTTCGTACTCTCTAAGGCTTTCGAGCTGGCCCTTTCGAGTTGTTGAATCGCTCTACGGGCTTCCGCGGCCGCACTATCATAGGAGGCTCCCAGTTTCCCAGCTACCTCAACGAAATCATCAGAGGTTTTCTTTATCTGCGCGGCGGTAACCGCCAGCGCGTTGGCGGTTTGAGGGATCGTCGTTTTGACGAATTGTTGGCGAAGGCTTTCATTGATCGCGGCGGCAACAGCTTCCGGTTTTAGCGCCTCGGCGATGTCGGCCGAGACTTGATCAAGTCGCTCATCGATTTGCCTCTGATGCTCTTCGGTGAATTGCCGCACATCCTGGAGAAGTTTCGTTGTGCCAGCGGCGGTCTGCTCGAATCGCTCTCGCTCCGTCGCCATCCGCGCGGGCACCTCCACCATGATCAAGACGGAAAAGTGCATGGCCCGTAAAATTCGCAGCATCTCGTCGTTCTCGGGCAGGGACCGGCAATGGCGAAGCTCGCGGTAGAATTCGGCCCTAACCTCCACGGGCAGCGCATTCGCGATGCGATCGATGAGATCGGGTTCCAAGAGTTCATCCTGCTCGCTCATGGCAAAAGCAGCTCCTGCACCTTGTCGAATTCAGCGAACATGCGTCTGCGATAGCTCTGCGCCCGCATCACTAGTGATGCCTTCTGCAACTCCGGGGCGGCGGCGAGCCTGGCGGCGACCGCGCCGAGCGTCACGCCGTGATTTCTTGTGGCGTTTTCGAGAACTGGCAGCCGGAAATCCATCCGCACCACAGC
>CZKS01000361.1_pt1 | contig 13960 bp, 16 predicted proteins | sample 1122221 | NCBI WGS metagenome assembly CZKS01 (sample SAMEA3539301, study PRJEB10725) | soil metagenome | biome: tundra; feature: field; material: soil | place: USA | collected 2010-05 | depth 0.15 m
GGCGGGATCAAGTACCATCGTGCTGCCGGGCGGCCCTCCGCTCGCGAACTGACCCCGCCACGGCGAATTCGCCTGGCCGCTGCGCGAGAATCGGCCGAGCCAGCAGGTTGGCTCACCGTGTCAATGCTCCATTCCCGGTAAGTCCATACCGGGGTACCAGCTCCTGACGGCGAGCACTCGCGATCTCACCCCCGGTGCACTGTAATAGCCCACCGTGCAGTTGAGCCGGAAGAAGTACGCAGTGCCCGTTTGGGCTGGAAAACGCCCTTCGATTCCATCCAAGCCGCTTCCGGCAGCCATCTCTCCGCGCCCTTCGAGCACCAAGTAGATCTCTTCCTCGCGCTCGTGATGATGCGGTTGATTCGTGCCACCCGGCGCGATTTCCATAAGGAAGAGACTTGTTAGCGTGTGGGCAGCCGCGATGCGGTCACGCCTGCTGTAAACATCGCCCATCAGCAAACGATACCGCGTTGATGAAGGATGTCCACCGACCGCTTGAAGCGGGACATCCTCTATATTGGCCACGTCCGGAAGCGCGGCCAAGGTTTTTGGGATGGATGAGGTTTTTGGGATGGATGAACTTCGAAACCCCATGATCATGACGTGAAGTGGCTCACCGGCATGGTTCTGGAGACCGTGCGGAACAGTTGGAGGCAGATAGAGAAAATCCTCCTTCCTTACAGGAACGCTTCCGCTAGCGTAGCGGACGATGCCTGCCCCGCCCAAAACTACATATACCTGCTCTTCATTGGTATAACTCACAACGCCGCACAAGCCGCCTGGGTCCACCGTGGCTTCGCCGTAACGCACCACGCCAACGGGTACGGACGCGTTGGCGGCCCCATCACCAAATAAGGCTTTGTAGTGGCACGAGCCGGTGGTAATGTCGGTCTTCCGCTCAGATGCGGCTTGAAGATCGGCACGTAAGAATGTCGGGTCGATTCCTTTCTGAGCCAGTGCTGCAAAGGGAAGCAGCACCAGGATTTGCGTGAGCCGCATAGCCAGGCCGTGTTTTTGAGGCATATAGCAGGGTACAGTCGAACGGTTAGAAAACGCAAGCTTTCGTCATACAACGAAACCCTCGCTTTTTCGTCCGCGACACATCCCAGGACTCTACACGGAGGACCGGCGATACGACCAGGGCTGGGTAGTTGTCCGCAAGGCGTGGAGCTACGGGAAATGGATCATGCCCGACTTGCTGGATAGATTGCAGAAGGAATCGGGACGCAAAAACTAGCTTCGTGCCAGAGGGCATCGCTCATCGTTTGATTCGGGTCTAGCTTCGTCACTCGGAGAACAGATAGCGCCGGAATCACGGTGAGAAGTGATTTAGCGAACTTTGTCCAGAAGTCTCATTATGGGAGATTACTCTCGTAAAAGGCCGGTCACATCATCCGCCTTCAATTCGCAATGACACGGCTGCGGCAACCGGAATGGATGCGGACATAACGGGGCCCTCGCAACCAGCCCACAGCACGCGGCACTCGAAAAAAGCGCTTCACTCACGGCATAATAGGGTGTGAATCCCAAACAATCGAGCAGCCGCCGGAACACATCGCGTTTCTTCTGGGCTCTGGCTTTTTCTACAGCACTGAGCGTCGTCGCGCAAACACCACAGCGATCTGGGAGCCTACGTCCTGACTTTGACGGCTTCTGGAGTTCCGCTACCGCCATTCCTCTCGAGCGCCCCGCGCGGCTGAAGGACCAACCGTTCTACACCCCGGAACAAGCGGCCCAATTACAAAGACAGACAGGCGGCGCGGATGACGATCCGCTGAGCCGGTTGGAGACCGGTTCGCTGATGCTGCCCAGCCTCCGGACCTCCATCATCACCGATCCTCCCAATGGCTTGCTTCCCAGCCTCACGCCCTCCGCGGCCGCCGCCAAGCGGGATCGCTTGGAACGTCTTCACAATCCGACGGCGGCGATAGATATGGGGCTCCAGGATCGATGCCTGCTCTTTCCAACCTCCGTGCCGCCCATGATTCCCTACCGCTACAACAGCAATTATCAAATCATCCAGACCGGCGATGCGGTCATGGTACAGGCGGAAATGGTCCACGATGCGAGAATCATCCGGCTCGATCGCCGCTCGCATCTGCCATCGAATATCAGGCAGTGGCTGGGCGATTCCGTGGGGCACTGGGAAGGCGCTACGCTCGTGGTGGATACCACCAACTTCAACGATGCCGGCGGCTTCTACGGGGACGCCGGGGGAATGTATGGCTGGGACCGCAACATGCACGTTGTGGAACGCTTCAGTTTGCTCGACGCCAATACCATTCTCTACCGCTTTGAAGTAGAGGATCCTACGGCCTATACGCAGCCCTGGAAGGGCGAACTCGCCATGACACGGGTGTCACACCCGCCCTTTGAGTACGCCTGCCACGAGGGCAACCGGGATTTACCCAATATCCTGAAACTCTCAGCGTCGCAGGCCCACTAAAAGCCCGGCTGGTGAATAACTCTGAGGAAGCGATTCCGAGCCCTATAGCGCCTATGCTGGGGCCAGCATTTAGTTTTCGATCACGCTTGTGGTTGTGACGAAATAAAATAGCGATCACGGCCGCCAATAGCGTCTCTTTATAAACCAGGATCGTGTCACACTCGGAACCGGGTGCCCACTTTGACATGAGGACGCGTCCATATTCGGACACCGCAAGTGATTTCTCCGCGACGAACTCCCTCGCGTAATCGCTTGGTGAATACCATGAAGAGATTTTACATGCGGCCGAGGCCGGAGTTGATCGTATCCGGCGCGTGGGACGCGCTGGTCCGCGAGCCACAAGGAACGAACGGGCGTGATACCCCCAAGTGGATAACTTCCGAATGTGGCAATCTACGAAATATGCACTTGGCTCAAGTCAACATCGGGCGCATTCTCGCCCCCATGGATTCGCCGGTGATGGCCGGGTTCAAAGCGAATCTCGATCCGATCAATGCGCTCGCGGAAGCCGCTCCGGGTTTTGTCTGGCGGCTGCAGTCCGATTCCGGCAACGCAACGGATATCGTCTATTCCGAAGATCCGTTCGAATTGGTAAACATGTCCGTTTGGGAATCGATCGAATCGTTGCGAGGCTACGTGTACAAATCGCATCATCTCGAATTCTTCAAACGCCGCGCCGAGTGGTTCGAGAAGGCCACCCAGCCTACGTATGCGCTGTGGTGGATTCAGGCAGGACACATTCCAACAGTTGCCGAGGCGAACAATCGCTTGGACCACTATCGAAAACATGGTGCCACTCAGTATTCTTTCTGGTTTTCGCAGCCGTTTCCGAAACCGCTGGAAGAACTACTGTATACGTGAGTGCGGCCTCTGCGTTGAGAGCCGGTAACGGTTGCAGCTCCCTCGACTCTCCGCCAGACGCCGAATTTGAAAAAGTAAGTGACGCATGCGCCTTGATACGACCGCAATCCGGGAAAACACGAGTTGCGGTGCGAGGGTGTTACTGTTTCTTTGTATGAAAACAGCGTTGTACGGGCGCATCGTCTTTGGCGCGTCGGCGGTGCTGTTCGGCGTCATCGCACTGATGTGGTACGACTCTGACACCTGGCAAACCCTGCGTCAGATCTGGAGCCTGCCTTTTGGAACCATCATCGGCGGGTGTCTCATGATCGTTCAGATTGCCGGTGGGTTTGGGATTCAGTACCCAAGGACCGTGCGTTTGGCGTCAATCGTTCTCGGCATCATCTATTTGCTTTTCTCCCTGGCCTGCATCCCTGGCATCATTGCCGCACCGACCATCTATGTGCATTACGGGAGCTTCTTCGAACAGTTTTCCGCACTCTGTGGTGCGATTGCCCTGTACGCTGCAACCGAGGCAAATGCAGCACGGGCGGTAGCGTTCGGCCGAGTGGCGCGCCTTGGACTCGGAGTCTGCGCAATTTCATTTACGCTGAGTCAGATACTCTATCTTCCTATGACAGCTGACTTGGTTCCAAAGTGGATTCCGCCAAATCAGACTTTTTGGGCGATACTCACGACGATCGCATTTGCGCTCGCGGCGATTTCCATTCTCATCAATCGCCAGGCGCGGCTTGCGATACGCCTGATGACCCTCATGCTGGCACTCTTTGGCGCGTTGGTTTGGGTTCCGCGCCTGATCGCTCATCCAGAATCCCATCTGAACTGGTCCGAATTCGGCTTGACTTTCCTCATTACAGGGGCCGTCTGGATGGTGGGTGATTTGAAGTCTTTCTGATTTAGGCGGTGTTTGGGCGCCGCGTAATCGTGCAACCGACAGCGTTGTTTCCGGTTTCACTTCGTGCGTTGTCGGCAACACGGAAGCTATCCACTTTGACGTATAGAAGGCATCCCGGAATTAGGCCACTGGTGGTCCCAGAAATTTGCGCAACTTCACGCCGCCAAAGCAGCTACCGATGATGCGCCATATCAGGCGCCCGGAACAGGATGGTTTTCGAGCGCGCGCTTCTTCTCTTCTACTGCACGCTCCAGGTTCCCAGCGCCTGCCAGCCGGTATTGTTGTTGCCGCCCGAGTCCCGGGCGGCCGAGTACACCGCCTGGTTGCCAACGAAACTTTCGAAAAAGAAAACGTTGAGCGTCAGCGTCAGTGTGTCCCCGCGGCCTGTGGCCGAGGAACCTGCGCCATTGATCTGGCATTGGCTGTTTTGAATCGAACCTGTACCGTCCAACACCATCGATCCCGCGTACGGGCCGCCCGCGTCTCCGTAGAGTGTTCTCTCACGTCGTGTGGCTATCAGGCTTGACTCTATGAACGAAATTTTCTGGTAAAGTGCGATCAGGAGTAGTTATGTCAGACCGAACTACACTCGCAAAAAGTAACCGAGAAGATCCAGAGACGTTTTACCTTCCGGCCATGGACGCCAGTCTTAGCAGAATCGTCCGCATGGGCGATGAGATGACGGAAGAAGAGGTCCGGGCTTCGTTTGTGCGGCATTGGTCCGAAGGGGCTTATCGATGGGAATTGGAACTCAGTCCGAGGACGTGACGATCGGCGGTCTCGATTGGCGAACAGGCTCGACGCACGCCTATCGAACTGCTGGATAATTCTTAGGTAATGAGCCGGAAGGCGGGGTTCGTTATGAGAGGCGCCAGATGATCAGACGTCGAGAGTTTCTTGTCAGTTCGGGTTTGGCCGCAAGCGCGGCGGGAGCGTGGAGCCAGAGCGCGGATCGCGCCAAAATGGATCGCGTCGCGATCATGAGTTACAGTTTCAATCTAATCGTCAAGAGCGACGCGCATCCGGATGATCCGCGTAGAACCCTCGATATCCTCGATTTTCCTGACATCATGGCCCAGCGCTATGGGATCCATAATCTGGAAATCCAGCATTATCACTTTCGCTCAACCGAGCCCGATTACCTGGAAGAATTCCGAAACCGGCTGAAGAAAGCCCAGTCGCGGATGACTCAGGTGGTCTTGGAGTTCGGACCGCTCAACGTTTCGTCCGCGGATCCGATCGTCCGGGTGGAAACGATTGACTTGACGAAACGATGGATCGACCTTGCGGTGACCCTTGGCTGTCCGCGGGTGATGATAAACCAGGGCACGCTCGCGCCCGGGGTGCGCCTAACGGCGATCGATAGCTTGAAGAAGATCAACGCATACGCCAAGACGAAGAACGTCGCGGTGACCATGGAGAACCGCGACGACCCACCCGGGACAAGTGCTGGCGCGGGTGCGGTCCCCGCGCGTCCCCGTGCGCATACCTGGGACGTGGAGGTCGAAGCGATGAAGGCTACCGGGATTTGGGCCAATCCCGATATTAGTTCATTCCCGGATAACGACTCGCGGGAGGCTGGATTGCGCGTCATGTACGCGATGGCTGGGAGCAGCCATTTCAAGTACATGCCGGAGCTGTTCAACTCGGCCAGGGCAATTCAGATTTCGAAAGAAGTTGGATACAAAGGACTCTTCTCAATCGAAGCCGAACCCCTGACTGCCAAACCGTACCCGTTCGTCGAAACCATTCTGGGTAAACTCCTGCGGGATCTGTAGCGCGCGGACCGGCCGTGCAAAATCATATTTTGGTCGGGCAACCGCGCTGCGTAATGTGGAGTGTGAATCCTTCTATGATTCGTGCCGAGCCGAATCTTGAATGGTCGGCAATACCCGCGCCGGTCCGGCTCAGTGAGCGTCTTTCTGAAGGAAAACTTTCTGAGCGGTCGCCAGAGGAAGGAATAATGTTCGGGGCTGGCTGGCTAGGACACGAAATCCGAAGCGCTGGTAGAAAGCGACGGCCTGATCGTTCTTGGCATCCACCAGAAGTGTGAAAGCGGCGGCGTCCGCCTTCAACGTTCGGCTAGCAGCATCGGCCAGGAGCGCCCCACCCAAGCCACGCCCTTGAAATCTCTGGTCCACGGCAAGCCGCCCGATGCGAACAGCGGGCACGGTAGGATAACGCGGCAAACGCTTGGTTTCTTCCGGGGGAAGGTCAACGAGGGGAATGCTCGCCGCCGAGATCGTGTAATAGGCGGCAACATGGCTGGTGACAGCTTCGACGGCCACGAAGCAATTAGCGATATGGCGTCGGATGTCCTGGGTTACTTGCGTCTGAAAATAGTGATCAAGCGCGTCTTCGCCGCAATGAAACAATGAGCGCTCGTGTTCCCCGCCGAGCGGCTCCAGACGAAACGGAAACGTCATTCCACGTCGAGCAGTTCACGGCGCCGCCGAAAAGCTTTCTTCAGGGCAGGGGTAGGCTCAGGCGGATTTAGAAGGGCTTCTGCGATTTGCCGTTGGTCCTCGACGGAGAGCCGAATAATTTCGGTCGCTTCGATGGTCCGGCAAGCGGCTTCACGCGCCGCCGATACGACAAAATCGGTGAGGGTGCGCCCTTCGATTTCCGCAGCGCGCTTCAGCAGCGCGTGAACGTCGTTCGGTAAACGTGCTTCAAGTCGGGCTGTGGTTTGTTGTGTCTCTTCTGCCATGACATCGACTATCATACGGCAAACTGCCGTACATGTCAACCAGAAGTGTTCCCCAAGCGGGGAGGGTGGCTGTAAGTGATTGAAAAAAGGCTGGGGCGGCTGGTGGGATTTGAACCCACGACATCCAGAACCACAATCTGGCGCTACTACCAACTGAGCTACAGCCGCCGTGTGTTTCCAGTTTAGCATTTGGCTTCTGGGAGTGCCTTTAGAGCCCTGCTTTCTTCCAAAGCGTATCCACGCGCTGTTTGACATCGTCCGGCATCCGTATAACGTCCGGCCACGGGCGAACGAAACCTTCTTCCTTCCATTTCTTGGTCGCATCGATCCCCATCTTCGAGCCGTAATTCGGCAGGCGGCTGGAATGATCGAGCGAATCCACCGGGCCAAGGACGAATTGAATGTCGCGCTCCGGATCGATGTTGTTGAGCGCCTTCCAGGCCACCTCCCGAACATTCTGGACATCCACATCCTCGTCCACCACCACGATGCACTTGCTGAACATGGCTTGTCCCAAACCCCAGATGGCATGCATCACTTTGCGCGCGTGCAGCGGATAGGACTTGCGAATGGAAACCAGAATCAAATTGTGGAAGATACCTTCGGCCGGCATCGAGATGTCGCGGATCTCGGGCAGTTGCAGGCGCATCAGCGGCAAGAAGATGCGCTCGATGGCCTTGCCCATGTAGAAATCTTCCATGGGCGGAGGGCCAACGATTGTGGTCGCATAAATGGGATGCTTGCGCTCGGTGATGCAGGTGACGTGAAACACAGGATACTCGTCTTCTAGCGAATAGAACCCAGTGTGATCGCCAAAGGGGCCCTCGGTGCGCAACTCGCCCAACTCGACATAGCCTTCCAACACGATTTCCGAATTGGCCGGAACCTCCAAGTCGGAAGTCTCGCACTTCACCATTTCGACCGGCTTGCCGCGTAGGAATCCTGCGATCATCATTTCGTCCAGATCGGGCGGCAGCGGCAGGATCGCCGAGTACATAGTGGCTGGGTCTGAACCAATCGCCACCGCAACATCCATGCGTTTATGTTTGCCTTCCTTCAGCATCCGGCGGTAATGCTCGGCGCCCTGTTTGTGAGTTTGCCAGTGCATACCAGTGGTGCGCTCGTCGTACACCTGCAACCGATAGCAGCCGCAGTTGCGCTTGCCGTTATCCGGATTTTTCGAGAAAACCATCGGAAGCGTGATGAAGCGCCCGCCATCCTGTGGCCAGCAGTGCAGGATGGGATATTCATTCAGCGAAAACTTTTCGTGGCGGATCACTTCCTTGCAAGCCCCGTCGGATACGGCTTTCGGAAAGAACGCTCCCATCTCGGCGAGTTTGGGCAGCATCTTGAGTTTTCCCAGCAGGCCCTCGGGCATTCGCATTTCCAGATACTCTGAGATCCTGCGCGCCACTTCTTCCACCGAATCCACTTCCAGCGCGATCTCCATCTTGCGCGCGCTGGCGAAACTGTTGATGAGCACCGGAATGTGGCTCCCCTTCGGCTTCTCGAACAACAGCGCTGGACCTCCGTTCTTCACCGCCCGGTCGGCAAACTCGGTGATCTCGAGATAAGGGTCCACTTCGAACGAAATTCGCCGCAGCTCGTGTTTCTTTTCGAGCGCGGCGATGAACTCGCGCAGGTCGCTATATGCCATAAAGTAGGGCAAGTCTCCGACTTGCCAGATTCTTTCAGGGAAGATCCCAGGTTTTACTATGATGGAAAGTCAGGCCGCATGACAAATCGAACTGCATTCATCACCGGCGCAAGCCGCGGCATCGGACGCGCGTGCGCTCTGGCGTTGGCTCAAGGTGGCGTGCGGGTGGCAGTGGCCGCCCGGAACATCGAACAGCTTGAAACGCTGGCCGGCGAGATCCGGTCGCAAGGATATGAGGCTTTCCCAGTTTCGCTCGACCTCGCCAATCCGGAATCCATCAAGGAAGCGATCGCGAAGACTGCCAAGGATTTCGGACCCATCGCGATTCTTGTCAACAATGCCGGCATCACCAAGGACGGTCTTGCGCTTCGAATGAAGAAAGAGGATTGGGACACAGTGATCGCCACTAACCTGACCGGGGCGTTCTTGGCGATCCAACAGGTGCTGCACGGCATGATGCGCGAGCGCTGGGGCCGGATCATCAACATTTCGTCCGTAGTGGGCGAGATGGGCAATCCGGGGCAAGCGAACTACGTTGCATCCAAAGCAGGGCTCATCGGTCTTACGAAGTCGATCGCGCAGGAAATGGGCAGCCGCAATATCACCGTGAATGCCGTTGCGCCGGGGTTCGTCGAAACCGACATGACACAAGGCCTCACCGAGGAACTGAAAGACAAGATGCTAGCCAACATCCCTCTCAAACGCATTGGCCGTCCTGAGGACGTGGCGGCCGCGGTGCGGTTCCTGGCGAGCGAAGAAGCGGGTTATATTACGGGACACGTTTTGGATGTGAACGGCGGAATTTATATGTGAGCGGGTGTTAGCGCTCTTCCGCTTCCAGCCAAGCTTTCCAATTCGGATAGCGTCCGCAGATCTTTCTCCCGGCCGTCGGCGCGCTTCGCCTTGATGCGGCTCTTGCCACCAGATCTAAATCCGCCATACCCGTGGTCAGCCTCAAGATCGCACTGCTTCGAAGCGTCGCCTCATCCCAGAGGAGCGCCGCATCCGTAGGCAAGCCTCGCAGGCGCGGATGAAAAGGCCGCAACGCGGCGGCCACTCGACCAAGATTTTCCGGATGACGCGGAAAGAATTTCCCGGATACGCGGTGGATGAACCGCTCCCTACGCTGATCGACTTCCTGGACGGCAAGAAGCCGCCAATACTCCGGCGATCCGTTTCCGCAGTTGCTCAAGAGCACGGTCCTGGAGAAGATCGGAATGCAACATAGCACCTACCAGCAGCCGCTGCCTCCGGACTGGGCCAAGAATGCCGCGAGTGGTTATCGGCCCAACGGCGAGCCGGTGCAGGCCAAATGGCATATTTATCCCGAGATGGCCGCTGCCGGATTGTGGACCACCGCGTCCAACCTGGCTTAGTTTGCTATCGAGATTCAGAAATCCAGGGAGGGGCGCTCCAATCGCGTACTCTGGCGCGAAATGACTAATCAGATGCTGACGCGTCAGATGGATGGCGTCGGTTTAGGCCTGATGCTAAGTGGAACGGATCAAGCACCGCGCTTCAGCCACGGTGGCGCAGGCATCAGTCTGGCGCAAGAAATTCTGCTCAGTATTGGCGCCGAATACGGCTGGCCCGACTACAAGCCGCGGGAACGGTAGCCCGCGCGTCCCGGCCGGAACAAAAAAGCAGGCCCTCCGTCTAATATTGAAAATGACCGCTCTGTCTCGACTTCCCATAGCCGCGATACTGATTCTGCCGATCTGCGCTCAAGTGACGACGTCGCAATACGACAACGCCCGCACCGGTGCGAACCTGAACGAAACAACGTTAACTCCACAGAACGTCGACGCCGCCCGATTCGGAAAGCTGTTCACTCTGCAGGCGGATGGCGACATCTACGCTCAGCCGTTGTACCTGCCGGGAGTCGAAATTCCAGGCAAGGGCAAGCACAACGTTGTCTTCATAGCCACCGAACACGACAGCGTCTTTGCGTTTGACGCCGATGGGCAACCTTCCACGCCGCTCTGGCAGGCGAGTTTCCTCACGGGAGACAGCGTCAGGCCGGTTCCCGCGTCGGCTGCGCAATGCCCGTTCATCCGGCCGGAGATCGGGATCACGCCTACTCCGGTCATCGATCGCGCAACCGGAACGCTGTTTGTCCTGGCTCGCACCAAAGAAAGCCAAGGCGTGCTCCAAGGCTCGCGCTACGTCCAACGATTGCATGCGCTGGCTGTCACCACGGGCGCTGAGAAACTCGGTGGACCAGTGGAGATCAAGGCCTCTGTGAAAGGCCGCGGCGCCGGTGGTTCGGGTGGGCAAATCGATTTCGATCCACTGCGCGAGCTTCCCCGCGCATCCTTGTTGCTTGCAAACGGCCAGGTGTATCTGACGTGGGCTTCATCCTGCGATGTCGCGCTCTACCACGGTTGGGTGATTGCATATGACGCGCATACACTGGCGCAGACCGCTGTGCTGAATACTTCGCCGGATGCCGAAGAGAGCGGAATCTGGCAGGGCGATACCGGTCCGGCCGCTGATAAGGACGGCAACGTCTTCCTGGCCACCGGCAACGGTAAATTCGATGTCGACTCCGGTGGCCGCGACTACGGCGACAGCGTCCTTAAATTGTCGATCGAAAAAGGCAGCCTGATGGTGCGCGATTTTTTCACTCCCTTCAACCAGAAGGAGTTGAACTCGGATGACCTCGACATCGGCTCCGGCGGTCCGCTGCTTCTACCCGATCAGCCCGGTCCCCACCCGCATCTTCTGATGGTGGGTGGCAAAGGAGCCAGCCTGTACGTGATCGATCGCGACCGCATGGGGAAATACCACGCAGGCGATGATAGCCATGCCGTCCAAGTGCTGCGGATCGGCAGCGGAATTTACAGCGCTCCCGCCTATTGGAACCAGCACGTCTATATTTTCGCCGCCGACGATGTGCTCAAGGATTTTGCGGTTGAACATGGCCAACTGTCCTCCCTTCCAGTGGCGCGGGGCAACACCACGTTCATCGATCCGGGCGCAACGCCAACGGTCTCGGCGAACGGGTCACTGAACGGCATCGTCTGGGTGCTGCGATCGAAGGGCTGGCGCTCGCCCGACACCAACGCAGAACTCTACGCCTATGACGCGGCAAACGTCGCCCACGAACTCTACAACAGCGAGCAAAATAGCTCCCGCGACCGCGCCGGCTTGTGCCTACGCTTCAACATCCCGACAGTAGCGAACGGCAAAGTCTACATAGGCACGAAGCGTGAAGTAGACGTCTACGGCCTCCTACCACCCATACACCAATAACCAGAAACCAGAAACCAGAAACCAGAAACCAGAAACCAGTCACCAGCAACCGCCTTCTTTCCGCTACCATGAAGTTTTCGCCAAACGCCATACCCATGCTCCGCTTCGAAACAGCCGGTGAATCTCACGGAGAGTGCCTGGTCGCAACGCTGACCGGGCTTCCGGCCGGCATTCCCATCTCACTCGAAACCATCAATCGTGAGCTATGGCGCCGCCAGCAAGGCTATGGCCGCGGCGGCCGCATGAAAATCGAAAAGGATCAGGTGGAGATTGTCGCCGGCGTCCGCCACTCGCAGACCATCGGATCGCCCATCGCCATCATCCTCCGTAATAACGACTGGAAAAACTGGACCGAAGCGCTTCCTGTGGAAGACATCGATGGCGCCGAGGACAAACGCAAGCCGGTGACCCGCCCGCGCCCCGGTCATGCCGACCTGCCGGGATCAATTAAGTACAACTTTCACGACGCCCGCTATATTCTGGAACGCGCCAGCGCGCGAGAAACCACGGCCCGAGTCGCGGTCGGCGCATTGGCCAAGACCTTCCTCGCGCAATTCGATATTGGTGTGTTGAGCCACGTCGTCGGCATCGGCAATGAACGATTAGATCGCGAAGTCTTCTGGCAGGAACTGGTGGAGCTCAGCCAGAAGCAGGAAGTGACGCTCGGCTGCGTCGACGCGGCCATCGAGCATCGCATGAAGATGTTCGTCGATCAGGCTTACAAAACCGGCGACACCGCGGGCGGTGTCTTTGAAGTGGTAGCGCATAACGTGCCACCCGGCCTCGGTTCGCACATCACCTGGGATTCACGCCTGGATGGCCGGCTGGCGCAGGCCGTGGTTTCCATACAAGCGGTGAAGGGCGTCGAGATCGGGCATGCCGTCCAAGGCGCAGCCTCCTTCGGATCTGAGGTGCAGGACACGATCAAGTACAATCGAGAACAGCGGCAGTTCACTCGAGGCGCCAACCGCGCTGGCGGCCTGGAAGGCGGGATGACCAACGGCCAGGATGTGGTGGTCCGCGGATTTCTAAAACCGATTTCGACGCTGCGGCGTCCCCTAGAATCGGTGGATTTTGCGACCCGTGAACCCGCGCTGGCCGCTTACGAACGCAGCGATATTTGCGTGGTTCCGGCGGCAGGCGTCGTCGGCGAAGCCATGGTGGCCATCGTCCTGGCGCACGCGTTTTTGGAAAAATTTGGAGGCGACTCGCTGGAGGAAACCCGGCGGAATTACACCAGTTATATGGAGCAGGTACGGAATTTCTGATGACGCACGCGATAGTGTTGTACGGCGAACCAGTATTGGAAACGCAAGCCGCAAAGATTACGGAATTCGATACTCCCGACTTGCACAAACTGGTCGACGACATGTTCGAATCCATGTACGCGGCCAAGGGTGTGGGATTAGCTGCGCCTCAAATCGGTATTTCAAAGCGCATCGCCGTGATTGATCTGTCGGTGGCCGAAGATCCGCAGCAGAAGTTGGTTCTGATCAATCCGGAGATCATTCGCCGCGAAGGCACACAGACGGCGGAAGAGGGTTGCCTGAGCATTCCCGGTTTTCGTGAGCAAGTGCGACGTGCCAAATCCGTAACCGTGTGCGCCCAGAACGTCAAGGGCGAGCCTTTTGAAATGACGGGCGAAGATCTGCTGGCCAGGGCGTTTGCGCATGAGATCGATCATCTCAACGGCCGTTTATACATCACGCACGTGAGTGCGCTCAAGCGCGATCTGATTCGTCGCAAGGTGCGCAAGCTGGCGAAAGCTGGGGAATGGGGCTAGTATCTTGCCTGATGCCGCTTAGTTTATCGTGGCGCACGCACTCCTGCGTGCAGCGTCGGCACTCATGCCGACGCCTCTTAACATGACACTCGTCTTCCTCGGCACTCCCTCCTTCGCCGTTCCCACGCTGGAACGAATCGTCCAAGCCGGACATCGCGTACTCGCTGTGTTCACGCAACCAGATCGTCCGAAAGGCCGGGGCGGGGAACTGGCCGCGTCCCCCGTGAAAGAAACGGCGCTGCGGTTTTCGCTCCCGGTGCACCAGCCGGAGCGCATACGCCGGCCCGAGCCAGTGGAGCAGTTGAAACAGATGCAGCCGGATGCCATGGTGGTGGTCGGCTACGGTCAAATCA
>CZKS01000041.1_pt1 | contig 13937 bp, 11 predicted proteins | sample 1122221 | NCBI WGS metagenome assembly CZKS01 (sample SAMEA3539301, study PRJEB10725) | soil metagenome | biome: tundra; feature: field; material: soil | place: USA | collected 2010-05 | depth 0.15 m
ACTTTCCTACTACCACTTCACGCTGTCCGGCTCGAAACCAGCGGCCGTCCTGGAGCTTCAGATCGTCGCGCATCTTGATGCCGACCGGCAAAATCCCTCGGAGCGTCACATTCATTCCGGTGGGGCTGTCGACACTGGGCAAATTGATCACCGTGACCATTTCGAGCGACGCCCTGGGTTCGTCGCCTTCGCGCGCGATACCAGCCATGGATTTCAAATCCTGAAAAACCTCGCGCGTGACAGCGCTGCTCAGTTCGGCGGTGGCGCCTTTGCGCATTACCAGAATCTGCAGAGGGTCTCCTGAAGATTGAAATGCTGTACGCAGACCGTTCACTAGCGCAAGAACTGCCAGGAGCACGGCGACTGTTAACGCAATCCCGAGAGCGGTGATTACGGTGGTGGTCTTCCGAACCACCAGGTTGCGCAAATTGTAGGAAACAGGAATGGCCATGATTCAACGCTAAATGGTTAACCGCTAAATCGCAAAGCCTCGAGGATGCTGGTGCGGGAAGCGTTCCAGGCCGGGACAAAAGAGCTCAAAACGCCGATCGCCAGCGCCACTCCCAAACTCAGCAATCCCACCAGCGGCGTTATCCCGAGAGTCTTCAACGCGGGCATGAACATGCTGCCCGGACTATGGGCGATCATGGAGCACATCCCGGCCGCGAACAAACAGCCGATGGCGCCTCCGATGACGGAGATTACGGCCGATTCACCGAGCACGATTCCTAAAATCGCGCCCGGAGTGAATCCGAGCGTTTTCAAGATGCCCACTTCACGAATGCGCTCGCGAACGGACATGGAAATGGTATTGCCTGAGACCAACAGGATGGTGAATGTGACCGCGCCAAAAATGGCCATGATGAACAGCTTCAAGTTTCCGAGGAATGCCAAGAAGCTGAGCGTGAAGGCTTTCTCCGATTCGCTCTTGGTCTGGAAGGGCGTGGCCTCAAACTCGCGATCCACTGCCTCGGCGACGCGCGGGACGTCGGCGGGGCTGTCAGCCTGAATCAGAAAAGCGCCCACCGTATCCCGCTGCGAGCTGTCGACGGGAAGCGCTTCCCGCAGGTACTCGCGGTTGAAATATAAGATGTCCACGTTGGAAGGCTCGTTGAATATACCCACCACTTTCAGCTCCAGAGTGACGGGGAAAATGTCGCCCACCAAAGTGATGCGATCGCCGAGATTGAAGTTCAGTTTGTCCGCCAGGGCGCGGGAGATGACGCACCCGGTTCGTAGGTTCTTAAATGCCAGCTTCTGGTCATCAGGAAGCTGGAATTCCGTATTCACGTTAAACAGGTGGTCCGGCTCGACGCCGAAGCGAGGGAACATGTTGTTGGGATCGCGGCTGTCTTTGTAGACGCCTCCGAACCATTGCCACGCCATCACGTCGTGAACGCCCGGGATGCGCTGGATCTTATCGCGAAAGTAGATGGGAATCGGCTGGGTCAAAGAAACACGATTCCTGCAAACCAGGCGCAGAGCCTGGGCCTCGGTGGGCATTCCTTGGAACATGGCGCGGTACATGGCAATCAGCACGCCCAAGATGCACAGGGACACGGCGATGCTGCCGATGGTCAGAATGCTGCGGCGGCGGTTGCGCAGACTATTCTTCACGATGAGGGACACATAGCGGAACATAGGGCTTGCTTACTATTCTACAGGTACGATGTCTAGCGATGAATTGTTCATGGCCGAGGCGTTGGAATTGGCCCGGCAGGCGGAATCGAACGGGGAAGTCCCGGTGGGCGCGGTGGTGGTGGTGGAAGGCCAAGTGCGCGGGCGGGGTTTCAATTCACCGATCCGGCTGGTGGATCCTACGGCACACGCGGAGATGCTGGCGTTACGAGAGGCGGCCGCAGATATCGGAAACTATCGGCTGGAGGGCGCGACGCTGTATTCAACACTGGAGCCGTGCGTGATGTGCGCGGGCGCGTTGGTGGCGGCCAGGCTGCGAAGGCTGGTATTCGGCGCACGCGATTTGCGGTTCGGCGGAGTACGGAGTAAGTTCCGGCTAGCAGATTCTGAATTATTGAATCATCGCGTGGATGTCGTTGAGGGGGTGTGTGCCGCTGAGTGTTTGTCGATCGTCAAAGGCTTTTTCGATAGGAGGCGATGATTCAAAGTTCTTCAGTTCCTCGGTTCTTCGGTTCCTCGGTTCTTCGGTTCGCAGAGTACCGACCCTCCCGTAACAGGAACTGAAGAACTGAAGAACCGAAGAACTGAAGAACCGGTTCTTAACGAACCGGTTTTTCGAGTTTGATTTCGCCCTTGGGGCCTTCCGTCACTTGAATCACGTAGCCGGCTACGGTGAGGTCACCGACGCGGGTAGTGGAATTCGGGTTGTTGGCCACGAAGAAGTTCGTGGCTCCAGTACCGGTGGTTGCGCTACCGGAGATTACCGAAATCCAGCTGACGTTACTCGCCGCCGTCCACGAGCAGGATGCAGAGGTCACGACTTTAGCAATCCCATTGAACCCTCCGGCAGCGGGGGTCATGTTCCCCAACGTGAGGCTATAGGAGCACGACGTTCCAGCTTGGGTGACAATGAACGCCAGACCGGCGATTGTGATGGTTCCCGAGCGGGCGCCACTCGTGTTCGCGGCCACCGCATAGTTCACGGTCTTATTTCCGCCGCTGCTGGATTGGCCGCTGGTGATAGCGATCCAAGCGGCGTTGCTTGAAGCGGTCCAGGTAGCGTTGGCCTGTGGCAGCGTGACTGTCACACTGCCCTTTCCAGCGGCAGGGGTAAAGGTAGCTGAAGCCGGATTCAATGGAGGTACGGTTGGCGCCGCGCCGGATTGTGTCACGGCCAGGGTAAGGCCGGCGATGGAGAGCGATCCCAACCGGGAGGCGGTAGAGGTATTCGCCTGAACCGAGTAGATCAGCGTACCGTTTCCGGTTCCGGATGTGCCCGATGCGATGCCGATCCAACTGGCGCCGCTCGAAGCGGCCCAGGCACAACCGCTGGTGGCGGTAATGGTGGCGGTGAAATTTCCACCGGCCGCGGCGGGCGTTGCGCTAGTGGGGTTGATTGAGTAACTACACTTGGGTTGAACTGTTACGGCTAGAGGCAGAGTCTGGTTGATTCCACCACCAGTCGCCGTCAGATAGACGGTGTAGGGTCCGGCGGCCACTGTCGCGGCGGCATTCAACGTGAACGTGCTCGATCCCGATCCAGGCGCCGGGAAACTGGGCGGTGCTAAATTGGCGGTCAGGCCGGATGGCAAGGTACTCCATGAAATGGCTACCGCAGAGCTGAACCCTCCCTTGACGGCCACATTCATCTGGACCGCGGAGCTCGCGCCCTGCACAAGACTAATGGAGGGCGCGGACGTGGTCAACTGAAATCCGGGCGTGGTGGGGCTTGTAGGAGGTGTAACACCGGACCAGTGGTTGACGAGAAGAAACGCGTCCGTCGAGCCAAGGCCAGTAGCCTGATCGTAGCCGGGGCCCGCGCTAAATCCCGACACTCCAGGAACAGAGTTATTACCAGTCGTAATGTCGTGGAAGACTGCCGCTCCTCCATTCCACTGATTGGCTGCCAGGCCATACAGCGTTGGGTTGGCGTTTCCTTGCCTGGCGCCCGCGCGTTGAACGACCATCGCCATCAAACCCGCGAAAGAGGGAGTGGCCGCCGACGTTCCGCCCACCAGGTACATCTGCCCACTTAAGCAGAACAGGTACCCATCATAGACGGAAGCATTGAGCGACACGTCGGGCACGTCGCGCTTTCCATCCGCTGGCACTCCGAGTCCAGTCTGCCAGGTTGGTTTCGAGTAGATGCTGCTGGCGCCCCCTCCGCTAGCCCAGAGCCCCCCGCCGTTGGGCGTTCCGGCGCTCGCGTTCCAGGCCAATTCCGGAATATAGCTCAGCGCGGAACCTAGGTTCGCGGAGTTGCTGGTGGACCAATAGGCACCGGGGTTCGAGGTGTCGTTGAATTGAGTGCCTCCGACGCAGGTGCTGTAGGGCGAAGAACAAATGCCGTTCACTCCGGCGCCGCTCACGGCCCGGCTCGCGCTTGGGCTGTCGCATCCCGCGGCGCCACTGTCCCCGGAGGCAACGAATACGCTGATGCCCTGTGCCGCCGCCTGTTGCCAGAGGCTGTTCCAAAACTGATTTCCGGAGGTTCCTATGGCGGCCTCGCACAAGCCGAAGCTGGAGCTCATGACCGGCGCCAGATTGTGGTTGACGATATACTGCGCCGAAAGCAGCGCGCCATCGGTCGAGTTGGTGGATGCCGAAAGCACGAACTGGATGGAGGCGTTCTTGGCCACGGCGCCCGACCACTCCACGTCCAACTCGGCTTCCGTCTGTTCGTTGGAAGAAACAATGCCGGGATTCGGCCCATTCAGTACGATCGTGGGAGTGTTGGCGGGAAGTCCGAAGGTGGAGCGGAAATTCGACACGTCCGCGATAGGGAAATTAGTGCGACCGACGATAGCGATGGATTGTCCCGTGCCGTCTGTGGAGCTGCTGTACAATGCGGCCACATCGTAAATGGTGGCGAAGTCGGCCGGCGCCATGTGATGAGTGCTGCCCTGCGAAAACTCTGGAGCGGGCGTAGCGAGCGGCTGGAGACCTTGATGCAGCGGCATCGAGTGGAAATCATTGAGCGAGGCCACGCCATTGATCACCGCGGCCAAGGCCAGCGGGATTTCAGGATCGGAGGAGTTCGCGTAATGGGTTTCGCCGTTCACGATGTAAGAATGGATTTGGGTATGAAACGCCGCTTCCACCTGTGCGGCCGTGCCGCTAAACGCGAGCGTCTGTCGCCCACTGGATATCGGCTCCACTTCAAAGCCGTGGCTATGAAGCCAATCCGTCACCTCAGCGAGATCGTGGTCCGAAATACCGAACAACTTACCAAAGCTTTCTGGCGAGATCCACTGGTGGTATTGGGGCGATTGCGGATCTTGCTGGGCCGCGAGCAGAGCTTGTAGCGCGCGCTCCTGATCAGCGTCCGGCTGAAGAACCAACATCATTCTGTCCATGCGATGGCCGGGCGAGACTGCGCCAGCGTCGTATTCTGGGCGGGCCAGCGGATAGCGATTGCCGGGGCGCGAAACGGTACGCCTGTCATCCACCGGTGCGGTGACGCGATCGGCGGCGAGCGTTTGAGCATTGAGGTTTAGATCGATCGAGATGATTCCAGAGATAAGTAGTGCGAATATGAAGAGCCAGTAAAAACGTTTCATTACTGGGCTCATCGACGCAGAAGATCAGTCGTTTGAGGACGATTTTCTCGTATACTGCGGCGGGGAACGGGGAACCCAAAGTACTAAAGGAAGAGGTGCTTACAGATCGCGATAGCGTGCCAGCTTTACTCCTGACTCTTCGAGCGCGGCGCGGACTTCCGGGCTCACCAAGGCGTCCAGCTCGCGGCGGCGGCTTTCCTTCAGGCGCGTTCGAGCGGCGCGAAGCTCCTCGGTGCACAAACCGGGGTGACACATGAATTCCGTGGAGCCCTCTGGAAGGCGGCGAATCAGTTCGGCCAATTCTGCGGCTCCGTAACGGCCGGTCAATCGGAATCCGGTGAAGTGATCCGTGCTTTTGCAACCTGTGGTCCGGCAACCGCGAGTTGGAAGCCAGCGAAACGGTCCGAAGCGGCGGCGCACCCAGGGGATGTGAAACTCCTCGGCGATGCATGTCACCGCCTTGAAAACCTGCGGCAACAGGTGCGTGTGCTTATGCGTGTCGAGATGCGAGGGCTTTAGGCCCGCATCCAGCACCTTTCTCACCTGACGGACCAGTTCATCGTAAATGCGGATCCGTCCGAGGGAAAAAAGCAGTTGCGGTATCGTTGGCGGGAATCCTGGCAAGTCGACCAGCACCAGGTGAACGCCTATGTCAAGATCCGGATTTTCGCGCGCGAGTTCCACGGCGTGGTCAAAGGCGGCGCCGGTTGCCATGAGGGTAGTGGCCGTGAGAATCCCGTGACAATGTGCCTCGACGATGCCGTCATTGACGTCGCGAGTGAAACCGAAGTCATCGGCGTTCGGAATCAGGTATTTCAAAACAGGCCGAGCTTGATGCGGAGGAACTTTTTCGGATTGGCGCGGAAATCTTTCATCAGCAAATGCATCTCACGCGTGGCGCCGCTCAGATTGTCGTACAACTGCTGATTGACCAGCAATTGTCCAATGGTGCCCTGCCCGGAATTGACTTTATCCAGCATCAGGTCGAGCTTGGCGATGGTATCCGACAATTGCTTATGCAGCTCATCGGTTTTGAGGAGCTTGCCCGCAGTCCCCTGGCCGGCGTTCAGATCGTCGACCAGTTTGTGGAGGCCGGCGATGGTCTTCTGTGTTTCATCGTAGAGCGCGGGATCTTTCAGGAGCTTCCCGGCGGTGCCTTGGCCTTGTTGAAGATCGTCCACCAATTTGTCGACGCGGCCCAGGGTCTTGCGGAAATCGTCGTACAGCTCGTGATCGTAAACCAGCTTTCCGATCGTGCTTTCCTTGCTGTTCAACGCTTCAGCGAGTTTGCTGACTTGATCCACTACGCCCAGGACATGGTTGTAGAGGGTGTCGTCCACCAGGAGTTTGCCGACGCTGCCTTTGCCAGCCTGTATGTCGGCCAGCAACTTATCGACGCGATCGACGGTGGCTTGCAAGGAAGTCATCACAGTATTGCCTTCCTCCATCAAGCTGTCGAATCCCTCGGCGTTTAGGCTGGGGATCTCCTCACCGGCCCGAACCATGGTCTCGCTCTTGCCGGACTTGATATTGATGTACTTGGCGCCCAAGAGGTTCGCGGAGCTGATAGAAGAAACCGAATCCACCGGAATGTTCTTCAAGCTGCTCTCGGGAACTTCCATCGCGATGCGGACCAGGCGCTTGGGATCCTTGAGCCCGGACAGGCCGATGGTTTTCACTTTGCCGATCTGAATACCGTCCAAATTCACCGGAGCGGCCTCGGTCAGCGCGGCGGCATCGCTCAAGTAGGTAAACAAGGTCACTTTTGACTCGAAGAAGTTGACCTTGCCCGTGATCAGGAAAATAAGGATGGTCAGAATAACCATGGCGGCGAGCGCCAGTATCCCAACCCTCAATTTTGCCCATTTTACTTTGGTCTGGATCGCCATTAGATGTGGTGTTGCGGCACGAACTTGGAGATATAAGCGTCGGTGGACGCTTCAAGCCGCGCTTGGGTGTCCTCAAAAATGAGATGCCCTTCTTTCATGACCATAAAGACAGTGCGAGTTGGATTTGAGCCCTCCGAGTCACCGCCGCCATTATGGGGAACTGGCTCCAGGTGTCCATTCATGCGATTGTATCGAAAATTGGCCATCAGTTGCCCGTCCTGATAGCGTTGGGTCACGATCAGGTTGGCGGCGTTGAGCGAATCGCGCTCCTTGGCGATGAGCGCCATGATGGTGGTAGCAGTGATGGGATCGAGGCCGGCGGTGGGCGAATCGTAGAGCACCAGCGGCGGTTCTGTGATGACGGCGCGTGCGATTCCGACCCTTCGCCGCATGCCGCCGGACAGCTCGTTCGGATATTTTTCCAGCGTGTGCGCGAGTTCCACGAACCGCAGCGCGTCTTCCACTTTGGTTTCCACCGCCTCCGGGGAAAGATCATGTGTCTTGCGGTTGACCAATGGGTAAGCGACGTTTTCGGCGATGGTAATGGAGTCGAACAAGCCGCCCTCCTGAAAGAGCACGCCCACCTGGCTGCGGATCTCGAAGAGCTGGCGTTCGGCCATGTTGGTGATGTCGCGGCCCAGCAGAAACACGCGGCCCGAATCAACCCGAATCAGTCCTATGGCGGCTTTAAGAAGTGTGGTCTTCCCGCTGCCGGCCGAGCCAAGCACCACGCGGGTCTCACCCGCGCTCATCTCAAACGACACGTTGTCCACTGCCACCACTTCGTCGAAACGAATGGTGACGTTCTCAAAACGGAGCAAGGTGTCGGATGAAGGTTGGTTCTGCATGCTGGTGCTCATCAATGCAGATTCACGAAGATCCGCGTGAGTAGAGAGGTGATGACAAAGATCCACACCGACGATACCACCACGGCCTGAGTGGTGGCGTGGCCTACGCCCTGCGTGCCGCCGGTGGTCCTGAGGCCATAGAAACAACCGACGAGTGAAACCATGAAGGCAAAAACGAACGGCTTGAGCAGACCTTGCGTGATGTCGTTATATTCTAACGCTTGGTACGCGCTGGTCCAATACTGGCTGGTGGTGAGGCCGATGGAAAGCCTGGCAATAACCCAACCACCGATCAGGCCCAAGAAATCGGCCACGATAGTCAGCAGCGGCAGCATCACAGCGGTGGCGATCATGCGAGGGGTCACCAGCTTCTGGATGGGATCGGTTCCGAGAGCGCGCATGGCATCGATCTGCTCGGTGACTTTCATGGAGCCGAGCTCGCTGGCGATGCCAGAGGCGTTGCGGCCGGCCACCAGGATAGCGGTCAGGACCGGACCGAGCTCGCGCACCAGAGTAATGGCGACGATGGGACCCACCTGATCCACGGCGCCATATTGGGCCAGCGCGCGGGCCATCTGCATGGTGATGACAACACCGGTGAAAAACCCGATCAGGATGACGATGGGCAGACTGCCGACCCCGATGATGTCCATCTGGAGCAGGATGTCGCTTTCGTAATGGGGAGGCCGGAAGACATTGCGCAGAGCACGCCCGGCCAGTATGCAGAAATCTTGGAGGGCAGCAACGGATGGCTTCAGGAAATCGAGCAAACCGGCCCTCTCATTGAGATGATGCTACCATGCCGGGGCTCGCTTAGTGGCTGGCGATGGGGCTGGGGGCTGGGGACTGGGGCTGGCGAGAGGACGCGGGAGGCGGCGCAGGGACCGGATTGCTGCCGCCTGCTTCCTGCCGCCTGCTTCCTGCCGCCTGCTTCCTGCCGCCTGCTTCCTGCCGCCTGCCGCCTGCTTCCTGCCTTCTGCCTTCTGCCTTCTGCCTTCTGCCTATAGCCTGACTACTTTCGCCGACGGATAAGTCTTCAAGGCGTTGCGCGTGTCTACTATCAAGCGGGCGTTTTTCGCGATGGTCGCGTAATCGAAGGCGGCGTGGTCGGTTACCACTACCACGCAATCGGCTTCGGTGGACATTCGGTTGGCGTCTTCGGCGCGTAGTTCGCGGCCGTCCAGCTTGATGGATGGAACGAATGGATCGCTGTAGGTGACGCGGGCGCCGCGGCGCTCCAGGAGCAGAATGATGTCGAGCGCCGGCGATTCGCGCACGTCGTCGATGTCGCGTTTGTAGGCCACCCCTAAGATATGCACGTGCGAGCCTTTCACGGGCTTCGCGTGATCGTTCAGCGCGTTTTGAATTTTGTCCACCACAAAGTGCGGCATCTGTCCGTTGATATAGCCCGCCAGTTCGATGAAGCGCGCTTCGATGCCGGCCTGTTTTGTTTTCCAGGACAGGTAGAACGGGTCAATCGGAATGCAGTGGCCGCCCAAGCCGGGGCCAGGATAAAAGGGCATGAACCCGAACGGCTTGGTGGCCGCAGCATCGATCACTTCCCAAACGTTGATGCCCATACGGTCGCACATCAGCGCCATTTCGTTTACCAGCCCGATATTGATCATCCGGAAAGTGTTTTCCAGCAGCTTCACCATTTCGGCCACGCTGGTGGAACTGACCGGAACCACTGTCTCGAGCGCCTGCGAGTAGAACAGCGCTCCCAGCCGCGTGCACGCCGGTGTGATGCCTCCCACCACTTTCGGAATGTTCACGGTTTGATATCTCGAGTTGCCCGGATCGACGCGCTCCGGAGAGAAGCACAGGAAAAAATGCTCGCCCACTTTGAGATTGGGACCTTCCAGCATGGGCAGCACCAGTTCGTCGGTGGTTCCCGGATAGGTGGTGGATTCGAGGATCACGAGTTTACCCGGGCCAAAATATTTCGCGGTCTCCTGACAGGCGGACACGATGAAACTCATGTCCGGATCCTTGGTTTTCCGCAGCGGAGTGGGTACGGCGATGTTGATGGTGTCGAGATCCCGGACCGCTGAGAAGTCCGTGGTGGCACGAAATTTCCCGGCTTCCACCAGCGGCCGCAGGACATCGGAGGAAACGTCTTGTATATAAGATTCGCCGCGGCCCAGTTTGGCGACCTTGGATTCCTGCACGTCGATTCCCGTGACGGAAAAGCCGGCCTTCGCGAATTCCACCGCGAGCGGCAGCCCTACATATCCGAGCCCGATGATTCCGACGCGGGCGGTGCGGAGCTTGATTTTCTCTTCGAGAATTTCCGCTATGGTGGCCGTTGCGCTTGGCATACGATGTACCTATAAGTCTATCGTCTTGAGGCCGGTCCCCGCGCTAAGTGTCAGAGTCAGAACTTGCGGTGTTACCGAACCGCGACCGTGAGAATCCGTGAAAAATTCAAATGCACCGGTCGCTTGCGCTCGCGGTTCGGAAAGAATGTCGCATGTTTAGAGAGTGTTACCGAACCGCGACCGTGAGGGAGTCGGTGCCTGCGCCGATTTTTTCACCGGTTCAAAGGGACACCCGCTACGTGTCATACTTGAAATTCTAAGGAATTGTCGGTGAGAACTGGGGATCCAACCCAAATTGCCGTACTCGGTCTGGGTTATGTCGGGTGCGTGACGGCGGCCTGTTTCGCCAGCTTGGGACATCGCGTGATGGGTATCGATCGCGACCAGCACAAGGTAGACAACGTGCTGGCCGGCCGTGCTCCTTTTTATGAGCCCGGACTTGAGGATCTGGTTCGCGAAAATGTCGCGCAGGGCCGATTGTCCGCCTCCACCAGCGCCGACGGAATCGCGGATGCCGCGGTTGTCATGGTTTGCGTCGGCACGCCGTCGGAAAAGAATGGAAATCTGGGTCTTTCGCAATTGCGCCGGGCAATAGAAGAGATTGCGGCTCAAATTCCCAAACGTTCCAGACCGCTGATTGTCGCCATACGCAGTACGGTTTTTCCCGGGACCTCGGAAGAGGTTGTGCTGCCTGCGTTGGCCGGTCACAAACAAGTGAGCGTGGTGTCTAACCCGGAGTTCCTGCGCGAAGGCTCGGCGGTGAAGGATTTCATGGAGCCATCGCTGGTGGTGGTGGGAGGGTCCCAACAAGCGGCCGTCGAGCAGGTGGCGGATCTCTACGCGCCGCTCGGTGTACGCGCTTGCCTGGTTTCGCTCGGCACCGCTGAGATGATCAAGTATGCCTGTAACGCATTCCACGCCGTCAAGATTTCTTTCGCTAACGAGGTGGGAGCGTTGAGCGGAAGGCTGGGCATCGATGCTCAAGAGGTGATGAGCACGCTGTGCCAGGACGTGAAGCTGAACGTTTCGCCGGCATATCTGAAACCGGGGTTCGCCTTCGGAGGATCGTGCCTGCCCAAGGACCTGCGGGCGTTGATCTATCGCGTTCACTCGCTGGATTTGAAGCTCCCGCTGCTTGAATCCGCTCTACCCAGTAACGAGCAACATTTGAAGCGCGCCATTGACGCCGTTGTGGATCTGCCGGCCAAACGGATTGGCGTGATCGGATTGGCGTTCAAAGAGAATACGGACGACCTGCGCGAGAGCCCCGTAGTAACTCTGCTGGAACAACTGCTCGGCAAAGGCCGCGAAGTGCGCGTATTCGATCCGCACATCCAGATGGACGCAATTTATGGAAGCAACCGGCACTTCATTCTGGAGAGCATCCCGCATATCGGACGTTTGCTGGCCGGCAGTTTGGAGCAGGTGCTTACGTGGGCAGATCATCTGGTGCTGGCCCAGAAACAGAGCGCCGAAACAATCGAGCGCATTCAGGCCAGCGGGATTCCATTGATGGCGTTGGTGAATGGTTCTCTGGAACCGTCCGCTTTCAACGGGGCCGCGCAATGATCAAGAAGGTTCTCATCTCCGGAATCACCGGCCAGGACGGCTCGTTCCTGGCGGAGTTTCTGCTGGCCAAGGGTTACCAGGTACACGGTATCGTGCGGCGCGCGTCAACGTTCAATACCGAACGGTTGGACTCGATCTATGCCGATCCTCATGAGCAGAGCGCCCGCTTGTATCTCCACTACGGCGATGTTACCGATGGGTCCGGACTCCGCCACGTAATCGCGAAGGTGCAGCCGCACGAAATCTACAATCTCGCGGCGCAATCGCATGTGCGGGTGAGCTTCGATCAACCGGAATACACCGGAGATGTGGTGGCGATCGGGACCTTGCGCTTGCTGGACGCGGTGCGCGACTACATCCAAAACACAGGCCAGCCGATACGTTTCTATCAGGCGGGCTCGTCTGAAATGTTCGGGGCTTCCAAACCGCCGCAAAACGAAGCTACTCCGTTCTATCCGCGCAGTCCTTATGCGGTCAGCAAAGTGGCCGCGCATTGGTACGCCGTCAATTATCGCGAGGCCTACGGGCTGTTCATTTCGAACGGTATTTTGTTTAATCACGAATCGGAGCGGCGCGGGGAAACATTTGTCACGCGCAAAATTACGCGAGCGCTGGCGCGCATCAAACTAGGCCTTCAGCAGAAGCTGTTTCTGGGTAATCTCGACGCCCGGCGCGACTGGGGCTACGCGGCCGATTACGTGGAAGCCATGTGGATGATGCTGGATGCGGCCGAACCCGGCGATTACGTGGTGGCTACGGGCGAATCGCATTCGGTCCGTGAGTTTCTGGAGGCGGCAGGGGATCGCTGCGGGCTCGATTGGAAAAGTGTAGTTGAAACCGATCCGCGATATTTGCGGCCCACGGAAGTGGACTACTTGATGGGCGATTCTTCGAAAATCAGGAAGACCCTGGGATGGAAACCGAAAGTGAGTTTCGAGGAGCTGGTGCACCTGATGGTGGATCACGATCTGGAACTGGCCCTGCAGGAATTGACGCTGGCCAAAGCCGGCCACAAAGTGGTGGTGCGGGGATCATCCCATGGATAGGTCGAGCCGCATTTATGTAGCCGGACATCGCGGCTTGGTGGGATCGGCCATTTGCCGGCGCTTGCGGCAAGACGGCTATTCCAACCTGATTGTTCGCGATCGCCGGGAGTTGGATCTTTTCGAGCGACCGGCCGTGGACGCTTTTTTCGCTTCGGAAAAACCAGAGTATGTATTTCTGGCCGCCGCCAAAGTGGGTGGAATCCTGGCCAACAGCACCTATCCGGTGGAGTTTCTGCGCGACAACTTGGCCATCGAGATCAATGTGATGGATGCGGCCCATCGCCACGGCGTAAAGAAAATCGAGATTCTCGGATCTTCCTGCATTTATCCGAAGCTGGCGCCGCAGCCCATCAAGGAAGAGTATCTGCTCACCGGACCGCTCGAGCCCACCAACGAATGGTACGCCATCGCCAAAATCGCCGGCATCAAGCTGGCGCAGGCTTACTGGCAACAATACGGGTTCCGCGCCATCAGCCTGATGCCGACCAACCTTTACGGACCAGGTGATCAATTCGATCTGAAGGCGTCGCACGTGCTGCCGGCGCTATTACGCAAAGCGCACGAGGCCCGCGTCAGCAATTCGCCGGAGATGGTGGTGTGGGGAAGCGGTAATCCGCGGCGGGAGTTCCTGCACGTAGATGATCTGGCGGACGCAGCGGTCTTTTTGATGCTGCACTATGATGAACCTGGCATAATCAACGTCGGCGTGGGGACTGATATCACCATCCGCGAGCTGGCCCAGTTGATTTGCCGCGTGACCGGTTTTGAAGGCCGTCTCAAGTTCGACGCTTCTAAGCCGGATGGCATGCCGCGAAAGTTGCTGGATGTCTCGCGGCTGTCGGGGCTGGGCTGGCGCGCGCGCATTGGTCTGGAAGAGGGCATTGCGGATACCTATCGCTGGTTTCAACAACAAGGAGCCCTGCATTCGGTTGCGACGTAGCATTGCAGCCCATTCAATGGAATGAAAACTTCGACTAATGGTGGGGCGGACCCCAATAAGCGTTAACTTAACAAAAGGCATATCGCAACCGTTTTCGGCGGGGCTCTGCCAACTGCCATACAATCT
>CZKS01000266.1_pt1 | contig 13775 bp, 10 predicted proteins | sample 1122221 | NCBI WGS metagenome assembly CZKS01 (sample SAMEA3539301, study PRJEB10725) | soil metagenome | biome: tundra; feature: field; material: soil | place: USA | collected 2010-05 | depth 0.15 m
GCGTCAGCCTCGCCGTCATGCGCCAGCACCACCCGGCGTTCGCCCAGTGTCGCGGCGATGTCCTCCAGAGTCTCCAGAATCCGATGCGGAGCTTCATAAAAGATCAGCGTGGCTTGGAGCGTTTTCAATTCTGTGAGAAGCTTCCTACGCTGTCCCTGCTTGGGCGGCAGAAAGCCATGAAACAGGAACGAATCGGTGGGCAATCCGGATGCGCTTAAAGCTGCGATGAGCGCGCACGGGCCAGGCACTGGAGTGACCGTGATGCCCTGCTCGCGTGCTTGCTCCACCAGACGGTATCCCGGGTCGGCGATGAGCGGGGTCCCGGCGTCGGACACCAGGGCGATATTTTTCCCTGCTTGCAAATCGCCCAACAACTCCGCGGCGCGGGGCTGTTCATTGTGCTCGTGGTAACTGACGAGCGGCCTCGATATGCCGTAACGATCCAGCAGCTTGTGCGTGTGACGGGTGTCCTCGCAAGCAATCAGGTCCACTTCGCCGAGAATCCGGATGGCCCGGGAGGAAATGTCTTCCAGGTTGCCGATGGGAGTCGCCACCACATAAAGTGTCCCGCTCACTTGAGTTCCACTAACAGTCAGACTACGATAAAACTGCGGTGCGAAGCGAAAGCGGAAGCGTAGTACCGATCCCCGGTTTATATGTTTGGCAAATCCCGGGTAAATCGATTTCGATTCAGCTCAAGCTGGATGTCGTGGACCGGCTGCAGCAAGATGTGATGCGTGGATTCGGCGCGGTGCCACGACGTGGCGCTGAAGTGGGAGGCATTTTGCTCGGCGCGGCAGCAAGCGCTGGGCCGGCGGTACGCGTCGAGGACTACGTTCTGGTTCCCATCGAGTACAAACGCGGCCCCTCCTACCGGCTGTCGGATAAGGATGTAACCGCATTCGATGAGGCGGTCCGGCAGTCGCGAAACGGGAAACTCCTTCGTCCTGTCGGCTTTTTCCGCAGCCACACGCGCGATGGCGTTGGGCTTTCCGACGAGGATGTAGCATTGCTCTCGAACTACTTTCCCGAGCCAGAGTCAATTGCGTTGCTCATTCGCCCCTTTGCGACGAAGCCGTGTGTAGCGGGATTTTATTTCAAAGAGCAGGGAGTTTTTCAGAGTGGCGCGCCTTTGCTCGAGTTTCCACTGCGGCGCAGTGCGCTGGCTCCGGGTGATGTTCCGGCTACAAAATCGAGGATGGATTCGCGGATCGAGGCCTCCGCGGCGCCGGACATCGTTCGTGACGAAGTGCACACTAAGCGCTGGAGCTGGCCCGTGCTACCGGCCACCCGGCTGTTGGTTGGAGTGCTGCTGGGTTACCAAGCGGCGCTCAGCATACGTCCGCAGTCGCCGGCTCCGTTCAACCTCGCGTTGAGCGTTATACAATCGGGCGGCGATCTTCAGCTCAAATGGGATCGGAAATCCCCCGCCATCGGAAGCGCGCAAAAAGGGATTCTAACGATCGAAGACGGCACTTACAACAAGACAATCAACCTAACCCGCGCGGAGCTCGAAAGCGGCAGCAACGCGCCCTATCACCCGCTGTCGAAACATGTACGCTTCCACCTGGATGTTTTTCCGAACCCACGAAATAGCGTTTCGGAAACCATCGACTGGATTAACTGACTAACTGTTCAACGGTTCCCGGATCATCCGTAACTTCCCGCAAGTGCAATTTGTCTTTCCGCGGAATCAGATCGGCTCGAATGCGGGCGCCCGGCGCGATCTCGCCGGCGGCAATCAGCGACGCCAAAGGTTGGACCAGTTGCCGCTGGATGGTCCGCTTCAGCTCGCGCGCGCCATATTCGCTGCTGGTGCCCCTTTCGAGCAAAAAGCGGCGGGTGCGCCCAGGGACTTCCAGGCGGAACGTGTTCAATCCCAGCCGCCTGTCGAGATGTTCCTGCAGCTCCTGAACGTGTGTGTCCAAGATGGCCGCCAGCGCTTCCTGGCTGAGCGGCTGATAGGTGACGACGGCGTCGATGCGATTGATGAACTCCGGAGAAAAGTTTCGCCGCAAGGCCGTCATGCCGATACTCTGAAGCTTGACGAGGTCACCGCAGCCGGGCGAACCCACCAAGGATTCAAATCCGAAGTCGGGATTCAGCTCCCTGCTCATGGCGCGTGCGCCCAGGTTGCTGGTCAGGAAAATCAAGGTCTTTTCGAAATTGACGGTAGTATTGTCGCCCAGCCGCAACGCGGCCTTGTCCAAAACGCCCAGCAACAGCCGCGCCACCGAAGGCGCTGCCTTTTCGATTTCATCGAACAGCACAATGGAAAGGTCGCATGATTCGCTGCTGGCGCCATTCACTTTCTGCTGGGTGAGCAGCGGTTGCGTCTCGCGATGACCCAGATAGCCTGGGGGGGCTCCCATGAGCTTGGCAACCTCATGCTCCATCTGAAACTCGCCGCAATCCACTTTCAGGACTTTCTTAGGGCTGCCGTGCAGCACTTCGGCGAGCGCTTCCACGGTCTTGGTCTTGCCCGTCCCGGTTGGACCTAGCAACAAGAAAACTCCAGCCGGACGCCCCTCCGGCGCGAGCATGGCGCGGTGCATCTGAACAAAGGGAACAATGGCTTCGATTGCAGCGGGCTGACCCACCAACCTGCGTGACAACGCTAGTGCGATATCGTTGGCCGCCTCGCGCGACCGTGTTCTGGGTCTGGTGGAGGGCTGCCTCTTGAATGGAGTCTCACTCACACCTCTATTATGGGAGGCAGAGTACCAGTGGAAACGCCGGCGGATTCGTCAACCAACCTATTTCAGATGACTTTCTTTGTGCCGTTACCCGTGGAAAATGAACGAATTAAGCAAGGAATTCCTACAAAGGCAGTGAACGAATTCTTTACTTGTGCCGGTACGTGATTCGTCCCTTGGTCAGATCGTAGGGCGAGAGCTCCAGAGTGACCCGGTCGCCGGCCAGAACACGAATACGATTGCGGCGCAGCTTACCGGCCAGGTGAGCCAGTACGGTTCGATCCTGGTCGAGTTGGACGCTGAACAAACCGCTGGGAAATTTTTCTACGACAGTTCCGGTGAGCTCAATGCTGTCTTCTTTACTCATCGTTCTGCTCGCGGAGATTTCTATTCTAGGTATATTAGCAAAGGAGCCGTGAGGCCGTGGGCGTTCACGCGGTGTGAAGAGACAAGTGGGGCGGACCCCCTTGGTCCGCGGCCGACGCCCTCGTCGGCGTGCTGGCGATATCGATTAATGGTTGAGGTGCGGGTCCAGGGGGACCCGCGCGGACCAGGGGGTCCGCCCATCATAGGCGCTAACTTAACGGTAACGTCGAGTTTCCCAGAGCGCCGTTCCTGCCCGATTTATTGATGCGAAGGGCTGTTCTCGCCAGCTATCGCTCCTCTCGCCCGTTGGTGTCTCAGAACCGGACTCCCGACAACAACTCCGGATCATTGCGAGAATTCCGCTTCCAAAGTCCTCAATTTCAGAACCTGTAGCGACCGCGCTCACCGATTGGGCGACTTGATGAGGTGTTCGCATCGGCGAGAAACCAAACGCTGCCGTCGACCCGAGTGCTTAGGCTCTTAAGATGTCAATGGGCGGACGATTACCTTCTTGCTGATGTTCAACCACCACTTCCACACAATCTTTGTACTCCTTTGCCATCTCAAGTAGAGGAAATACCGATGCGAGACTCCCAAGAATGCTGTTGACTAATTTCATCAGGGGCCGAAGCGCCCGGCCAACAAACCCGCCCGGAGCTCGTGGAACAGCTGATACCGCGGCAGTCGTTCTTCGCCAGACCGCCAGTTTCATTCTTAGGGGCACACCAACCAGCCCGGCATCATCAAGCCGCCGCCAGAGAGGGCTGTCCGTGTCTTCGATTGTTCCAAGCTCGTTGCCTGCGGTCTCCAAGCGACGGCCCACTAGAGGAAGCACGTCGCGGAACTCCGGTCTGATGTCTTGTGGGACAAATGGCGAATCAGTCACCAGCCAGCGCAGAAATCTGCCTATCGCTAAAAGCAGGTTAGTCAGCGCCGTTAGGTCTTGTTGATCGTTCGGAGTAAGTGGCATTTACTAGCTTCCTTTCATACGTCGAGGATGGTCCTATAACATGCCCCATAAACTTCCGTGGATCGGAACGCCCAAAACCGTTGCTTTAATGCGGGGCTACATAAACCGCAGCTCCGAACCACTCAATGGTGTCACTAGCCAATTAGATCACATTCAACGTGCGGGCGAGTGTGTTGGGCTCTCGGTGGCAGTTTAGATCACATCGTCACATGACTAGACAGTTGCCTCGGCCAGGCGGTGAGAATCGTCCGCGCAACACGCAGTCCGGGCCGACGCATGCGAAACGAGGTCGGTAAGAAGCGCCACCATGCAATCGGCGCGGTACTTGTCGCGAAATCCCCATCACGGCAGGAATCAATCCGTGGAGCGATGGTTTTTGTAAACAGCTATCAGTAAACACTTGGCGACCATTCCCGGCGCACTTCCTGCGGGAATCTGACTTCACGCCCGACGAGGAGCTTCGCAGAAGGACTCAAGGAGAAGCCGAACGTTTCCGCTGTTCCGACGCCCGGCCCAACTCGGCACTATGCCTAAGCACCTGAGCCTGGCGGGGGCGATCAGGTCGTTTGTTAACGCATTCCGATACAATAGGGCTTTTCTACTATAATCTGAATGTTACGACACTCTGATACCCAATTCGGGACCCAAACCCGGGAAAAGGTTGGAAAAGGTGCTTTTCGGCTGGTCTGCGCTGCTTCTGCTCCAAGCTGCGGCCTCTGCTCCGCCGAGTCGAAGTTCGTCTCACTTTACGCTGTCTGAGCAGGTGCTAGCGGCCGTAGCAGGTGCCATCGCACTGGGACTCTTCACTCTCTTTGCAGCGCTTATCGTGGGGAGGACGCTGAGGAAATATCAAGTTCGGGAAAGCGGCGCGCGGACAGAACTTTCCCTAAACGTGGATGTTTCTGTGAGGGTGTTGCCGGTCGTCGAAGGGAAAATGGATGCCGGCGTGATTCTGGAGAGTCGCGTTGACGTCCGCAACAACTCCACGCGTGTTTGCTGTGTACCTGCGGTTTACGTGCTGGCACGCGCGCTTGTTCGCAGCGGGCTGGAGCGAGACTATTTTGGAGAGAGCGACTTCGACAATCTTCCAGCCTGCGACAGGCTAAGTGAAGTCCGAAATGTTGCGCACTTTGAGGGAACAATTGTGCAGGTTGCCCCTGAAGAAATCGAGCGCTTTGTCCGATGGGACACGTTAGACCAATCTTTCGTCGAGACGTTCCCCGTGGTAGTCATTAATGTGGAAGTGTTCGGTGCGTCCGCAGAACACCTCATTGAAGATCATTCCGGAAAGAACGTGAGAACTGGGAAGTACCGCCTGGAGTGGATTCGTTTGATGGACAGCGAAGGCGGCATAAGGCACAATTTCCAACTATTCGCGCGTTGGCACCCGTCAGAGCCGTCACCAAAGTACCCGTTCAAGCCCAATCAGCGAATTCTCCTCAAACCGGATCGACAACCTGATGTGGAGAACACCTCCAGATTCAAGCCCGTAGTGGACAGCGTCGTGCAATGGTCCCGCCATACTACCGTGGATCTCAGAAGAATCGAACATAAGATTGCGGCGCAAGAGCGCACATCTCGAGTTGGAGCTCACGATGATCGACATTAAGCGGTTGCCACACGTCTTTTTGTGCCTGAACACAATTCTACTGTCCATGGAGGCGAGGGCGGCAGATCAAGTGGATGTCAAAGAACTGGTTCGTTTGACTTGTGAGGCGGTTCGGTTTCCAACGTATGCCGGAAACAAGAATGCCTTGCAGGACCAGGCAGTCTGGCTTGAGAAGGTTGGTAAGTCCCTGGGTTTTGAGGTCCGTCCTGCAGGACCAGTCACAGAAATTGACTTGAAGGGGCCCGTAGGTGCACCCGTCCTCGGGCTAGTTGTACACGGAGACGTAGTGCCAGCCGAGCAGTCCGATTGGAAATTCCCTCCTTTCGATTGCACAGTCGTGAACGGGAACCTAAGGGGTCGCGGATCTTCGGACGACAAGGGCGCTCTAGCCCAGGCGCTCGTTGCGATGTCCGCCTTGAAGCGAACTGGTCAACCACTCACGCACACCGTCCGACTGCTCGTTGGAAGCGATGAGGAGAGTACCGGACAGGACATGGCAGTCTACCTCAGAGATCACGCTCCTCCGGACTATTCGCTCGTGCTGGACTTAAACTTCCCGGTCGTTGTTGGCGAGAAAGCGTGGAATGTTCTGACCGTGAAAACAGCACTAACTGAGCGTCAAGCCTCCGAAACGGCCTTCACCGTCATCGATTTGAGCGCCGGTCTGGATCCAGCAATTGTTCCGAACCGAGCGGCAATCACGCTGCGACTAGGCGGCTCGGGGCGGCCGGGTTGGAAATTGCTCAAACAAAAGATACGGTCCCGTGCGGTAGATCGAGGAACACGAATGGAGATTGTGCAAACAGAATCCGGGCTGAAGATTACAGTACGTGGCAAGGCAGCGCACGGTGGAGCGAACATCGAGAATGGTCGGAACGCCCTGGTGTCGCTTGCGCGCTTGATGGATGGTCTGCTCCCGTCGGGGGGCGCAGACGATTTGTTGGCGTTCGCGAGGCTTGCGGGACGGGATCTTTATGGTACCGGCCTTGGCTTGACTGAGAACTATGGCAATTGGGGGCGGTATTCTGTTAATGTAGCAACGATCGAGAGAGACCCACAGCCTAGTACCGAGTATGCATTAACTATTGTGGCTCGGCGTACGCCGCCGCTCACGGGAGATGAATTGCGTGAACGTCTGTACCGTCTCGTTGGCGAGTTCAATTCAAGAACAGGGGCGAGTCTGAAGGCATCCGGGGATTTCGCCGACGATCCACTAGTACTCGATCCGCACGGGAAACTCGTGAAGAAGCTCTATTCAGCTTACGTGCGAGTCACGGGCAAAAAAGACGCCCCTGTCATCTCCGGGGCAAGTAGTTATGCGAAGCGCCTGCCGAATAGCGTGCCATTTGGTATGTGGTTCCCCGGCAAGCCAGTGCCGTGGCACGATGTTGACGAGCAAATTCCCGTGGCTGATCTTGAACGGGGCACCATTATTCTCACAGAGGTGTTGTCGGACCTAGCCTGCGGACCGAAATTGTCTGAGCCGCTGAAACCATAGCGGCCGTTGATCCGAACGACGTCGATGTTCACGCGAACCGCTAGGAAACGCAACAGCCAAATAGCGCAATCATAACCTGCACCGGGGGTGATTCGACTCAGGAAATCTGTTCTCGTCGGGGGCCGCACCAGAGACGTATAACATACTACCGTGGAGGAGTTCTGAGACAATCACCCGTGAAAAACGCTACTACTCTATCGGGAGTGACCCGGCGCAGAATGGCTGGGGCAAGACGGGTAAGTTTACCCCCGGGGCACCTTGGACGGGAACCGGTGCGCGGAGGGATTCGGAAACCTCGAATCATCGTGGCTTTGTTTTGGCACGTGGCCTCCGCGAACGACCGGTGTGGCCGAAAGACAGAATTCCCGGCTCGGCAACCATGTTCTAGATTAACCCGAAGCGGCATTCTGACAAACTCCGACGCGCGTTCCGAATCGTAAACTCCGCCGATCCGGACATCATAAAGACACGGCGTTCGAGGAAGCCCTATTAGGGTCGGACCGGATACCTGTTGATAAATCCCCTTGCCACCAGCAAACGCCCAAGAAGTCTCATCCGAGGAAAATGCGGCACGAAGCGGCGCGTGGGTCTCTGAAAAGCAATCGGTTTCCACCTGTCTTAAGTTAGCGCTCATGGGGGTCCGCCCAGGGGTCCGCCCCACTGGCGCAAATATCTGGGAATATCTTGAGATCAGAACGCGTGCACGGAATGGATGCCGTTGGCCTGCAGCACCACCTGCATCTTTTCGAGCGCGGATTTGTGAATCTGGGAGACGCGGCTTTCGTTGATCCCCAGGATTCCGCCGATTTCCTTCATGGTCATTTCGTTGGTGTAGTACAAGAAGACCACTTTCTGGTAACGCTCCGGAAGGGTTTTCATGGCGACGCCCAGAACGGAGCGCATCTCCTCGTGAGAACACATGTTATCGGGCTGGGTTTCGGGCTTGCTGGGGAAATCCGGGGCGGGCAGGTCGTCATGTTCGGGGGCGCGGGAGGAAGCCGAGATCAAACCTACGCTGCGAAGGTCTACCATCATCTGGCGCCAGCGCTCGACATCCACGCCTAGCTTTAGAGCGATTTCCGATTCCGTGGGCGTCCGCTGGAGTGTGGCTTGCAGCTCGCGCGTCGCGGCTTCTACCTGCTTGTGACGGCGCCGCAGATCCCGCGAGGCCCAATCGAGCTGGCGCAGGCTATCCAGGATGGCGCCCTTGATACGGTGCTTGGCGTAGCTGGAGAAGGCCACTTGCTTGTCGGGATTGAATTTGCTGGCTGCATCGAAAAGGCCGAGGACACCAGCATGAACCAAATCGTCTAGATCGACGTGCACCGGAAGGTTCTCGTGCACTCGGATGGCGATGGCTTTGACCAGCGGAAGATGCTCAATGACAATGCGGTCGCGTCTTGCAATCTTGGCTGCCTGGCTGGTTTGAGCGGTCTTGGCTTTCATTTGAATCTGCTTCCCTTTCCCTTTTCGACTAAGTGTCTTTCTCATCCCCGACGCTCTTGTAGGTGCAAGCCAGTCGCCAGTCCGCTGGCTTAGGGAGAATTGTGCAGTCGCGTTCAGACTTTTTCTCGAAACGCGTACAGGATCGTCCCCAGTCTCAATAGGATGGACCTCAGGTCCGGTTAGAGGAACCGCGTAATGCATCTCAAGTACTAAAGTGCTAATCGACGATGGAAATCTCGTAATGGAACCAATAGCCCATCTCGGCAATACCGAATCGGGATTCGTGTTTCAAAATGGAACACGGCCGACTCGTGTTCCTTCTACACATATCGGTCAGAGTTGTGGAAGCGTGAGGTCCTAAGGCTTTCTCAGAGTGTGGAGGTAAGTTCTGGCCCCTAGGCCTGCCAGAAATATCCAGACTACCAGCCGGAACTTTCCATCCAGAGTAAACGCTGCAGCGATCGCGATTACACCGTAACAGGCTAGTGCGGTATACAACTTCGGGCCTGCCTTAGGTGCCTTGGGTTCAGGATGGTCGTCAGGAGACAAGCTTACCTATTAGAGCTTATTTAGCCCTTCACAGCTTATTTAACCCCTCGGTAAGCTCGATGTAAGTACCCCACGGATCCGTGAGAAACGCGAGCGAGAGGCCGAGCGAAGGTATGGTGCGGTAAGGAATGTCGAACTTCACTCCGGCTGCTTCAAGTTTCTTAGTGAAATCTTCCAGATTTCGCACTTCGAATCCAATGTGATCCAAGGCGCGGCCCTTAGTGGGAGCCTGAGCAGTCGGGGATGGAGTGAAGGTAAGATTCACACCGGGAAGGTCGGCCGCTTCGAACTTGCCTCGTTTACCTGGAATCGCGCCAAACGTCGTGGCGTACCAATTCTTCATTGCATCCACGTCAGTCGCGTAGAAATGAATGTGGTGATTGATGGTGGGCTCGGAAATAGCGGTGTCCTCGGTCAGCTCCACGCGAATGTCGTCCGGAGCCAGAACCATGGCCTGCGGCGGTGTGTGGGTGACGATCGGGATGTGGGCGGATTCAAGCTTGGCCAATGTTGCCGAGAGATCGCGAACCTTCAGCCCGAGATGATTGATGACCGAGCCTTCGGTTCCCGCCCTTGGATCCGCCTTTTGCACCATGATCAGAACGCCTGGCAGCTTGAACACCTGCATGCCGCCGAGCTTGGTTTCCTGAGCGTCCAGCGCGCCCACCCAGAACTTTTTCTGTGCCTCTGGGTCCTTGCTATATAGATGGACGTGGCCCATCGTTACACCGGACGGATTGGGCGCGGCGAGTTGAGCTTCGATGGCGGCGCATAGGCCAAACAGCAGAAGTGCGATTCTCATTGAAATTGCCCGAACTCACAGCGTACCGCAAAAGGTATAATCTCTTGGTACTCGATCCAGCTTTGGAACGGAGGCTGATATGGCGGAAGAGAATCCCAGCATTGCAAGCGGTATGGTTGGGATGTTCAATGCGTTCGTGGACCCGGCGGGCTTGGCGAAAGCGGTCAAGGCGAAGTTGTTCTGGCTATGGCCGCTGATCATCCTAAGCATCATTTTCATCGTGTTCGGCTATCTCATGATGCCGTACACGTTGCAGTTGGGCGAGGTTAGGCTGGCTCAGCAGAACGTCCCACCAGAGCGGTTGGAAAATGCCAGGAACATGACGCGCACCATCACCCAGGTCTTCGTGTATCTGGTGCCGGTTTTTCTCGTGCTGTTCACCATGCTGGGCGCCTGGCTGGTGGGCGTCACTGGTTCGATCGTGGGCCTGCGAGCGAAATTCCGCGACATCTTTTCCCTCATGATGGCCACCTCGATGATCGCCGCGCTACAATACATCGCCACTTATATCGTGCTTCGCACCAAGGGCGACGAGATTACATCGCAGGAGCAAATGACGCCGGCCTTTGGGCTGGACATCTTCGTTCCGGCGCACGGTGTTCTGTTGACACTCTTGAACTTCTTTTCGATTTTCCAGATTTGGAGCCTGGTGATCCTGGCGTTGGCGCTAGCATCATTAAGCGGCTCGTCCAAGGGGAAGGCCTTCGCGGCCATCACGCCGGCGTGGCTGATCCCGCTGATCTTCCGGATTATTGGATCGATGTTCGGAGGTGGTTCCAGCAGCTAGCCGTTTCTCGTTTCTCGTTTCTCGTTGGGTGCTCTGAACGATGAACGAGAAACGAGAAACGTGTTTACTCTTGTTCGATCGGTTTCTTGTACTTCGGTTTCTTTCGTAAGTTCTTTGGTACCATAATCTTAGGAGATGGCACTGTACCCACGCGCTCCCGCGCCAGGGCTCGAATCTCCTTCTTCGCACTGTATTTCTTAGGTTTACGCAATCCCTTTTATCCTACAAACAGGTTACGATATACTATTGAGTCTCTTGCGGGTTGCCCTTCTTCAGATTAATCCCACCGCCGGCGACATTGCCGGGAACGCATCACTCATTATTCGTGGCGCCCGCCAGGTTCAGGATGCAGGCGCTGATCTGGTAGTCACACCGGAACTCGCGCTGATGGGATATCTGCCGCGCGATCTTCTGATGAACCAAGGATTCGTGCGGCGCAGTTGCCAGGCGCTGCGCCAAATCGCTTCTGAGCTGGCATCGGCGCCGCCGCTTCTGGTAGGAGTGGCCACGCCCAATCCATCGGAAATGGGACGGCCGCTGTTCAATAGCGCTGTGCTGCTCCAGAATGGCGAAGTGGGGCCTGCGTTTCACAAGACTCTGCTGCCTACTTACGACGTGTTCGACGAAGACCGCTATTTCGAACCTGCGGCCGGTCCACAAATTCTGGAGCTGAACTGTTGGCGTCTGGGCATCAGCATTTGCGAAGACGTGTGGAACGATCGGGATTTCTGGCAGCGCCGCCGTTATCATCAGGATCCCATCGAGGTGCTCGCGGAATCGGGCGCCCAGGCCATCGTGAATCTCTCGTCCTCGCCGTTCATCGCCGGCAAGCAAATCCTGCGGGAGCGGATGCTCAGCCACATGGCCCAGAAATATAGCCTGCCAGTGGCGTATGTGAACCAGGTGGGTGGTAACGACGATCTGATTTTCGACGGGCGAAGTTGCGTCTTCGATCGCGAAGGGCGCCTGGTGGCGCGCGCTAGAGGCTTCCAGGAAGACCATATCATAGTGAACCTCGGCCTGGGGAATGAGACTGAGAGCTCGGGCACCGTGGCCGAAGACGACTTCGAAACGGAAGCCGAGATCTGGCACGCGCTAGTGCTGGGGGTCCGTGATTACGTGTCGAAGACTCGATTCTCGAAGGTCCTGCTCGGGCTTTCCGGCGGCATCGATTCGGCGCTGACGGCAGCCATCGCGTCCGAAGCCGTGGGACCCGAAAATGTGCTGGGCGTACTGATGCCCTCGCGCTATTCGAGCGGCGGCAGCGTGGACGATTCCGTGGAGCTGGCGCGCAACCTCGGCATCCATACTTTGACTTTGCCCATCACCGATATCATGCAGACCTATGATGGTGTGCTGGGGGAAGCGTTTCGCGGACGCGCAGCCGACGTCACCGAAGAGAACATCCAGTCGCGCATTCGCGGTAATCTGCTGATGGCGCTCTCCAACAAATTTGGCTCGCTGCTTCTCACCACCGGCAACAAGTCGGAAATCTCGGTGGGATACTGCACCCTCTACGGCGATATGAACGGTGGCTTGGCGGTAATCGCGGACCTTCCGAAGATGATGGTCTACCGGGTTTCGCGCTGGCGCAACCAGGTCAAGGCCGATATCCCTGAGGCCATTTTGACCAAGCCTCCTTCGGCTGAGTTGCGTCCCGATCAGAGGGACCAGGACAGCTTGCCCCCGTACGATCTGTTGGATCAGATTCTGGAGCTGCACATCGAACAGTGCCAGTCGGCTGAGGATATCATCGCAAGTGGCTACGATCAGGACACTGTCCGCCGGGTGCTGCGGCTGGTGCGGATGGCGGAATTCAAAAGAAAGCAGGCCGCGCCGGTACTCAAAGTGACTTCGCGGGCTTTCGGGACCGGATGGCGCATGCCTATTGTTAGACAGGAATAAATACTCATGAATATTTCAATTATCGGATTGGGGAAGTTGGGATCGCCCATGCAGGCCGTCATGGCGCACAAGGGGCACACAGTGGTGGGCGTGGATCTGAACCCTGGCACGGTGGCAGCCATCAACAGTGGCAGGGCTGCGGTGAAAGAGCCGCACTTGCAGGAAATGATCGATGGCAACCGGGAGCGGATCTCGGCCACGCATAGTTATGAAGAGGCCGTTCTGGCCACCGATGTCACCATGATCATGGTTCCGACGCCTTCTGGGCCGGACGGGCGCTTCTTGATGACTTACGTGATGAGCGCTGCCAAAGAAATCGGCGCGGCGCTACGCAAGAAGGCGCAATGGCATTTGGTGGTACTTTCCAGCACCGTTATGCCAGGATCTACTGGTGGCACGCTGCTGCCGGCGCTGGAGGAGTTTACCGGAAAGAAGTGCGGTCAGGGATTTGGCCTCTGCTACAATCCCGAGTTCATCGCGCTGGGCAACGTGGTGCACGACATGCTGAACCCCGACATGATCCTGATCGGAGAGTCGGATGAGCGGTCCGGCGCCATTCTGGAGAAGTTTTACCAGGGCGTTTGCGAGAGCAATCCGCGCATTAAGCGCATGAACTTCGTGAACGCGGAGTTGACCAAGCTGTCGGTGAATACTTTCGTTACCACCAGAATCTCCTACGCCAATATGCTGGCGCAGGTTTGTGAAACGATTCCCGGCGCCGACGTGGATGTAGTGACTTCGGCCATCGGCTGCGACACACGTATCGGACAGAAGTATTTGAAAGGCGCGCTAGGGTACGGCGGTCCATGCTTCCCTCGCGACAACGTGGCTTTTTCCGCGCTGGCGCGCACTAACGGGGCTCCCGCGCTGTTGGCGGAGGCCACCGATCAACTCAACCGCCGGCAAGTGCCGCGGCTGGGCGCGATGATACTTGCGAAACTGCCGGAAGGCGGCACGGCGGGAGTTTTGGGGTTATCCTACAAACCCGATACGGGCGTGATCGAGGAATCGCAGGGCGTGGCGCTGGCCAAGTATCTGCTGCAGTCCGGCGCGCGGGTTGTGGTCTATGATCCCGAGGCAATGGAGAATGCTCGCGAGCAACTGCAGGGGCGGGTGACTTTCGCTTCTGGTCCCGCGGAATGCGCCC
>CZKS01000307.1_pt1 | contig 13751 bp, 15 predicted proteins | sample 1122221 | NCBI WGS metagenome assembly CZKS01 (sample SAMEA3539301, study PRJEB10725) | soil metagenome | biome: tundra; feature: field; material: soil | place: USA | collected 2010-05 | depth 0.15 m
TCTGAAAGACGGCCACTCCTTGCTGACGCGCCGGGTTGTAGCCCCGCGTCAGCAGGGGGACAAAGCAAAAGGTCAGAGAACTAGTAGGTGCTGTGCCCTGTCTTGGATCGAGATCGACAGCTCGGATCCAGCCACATGAAATGGATTTGATGCCCTTGTCTAGCGTCAAGAAGACACAAAACCGGCGCTTTCGGCGAGGGAAAGAAGGACGCCATTCTTCTCGCCCGCCAGACCTGCCTCCGGCGCCGTCATACAGTCATGCTCGGCGAATGCGCTCTTCAGCTTGCGCGGAATACATTCGTCAAGCAGGACCTTCATCCCAATTGATCGACAATTCAAGCGCCGTAACCGCGGCGTCTTTGGACACGGTCGGAAAATCGTCCAGAAACTCGTCAAGAGTCTGCTCGCCTTCCAGGTAGTCTAATAGCGCCTGAAACGGGACCCGGGTGCCTCGGAAAACCGGAGTTCCTCCGAGGATCTCCTGATCCTTGACGATGATGTCGATTGGTTGCATCTGCGGCTCCAAAGGTCTGTCCTCATTCTATCGCGCCCAGAGACGGAACCTGGAGGTTTTGGGAGGTTCTAGCCACGTGAAAGTGGTTCCCTCGCCCAGCGGAGACATCACCTCCTTCTGATGAAAAGTTCGCTTCAGCGTGCGCTTCCCGCCTGGATTAATGGACACTGGCCGACTTCCCATTACTTATCCAAGGGTTGTCATTTTTTCGGTTTGCCGACTATCCGTCCAGGTGAAGCCATCGCGCGGTGAGCCAAACTCGTGGAACGCCCCACAGCAACGCTGATCTTGGCAAGGGTTGGCACGTGCGGATGATATTGTGGACGGTATGTCGGACGAAATCGTCTTTACCACCGAGGAAGCGGCGTACCACGAGGCTGGTCACTTCGTGATCGCTCATCTTCTCCGCGTTCCGCTTGGGGACATCAAGATGGTTGGAAATCAATTGCGGCGGGCTTGTATCTCAGCCGAGGGAGTCGGCGACTGGATACGCGAACTGCAAGGTGACGATTCAGAGGTGAGACTCCAAAGTGCAGTTAGGGTCTTGGTCGCAGGCGAGGAAGGTCTCATCGTCTACGGCACACCAAGCGGTAAGGCTAGGGTTAGCGGAATGGGAGACATTGGGACGATCCGTATGCTACTGCAAAACGCTCCCGATCACATAACTGGGAAGAGCCCAGCTGAAGACCAAATTCAGCAATGGATCTCCGACTCGCGCAGTTACGTGAAAAGCATCTTTTCCCAAGATTCTCCGAGCAGAGCACTGGCAACGCTAGCCTCAATACTGAAGGATAGGGACTCCATGAGCGCATCTGACGCTCATGACATCGTTGCTCCAATCGTTAGCCCTGCCATATAACGCTGCACGAGCTCGAACGCGGTGACGCGGGCCGGCCCCAGGGCCGATACCCAGTTAAACGCGCCCATGTTCCGCCGCTCAAGCTGTTATCAGCCCAGCCCGCATCGCCGACACGATGACGACTTCGCGGTACCGATTGTTGGCCTGCGGCTAGAGAGGGTGCCAGGTACCAGACTGCGGATTCGCTGCCTTCCAAGAACGCAGAGGTGCACCGAGCCGGAATACAGCTGTTGACCGCAAGGTCAGATACGTCGTCCAGTCTGTCGGGTTGGTCTCCACGTTGCACCAGATCGGAAATTCATCGTAAGTCGTATCGGCCTCAATTTGAGGAACGGTGAGCGTCGAGTGATCATTGTCCAGTCTCTGCCCAGTGACGAAGTCTCGGATGACCCAACTTCCTCGAGTTCGGTTGTAGTCAAAATAGACTAGGCGGTCGTCCGCTACGATCTGGGGGAGCCGGACAACAATGCCATAGTTGCCACCACCTCGGTGATCATAGCTATGTGGATTCACGGCCATGTTGATACAGTGTGGCACAGCCGTTGCCCGGTCGGAAGCCACTTCTCGTTACTAATCCGTTCAAATTCCCAGGTGCCGACGAAACAAACGGAAGGCAGTCTCCGGCCGATCAAGATCATGGAGTCGACAGCGAAAACTGGAGAGACTTACTGTCGTGGGTATAGCGCGGTCCCACAAGTATCTCGGGTACGTCCTCGAACTCCGGCGCAACCATTGACGTGAACAGAATCATTTGGTGCTCGCACTCTGTAGTGTCACTTAACTCTCTGACAATCCTCTGAAAGTTATGGCTTCTCTCGGGTTCCATACCCTTATCTTCCACGTTATCGAAAATCACCAACCGCGGATACCTCATATATTGGCGCAGCGTCGAGGCCTGCCACAAAGCAGCATGGAACGCATTCTTAAAAAAGACGTTCGAGCTAGCAGCGAAGTTGCTTCGACCATCTACTGATATCTTGTTCATCCCGAAGTCAAAGGTTACACGGGTCGCTTCCTGGAATGCCTTTTCGCGAGGTACGTCTCGCGTTAGAATGGCTACCGTGAGGTCTGAGATTAGGTCCGAGACATCCTTCTTTGTCTGCTCCTGCCTCACTCGCCCGAATGCAATCTGATCGTTGAGACGGGAAATTTCTGACGCCAGGGCGGCCTGCAAATCGGTGATAGCCGATATCCTCGCCGCGAATTTTGACCTTTGCTCAAGATCCTCAATCGTGCGGTCGATGTAGCCGATCTCGCGATACAACTTGGCGGCGGCCGCATCCAAGGACGCATGCGGTATCGTTGAAAGCTCATCATACTCGAGCTGCAGTTGCTTTTGCCTGTCATGCAGAGGTCTAAGTCCCTCTGCCAATGCCGCAGTTTCCGAGCCAATCTGATCCTGCATAGCCTTCGATTCTCTAATCTGCTGCTCAAGCTCATGCCGAAGGCGGAGAAGATTCTGGCCACTGCGACCGTCCCCTGGGCTCTTGCACAAGTGGCACACGCCATCCTGGGCAGAGAGTGGCGCGTAGCAAACCGGGCAGACCTGAAACGAAAGTGCACCCAATCTGTCATGAACCGTTTGCGATTCGTTCAGAGCCCGGAGCCGCTCGTTCAGTGCAAGGAGAAACTGTTCGCGATCCGCGAGATCGACACGTGACTGCCTTATCCTGTCTTCTGCAGCGCGAACCTGCTGATTCAGCGAAGCTAGCTCCTGCGCGAGTTGCTCGCGGCGGCTTGCGATGGTTTCTACGGCGCCCGTTGTTCGTGTCCGCAAGGATTCGAGTCCGCTATACGCCTTCTCACGCTCGTTACTCCTCGACGCCTTTTCTTGCTCTAGCCATTCGACACTGGGTGCTGCCTGGTCGCCCAAGAGCGAAAGTATCGTTTTCAACTCGCTCTGAAGAGCCAATCTTTCTGCGTGCTTAGCAGCCAGCTCCGATTCGGCAGTATAGAGCTCGTCATCATAGATACCGCATAGAAGATCGCCCACAGCCTCCCGGGTTAGAGCCTTGTCGAATAGGTCGGCTCTGAATACCTGATCGTAATCAGTCTTCTGGTCAACATAGACAAGCCGAAGCATCTGGTGCATAGTGACTTTGGCTGAAAGCTCTCCTTTGACTTCCGGGATCCCTGCTGCGGTGAAAATTACCTGGGAGAAACTTTCCTTCGTGCCGGTTCCGGCATAGGGAAATATTTTCCATTCTGTCTGCGAAGCGGCTGCCTTTTCGAAATCACCCCAGAAGATGTTCATAGGCCGAAGCTTTTCCGACTCGATTTGACGACGAAAGGTCACCTTTTCGCCGTTGATCTGTACTTCCGCATACACGTAATCGCATAGCGCGGCTTCTGCCCGCCATTGCGGCGTGTCGCCCCCGAGTCCAAAAAAGATGAAGTCAGCGATCGTCGTCTTTCCAGACCCGTTTTCGCCTCTGATGACATTGAAGCCGAGATGGAACGTCTCGTCGTACGCACGAACGCCACCCTTCGTCACCACCAATCTGGAGAGGGCAATCGTCGGCTCAAACATTGTCGTACCGGTATTCCAAGAGGTGAGTTCGGTCCTTCATCCCCCCGACGCCGTGCAGCGGGAGTCGGCCCAGCACCGTAACGAGAAACTGCATCAATGGTTTGTTTTGGAGGAGTGCGGATTCCGGCAAATCAAGCCCTTTGAACTGTTCCATGTTCAGTTGAATTTTGCCGTTCGCGTAATTTTCGCGATCCAAGAGACCTTGTGCGTAGAGCAGATCAAGCGCCTTGTCCTGTAAGGTCTGCATACGGGAAAATACCAAACCTTGCTCACCGCTAAACCAATACGGGTTCGTGAGTTGGGAGAACTGACGCTTCCATTTCAGATGCTCCTTCGGAAACGTGATCGTAGGGACAAGCTCCGGGAAAATCGCATAAAAGTCGAGTATCTGGAGGGCAACTCTGTCGTACTGCCGGGTCGGATCGAAGGCCAGGAGCACGAGCATTCGGAACGCGCTGTGGTACGGGTCAAGGGCTGGATGGTACATGCCCCTCTACCTTAACCACATGCCAATCAATGAAACAGTTGCCGGTGAGGTAGTAGACCATGCCTCTTAACTCATGAGGCATTAGGCCGAGAAAATTCGCGTCAAGTTCCGCGAGAACCGGCTCGATGACGGTTGTAAATACGGCGGTGTCTATTGTCTGCGCTGATGCTCCTTGTCCGATCAAGGGACTGACGTTCGCCTTGAATAATTCGTGGATTTTGCCCAGACAGTAAGCGATGACCATCTGTGCGGATTCGGAGAGGCTGTAGCGCGCTATGCATTTGGCGAATAATTCCTTTGCCCGGAGCGCTTGCGGGATGTCCATCTGCCTCCCGGCTAGCTCCAGCTTCTTCTGCAGTCCCATCGGCACCATATCTACGGAATCCTGAAAATACTGGAGCGCATCGATTGTCTCCTTGAACGTGACGCTACTCGCGCATTCCAGCTCGAACTTCCTGTGCAGCCGTACCATGAAAGTCTCTCGCTGCGTCCCAACGTGGGTGATATTGACGTCCCGACCGGCGAGGTTTCCGTGTACTTCGTTCTTGCTTTGCTCCATTACCGTTTTCGGGTGTCGATATTAACGTCGCCGCCAGCCATATTGCCGCCAACTACGTTTTTGCTTTGTTTAATCGACGTTTTTTCCGAACGATACACGAAGTACCACTTCAGGCAGAAGCCAGTCAGAACGCCCGTCAAAAACTTCAGAACATCGTGCCAGTCGGTCATGTAGCCTCCGCATTACAGTTCGGGCGCAGATCAAACAATAGAGGGTTCCGGTCCGATTCTTGTCAATCAACCAATTTCGCTGAAATCTCCTCAACAGTATACATGTCACGGCATGTGTCCGGAAATAGCGTCTCGAAACACTCGCCAAATGCGCGACCGGTCGCCCCTTAGGCCTCGTTCAAATCACCTGATCAGAAAAGGGGCCATCAGCCCGGATTAGTCCTAATAAACGCGTTTGGCTTGTCGAACTGTTAAAGCCGATTTCCAAATCCGCCGAATGCCTTTGACGATCCCCGGCAAAAGGGCTCAAGGAGCCAGTTGCCGCCAAAGCCTCGCGTGAGGCCGAGCCTGCCTTCTAGGGGAACCGGCACTTCCATTGCAAGACATCCTTGAAAGCATCGACATGATCGCGCAGTTCGCGCGGGACATGGATTTGCAGGCGTTCCGGGAAGACCCTAAGACGGGCTTCCTGCGTTTACCGATCTATGGCGAGACAACCGACGATCAAAACCGACCCAACCCATAAGTATGAGACGATCGCGATAGATGAAGACCACCCTCGAGATTCCCGACGCTCTCTTCCGCCGTGCCAAGTCGGCGGCAGCCGAAAAGGGAATCCCATTTCGGAAGTTAGTATCAGATGCGCTGGCGGAAAAGTTGCGCGTTCGCGCACCCAAACACAAGCCGTGGCTCAAAACCTTCGGCAAACTTCGTAGTCTGCGCAAAGAGTCGGCCAGAATCAACCGCATCATCGAACAGGAATTTGGCCAGATCGACCCCTCGGCGCTGGCGGTGAACTTTAATTTTGTCTCCGGCCTAACGCCCCTCACCTGGTAGCCGCCACGTCCCCGTTCACCGAATCGGCCAGCCCCAATCTCCTCACGCCCCCACAACATACGCTCCCGCCACCCCTCCAACCCACCCCGCCGCCGGCTACAATCGCTCCGGAACTTGAATCCACAAAAGGACCACTCGACATGTCTACTGCCAGCCAGATCGCGAACGCCGCCAACGCCCAGCTCAGCACCGGACCTCGCACCGAAGAAGGGAAGCGCCAGTCCTCTCAAAACGCCCGCACTCACGGACTCACCGCCCAGCACCCCGTCATCCCCGATGAAGACCGTGCTATGTTCGATCAACTTCGCGCGCAACTCCTTGCCGAGACCAAACCCCAGGGCGCGCTTCAGCTAATTATTTTCGAAGAGCTGCTCCATGCAGCCTGGAACCTCCGCCGTGTCCGCGCGATGGAAGCCGAGCTCAACGCCTCCGCACCCGACGCCCTTCTCGCCGACGCCCCTCCGACTAACGAAGGCCCCGCCGCCAAGCTCGATCGTCTCGCACGCCATCACACCCGCATCGAACGAACTTTCTTTCGCTCCCTGCGCGAGCTCAAGGCTCTGCAAACGGACGCCGCGCTCAGCCTCACACTCCCTTCTTATTTCATGACCATAGCGCCGCCCCTCGCCTCGCGCACGCAGATTGCAAAACGAACCCAATTCCTCGCGACAAATGACCGCGTTTTGGAGGCGGACGATTACCTCTCCGCCCAGGATCTGGAGGAAGGAGCCCTCGGCCGCGTCCTGCACCAACACCCCCGCGCCGCAGCCGCCCAGCCTACGGAACTCTCCGTGTCGGCGCATTAGAATCCTCCAAGAAAAGCTCCACTAGAAGTAGAGCTACTATCCAGCCCCGGTCTTAACCACCCCAAACAACCTCAAAACAACCGTTTTTTTGCCTCTCCCAGCCACTTTCCCAGGATCAATTCCGACTCTCTTCCCGTATCATGGGGAGAGTAGCTAGGGAGGCTCTGAATGCGACTACTAGGACTGTGTCTTGGCTCCGCCGTCTTGGCTTTAGCGGCCACTGCGCCGCAACAGGTAACATTCTATAAGGATGCGTTACCGGTCTTACAGAAGAACTGCCAAACTTGTCATCGGCCTGGCGAATCCGGTCCCATGTCCTTCATAAGTTATGAGACCACCCGCCCCTGGGCCAAGGCCATCAAAACCGCGGTTTTGACCAAAAAGATGCCGCCGTGGTTTGCCGATCCCCACTTCGGCAAGTTCGCCAATGACCGGTCACTCGCTCAGGCGGACATAGACACCCTGGTTTCCTGGGCCGACGCCGGCGCCCAAGCCGGCAATCCGAAAGACGCCCCTAAACCAACCGATTGGGTGGAAGGCTGGCGCATCGGAAAGCCTGACCAGGTGATCTCCATGCCGGCGGCTGTCAATGTCCCGGCTTCCGGCACCATCGACTATCAATATATTGTGATCCCCACCGGTTTTACGGAAGACAAGTACGTGCAGTTGTCCGAAGCGCGTCCCGGTAATCCTGCGGTGGTGCATCACATCATCGCCTTCATCCGCGAGCCCGGCAATCCCTGGTTGAAAGATGCCCAGCCGGGCGTACCTTTTATTCCTCGCGAAAGGGTGCGGCGCGCGGAAAACGAAGCGAAGAATGGCGAAAAACATAAACAGTCAGAGGACGGCGGCGGTTTCGGTGACTTCCTGGCGGGCTACGCTCCCGGAACCCTCCCCAATATCATGAAACCCGGCCAGGCCAAGCTGGTGAAGGCCGGTTCCGACCTGGTTTTGCAGATGCACTACACCGCCAATGGCAAAGCCACCACCGATATTTCGCGAATCGGCATCGTGTTCGCAACCGAGAAACCAACCGAGCGAATCCTGACGCTAGCAGCCGCCAACGCGAGTTTTGCCATCCCGCCCGGCGATTCGAACTATCAAGTGGATGCCAAGCTCACCCTGCAGGACGACGCCACGCTCATCAATCTCCTGCCGCACATGCATTTCCGCGGCAAGAGCTTTGAATATCGCGTCACCTATCCGAGCGGCGAGAAGGAAACACTACTCGACGTCCCGCACTACGATTTCAACTGGCAGCTCACTTACGACCTCGCGCAGCCCAAACTTCTGCCCAAAGGCACGGTCATCGAGTGTACAGCCCATTTCGACAACTCGCCCAACAACCCTTATAATCCCGATCCCACCAAGGAAGTTCATTTCGGTGAGCAGACTTGGGAGGAGATGATGATCGGGTTCATGGACGTAGCGGTCCCCATGAACAAAACCGCCATGGATTTGATGCGGCCGAAAAAAGCAGCACAGCCCGGCCCAAGCCTGTAATTTCTGCGTACCGCAAGTCTCCGACTTGCGAAGTTAAGGAGAGAGCCATGCAGCTCAGTCTGATCGCACTGACATTATCGGGTTCCATCGCCGCAACTGCCGGCTCGGTATCGAGCACGCCGACGTATTACAAGGACATCGCTCCCCTCATGCAGAACCGCTGCCAGGAATGCCACCGGTCGGGCGAAGTCGCTCCCATGAGCTTCATGAGCTACGACCAGGTTCGTCCCTGGGCCAAAGCCATCAAAAACGCTGTTCTCACCAAGAAGATGCCGCCGTGGTTCGCCGATCCGCACTTCGGCAAGTTCTCGAACGACCGGTCCCTGTCGCAGCACGAGATTGACACGCTGATCGCCTGGATCGACGGCGGCGCCAAGGAAGGCGATAAGAAGGATGCGCCCCAGCCCCGTCAATTCGCGGAAGGTTGGCAGATCGGCCAACCGGATCTAGTTCTCCAGATGCCGATCGCTGTCGATATTCCCGCCACCGGCGTTGTCGACTACACCTACGTTGTTATTCCCACCGGATTCACGGAAGACAAATGGGTGCAGTTCGCCGAAGCGCGTCCGGACGCTCGTTCAGCCATGCACCACGTCATCGCCTTCCTGCGCCCGCCCGGAAACCACTGGCTGAAGGACGCCAAACCCGGTGTTCCATTTATTCCGGAACATTGGGGCGGAGCTCGCGATCAGGCCAAGCAGGACAAACCCGCCGGCCAAGCCAATAAGGCTAGCCTCGAGGACCAGCTACCCGGTGAGTTGCTGGTTGGTTTCGCGCCCGGCCTTCCTCCCACCGAATGCAAGCCCGGAGAAGCAAAGCTGGTGAAGGCTGGCTCCGATATAATTCTCCAGCTACACTACACTCCCAACGGAAAAGCTACTACGGACCGTTCCAGGATCGGCCTGATCTTCGCGAAAGAGCCACCGCAGCGCCGCGTCATGACCATGAATGCCATGAACGTCTTCCTGAAAATTCCCCCTGGCGACGGAAACTATGAGACGCATGCACATGCCACGATTCCCCAGGACGTGACGTTAGTCAACATGATGCCCCACATGCATCTGCGCGGTAAGGATTTCCTTTACACGGCCGTTTATCCTACCGGCGAAAAGCAGGTGCTGTTGAACGTGCCTCACTTCGATTTCAATTGGCAGCTTGCTTATGTCGAGGACCAGGAGCTTCTGCTGCCGAAGGGCACACGCATCGAGTGCGTAGCCCACTATGACAATTCGCCGAACAATCCGGCCAACCCCGATGCAACCAAAGAAGTCCGCTGGGGTGACCAAACTTGGGAAGAAATGATGATCGGCTGGTTCGATGTTTCCTTCGACGCCAAAACCGACCCGACGCAACTCCGGCAGCATCAGCGTGACCGGAGTGAATAACGAAAGGGAGTACAAGTTAGCATGAACCGCACTAAACTCTTCGCATCTGCATTAATATTCGGCGCGGCCGCGTGGGCAGCCAGCGTTCCGAGAGAAGTCACGTTCCACAAGGATGTGGAGAAAATCGTCCAGGAGCATTGCCAGGAATGCCATCGCGCCGGCGAGATCGCACCCTTCGCGCTGATGTCTTATAAAGACGCGCGTCCGTGGGCCAAGGCGATCAAAGAAGACATCCTGACTAAGAAAATGCCGCCCTGGTTCGCCGACCCGCAGTACGGTCACTTCGCCGACGATCGTTCTCTGAGCAAGCAGGAGATTGACACTCTGGTGGCCTGGATAGATGGCGGCGCGAAAGAAGGCGATCCTAAAGACGCACCCGCTCCGCGCACCTACACCGAAGGCTGGAATATTCCAACGCCCGACCTGGTGCTGGACATGAATACGTTCCACATTCCGGCCAAGGGCGATATCCAATATCAGTACGTCGTGCTCCCCACCAAGTTCGATCATGACCAATGGATTCAGGCCGCCGAAGCACGGCCGAGCGATCGCTCCGTGGTGCATCATGTCGTGATTTTCGTCCGCCAACCGGATAACAAGTGGCTGCATGAAGCCAAAGCCGGCGTTCCCTACACACCTCCCGGCGGCGGCAAGGACTTTGCCAATACATCCGGCGGCGGCAGCGACGTCCTGATGATTTACACGCCCGGAAAAATTCCCGAGATGTGGCGGCCCGGACTCGGCAAGATGATTCCCGCCGGTTCTGACCTGGTGCTGCAAATCCACTACACCACCAATGGCAAAGAGGCTGTGGACCATACCAAGGTAGGCTTGGTCTTCGCCAAGGAAAAGCCCACCGAACGCGCCTTTACGTTTGCCGGGAACAATCTGACTTTCAAGATTCCGCCGGGCGATCCCAACTATCCTGTGACGGCCAAGACCAAATTCCCGAATGAAACCACCATCCTGAATTTCTTTCCGCACATGCACGTGCGCGGAAAGGCGTTCGAATATCGCGCCATTTATCCCGACGGGCGAACCGAAGTGCTGCTCAGAGTTCCAAACTACGACTTTTTCTGGCAGCTCGACTATAAGCTGGCTGAGCCGTTGAAGATCCCGGCCGGAACCATCATCGAATGCACCGGTTGGTTCGACAACTCGCCCAACAATCCGCACAATCCCGATCCGACGGCCACCGTTCGTTTCGGCGAGCAGAGCTGGGAAGAAATGATGCTCGGCTTCTATGACGTCGTGATACCAGCCGACATGAGCCTGAAGGATTTCTTCACGCCCTTGCACGAAGCCAATAAATCCAACACTGGCGGAGGCCAGTAGCGTACGGCAAGTCTCCGACTTGCCAATATGGTGTTTTCTCTCCTTGTGGGCGCCGGCGTCATGCTGAGCGCCCACGATGTGTTTTCGACCAAGATAACCTGGTCCCGCGAAATCTCCCGCTTGGTCGACAAGCGTTGCGTTTCATGCCACCGCGAAGGCGGATCTTCCTTCGCCCTGACCACATTTGAACAAGCCCGTCCCTGGGCCAAAGCCATCAAGGAAGAAGTGCTCGAGCGGCGCATGCCTCCCTTCGGCGCGGTAAAAGGCTTCGGCGATATTCGCGACGATCAGGCTCTGACACAGGACGAAATCCACCTGATCTCGGACTGGGTGGAAGGCGGTTCCCCCGAAGGCGACCCAGCACTGTTACCGAAAAGTCCGCCTTCCGGACAATCGTCCTCGTTTCCGGCGAAGCCCGGCGCCGAATTGATCGTCGATGGCAGCCTAACACTGAAGCGTCGCATCGCCCTGGCGGGAATCCGGCCCACCAGTTTGATGGAGGGTAGTTCGGTGAAAGTTGTAGCCGAACGCCCGGACGGCACGATCATGCCGCTGCTCTGGATCTACAAATACAAACCGGAATTCGACCGCACCTACTACTTCCGCGCACCGTTGAATTTGCCATCCGGAACAAAGATCGAAAGCTTTCCGAGCACCGCCGGAGCCATTTCGCTAGTAACGCGCAACTAACCGAACCGCGACCGTGAGGGAGTCGGTGCTTTTTAGAGAGTGGTACCGAACCGCGACCGTGAGGGAGCCGGTGCTTTTTTAGAGAGTGGTACCGAACCGCGACCGTGAGGGAGCCGGTGCTTTTTTGGAGAGTGTTACCGAACCGCGACCGTGAGGGAGCCGGTGCCTATTTCAACTCCGCAACCGGCACCGTAAACGACGCCGTATTCACCACGCCATTGCGCTGGAACTGCACCCATATTTTGTAAGTGCGCGCGCGCGGAAAGATAATGTTGAACTGCATCTGTGGTCCGCCATCGGCGATGAAGGGGTGATCGTGAATCAGATCGATCAGATCGTCACTTGCCACCAGCATGTGACCCCAGGCTCCGATGTATTTCTCAATCCCGTCGCCCGGTTTAATGTGGAAGAACAGCAGCGTCTTCATGCCCGCGATGGGCTGCGGCGGTTCTGTCACCAATTCCACGTCCATGTTGGTGCAATGGCTGACGCCCAACTCCGGCTCGAGTGACGGATTCGCTAACTTGACCTCGCTACCCGGCGCGCCCGGCACGATTACTGTTTTCGCGATCAGTTGCGGCGTGCCGCCGGTGGGATAAAAATCGCCCGCTACTCGATACATTCCCGGTTTGGGGAACGCCATGTCGTATAGGAACGTGCCATCCGGCTGCGGCACGGGATGTTCGTGTACGAAATATTGCAAGTCCTCGCTCACCAGAAACAGATGGAACAGTCTCTCGTGAACAACCTCGAAATGATCCACCGTCTTGCCGGTGTGTGGATCGGCGATCCGGAACTTCAACTGCACCTTTTCACCGGCCCTGAAGACAGCCGGATGAATCTTCAGCTCCAGCGGATACTCGACGTCTTCGGGAATGCCGAGCACCAGCTTCATTCCGCAGCGCGGACAAAATCCCGGCTTATCGGAACGAACATCTTTGTCCATCGGGCAGACGTAATCCTGAGGCGCGACAGGCGCAATGGGCGCGGCCGGCTGCTTGGCGTCCACGGCGATTTGCGCATGCAGGGCCCACAACCCGATCACCAAGAAAAACCCGAGAACGATCCTCACTCTTCTATTATTTCACCTTGCCGGCTGTTGGCCCTGGACCGCCCGCTGGTGGCACTGCCACAACAGGAGTGGTGATCGCCAATACTTTCGGGTCAGACGAAGTGACGGCAACTGAAAGATTCGCCCCCGGACGGAGATATTGCGGCGTACCAGGCTGGAGGCTCACCGGATCGAGTGGTGCCAGCGCGAACGTTAGTTGCTGGATTCCGGCGTTGGTGAGCAGGTCTTGTCCAATGAAATACGAAATTGTCTCGCCGGTTGCGGCTTCGGGTGTCCATTCAATGTGATGCCGCGATCCGTGATAAAAATGACGCCGTTCGACGTTCGGGCTAGATAGCGAATCTCGGATCCGGTTTGCCCCAGGTTGGGTTCAAACGAAAGTCCGCCGGCATGCAGGCTAAAGGGGATGAGGCAAGCACAAAAGACAAACCACAGGCGAGAATTCGCATGGAACGGACTCCTCTTAAGCGGGAAGCATGATTCTATCACCATTGCGCCAGCCTAACCCCTAGAATGGGGAAATGCCAACTTTCAAGGTCGCTGTGATTCCGGGCGATGGCGTAGGCAAGGAAGTGGTTCCAGCGGCGTTACTGGTGCTCGAAGCAATCAGCGCCCGCTTCGATACTACTTTCGACCTGCACCATTTCGACTGGGGCGCCGAATACTATTTCCGGAATGGACGGATGATGCCGGCCGACGCACTCGATCAGCTGCGTCCGATGGACGCGATTTTGCTGGGAGCGGTCGGTGATCCAAAGATCCCCGATCACGTCACCCTCAACGGTCTGCTGTTGCCGATCCGGCGCACTTTCGATCAATTCGCGAACGTGCGTCCGGCCGTTCTCTACGACGGCGTGGCTTCGCCGTTGGCAAATCCAGGCAAGGTCGATATGGTGGTGGTGCGCGAGAATACCGAGGGCGAATATGCGCAGGTGGGCGGATTCGTTTATCATCAACAACCGGAAGAAGTGGCAATCCAGACCGCGGTTTTTACGCGACGCGGA
>CZKS01000264.1_pt1 | contig 13617 bp, 12 predicted proteins | sample 1122221 | NCBI WGS metagenome assembly CZKS01 (sample SAMEA3539301, study PRJEB10725) | soil metagenome | biome: tundra; feature: field; material: soil | place: USA | collected 2010-05 | depth 0.15 m
TCGTCTTTGCTGGTCTGATCGGGCCGCTTGTAGGAAATGGCCATGAACGGCTGCGCGGGCGATTCCACTGCCAGCCGCCGCTCGCCCTTCTGCGGAGGTTCCACCGTTCGCGGACCGCTCGGCAGCGGACCCGCTGTGAGTATCGAGAAGTACTTCTCGGCCATCCGCCGGCATTCCTTGGGATCCACATCACCGGCGATACCGATCGTGATGTTGGCTGGCACATAGTATTTCTTGTAGAACGCGACCGCTTCCGTCTCGCGGAAATTCTCAATGTCGCTGGCCCATCCGCCCGGCATGTTGTGGTAGGGATGCGCTTCAAACGATCCGGCCAGCAGGCTCTCCACCAGCATTCCCTGCGGGCTCGACTCCACTCGCATCCGGCGCTCCTCCCTCACCACGTCGCGTTCCTTATAAAACTCGCGGAAGACCGGATCGTAAAAGCGCTGGGATTCCAGCAGGAACCAAAGTTCCAGACGATTGCGGGGAAAGTTGTAAAAGTAATCGGTGGAGTCTTCGCCCGTCCCAGCGTTCAAGCCCACACCGCCGTTTTCTTCGATGATCTGTGTGTAGGCGTTCGGAACAACGTAACTGTTGGCTTTCTCAATGGCGGCGTCGCGCTCCTTCTTCAGGGCCGCGAGCTTGGTAGGATCGGCTTTCTCGCCCTTGTTGCGCTCTGCGTCATAACGATCGTACACGTGCTCCACTTGATCCAGCGCGAGCTTTTCAGCCGGCCAGTTCTTGGTCCCGATAGTCTCGGTCCCCTTGAACGCCATGTGTTCGAACATGTGAGCGATCCCGGTTTCGCCGCTCGGATCGTCCACCGAGCCGGCATTAACGTAGGAATGGAACGAGACCACCGGCGCCTCATGCCGCTCGAAAATAATGAAGTGCATTCCGTTCGCGAGTGTGAATTCAGTGATGCGCTTCTCGAAATCTTTAAGCGACTGGGCGCTAAGCAACAATGGGTAAAGTGATAGAAGGAGGAGTCTAAACTTCATGTCAGTGTGGGATTCTTACTTCTATTGTAGCGTCCGGCCAGTTAATCGCACATTACGAGAACAGCGGAGGCGTTTGACGGCCCCCGAGACGCCGCAAGGCCAGCAAATAGCGCTTAAGTCGGCCTTTCGTAGAAAGCTGACGACCCCGCCTCGTGGCTTCACGCCGTACCGTAAAACAGCGCCACTTGCCGGGATGTCAGTTTAAGCTATGAGCTTAATCGTTCAAGGACGGCTTGTACAGCCGCCTTGAGCTTTTCCCACTGTTGCCGGGTCATTCTCATGACTTGTACCTCTCGAGCTTGGAATTCGGCCAACGTACGGCTTGACCTACTTCTATTTAGGCGAACGGCTTTTTCAGGCCACAGAGTCAGTCCCTCTCGCCCGACCATATGGGTTCTGGGCGCAAGCCTGCCCCTTTAGCGGCGGCTCCTTGTGCCGAACAAAACTCCGTTTCTTGCGATCCCTCGTGACTGCCACCGCCCATCGCTTTTCGCTTTCACTGATTTTCGTCGAAAACATTCCTCTGCCTATCTACATACCGGCAAATCCTTTCCTACTCCCAAGTTGTACCCTGAAGACTCCAGTTCGGCGTCCAAACCCGGTTGCGATTATCCGCTCAAGCGTGAACGGCGCTATGTTGGGAGCGATGCCCCACGGCAAGATTCCGTTTGACCCAAAGAACCCTGATTTGGACACGGTCCGCCAAATCGTTTTTGAACGACTGCGGCGCGACACCTCCTGGACACAGCTCGACAACAGCGGGGACGGATTCGCACCGTTTGTTGAATATGTGGCCCAGAACGAGGTCGAGAGGCAAGCCGGCCGACACCAGCTTGTATTCTTGGCGCAGGAGGTGTTCTGGCAATTTGTCGTCGAAGGTGTCTTGGCGCCCGGAATGAACTATAGCGATCTCAAATTGCCGTTCTTCCACACCACGAAATACGGGCGCGACGTTCTGGCTTCCCAAGAGCCGCAACCCTACGACCCTACCGGATATCTCAAGGGGGTGAGCCAGCGAATAACCACCCCGGACCCGACCGTAATGTCGTACCTCGCCGAGAGCCTGGAGACCTTTCGCAAAGGCAACCGGATCGCTTCAACTGTAATGCTTGGGATCGCCGCCGAGCGCGTATTTCTGCTGCTTTGCGACTCTTTGGCAGTTGCCTTGTCCAATGCGAGCGAAAAAACCGCGTTTACGAAGCTCCTCGATCGATTCCCGATGAAGCCGAAAGTTGACTGGGTGCACGCCAAGATCCAGCACATTCAGAAGCAGGCACTGTCGGGATTCCCAGACAACGCCACAATTATGCTGGTCGCGATCTACGATCTCATGCGCTCCCAGCGAAACGAACTCGGCCATCCGCGCGAGACGCCGCCAAATGTTGACCGGCAAGACTCCTTTGTGAATTTGCAGATCTTCCCCCGCTATTACGAAATCGCCGAAGAAGTGCGGACCTTCCTGGCTTCCCACCCGGTCTAGTTTCTCGGATCCAGCGCGGGCACCTACTGGCGCCTTCGTGGATCGGCGTGTTGCGGCATTTCGAAACCCGCAGCTGGATCAGGCAGCAGCTCCCCCTCAGTCAACTGCCCATCGCGATTCTTATCCAGTGTCAGCAACGCCGCGGGAGCGTTCAGAATCTCGCTTGCCGAAATCTCGCCGTCGTGATCGGCATCCAGCGCCGCAAGGACGGGATGCAGCCGCATGAACACAAGGGCGGCTCCGGCTGGATGCGGAATCCCCAAACCGCACTCCTCAGCACTGAGCTTATTGTCGCCGTTCTTATCGAGTGCGAGAAGCGCCACCGCGGCATGCGCGATTTCCGACGCGGAAATAATTCCGTCTTGATCCGTATCCAGTGCCATTAGCACCGGCATCATCCTGAAATAAGGGGAGGGCTTATACACTCCAGGTTCAGGTTTCACCTTGAGCTTAGTGCTCAGTTCCGTGGGCGCGGCGCTCACGGTGTGCGCTTCAAGGAAGTGCGAAAAGCTATGATTGTGCGATCCAACGAGAGGGAAGACATGGCTGTTGCTATGACTCAGCGTGTAACAAACCACACTGAAGACAACCAACGACAGCATTCCTCCGTGGATCAAGGCGCTGGTGCGCGGAATGTCGCCTGCGCCGATGTAGAACGCGGGCACGCCGTCGAGAGCCGCCCGGTTGACAGCCTTCGACTGATGCCAGGATTCCGGACGTAGCGTCCACTGGCGCCACAGCGACAGAACGGCATCCCCGAAGAGCGGGAAGGTGCGGCCCTTTGCCGCGGCCTGATCGAAAATCCATAGCATCTCTTCGCCGTAACGCTGGCGGAAGCGCAATGGGTGCAGACGAAGAAGACCAGCGTAGAACCAGCGGATCATCACGTCCTCCTTGGCTTTGCGGATTGCACGCGAAGCTTGCCGTCGCGCACCACGGTTTCAAGCCGCGAGATTTCGGCGGATAGCACGCCGCGGCCGTCGGGAGTCAGCCTGTAATAACGGCGCCGCGGGTCGTCGTTGCCCGCGCGGTCGACAGCTCGGCGGGCCACCTCCTGTACCATGCCTTGCGCGGTGAGCCGTTGGATATTGTCGTACAGCGTTCCGGGTCCCAGCTTGTAGCGCCCTTCCGATTGGCGCATGACCTCCTGCATAATGCCGTAGCCGTGCAGGTCTTCGCCGGCCAGCGCCAGCAGGATGTGCAAAGTTGCGGGAGAAAGCGGTAGATACGTAGCCGGATCGTCTTTCATAGCTCGATATCCGTTATATCGGATTCCGACTATAAAAGTCAAGCCCTCTGGTGCAAACATCGGTGATTGAGTCGAATGCGCAATGGTCCGCGCCTCGCTTGATTTCATACGCAGCCGAATAACTCAACTACCGGCCGGTCGGTCGAAAGGGTCGCCTGATAGCATTGCACGCTCCCTATTTCAGCCAAGAAAGAGTTTATACCGGCGTGGGAGAATAGAGGCAACCATTGAGATGAACCTCGGATGGTATCTTAGAGTACTGTAACTTCAACCGCATGGGAGATCGGGCTTCAGCGCCGGATGCCGAACTGGTTCAGAGCATCCAGGACGGGATCGAATCGGCCTGGGCGGGTCTGTTCGAGAAGTACTCGAACCGCGTCTTCTACCTGGCTCTCCGTGAATTGCGTTCCCACGCCGACGCGGAAGATGTGCGCGCGGAGACGTTCCTTCGTGTATTCCAGGCCATCCGGAACCAGCAGGTCCGTACTCCCGATTCGTTGAGCTCCTTTATCCTCGGTACTGCGCGCAATATTATTCTGGAGACTCTTCGCTCCCCGCACCGCGCCGCTAACGAAAGGGAAGTCCCCGATGTTCCTTCGCCGGAGCTGGATCCGGTGCTCGACGAGGATGTGCGGCATGCCATCGCAGTCACCATTCAGCGGCTGAAGCCCAAGGAGCGGGAATTCCTGCGCCTGTATTACTATGAGGACCTGCCGAAGCAGGAGATCGCCCGCCGCATCGGAATTGACGAAGAGCGCGTCCGGCTGTTGAAACACCGCTGCCTGAAGAGTTTCCGGGAGATCTATCAGCGATTGAAGAAAATCAGCGATACAAAAGTGAGAAAGCCGTCACTCTAGTGTTGAAGCACGCAGAGATCGAGGAACGCGGAATGGTGGAGGCCTACGTGCGGCGCGAACTTGCGCCCCAGGATTGTTCCGCTTTCGAGGAGCACTATTTTCAGTGCGCCAAGTGCTTTGACGATGTCCAACTGTTTGAGAAGTTCGTGGCCGGTGTGGAATATGCTGCACGAACCGGCCGGTTGGATCCGGAGCATGCGTCAAGTAAGGCGAGTAGAACGTGGTTGTTTCCGGCGTTCGCATTCGCTGCGGCCGCGGCGATGGTATTCGCCGGCGCGTTTACCTTCGAAGTATTTATCCGTCGGCCCGCTCGTGAAGCCCAGTTGCAGCGGGAACTTCAGCAGGCACGATCCGAGACTCAGGCCAGTCAAGCTCGTGTCGCCGAATTGGGTCAACGGGCCGCGCTGGATGCCGGACCCGAAGCGAACGTTCCGGTGGTTATTCTGACCGCCAGCCGGTCCGCCGGTCCGCCGAATCAGGTGCAACTCCGTTCCGAATCCCGGCGCGTCCTACTATGGATCGATGTTCCGGCGCAATCGCCGGGCACGCGGTTTTTAGTCGCAATATCGACGCCGGACGGCCGCTTCGCCAAATCGATCCACGATCTGGAGCGGAATTCCAGCGGCGCCCTGGCGGCAAGCTTGCCGGTGGCCGAAATGCCCACAGGCGCCTACAACGTCCGCTTGTTCAACGAGAAGTCTCCCGGACAACTGATCGCGGAATACCGGCTGACCGTCGTCCGCCCTTAGCCCCCATGCGACGCCTGCTGTTGCCCGTGCTGTTAGCAAACCTAGCCACGGCCCAGGCACCCGAGGTGCAGCGCCTGGTCGACGAGTCCGAGTCTCAGAATAATCAGCAGCACTTCGACGCTGCTGTCCAGCTCGCGCAGCAGGCCCTCGACTTGAGCCGTGTAACCTCCGACAAGAAGGGCTTGGCTCGCGCTTTCAACGCCATCAGCTCTGCTTACTACAACTCGCGCAAACTCGACGCGGCGCTGCTGGCAGCCAAGCAGGGCGACGCAATCGCCGCCGAAATTGGCGATAGCGTGCTTCGAGTTCGCAACCTCCAATTGGCGGGCAGCAGTTTGAGAGATCAGGGGAAACTGGACGAGGCGCTGGCGTTTTACAACCGCGCGCTGGATATCTGTAAGGGCACTGGCGATAGAACCCGGGAGGCATCCACACTCAGGGTGATGGCGATCGTCTATCGCATGACCGGAGAGCGTGGCCGCGCCATCCCATTAGTCCAGCAATCTCTCCGTATCGGCCGCGAGCTCAAAGACGCCAAATTGGAGGGTCGCGCATTGTATACCCTCGGAGTCTTGGAGTACGAAGAAAAACACTACGATTTGGCCCTGGAACACTTCAGCGCCGCTCTTAGAGTGCCCACCAGCGACGACCTGCTGCGCGATCAAATTCTGGATGGGCTGGCAACCTCCTACTGCGAGCTGAAACAGTTTGACCGTTGCATCGAAATCAACCACCAGCAGCTGGAGCTTGCGATAGCGGCCGGAAACCAGAGCCGGGTCGCCTTCGGATACCAACACCTGGCCTACGCCCAGCAACTTTCGGGAGCGCTTGCAGATGCGTATGAAACGACGCTGAAGGCGCTCACTACACTGCGGTCGTCGGACCACATGACATACGACGAATGGGGATTCCTCCAGATTGTCGGGGAGCGGTTGCGCGCGCTCCAGCGGGATCGCGAAGCCGTAACCTATTTCCAGGAGGCCGTCACGCTGGTCGAACAGTTGCGTCAGGGCCTGGTGCCCACCGAACAAGCCAGGGCCGCATCCGTAGCCTCCACGAAGCCCCTATTCGACGATTTGATCGACACTCTGTTTGGACTGGATCCGTCCCAATCCCTGCAGACCGTCGAGCTCTCACGAGCCCGGGCGTTCCTGTCGATTCTCGCCGAGTCCCAAGTCGACCTGCGGCAAAACCTGTCCGCGTCCGATCGCGACCGCGAGACCGCCATCTTTACCCGAATCTCGGCCATTCAAAAGGATCTCGGGAGGCTGAACGTCAGCACGGCTTTCCGCAAGCAGCGCGATGCCGATCTCGAATCAGCCGAGAATGATCTGGAGCGCCTGCACCTGGAGATCCGCCGCGCGAACCCCCGTCTTGCCGGCGTCCAGTATCCCAAGCCGCTGGACCTCCGGCAAATAGAACAGGAAGCGCTGAAGCCGGGCGCTACGTTGATCGAATATTATCTCGGTGAAAGGCGCTCTTTCGTGTGGGTGGTCTCTCGGGACCAGTCGTCGTCTGCCGTTCTCCCTCCCGCGAAAGAGATCCAGGCGCTGGCTGGCGCCTTCCGTAAGAGCCTCACGGCTCAGGTCTCCTCGCTGACGGTCCGGCAGGCTGAGCGCGAATCATCCAAGCTATCGGCCCGGCTCTACGAGATGCTGCTGAAGCCGGTGGAGCGGTCGCTGGAGGGTAGCCAATCGCTGATTGTCGTGCCTGACGGCGTTCTTTACTATGTGCCGTTCGAGGCGCTACAGGCGGCCGGCAGTTCGCGATACCTGTTTGAGCGCTTCCCTATTTCCTATGCACCGTCCGCGACTTCACTTTCGGCCATCGAGCAGTCTTCCCCGCCTGCTCAACAAAAGATACTGCTCGCTTTCGGCGATCCCGTTTACGCGCGATCGGACGCCGGCATGCAAAGAGGCTCTGACCTAGCTGCTCTTCCCTACACTCGCGATGAGGTGCTCGGGATCGCATCGTTGTTTCCTAAGGACCAGAGCGCTGTGTACTTTGGTTCCAGTGCCAGTCGGCAGTCCCTGCAAGCCGAAGCACTGGAACGCTACCGCTACATTCATTTTGCGACCCATGGAATCCTGGATGAGGCGCATCCATCCCGGTCCGGTCTGGCTCTTACCGCCGGCGACGGCGGAATCCTGAAAGTTGACGAGATTACGGCTCTTCGCATTCACGCAGATGTAGTTACGCTTTCCGCGTGCAGCACGGGTCTCGGGGAACTGGTATCGGGTGAGGGCATGTTGGGGTTGGTTCGCTCCTTCCTGTATGCAGGGGCTTCCAGTGTCGCGGTGAGTTTGTGGAACGTCAACGACGACGCTACCTCGACGCTGATGAAGGAGTTCTACCGTAATCTGAGCCGCTCCATCCCGCCCCAGGAAGCACTGCGGCGTGCGAAGGTCAGCCTGATCCACCGGGACAATTCTCTGTGGCGTCACCCGCACTTCTGGGCTCCGTTCGTCCTCTGGCCGCGCTAGCTAGTACTTTCGCCTTCCACGTTTCGCCACGCCTCCGCAATTACTTGATACAAACCCAGGCTCTCCTTCACTCCCTTCCGACGCACGAGTCGGGCGCCATTGCCAACCTCGGGCGAATCCTTAGGAGATCGATTCAACATGATCAAAAACGTATCCGGTTCTCCGCCGCTTCTTGCCGCGCTGGGAGCGCGTCGTGACGCAGGTCGCCAACGATCTCGCGTATTTCTGGGCTGTGCAGTTGCCGTCTTTCTGATGGCGGGTTCCGCGATGGCCGACATCCCCACCGTGCTGTCCCCTGGCGGTACAGTGAGCAGCCTGCCCAATTTCGAAGACTTTGGGGACATTCTCACGTCCATCAATACCAGCTTCGGCTCAGGTACCAGCATCCCCAGCGGACCTTTCACGGAGTCAGTGATCACCAATACCCAGGACAACCCCTTCGGCAACCAATTCCTGACGTTCGCCTTTTCGTTCCGCGTGACGCTGGGCGACGTGGTGGAAATTTCCTTGCCAGGGTTCAGCGGGTTTTCCACTGCCGTGAAGGAGTGCACCATTTGTAACAGTGGAACGCCCGCGCTGGACGCGACACGAAGTGTCAACGGGGACCTCGTTTCCTTTGATTTTACCGGGATCCCGGCCAATGGAAATAACACCGCGTCGCTGGCGATTTATACCGATGCTCAGGTCTTTGCCGATCCGATGATTAGCTTCACCGATATCAACGGCGGCATCGGGCTGTCAGCGGGCCTTTTGCCGGCGCCAGTGCCGGAACCGGGGTCGCTAAGCCTGCTGGCAACGGTGATGTTAGCTCTAGGCGCGTTGTGGTATCGCAGGGATCGGCATCGGCAGCAACTCTAATTAATCCACTGAGATGTGGTTACGCGTTCGGCGTGCAGTTATGGGTCTGGGTGAACTGGTATCCGGCAAGAGCCGGGCTGGTTCGCCTTTTCTCGTATGCCGGGGCATCCGGTGTCAGGTTCCCGACGCCTCGAAATTACTTGATACAAACCGGGCTTCTCTCTCACTCCATGCCGACTCAAATCTTTATTCCTATAGGTAAGCCAACTATGCCGATACGCACATTTGCCGTCATTTTTCTCCTCGCCACCGGTTTCGCAGGGATCGCCGCCGCCAACATCATCGACTTCGGGGCTGATATAAACATTTTTTCCGGTACGGTGGAACTCTATTCGGCCGGGGGCCAATTGCTTTCCACTACGAGCGCGCTGACGGTGGAAACCGACCTTGGCGCCGGTGGTAGCAATTATTCTGCGCTGGACCCAGCATTCCCTTTGTACCTCCCGTTGATGGGCCAGTTTATCGTGCAAGAGATCCAGACGAATGTGTATAGCATCTATGGTCTTAACATCCCGAGCCGCTTCGGCGCCAATCTCCAAAACTTGGTGGACAGTAACGGTTTGGGACTCTTCACTCCTTTATCGAGGCTGTTACCCAACTATCCGAATACGCCGGCGTCGCAACAGCTCTACGGTATCCTGACGACGCAGTCCGTTCCGTTCGTCATCACCAGCGACACTGGCGACGTCGAGCTCACCAGCGATACTGGCGACCTCACCAACCCCGCGGGCGATCCGCCGCCTCCTGGAAAGCTAGGCGATATCCAGTATTTCTTCGGACCTGTAACGTTGCCAGCCGATCCGAACAACACTGTCGAGGGTGTTGTGGACGTCAAACTATTCGAGCGGGATATTCACATACAGGAATTGACCGCTGTACCCGAACCAAATCCCCGAGTAGCGATGGTCTTGTTGTGTGCCGGGCTGGCCCTATACGGATGGCGCCGGCGCACTCGAGAACGCCCGGAGCTCCATTGACCAACAATCGATGCAGCGCTGTGCCATCGGCTATCGGTGTCTCTAACCACCGGCTCAAGCCCCACCGCTACTGTGAAAAAATCACAACAACCGGTCGCTTACGGTCGCGGTTCGGAACCGAACCGCGACCGTGAGGGAGTCGGTGCTTGCGCCGATTTTTTCACGCCTTCTCACACTCACTGTACCGGCGCTCTAAATTTCGCTCTAGGTCCGCTGAATCAAACCGATCTGCGGGAAATCGCTGTTTCGCTTGCGCCGCTGGCGTAGGGCGCGCTGGTGCAAATATCGGTGATTGAGTATACTGTCACTAATTCCATGCAAGCCACTTTGACACCCCCAGGCATCGCGCAGCAGGCAATTCCAACCAAGGCCGTCACCCGCAACATCGCCGTGGACGCGTATCGCGGCTTCGTCATGTTGCTCATGATGGCCGAAGTACTGGAACTCGCCCGTGTGTCGGCAGCGTACCCCGGCAACTGGTTCTGGGCGTTCCTTGGATTCAATCAAACCCACGTCGAGTGGTTCGGATGTTCGCTGCACGATCTGATTCAGCCGTCGTTCTCATTTCTGGTAGGCGTGGCGCTGCCTTATTCCATTGCGAGCCGGCTGGCCAAGGGCGGAACGTTCGGCAAGATGTGGGCGCATGCCATCTGGCGCTCAGTATTGTTGGTCGCACTCGGCGTCTTCCTGCGGTCCATGCACAGCCCGCAAACAAATTACACATTCGAAGACACGCTGTCGCAGATCGGCTTGGGCTATCCTATTCTGTTCCTACTGGGATTCTGGCGGCCACGCTGGCAGTGGACCGCGTTCGCGGTAATAGTCGCCGGTTACTGGCTAGCCTGGGCGCTGTATCCGGCGCCGGGTCCGGGATTCGATTATCAGGCCGTAGGGGTGCCCGCCAACTGGCCGCATAACTTCTCGGGTTTTGCATCGCATTGGAACAAAAACTCCAATCTGGGAGTCGCGTTCGATCAGTGGTTCCTCAATCTGCTTCCGCGCCCCAGGCGTTGGGTCTTCAACGATGGCGGATATCTCACGCTCAGTTTTATTCCCACCCTCGGAACCATGATTCTGGGATTGGTGGCCGGCCGCTGGCTGCGCGAGACTGCCCCGCGCATTCCGATGAAGCGTTTCCTGATTGCCGGCGTCATTGGACTCGCCTCCGGCTTGGCGCTGCACTACGCGGGCATCGCCCCCATCGTGAAACGCATTTGGACGCCGGGTTGGGTGGTGTTCAGCGGCGGTGCTTGTTTCCTGCTGCTAGCCGCGTTCAGTTGGATCATCGAAGTCAAAGGATATCGGAAGTGGTCGTTTCCGCTGGTCGTGATCGGCGTGAACTCCATCGCGGCCTATTTGATTGCGCATCTGTTTCACGACTTCTTTGTCAGCTCCTTCCGCATCAATCTAGGGCTGAACGCCTTCAAGATCTTCGGCGATGGGCTGGAGCCGTTCATGCTAGGGATGGCTGTGCTGCTGTGTTATTGGCTCATCCTCTTTTGGATGTACCGGCGCAAAGTGTTCCTGAGAATCTGAGAGGTTCCAAATGACCAGTTTCGCGTTCGGCCTCTTGTGCCTGATCAGCTTTACCGTGCCCGTGCCTATATTGGCGTGGCTCGATCGCGTTCGGAGAAAAAGCTAGTGTACGCCGGGCATTATGCGGCCGGACTCGCCATAAAAGCTAACCAGCCGCAGGCGCCCACTTGGGCGTTGCTCCTGGGCGTAGGATTTCTCGATGTGCTGTTCGGCATTTTCGTGATGCTGGGCATCGAAAAAGTCACCGTGACGCCTGGCATCAGTCCTGGTTTTTCACTCGACTTCATCGATTGGTCGCACTCGCTCGCAATGTCCATCGTGTGGGCCGTGCTCTTCTCCAGTTTCTTCTGGAGGCGCGGCCGAGCGGTCGCTCTGGCCGTCGGGTTCGCCGTCTTCTCGCACTTTCTGTTGGACTGGCCGATGCATCCGCACGATCTGGCGTTATGGCCGCACTCCAGCATCCATATCGGATTGGGCCTGTGGCAGCGGCTCCCAGTGGGCTGGTGGTGGGTGGAGCTGGCCTTCATCTGCGCCGGTTGCACGTATTACGTAGTGCGCGCGCGCCGCATCGGAACCTTCGGAGGCCGCGCTCTTTGGGCCTGCGCAGTAGTTGTATTGCTGCACGTAATAAACTCACCGTGGCTCGCGGTAGCGAAGTGAGAGTGTTACCGAACCGCGACCGTGAGGGAGTCGGTGCATTTCTTATCGCCAGCGGAACAACTTGAGCGCCAGCGCGAAGCAGACGATCAGCCACACTCCCAACACGCCCATCTGCGGACCTATTTGCGCTATGCCGGCTCCTTGCAGCATGTTCATCCGTAGCGCGTCGATGGCCGCTGTGAGTGGCAACGCGTGAATGATCGGCTGCACAAAATCGGGGAATCTTTGCGAGGAGAAAAACACGCCCGAGACAATCCACATCGGCATCATCACCGAGTTCATCAGACCGGACGCGGCTTCGATGGTGCGCGCGCGGGAAGCGATCAGCAATCCCAGGGCGCTGAAGGACATCGAAGCCAGCACACAAAGCAACACCAGGTCGACAATGGAACCGCGCACCGGAACGCCAAACACCACCGCGCCGAAGCCCAGTACGACGCCGACTTCCACTACCAGCATCAAGAGCCGCGAGAGCAGAAACGACAGCAAGAAATAATGCCTTGGCATGGGCGTTGCCACCAGGCGCTTCATCAGCTTCTTTCGCCGCGCGTCTACGATCGCGAATCCCATGCCCCAAATGGCGCTGCCCATCAGGTTCATTCCCAGCAGTCCGGGGATCAGGAAATCGATATAGCGGGAGCCTGGTTCGCGCAACAACCGATCCGTGGATGCCACCGGATCAACGCGGCCGGCAGCACGCTGAATCGCGCGATCGGCAAGCATCCGTGCGGTGCGTCCTTCCGGATTGGTGTCGTCATATTGGTAGACCACGCTGCCGCCGGGTCCCGGAACCGCCAGCAGCGCTACCTTGCCAGTACGAAGCGCTTCCTCTGCCGCCCCAGTAGACAATTGCGCCACATCCAGCAGTTTTTCATTGCGAAGCGATTGCGCCAATTGCGGCGTGACCGCAGCGATCTTGAGCACATCCGCGGGACGATTGCGAAACGCGATACCCAGCCCGGCCGCCAGCAGGATGGGAAAAATGAACACCCAGAACAGCGCTTCGGGCTCCCTAATGAATTCAAGAAACCGCACCAGCGTCAATTGCGCCAGCGGATGGTCCGTCCACGCCGACGGGCGCGGAGCTTTTCGCGCTGCCTCGCGGGCTCTCAACTCAGGGACGGCGGTAACGTCACTCATCGCGTAAACGCCTTCCCGTTAATGTTACGAAGACGTCCTCCAGAGACGCGGAATGGGTGCGCAGCTCAGTCAGCGGCAAGCCTTGCCGGTCCAGCTCGGCTAGCAGTGCGGGCACGGCCCGATGCAGCTCGGTGACCTGCAATTGCACGCTGCCGTTCTCGGATTTTACTTCACGAACGCCTTCTATCTCCCCCAAGGCGGAAACAGTGAGCGCCTTCGACGCGCCGCCTGCCGAAAACTCCACCACGTGCTCCACGCCAATGGACGCGATCAGTTCGCGCGGCGTACCCAGCGCGATGATTTTGCCGTGGTCCATGATGGCCACGCGGTCGCATAGCCGCTCGGCTTCGTCCATGTAGTGGGTGGTCAGCAGAATGGTTCGGCCCGCCAGCTTGAATTCCTCGATCAATTCCCAAAGCTGGCGGCGTGCCTGCGGGTCTAATCCCGTAGTGGGTTCGTCCAGAAACAGGAACTCTGGATCGCCCACCAGCGCGCAGGCCATCGCCAGCCGCTGCTTCTGCCCGCCCGAAAGAGTGCCCACGCGCGACTTTTGTTTTTCCTCCAGTTGCACCAGCGCAATGGCTTCCACGGGCGACGGACCCGCGTGATAAAAGCTCCGAAACAGCC
>CZKS01000262.1_pt1 | contig 13586 bp, 9 predicted proteins | sample 1122221 | NCBI WGS metagenome assembly CZKS01 (sample SAMEA3539301, study PRJEB10725) | soil metagenome | biome: tundra; feature: field; material: soil | place: USA | collected 2010-05 | depth 0.15 m
GGATTCATCTTGCGGTCGTAATGCGCCAGCAATTCGGTTTCGTCGTAGCCGATGGCCGTGGCGTATTGCCGCAGATAACTTGTGCTAAAGATGCCGCCCGGCAGCTTCTCGAATTCCTCTTCTTCAATCGCCCGCAGAAAACGCAAACTGATCTTCGTTTCTTCGGCGATGTCATCGAGCGAGACCCCTGCTTTCTTCCGGGACTGTGCAAGGTCGAGCCGGCGGATGCCAGGGGCATGGTTCAGTGCGGGGGCACTTGTTTTTTTAGACGGCATTTCTCCTCTAAAAGCGCAATCGTTCATGATAACCCATCTGTCAACTGACATTTCTGGGTGAAAATGTTTCAGAATTGCGCGATTTTGGATGCCTGCGCAGCCCCTAGCCCCAAGCCCCCAGCCCCTCTGGCGTGGATTTCCTGCAGGCTCCAGACGCGGATGGGCGCCTCTCTGCGAGAAGCGATGGCTTCGACAGCAGCCTTAGCGCCGCTCATGGTGGTGATGCAAGGGATCCGATAAGCCACGGCGCTGCGTCGGATGGCCTGCTCGTCCGGGAAGGAGTGCCCACCGGTAGTGGTGTAAATGATCAATTGCAAGGAACCTGCTTTGAGAAGGTCCACGGCGTTGGGACGTCCTTCGTTGACTTTGAAAATTGTTTTCACTGCCAGGCCCGCCGCCTTCAGCACCGCCGCGGTACCGCGCGTAGCCGCGATCTGGAATCCAAACTCGACGAATCGCGAGGCCACTTCCACAGCCGCTGCTTTATCGCGATTGTTGACGCTGATGAACACAGTTCCGCTATCCGGCAGCGGAGTCCCGGCCGCAAGTTGAGCTTTGCCGAATGCCTCGCCGAAATTCTCGCCCACGCCCATCACCTCGCCGGTGGATCGCATCTCCGGCCCGAGCGCTGGATCGACGCCGGGAAACTTGCCGAATGGGAACACCGGAGACTTCACGAAACATTGCGGCACCGGTAGCACACCGGAGACGCGGCCTCCTGTGAGCTGAGAAAAATCGCCTAGCTTTTTGCCCAGCATCAGGCCCACCGCAATCTTCGGCAGCGCCACACCGGTGGCCTTGCTCACATAGGGCACTGTGCGCGATGCCCGCGGATTTACCTCCAGCACGTACACCTCGCCGCCCTTGATCGCATATTGCACGTTCATCAACCCAATCACTCGCAATGCTCGCGCGAGCTTGGTGGTGTACGTTTGGATGGTATCGAGCACAGCGGGGGAAAGCCCCTGCGTCGGCAGCACGCAGGAACTGTCACCGGAGTGCACGCCCGCTTCCTCGATATGTTCCATGATGCCGGCAATCAGAACCGCGCCGTCTTGGTCGGCCAGCGCATCCACATCCACTTCCGTTGCGTCTTCCAGAAACCGGTCGATCAGTACCGGACGATCCTGCGAGAAGACCACCGCCTCCCGCATGTAGCGGCGGACCGTCTCCTCGTCATATGCGATCACCATCGCGCGTCCGCCCAGAACGTAGCTGGGACGAACCAGAACGGGATAACCCAGGCGTCGCGCCACCACACAAGCTTCTTCGGCGCTGGTAGCAGTTCCGTTGGGTGGCGAGGGTATGCCAAGGTCGTCCAGCAATTTGCCGAACAGCTTGCGATCCTCTGCTAGATCGATGTCCGATGGATCGGTCCCAATAATCGGTACGCCCGCGGCCTTGAGCGGCAACGCCAGATTGAGCGGAGTCTGCCCTCCAAACTGAACAATGACGCCGTCTGGTTTTTCGACATCGAAAATGTTCAGGACTTCTTCGCGCGTGAGCGGCTCGAAATACAACCGGTCGCTGGTATCGTAATCCGTAGAAACGGTCTCGGGATTGCAATTCACCATGATCGATTCGTAACCAAACTCCTGCAGCGCGAAGGAAGCGTGGCAACAGCAATAATCGAATTCAATTCCCTGCCCGATCCGATTGGGGCCGCTGCCGAGAATCATCACCTTCTTGCGATCGGAAGGCGCGGCTTCGTTCTCCGATTCGTAGCTCGAATACAAATACGGCGTGAAACTTTCGAACTCCGCGGCGCACGTGTCCACGCGATTGAACACCGCCGCGATCCCCAATTCCTTCCTCCGTGCGCGCACGTCCTGAGAGCTCGATTTCCATAGCAGGCTGAGCCGCGTATCGGAGATCCCTTCTCGCTTAGCGTGGAGCAAACGCTCGCGCGAAATGGACTCCAGCTTCTCTTTTCCCAGGCTGGCTTCAACATCCACCATCTCTCGAAGCTGTTTCAGAAACCATGGATCGATGGCCGTGATCTCCTGAATTTGTTCCACCGTCCAGCCTTGCTCCAGCGCGAAGAAAATGTAACCTAATCGTTCGGGATTCGGCGTAATCAGGCGCTGCCGGATCAGAGCAGGATCGAAAACTTCAGACGCCACCGGCTTTCCAGTTTCCAAACTCCGTATGCCCTTGGCGAGAGCCTGTCGAAAGGTCCGGCCGATAGCCATCACCTCGCCCACCGATTTCATCTGCGTGCCCAGCACCGGTTCAGCACCCGGAAATTTTTCGAACTGCCAGCGCGGAATCTTCACCACCACGTAATCCAGGGTCGGCTCGAAGCACGCCGGCGTGACCTTGGTGATATCGTTCTTGATCTCGTCCAGGCGATAGCCAACAGCCAGCTTCGCGGCAATCTTCGCGATGGGGAAACCGGTGGCCTTGGAGGCCAGCGCCGAGCTGCGCGATACGCGCGGGTTCATCTCGACGATTACCATCCGCCCATCCTGAGGATTCACGGCAAACTGAACGTTCGATCCTCCGGTATCCACACCGATCTCGCGCAGGCAGCGCAGCGACGCATCGCGCATCATCTGATATTCGCGATCCGTGAGCGTTTGCGCCGGCGCTACCGTGATGGAATCGCCCGTGTGCACGCCCATCGGATCGAAATTTTCGATCGAGCAGACGATGATCGCGTTATCGGCCAGATCGCGCATCACCTCCAGCTCAAATTCCTTCCAACCCAGCACGCTCTCTTCGATCAGCACCTCATGGACCGGCGAAAGGTCCAGGCCGCGCTCCAGGATTTCTTGCAGCTCTTCGCGATTGTAGGCGATGCCGCCGCCCGATCCGCCCAGCGTGAAACTCGCGCGCAAAATCACCGGATACCCGATGCGATTGGCGAACGCGATGCCCGAATCCACGTTGTTCACTAGCTGCGATTGCGGCGTATCCAGGCCAATCTTACGCATCGCGTCTTTGAACAGCAGCCGGTCCTCGGCCTTCTTGATGGATTCCAACTTGGCGCCGATCAGCTCCACGCCGTACTTGTCCAGCACGCCCGCTTCAGCCAGATCCACCGCCAGATTCAGGCCGGTCTGTCCGCCCACTGTTGACAGCAGCGCATCCGGACGCTCCCTGCGAATCACTTCTTCAGCGAACGCCACAGTCAGCGGCTCCACGTAAGTGCGATCCGCCAGATCGGGATCGGTCATGATGGTGGCGGGATTCGAATTAATCAGCACCACCTCAAATCCATCGGCCCGAAGCGCCTTGCAAGCCTGCGCCCCCGAATAATCAAACTCACAAGCCTGTCCAATGATGATGGGTCCGGAGCCTATGACCAGAACTCGATGTATGTCAGTGCGTCGAGGCATTATCCGCGTTTATCCGCGTTCATCTGCGGCTAAAATCCTTGATCATCTCCATGAAGTCATCGAACAGATAATGGGAATCATGCGGCCCGGGCGCAGCCTCCGGATGATACTGCACGCAAAACACCGGCTCGTTGCGATGACGAAAACCCTCCAGCGTTTGATCGTTCAGATTGATGTGCGTCAACTCCACTTCATTCTGGTTGAGTGAATTCGGATCCACAGCGAATCCATGATTGTGTGAAGTAATCTCCACCTTCTGCGTCACCTGATTCAACACCGGATGATTCGCGCCACGATGCCCAAACTTGAGCTTGTAGGTTTTCCCGCCCAACGCGAGCCCGAGAATCTGATGCCCCAGGCAGATGCCGAACACCGGTTTCTTGCCGATGAGCTTGCGAACCTGCTCCGCCTGATATTGCAGCGGTTCCGGATCGCCAGGTCCATTAGAAAGGAACACTCCATCGGGCTTGAGCGCAAGCGCGTCTTCCGCCGACGTCAGCGCCGGCACCACCGTTACGCGCGCACCCACCTGCACCAGACGTCGCAGAATGTTGCGCTTGATTCCATAATCGTAAGCCACCACGTGACACCATGGGGCCACTTGAGCAGGCACTGGCTCAGAGGGCGAACAGGGTTCCACCGGTTTGTCCCAGGCGTAGTTCACCGGCGTAGAAACTCTCGTGGCCAGATCAAGCCCAGTCATAGAAGGCGATTGCCGTGCGCGTTCGATCAGCTCCGCACGGTCGCCGCCACCCGGCGCGAGGATCCCGCGCATCACGCCGCGCGTGCGCAGATGGCGAACCAGCGCGCGAGTATCAATCTCCGCCGCCACCGGTACGCCGTTATCGGCGAGAAACTGTTCCGCATTCTCTTCCGAGCGCCAGTTGCTCGCGATGGATGAGAACTCGCGTACGATCAGCCCTTCAATGTAGGGCCGCGAAGCTTCCAGGTCTTCTCGGTTGGCGCCGTAATTGCCGATTTGCGGATTCGTGAGCACCACAATCTGGCCGGAATAGGAAGGGTCGGTGAAAATCTCTTGATAGCCGGTGATGGCCGTGTTGAAGACCACTTCGCCCAGCTTATCTTTGTGCGCACCAAAGCTCCTGCCCTCGAAGACCGTCCCGTCCTCCAGGGCGAGTAATGCCTGATTCAATTCGGATTGACCTCCAGTACTCGGGAAGGAGAGTAACTATTATTGAAGCATGGTTGGGAAGTCTTATTCAACAATCCTAGCGATCGTTCTTTTTGCGTGCGCCTTTGCACGGGGTCAATCACCAGACGCCAAACCCTGGACCGGCATTCTACGCGACAGCACCGGCAAAGTAGTCGCCGGCGCCGAAGTGCATCTTCAATCGGGAAAATCCATCGTGACGGCCAAAACCGAACCGGCCGGCCGCTTCACGTTCCCCGCGCTCGCGCCAGGCGAGTACTCGATCTCGGTGGAATACAATCGCACCACGGCCACTTACTCCCGTAAAGTGCACCTGCCCATCGCGGGTCTGGATGCGATTCTGCAGTTGTCGCCCGAAGGCAGCCTCACGCTTCTTGAAGACCAAGGCTCGCGCCAGAGCACCGGCGGCGAGCAGCTATCCAACAAAGCCGTCTCCTCGCTTCCCCTCAACAAGCGCGACTTCAGCCAGTTGCTTCTGCTCGCCGCAGGCACTATGACGGACACCAACGGCGCGGCCAACTTCACCCAGCAGTTCGCCGTGAACGGCCAACGTGGAACCGCCGCCGTCTTTGCGATGGATGGCGCCGACAGCACCGATCCCGAAATGGGCGGCGCCACTTTCACGAATTTCAACGTGGATGCTGTCCAGGAGATCCGCTCCAGCTCCGGTTGGATGCCCGCCGAGATCGGACGCGGCGCCGCAGGCTTCACCGACATCATCACCCGCTCGGGAACCAACTCCGAACACGGCTCCGCGTTCGAGTTTCTTCGCAACTCCGCTCTGGATGCCCGCAATTTCTTCGACCAGCGCTCCAGCGTGGATCCACGCCGCATCCCGCCTTTCATCCGCAATGAATTCGGTGTTACCAACGGTGGCCCGGTCGTCATTCCGCACCTCTACAACGGCCGCGACAAAACTTATTACTTCCTGGAATACCAAGGTTTCCGGCAAGTGCTGAGCGCCACGGAAATAATTCCCGTTCCCTCCGTTGCCGAGCGTTCGGGCCTCGATACCACGGCCTTTCCCGGCGACACGCTGATCGTTCCCGTGAACCCCCAGGTCGCGAAACTCCTGGCGCGCTACCCGCTGCCCAACGATGCTCAAGGTCCCTATGGCCAGCGCACCTACGCGACTTCGTCAAAAGTGACCACGGTCTCGGATCAGTTTTCCGCGCGCCTCGATCACCGCATTTCGGACAAATCCCAATTGTTCGCGCGCTTCACCATGGAGAACACTGTCGGGCCTACCACCAATCCCAGCCAAACGGCCATCGATCCAAATTTCGCCATTGAATTTACAGATCAGCAGCGCAACGCAGCCATCTCGTACACCCGCACGCCATCGGCCTCACTCACTCTGCAGTCCTCCCTGAGTTTCACTCGCGCTACGCCGGGGTTCCCGACGCTCGATCGCACGGATCCCGCCCTCACCTTCGGCGACGGCCTCTACGAAGCGTTCAACGCAGCCGCTGGATCCGTCACTGCCTGGTTCGGCAACCTTTTGCAGCTGCGACAGAGCTTCGCCTGGACGCGCGGAAAACATAGCTTCAAAGCCGGAGGCGAAGTGCGATTGAACCGGGATACCTCGCTGTTCGGGATCAATCCGAACGGTCAGTACCAGTTCGGCGGCGGAGCGGCCTATTCACCCGTCGCGATCCAGTCCATGAGCGGCGCGCACAACATTCCAGTCGGCGGTCTTCTGCCGGACGCCCTCACCGGCCTCCTCACCGCGAGCGCGTTCACTTACACCACCGCCGTCGCTCCGCTGCTGTTCGCCCAGGGCCCCCGCATCGGCGATGCCGCCATCCACCGCGATGCGTATAATGTGTTCATCCAGGACAGTTGGAAGATATCCCCTCGCCTGCTGCTCAACTACGGCTTGCGATATGAAATCGAATCCCGCATTCGCGAATCGAACCTCGAAACTTCCGCTCCCGTGCTCGGCGGCTCGCACCCCGGATCCACGTTGCTCATCAACCCTCAACCACCATACTCGCTCGACAAGAACGGCTGGGGACCGCGTCTTGCGGTGGAATGGCGCGCGGCCGGAAATACGTTGCTGCGCGCCGGCGCCGGGATCACAACGCTCTTGGTCAATCTGTATCAGGACGACTACCTCACCGCAAGCACGCCATTTGTCCTTTATCCGCGCCTCACCGCCTCGCCCGGCGAATTCATTCCTTTCGGCCTCACCATCACGCCTCAGCAACTGCCCCCGGTGTACACACCAACTGGATCGCCGATATTCGCGGCGGGCAATTCCAAACTCGTACCAGGTAACACGCTTATGGATGTGCTGCGCTTTGAGCAGGACCTTGCAGCGCTTTCCCCTGGTCATCAGATCACGCCGCTCGCCGTTGCCGGCATCGCGCCCAATTTTCAGAACGGCTACATCGGCACATGGACCGCGGGCCTGGAGCAAAAACTCGGCGGCGCGACGGTAACCGCGGCCTATGTGGGCACGGCCGGAATCAAGCTACCAGTAACGGATTATCCAAACGGTTTTGCCGGCGCCGATCCTGGATTCGCGCCCTATACACAGTTCAATTCATCGGGACAAATCACCGGCGGCTACGGACCGATCAACCTGATGACCAATCGTTCCCATTCCACCTATCACTCCTTGCAGGTGTCCGCGCAAAAGGATCTGACCGCATCCGGCCTGGGATTTCAAGCCAGCTACACGCTTTCGAAATCCATCGACGATACCAGCGCGGTCTTTGGCGGATTCGTCTCCGGATATTCGGGAGCGGTTGTGCAAACCGCGCCGGAGAACCCTTTCGATACACGCGCCGACAAAGCGCCGTCCAACTTCGACATCAAGAACGTGCTGGCGTTCAGCCTCTTCCAGGACCTTCACGCGGACCGCGCGCCGTTCCTTCGGCCTCTCGGCAAGAAGCTGACCGCGGGTTGGCAACTGCTGGGAATCGGGACTTTCATGAGCGGCCTTCCCTTCACGGTTTACTCAGGCGTGCAGCAGACCGGCGTAGGAGCGAACGGCACGGACCGGCCCGATCAGATCGGCAAGCCGGATCTTTCCACCAGCCGCACGGTCCGCGAAGATTATTTCGGAATGGGCGCGAACAACGCTTCGTTCTTTTATATTCCGATCAATGTCCCAGGCGGAACCGGACCAAATCAGGGAGTCTTCGGAACTCTGGGCAGAAATACATTCCGCGGCCCAGGCCTCCACAATTTCGACATGGCGCTAATCAAGGACACGCCGCTCGTAACCCGCGCGCAGGGCGAAGTGGCGTCACTCCAGTTTCGCGCCGAGTTCTTCAACGTATTCAATTTCGTAAATTTCGGCCTGCCCTCGAATATCGTCCTAGGCCCAGGCTTCGGCGAAATCAGCCGCACCGCAGGAACGTCGCGGCAGATTCAGTTTTCGTTGAAGGTGATCTACTGACGAAATTGCTGGTGCCCGGGGTGGGACTTGCTCCTATGGGCACCGCGCCTCATCAGCAAGTTGCAGATTCTACGATGCCCACAATGCCAAATTTGCCACTGATGCCGTAGACCATTGCACGCTATTGCACGCTGGACAGTCAAAGCATCTGGCTCCCCGACGGTCCAGCTTGGGAAAGTTAGGGCCGAATCGAAAACAGAAAATGACGGCGCCTATGCGAATGATTTAAGGTCTACTGGATTCAGCAAGTTCCGAAACTTCGTAAGCAGACTGGTTCTCAATGGATGAGAACGGTTCATCCCTCCGCGAATTCTGGTCCAGCTTCGGTGCTTCTCGCGGCGAACTCCTTTAGCTTTATCCAGGGGATTCGCTCCATGTATTTCGCGTCGTAATCCGGGGTAGGCTGGTGCCCTTCAAGCGGCATACTTTGGATGATCATGGCGTCGGGGTCGGTGACGATAAATTCGACCCAATGATCGGTGTTGTAGCAGGGAAACTTCGCGGGTTGAACATGCACCGCAACATCGTCTGAATCCAGCTTGAAAACACCCGAGGGCTCTTCCGTGAGATATTCGCGCAGCGATTCAATACATTCTTGTTGTGTCACTCTCTCAGCATAGTCGACTAAGGAGTGCCGGTAATTGCAGCTCGACATCAGCCGTCTTCTTCCCGCCCGTCGCTGCCCATGGCGCCATCGGATTTTACTGAGCGATGCCCTGCAATGCCGGCTACTGGTTCTTGTCTCGCCTCCTATTCGAAGCGGTGGCGGGCTTCGGATTCTGAAACCCTGCCAATACAATTGAACAACTCGGGCGGTGAGCCGTCTCGGCCAACATTGAGTACAATCAAAGCAGCAGGAGTGCAATCCTTTGGCATATATCCACCCCGATCTTATGGGTCTTCCGGCCTATCGAATGCCGGAATTCCACTTCCAGCCACCACCGCAGTCTCCTGTCGCGGAGCAACCTATAGCATATTATCAGCCATCGCTCACGCTTGCCGAGCTTATCTTACGTGGTCTACTTATCGCGGGTGTGCTTTACGTTGGCTATAAGGTGTTCTTTGAGCCTGATGAGCGCGTCCTTCACTGTTCTGAGTGCGGCCGAATCACTCATACTGCTCGCAACTGCCCCTTCACCGGGGACCGTCGCCATTTTCATTTGTCAGTCGAGAAGACTGGCTGGTGCCAATGCTGCGGCTATTCGTTCGCATACACTGAACTTCATCACTACGGAGGTCGGGCCGACGATTCCAAGGGCAAAGAGATGTGCGGCCCATGCCACCTCCATTGTGGTCACAGCGGCGACTTTCACAATTTCGCAGTCAATCCGCGTTACTGCCGTATCGCGGCGTAACCCTCATGGGTTCGCCTTATCTACGAAAAAACGACCCTGCGGAAGCTGCTTTAATTCCACTCTTTCATGCGTGGGGCGACCTCCTCTTATCACATTACATGGCCACTGAAACCCATGACCGCTGGGTGTCAGCACTCGCCACGCGCTGGACAATCCAAACCGCCTGGTCATGCTTCGAGTTGGCCTGCCATCTCGCACTTGGACGTGACCCGGCTGATCCGAGACAACAACTATCCCCTAACTTCTGGCAGAACCTAAACAGTGCACTTGCACAACGTGGTCCCCCTGTCCCGCCAATCTCTCACAAAGATCCACCCTGGAAAGACTGGCACCTGATCCAAAAAGAACGCCATCCACTAGCCCATCTTGGTGCGGGAGGAGGACGGTTTCCATCCGCGTCAGTAGCACAATCTGCCGTAGAGGAATCCGAAAAAGCAATCAAACGATTCTTTGATCTGCTAGGCATCACTCACCCCAGATGGCTCGTTGCATCTGCCCCATGGCCCAAGAATGTCGAACCGCTTCGCGCAGCCTTTGGCAGGGGTGGCATGTCCGTTGGATCGGTAACCATAGCAAACGCTTCAGCCTCCGATCCATCGACCATTCGCTTGGCGATCATCACACTGGACGGCAAGGAACATTGCGACTTCTATCCACCCGGATACAATTGGAAGCCTAGGTTTGATTCGCTCATTAACAATCTCGCGTTCCCCATCAAGGGCCTGCGTGTGTATGACGGGACTCAGGTTTATCTGGACGAGCCGCTTTTGATGTGGGGCGGAGAGGGTTAATACCGGACACCCACCTCCTCCGAATTTCCCTATAGCCTATCCCACTCCTGCTCATACCGCTGCTGCGGTCGCATTGTGCAGCACCAGGACGTTCGCCAAAAAAGCCCATCAGATCCGGAAGCTTTACCGTGCCGGGATCAGTAAAGCCGAGATCGCCCGCCGACTGGATATCGCCCGTGGCTTCGGTGCGGTGCATCCTAAGCCCACAATGGAAAGATCCTGCTTAAGAGTAGGCGCTACACTACTTGTAAGCATGGCCCACATTTGCAGGAGCTCAGACACAATACCGAGAAGGGCCCACAATTGTGTGCGCTAGGCCAGTTGCTCGAACAGGCTCTTGATGCTTTGGATAGGGCAGTGTCCTCAAGTGGGGGGTAACAGTGAACGGATTCACGTGACAGTGGCGCAAGGATGTAGAGACTTAAAGATTTAACGATGGCTGTTCTGATCCTTCCGCTTGCAGTGACTCTGCGCCTCTGTCAGTGGGACTGCAGAACCTGATAGTTTGATACGGCCTCTCTTCTGATTACGAAGATTCGTTCAGGCTTGTTTTTGTGCCCAACGTGGCGCCAAGTCGTCGGATTGTTTGTGGGGCTTGGAATGGCGAGAAAGAACATGGCACTGTTTTGGTGAATGATAAATACAGGCTTGGAGAGGGACCCCCTGTCTAAGAGTTCCGCGGGCAACGAATCGATGGTTCGCGGATCAAAGTGAATTATCGAGGGTGATTCTGTCGTGAAGTCACCTCCTCCCTTGTAGACGGGTATGTAACAGTAGACCCTGCTCGCAAAAAACAACACCGAGAGATAGACGAGCGCCGTTACCAGGATTCCAGACATAAGAGAAGCCGGGAGGAGCGATTCTGGCGAGGTTAATCGGCGGCGTTCCCTAGACACATCAGCGCGCCAAGCCAAATAGCCCGCCAGTGCGAGCAGGCAATAGTGTAAATAACCTCCTTCGCCGAGCATCTCTCTGACGTCGGTCCCGAGATCCCAAAAAATCCGGCAGATCAGGTACAGAGCTGCGATCGCAATTCCGTAAAGGAGCCATACCGTGGCATGCCATTCGAAGAGGGCGGTTCTTCCCAGCTTGCTCAGATCCATTAACCTGGCGTCCTTCTTCCGTTTCGCCTCATAGTCCGTAAAAGTTGTGATTAAGTTTCGTGCAAGCTGACCATTGTGGGCATCTTTAGCATGTTCAAGAAGATTTGTGACGGCGCGCTCCAGATCACCATTATCAGCAGGGCGTGGCTCGGCATCCCGTTTTTCAACCAAATGAAGAATTCGTATCTGTCCAAGGTGCACGACGCTTGGGCTCAAAAGGGCAAGTAGAAAGAGAAGGCCGAAGGCCAACTCGTGTTCGGAGAATGTACTTGGTCGTGCGATTCCAATCAGGCCATAAAAAGCCGACAAGAAAATTATGAATAGAATGCTATTGGGTGCATACATCCTGTAGCGCAATTGATCCTCTAGCCGCAGCGAGTGACGGGTATTGCGTCGAAAGTCGTGACGCCATGAGAGCAATGAGAATAACGCTGGCAGGGAAATCCAGTGAGCGATATAGCTGGCATGCTGCGGTATGTCGGTAGGAATGCCGAGTTCGGATGCGACGAAGGCGGAAGCCGGCGAAATCAGCCGCACGGCAGGAACATCGCGGCAAATTCAATTTTCATTGAAGCTGATTTACTGACGAAATTGTTGGTGCCCGGGGTGGGACTTGCAGAGCTTGGGTATGTTTCTTCGCCCTTTGTTTTCACCAAGACGTTGATTCCACGTTGTTCAGGTTTTCCTAGATTGCCGGGTTGTGCGGTTTTCAACCCCAAACCAGCACCAAAAATTCTGGCGAGGATGAGTGCCCAGCTTGGGAAAACGGATTTCGATTGTAAATAGAGGAGTTAGGCGTTCAAGGCGCTCTTTTCTGGTCAGGAAAGTCTTCTGTTTTCAATAGCGGCGTTTCAGCAGCCATCTTATTGAGGTAATCAAGGTAACGACTACTGGACTGCTGCCGAACCAGTAAAACACCAGGAGGATCACGAGCGATGACCACCAGTTCAATAGCAGATGGAGCAATCAGATTTCCTGTAAAATTGGAGTAGCAGTAACCTTAGAAACATGGCCATCGCAAAGCGCCTTACTATCGACAACGTCAATCTCGATAACGAACGCGAAATGGACGTGTTCGTCGATCAAGTGTTGACCGCTGGAATTGAGCGCGTTCGAGCCGAAGGTGATGAATTGCGCCGACGAGGCCTCCTCGATGGACAGGGAAACCTCGGTAGGGTCGACTGATTCCGATCCAGACGTGCGGCCACCCGTCTCTTCGACAACGAAGTGCCGGAAGAGTGGCGCGCGCGTCTTTGGGACCTGATCCTCATGACGCCCCACCTAGACTGGCTATCAGGAAGAAGCCGGGCGAGATGTTCCAAAGTTGCTGGACGTCATGTGCTACCTACTGCTTGAAATTAATGTTCGATAAGAAGTTGCCTTAAGAGATTGCAATGTATTTTAATTAATGGCCTCAATAGGTTGGGGAACGAAACACGCGCCGATACGCAACCGTCCAGTAGGGGTCAGAGAAGTGAAAGGAGAATGAACATGCGTAAATTTTTGCCCGCGGCGCTGCTCGCGTTCGCGATAGGCGCTGGATCGCTTCATGCGGAAGAAGTCATCGTGAAGGTCCGCCCGCCCAGAGAAGTAGTTGAAACGCGAGTGGTCGCGCCCGGTCCGGACTATGTGTGGATCGGCGGCTACCACCAGTGGAACGGAACAGCGTATGCCTGGACGCCGGGGCGCTGGGAGCGTCCGCCACATGCGCACGCCGTTTGGGTGCGTCACCGCTGGGTTCACCGGCATGGTGGATGGGTGCTGGTGGAAGGCCGCTGGCGGTAGATATGACGGGGCCGTGGTCATGCTGCGGCTCCCCTTCCAAGAGCGCCGCGGCTCTAAATCTCCAACTTACTCCATTAGCGGAAGTTGTCGATTGAGTTTCTGGAGACTACAGGGTGGGCCTGTTCGTCCGGGTCCCCGAATGAACGGCGCGTTCGACTCGCCAGTTAACACGGAGGGTGCGTTCGATTATTCTGTCCTCCGCGCCGATTACGCGGACGCCATGCTGAGCAACTCCTATGGAATCAGTGCATAGGTTATTCCTGCGATGCTAATGCTACCGCTCAAAAAGTGATTCGCCCTCGCTTGTCTACCTGTTAACTGGCCAGTGGTCGAGCCGATTCGTCCGGGGACCCGAA
>CZKS01000697.1_pt1 | contig 13584 bp, 12 predicted proteins | sample 1122221 | NCBI WGS metagenome assembly CZKS01 (sample SAMEA3539301, study PRJEB10725) | soil metagenome | biome: tundra; feature: field; material: soil | place: USA | collected 2010-05 | depth 0.15 m
TGGCACACCGTATATCGCGAGTCGGAACGCGCCAGCTTGAATGACATGTGCCTGGGGCCGAACTATTCCGCCGAAGATGTCAAAAAGGTGCTGGAAAATTGCAAGCTCCGGTTCCGCTATTTACTCACCACCGAAGAACTGGTGGAGAGCGCAGTCCGCGAAATCGATAATCAAAAGATCATCGCTTGGATGCAGGGCCGCATGGAGTTCGGATCCCGCGCACTCGGCAATCGAAGCATTCTGGCATCCCCGCTCAATCCGTACTCCACCGAAAACCTGAACGTATTTATCAAGCATCGCGAACTGTTCCGCAAGTTCGCCGCTTCCGTCCCCGCCGAAGTCGCCGACGTTTATTTCGATGTCGGTCCTAACGCCCGCTACCTGGCAACGGTCGGCCGCGTCAAGCGCCACTATCGCCAAACCTTCGAAAGCGCAGTGCTAGGCGACGGCCTGGTCCGCGTCCACACTGTTTCCCAAGAAGACAATCCGCTCTATCACCGCCTTCTCCATGCCGCCGGAAAATCCACCGGCCTTCCGGTGCTCTATAACACCAGCTTCAATCTTTTCGGCGACCCGCTAGTCTGCACCCCGCGCGACGCCGTCCGCAGCTTCTACTCCTCCGGTATCGACGCCTTGTTCGTAGGCAATTTCCTCCTAGAAAAATAGCAGGCGCGGCAAGCCAGAGGCTTGCCCTACGTAGGACAAGCCTCCGGCTTGTCAAACGCTGGCGGTAAAATCAAACTATGGAACTCGTCGTCAACCAAAAACACTACCGCTTGGAAGTCCACGCGGACCGCATGCTCCTCTGGGTGCTCCGAGATGACCTGGGATTGACGGGCAGCAAATACGGCTGCGGCGAGGGCCACTGCGGCGCCTGCACCGTCCTCATCGATGGAGCGCCCACGCGTTCCTGCGTCACCCTCGCAACCAGCGTGGCAGGCAAACCTATCACCACCATCGAAGGTCTGGCGCAGAATGGCCATTTGCATCCATTACAGGAAGCTTTCATCCAAGCCGACGCCATGCAGTGCGGCTATTGTACTCCCGGTATGATCGTATCGGGCGCTGGCCTGCTGAAAAAGAACCCGCATCCCACCCAAGCTGAGATTAAGGAAGCCATGGAAGGCAACGTCTGCCGCTGCGGGACTTATCCCCGCATCGTAGCGGCAGTCCAGATGGCCGCGCGCACTGCCGGAGGCCAACATGCTTGAAGTCGAACGCTACGAACTTTTCGCCGGCCCAGCCTACCACTTCGATCTGGAGCGCCGCGATTTCTTTAAGCTACTGGGGGGAGGTGTGGTGCTCCTGCTCGCCTTCGACCACCCGGCAGCCGCGCAAGAATCCGGACGCGGTGGCCGTGGCCAAGGTCTACCGCAGACCATCAGCGCTTGGCTGCACATCAGCGAACTTGGCATCGTAACCGTTTTCACCGGCAAGACTGAAGTTGGACAAAATATCCGCACGTCGCTCGCGCAGGCGGTGGCGGAAGAATTACGAACGCCAATCGCCTCCATAACACTCGTAATGGCGGACACGGCCCTCACACCTTATGACATGGGCACCTTTGGCAGCCGGACCACGCCCACCATGGCCCCGCAATTGAGAAAGATGGCGGCGGCCGCGCGCGAGATGCTCATCGATCTCGCCGCTGAAAAATGGAAAGCGGATCGAGCTTCCATCACAGTCGCCGATGGCCGGCTAAAATATAACGATCAATCCGTCAGCTTCGGCGAATTAACCCACGGGCAGCAACTCATGAAAACCGTGGACGAAGCAGCCCTCACTCCTGCAAACAAATGGACCGTGGCCGGCACTTCCGTCCCCAAGACAACCGCCCGCGACATGGTAACCGGCATGCACCGGTTTACATCGGACCTCGTGCGTCCCAACATGCTTTTGGGGCGCGTACTGCGCCCGTCCGCCTTCAATGCGAAACTGGCTTCGCTCGATGCCAAAGAAGCCGAAGCCATCAAGAACGTCAAGATCGTTCACGACGGCGATTTCGTGGGAGCCGTTGCGCCCGATGAGCTAACCCTGGCAAAAGCGATTGACGCTCTTAAGGCGGAATGGAAGGCCGATCCGCAACATTCCAGTCAACCATCCAGCAAGGACCTGTTCGCCTATCTGAAAAGCCATCCGGAGGAGTCGCGCCAGCGCACCACGCCTGAACAGGGATCCGTGGAACAGGGCCTCAAATCTTCGGACTTTATCCGCGAAGCCACTTACACTGTGTCCTACATCGCGCACACTCCGCTTGAACCGCGCGCCGCCGTCGCAGAATGGACGGACGGCAAACTCACGGTCTGGACCGGAACTCAAGTGCCCTTCGGCGTACGGAGTGAGCTGGCGGAAGCGTTCAGCATCCCCGAGAGTAACGTGCGAGTTATCGTTCCCGACACGGGTTCCGGCTACGGCGGCAAACATTCTGGTGAAGTTGCGATTGAGGCGGCACGCTTGGCCAAGAGCGCCGGCCAACCGGTGAAAGTGATCTGGACGCGAGAAGAAGAATTCACCTGGGCCTATTTCCGGCCCGCTGGAGTAATTGAAGTCCGCGGCGGAACTCTGAAGGATGGCCGTATCGCGGCTTGGGAGTTTCACAATTACAACTCCGGCGGATCTGGAATCGAAACGCCTTACGATGTCCAGAACAAAAAAGTTGAATTCCATGCCACCGATTCTCCATTGCGGCAAGGTTCCTATCGCGGCCTCGCAGCCACCGCGAATCATTTCGCGCGCGAATCGCACATGGACGAACTGGCTGCGGCTATGGGCATGGATCCGTTGGAATTCCGCTTGAAGAACCTCAAGAATGAACGCCTGCGCGCCGTGTTACAAGCAGCGGCCGCAAAATTCGAATGGGACAAAACCAAGAGCATCCCCACCCGCGGATTCGGGCTGGCGTGTGGCGTGGAAAAAGGCGGTTATGTTGCCACTTGCGCCGAGGTTTCCATTTCCCAACCCGACGGCAAAGTGAAAATCGAGCGCGTAGTGACGGCTTTCGAGTGTGGCGCAATTGTTAATCCCGAACATCTGAAGAACCAAGTGGAAGGCGGCGTCATCATGGGAATCGGTGGCGCCATGTTCGAAGCGATTGAGTTCGATGACGGCCGCATCCTGAACCCGCACCTTGCGAAATATCGCGTGCCACGATTCAGCGACATCCCAGTGCTCGAGACGGTCCTACTGAACCGCAAAGATCTGCCCTCCGCCGGCGCAGGCGAAACGCCCATCGTTGGATTAGCCCCCGCCGTCGGCAACGCCATTTTCCACGCCACTGGCATCAGAATCCGATCCTTGCCGATGGTCCCGCAGGGCCTACCGAACCAACCCCAGCCCACCGCTTGAGCCCGTAGGACAAGCCTCCGGCTTGTCCGGGCAAGCCGGAGGCTTGCTCTACGGCGCGTTACCGCAGATCGAGCAACGTCCGCAGATCCGACAAATCTTGCGCCAGCGCGTCGCGATCATGCGATTCCAGCGTGTTGTTCTTCACCACGTCTTTCAAATTGTCGATAGCGGCGTCCAGCTTACCTTTATCGAACTTCCCCGCCCGCAAGTCACCATCGAACTCTAACAGGTGATGTTGGACGTTCCGGCATCGGTCACGTTCCTTATCGTTGTTGCGGGTGAAGTCCGCAGCGCGTTGCAGATCTTCTTGTACCCGCGCCACCAGATCCCGCGCGCGGCCATAATAAGTCTCCTACCCGTCAAAGTTGTTGCATTGTTCCCAACGAGAAACGAGAAACGAGAAACGTTCTTTAGCTACCCTAAAAGGGTGACCAAAACAATCTTGCTTTTTGTTTTTGCAACCAGCGCCGTATGGGCGGAAGTGCATCCGCTCACTTTGAGGCAAGCGGTTAAGATTGCGTTAAAGGAGAACACCGATGTTGTGCTGGCGCGGCTCGATGAACAGAAAGCCCAGGCCGGCATTCGCATCGCCAAGGCTCCGTTTTCGCCTAAAGTTTACGCTGGGAGCGGGGACGCGAAAACCTGGGGCTACCCCGGCAGCATCGAAGGCGCGGCTCCGTCCATCGTCCAGACCCGCGCCGACATGTCGCTGTTCAACCGTCCCAAAAGCTTCGAAGTTGCCCGCGCGAAAGAGAATGCGCGAGGCGCCGCCATCGGCGTGCAATCGAAAAGCGAAGAAGCAGCGTATCAGACAGCTTCAGCTTTCCTCGATACCGAGCAAATGGTCCGCAGCGTTCAATCGCTACGGCTGGAAGTGGAAAGCCTGGAGCGGGTCGCCGAAGCGATAAAGCTCAGGGTGGAAGAAGGCCGCGAGCTGGCGCTGGAAAACAAACGCATCGCTGTAGACCTGGCGCGGGCCCGACAGCGCTTCGAGAGCTTGACTGGCGACGTTGACTACGCCCAAGCTTCGCTCGCCGTCGTCTTGGGATTTCCGGCGGGCGATCGCGCGCAGCCGACGGACGACGATCGCAAACCATTGGAGATTCCCGAGAGCCAGCAGGCCGCTCGCGATTTGGCGCTCGAGAACAGCCACGAAATCCGGCGGCTGGAATCAGAATTGCAAGCCAAGGGATTTGAGCTTCGCGGATATCAAGCCGCGCGCTTGCCCGTGGTGGATCTGGTGGCCCAATACTCTTTGTTCGAGAAAGGCATCTATCAGCAATACTTCACTCATATCCAGCGCAACAACGGCCAGCTCGGTGTCTCCGTCCAGATCCCGCTGCTGATCGGGTCAGCCGCCAAAGGCCAGCTTTCACAAGCCGAGACCGATATCCTTCACTTGCGCGCGCAAGTGAACCAGACCCGCAATCGCATTGACCTGGACACGCAAAAGAGCTATCAGGATCTCAAGAAGGCAGAAGGTGCGAGCGAGGTGGCCAAGCTGGATCTCGACTACGCCCGCGAACAGGTATCCGTCCTGCTGGCGCAATTCGGAGAAGGCCGCATGCCCCGCCAGCGAGTGGATGACGCCCGCCTCAATGAACAAGAAAAGTGGATCGCATTCTACGACGCCCAACACACCCAGGAAAAAGCCCGCCTGAACGTCTTACACTCGACGGGAACTCTCCTCGCTTCGCTGCACTAGCTCGGCGGTTCTTCGGTTCATCGGTTCCTCGGTTCGCACAGCTGAAGCACTCGGTTCATCAGTTGGCCGGTTGACCGAACCGAACAACCGAACAACCGAACAACCGAATAACCGATGAACCGGGGCCCGAGGGAACCGAGGAACCCGAGAATTGGTATCTTGAGTAAATACGATGTCAATTTCGCGTCTTCGTTTGTTGGTGACGGCGCTTTGCCTGATCCTGCTGGTCGCTTGCAATAGAGATCCCCGAGTGGTTTCCAGAAAGTACGTCGATAGCGGAAACAAGTACTTCGATAAGGGCAAGTACAAGGAAGCCTCTATCATGTATCGCCGCGCCCTCACTAAGGACATGCGCTACGCCGACGCCTGGTACCGGCTGGGGTTGACGAACATGAAGTTGCGGATCCCCGGTGAAGCACGCCGGGATTTCAGCCGCGCGATGGAAATTGACCCCGGCAACACAGACGCTATCGTGAAGCTCGGCGACATCGACCTGATCTTTTATCTATTAGACCCCCAAGGAAACCGGGCATTATTGCCCGATCTCAAAGACCTTGCGCAACAGCTATTCAAGAAAGATCCGAAGTCGTTCGACGGCCTGCGTTTTACTGGCTACGTCGCCCTAATGCAGAAGGACCGCAAGACGGCCATCCAGAAATTCGAAGCGGCGAATCAGGTGAAGCCCGATCAACCCGATCTGGTATTGTCGTTGGTCCAAACGTTGTTCCAGGACGGGCAGAACGACGCTGCTGAGAAATTCGCGAAAGACCTGATCGAGAAGCAGAAGACCTACGGCTCAATGTACGACATCTTGTATCTGTACTATGTGAGAAACAGCCATCCGGAACTGGGCGAAGAGGTTCTGAAAAAGAAGATCGCGAACAACCCCACGCAGGGCAGCGTTTTGTTGCAGCTTGCTTTTCACTACTACATGACCAACCGGAAGCCCGAGATGACTGCCACGCTCCAGCGGCTGACCTCGAATCCCAAGGTGTTCCCGGACAACCATATGCAGGTGGGGGATTTCTATGAGCGAGTTCGCGATTTCGATAACGCGCTCCAACAATACGACCAAGGTCAAAAGGAAGACGCCAAGAACAGGCGCGTTTACCAAAAGAAAATGGTGGAAGTCCTGGGGACTCAGGGCAAGCGCGAGCAGGCCTCAAAAATGGTGGCCGCCCTTCTTAAGGAGGATTCCAAGGATCCGGAAGCGGTCGCGATGCACGCCACGCTTCTGCTCGAGAGCGGCGACAAGGCGCAGGTCAAAACCATAATCAGCGAACTGCAGCCCCTGATTACGAAGATGCCGGGCAATCCAACGCTACATCTCAATTTGGGGCGCGCCTACATGACCTCAGGCGATCCACAGAGCCTGGACCAGGCGCGTATTCAATTTCTGGAGGCCTTGAAAATTGAGCCGCGTTACATCCCCGCCCGGCTCGCGCTCGGTCAGTTGGAATTGGCGCGCGGAGAGAATCCGCAGGCCGTCCAAAGTGCCGAGGAAGTGATCAATGCCGATCAGACCAACTTGGCGGCCCGGCTCATCCGCGCCACCGGCCTCATGAAAATGCGCGAGAACCAAAGAGCGCGCGAGGAATTGAACGCGGTGCTGAAAATGTACCCGAAGTCGAACGACGCGCGATTTCAGCTCGGAGAACTGGATTATCTGGAGCGTCGCTTCCAGGATGCGAACGCCGATTTTCAAATCCTGATGCAAGCCAACGATCCGCGCGGCTTGCCTGGCATGATGGAGGTCAAGGCCGGACTTGGACAATGGGACCAAGCCATCAAACTCGCCGAGGACCAGCTTCGGCAATCGCCCGACCGGATCGACTATCGAATGGAACTTGCCATCACCTGCTACCGTGCCGGCCGGTACGCCGAGGCTACCGAGCAGTTCCAGAAACTGATTGAGAAGAAACCGAACTCCGCCGAGCTCTATGTGCGCATCGGCGAGGCCAAAAAATCCGCCGGCGATATCAAGGGCGCCATTGAGTCTTTTAACAAGGCCAGCCAACTGGAACCCCGAAATGTTGTTTCCCATTTGGATTTAGCCATGACATACGAGCAAACCGGGCGCGATGAAGATGCCCGCAAATCCTATGAGGACGTGATCAAAATCCAGCCCGATAACGTGGAAGCCCTGAACAATCTGGCCTACCTGAAGGCCGACGGCGGCGTGGATCTGGATCAGGCTCTAGCGTACGCCAGGCAAGCTCAGCAGAAAAGACCAAACGACCCCAATGTCATGGACACCGTCGCGTTAATTTATATCCGCAAGAACCTCACCGACGACAGCCTCCGCCTGCTGCGTGACCTAGTGAGCCAGAAGCCGGAAAATCCGACCTTCCATTTGCATCTGGCGATGGCTCTGTATCAAAAAGGCGATCGTCCGCTGGCCAAGAAAGAACTGGAAACTGCTCTGCGGAACAAGCCCAATGAAAGAGAGCAGACCGAAATCAAACAATTGCTCGCCAAAGTGGGATAGCCAGCCTAAGGACAAACCTTGCCAACCTCATTCCAGACACGCTGGCCAAGCCTTCCCTACGTATTGCCATTTGCAGTTTTTGTAGTCTTTTTGGCGCTGCAACAGTACTCGCCATTGAGCGTGACCATCGATTATCCGCTCCGCGTGGTGATCCTTGCGGTAGTGCTGTGGGTTTTCTCGCGAAACGTGATCGACCTGCGATGTTCCCAGACACTCTGGACCGTCCTGCTCGGAGTTGCCGTCTTTGCGATTTGGGTCGCGCCCGATATTTTATTCCCGGCCTATCGCCAATATTGGCTTTTCCAGAATTCGATGCTGGGGCATCTCAATAACAAGGTGCCCAGCGAGGTTCTGACCTCACCGATCGTACTGTGGTCGAGAATAATTCGCGCGGTGGTGCTGGTACCGATCCTGGAGGAATTGTTTTGGCGCGGATGGTTGATGCGCTGGATCATTTCTCCGCGGTTCCAGGAAGTGAAACTCGGCACCTACAGCCCGGCGGCGTTCTGGATCACGGCAGTTCTGTTTGCTTCCGAACACGGCGGCTATTGGGACGTTGGCCTGATTGCGGGAATCGCGTATAACTGGTGGTTGATCCGGACCAAGAGCCTGGGCGACTGCATCTTGGCGCACGCGGTGACCAATGCGTGTTTGTGTTGGTACGTGGTGGCAACGCAGCATTGGGAATATTGGAACTGAGCCCGCACGAAATTCACCGGCTCCCTTACGGTCGCGGTTCGGTAAGCCGCATGTGTTCTTTGAGGATGCAGCGGTCCATCACTACAGCTAAGCCGGCGCCTCGGGCTTTTTGGGCCGCTTCCTCGTCAACGACGCCTTCCTGCATCCAGACGGCGTTGGCGCCAACGCGGATTGCTGACTCCACGATGGGGCCCACAAATTCCGAGCGCCGGAAGATGTCGACGATATCGATGTGCTCCGGAACATCCTCGACGCTTCGATAAGTCTTCTCACCCAGCACCTCAGATTCGTTCGGATTCACCGGAATGATGCGATAGCCTTGTTCCTGCATGTATTCCGCTACGCCATAAGAGGGCCGGTATTTTTTGCTGGAAAGACCAACCACGGCGATAGTTCGACTCCTGCGCAGCAGGTCCGGAATAGCCGCCATCTACTGCTCCTCCATCTTGAGAAGCTTGCGAAAGCGCGCCACTTCGGCCGGTTTGAGGTGCCGGACTTCTCCTGGCCTGAGAGACCCCAACTCGAGAAATCCGATCCGCACGCGCCGCAGCTTTTCCACCAATCGCCCAAAGTTTTTGAACATCAGCCGGATCTGATTCTGCCGCCCTTCGATCAATCGCACCTCGTACCACGGATTTTCCACGCGCTGGATTAGCTTGAGACCGGCGGGTGCGGTTCGTTTTCCGCTCAAGGAAACTCCCTGCCGGAAATTCTCTTCCTGCGCGGGTGTTAGTTGACCATTTACCTTGGCCACATAGGTCTTGGTAACGTGACTTGCAGCGGAAGTGATGTGCTTGGCGAACTCGCCGTCATTGGTGAGCAGCAGAAGACCTTCGCTATGATAATCCAGACGGCCTACTGGATAAACCCGCGCCTTCACGCCGCGCAACAAATCCATAACAGTTGCCCGGCCTTCCGGATCGCTCACCGTCGTCACGCAGTTGCGAGGCTTGTTCATGGCGAGGTAAACCAGCCTTTCAGGAGCCTGAACCCGTTTCCCATCCACTTTGATGTGATCGCGTTCAAGATCGGCCTTGGTTCCGAGTTCGGTGATGACGGCGCCGTTTACCTTGACGCGGCCCTCCAGGATTAACTGTTCGGCTTTGCGCCGGCTCGCGATCCCCGCGTGCGCCAGGATCTTTTGCAGCCGTTCTTCGGGCATCTATTCGGCCTTTTCTTCGGGCGCGGTTTCATTCTGCGCCGTTTCGTTGGCCGCCTGCGGTTCTGCTTCTTCTCCCGATGACTCTCCCATCGACAACCGCCCCAGGTCTTCAAACTCCTTGAGAGTCGGCAATTCGCTCAGATCCTTCAAGCCGAACTGGACCAGAAATTCCTTGGTGGTCTTGTAGAGCATGGGATTCCCCACCACTTTCTTGCGGCCGGCCGCAGCAATCAGCTTGCGATCCAGCAGCGTCTTGACCACGCCGGCCCCTTGCACGTTGCGAATTTCGGCGATTTCGGGCACCGTGACAGGCTGCTTATAAGCAATGAGAGCCAGGGTTTCAAGCGCAGGCAGAGAGAGCTTCATCGGTGGCTTCAGGTTCTTCACGAAGGCACGGATTGCCTCGTGATGCTCCGGCTTGGTGGAGACTTTGTAGCCGCCGGCGACCTCACGAATGGTCAACCCGTGCTCGGGCTTGTTGTATTCGGCGGCCAGTTCTTCCAGAATGCGCGCCACTGCCGCGGCCGGCTGATCGAGTGCGGCCGCGATCTGTTCGGCGGAAAGCGGCTCGTCGGTTACGTAGACGGCGGCTTCGACGATGGCTTTGAGCTGTGCGTCGGACCACTGCACGGGGACGGGCGCTGGTTCTTGGACCTCCAAAACAATCTCAGGCCCTACGATTTCGAGGGCAGCTTGTACATCTTGATTTTCCATTTTCGATTAGGTGTATTCCTGTTCAATCGCGGCCAGTGACTCGTCTTGACCCAGCACTTCGTCAAAGGCGCGGTGTCTCTTCAATCCAATGTCGCCGAAAGCGTCCTTCTGGGTCAACGCGAGTGCCTGACGGCGCACCAGCTCGAGCATAGCCAGGAAGAGACAGATCATGGCACGCCGGCTGGGCTGCCGCTCGAATAGCTCCCCCACAGAAAGGGACTCGCCTTTCGAGGTTTCGCGGAAGATCCTTTCCAGGTACCGCACCATGTCCGGGACGCTGACGTCTTCTTTGCCGATCTCGTATATCGGCCGATTCTTGGCACGCTCCAGTACCGTCTGAAAGGTCTTCACCAGATCGAAGAGTGTTACAGCCAATCCCGGGTCGTCGTCTTCGGAGAGAAACTGGTTGATCTGTGGGTTCGACCAAGCAGCCTCTTCCATCATACGTTTCTGTTGGAGCATTTCAGCGGCATTCTTGAAGCGCTCGTGCTCCAGCAGCCGGTCTACCAGTTCCCGGCGCGGGTCCTCTTCGGGCGATATCTTCTCGAGTTCGGGATCTTTGGGCAGCAGCATGCGCGACTTGATGTGGATCAGGGTCGCCGCCATGTAGACGAACTCGGCGCTCAACTCGATATCCAGCTCGAGCGCACGCTGCATGTACTCGAGATACTGGTGCGTGATGGACGCAATGGGGATGTCGTAGATGTTGACCTCCTGCTTGCGGATCAGGTCCAGCAGCAGGTCCAGCGGCCCATCGTATTGTTCCAGGTGAAAATTCAACGGCACTGAACATAGGATACCAGTGCTTGCCGGGCGGCGAGTTAGACTGTAGAAATGAAAACGCTTCTACTTGCCACTCTCTTGAGCACAGCCCTACACGCACAAACAGAGGGCCTGTGGCAAGGCTACGACGGAGAATGGGCCCACGTTTCGCGGCAGTTGATTGCGCTGGCGGAAGCGACGCCGGCAGAGAAATTCGCGTGGCGGCCGGCGCCAGGAATACGATCCGTAAGCGAAGTTTACATGCACATCGCTATGGCGAATTTCTACTTGTTGAGTGTGACCGGTCCGAAAATGCCTGCTGACTTGAAGTCGGCGGATCTTGAGAAGACTGTTACCGCCAAAGCGGACGTGATTGATTGGTTGAAGCGATCGCTGGATGCCGTCAAGGTGGCCCATGCTGTGGTGAAGCCGGACGATCTGCAACGAAAGGTGAAGGTGAACGGCGTTGATGCCACCGTGGATGGCATGTACCTTCGGATTATTGTTCACGCCAATGAGCATATGGGTCAATTAATTGCGTATGCGCGAATGAGCGGTGTGGTGCCGCCGTGGTCGAAGGAGTAGGACAAGCCTCCGGCTTGTCCAATGACAAGTCGGAGACTTGTCTTACTTGTTGAAGTAGAGGGTGACGTCTACTGTGTTGTCTTTTGGATTCACTCTTGACTCGGCGTTGGTTTTGGTCAGGTTCTCGAAGATTCCCATGTCCTTTATGCGCTCCAGGAAGTGATTTGGATAATCAACGTTGAACGGGCGGCCGGCGCGCAGTCCCCATAGTTTCCGGACCACCGGCTCGGTCTCGATGTCGAGTCCGATGATGGTTAGGTCATGAAAGATGAACTGTGTGCCTGGAATGATCTCGAATTTAAGGTCGACGGATTTTGCGGAATCGTTGACAGTCCGGTGCACCTCGGATTTTGCAAGCATATATCCATCGCGGCGGAGGCTCTGCGCGATCTTATCCTGCCCGGCCCTCACTTCATCAAAATTCACAGTCTTATCCGGCTTCAGACTGGTAAGCTTGGTTAGTTCTTTCGGCGTCAAGGCATCCGAACCGGTGAAGCTGACGCGGCCGAGTTTGTAAACCGGGCCTTGTTCCACTTGCACTGTGACTTCGATGCCGTCCACATCCTTGGCCGGCGCCGTTTCCACCTTTGGAAAGGAGACCCGAATCATCCCGCGCGCCTCATACAGAGGCCGAACGCTCGCATCCAGCAACTCCCGTAACCGCGGCTCCGTATATCCGATTCCGATGGCCACGCCGGAGATGGCAGTTTGCAGCAGGCCCGATGGAAGGTCCCCTGTATTTGTGAATTTGACGCGAGCGATGGAAGCTCTCTGTTTGGCCGGCCGGAACAGAATGGTCAAGCCGGGAGAATCTTCCGAAGTGACCTTACCCACCAGCGTCTCGTGATAATTCTGTTGGGCCAGGAACTCTGCGATCCAATTTACATAGCGGTCCAGCTCGATCTTGGTGGCAGGAATTTTGGGAGCGAACAACGGATCTTTCTGTTTCAGCCAGTCTCGCAGTTGGGCATCGGTGGCGGGCAGGTCCTCGAATCGAATCGGGTACATCTGCGCCATTTCGACCACTTCCAGGGTCACGTCGTACCCTTTACCATCCTGAGCAGCAGCGTAACGGTAGCCGGCGCGATCGAAAACTCCGGTGTCCAGCAGGCGCTGGCGGGCAGCCTCGAATTCATTTTTATCGACGATTTGTCCAACCTTGAGTTTGGCGACGGCCAGAACCTGTTCGGTGGTGTAGTTCTGGTTTCCCTCTACCGCGAGATGTTCGAGCGGCCACGGCGCGCCCTCCTCGTGTGGTGGAGTGTCGGTTGGGGCGGGTTTGCGCGGCTTGTGAGTTTGCGCAATGCCGGCGGCCATCGCCAGAACCAGAAGCAGAGTTGTTCGTGCGACTGATTTCATTCCAGCTCGATGGTGACGAACATCAACACGCCGGAACGTTCCACCTGCATCACTACCGGCTGGCCGGGCTTGTACTCATCCAGCTTGGTCTTTAGCGCCGATACGGTGACCACGGGAGTTCCATTCACAGAATAAATGACGTCTCCGGGGTTCAATCCGGTTCCGGTGGTTAAATCAGTAGCGGAGCCGGCCGCCACCACCACTCCGTAAGAATTGCGCAGATTGGGAAGCAGTTCCGCGAGTTTTTTGTCAATGCCGATGCCCAGAATTCCCAGGCGCGGGATCAGATTATCCTCCGAGTTCACCAGGTCCGCGAAACGCGTGGGGTCATCGACGGCGTCGACCACTGGCACGTCGACGTTGAGATGATCCGAGTCGCGCAGTACATCCAGCGTCACCTTTTGCCGCATGGGATAGCGGAAGATTTCTAATTCGAGCTGACGCGCGTCGTGCATGACCTTCCCATTGATGCTATGGACGATATCGCCGATCTTGACGCCGGCTTTATCAGCCGGTCCATCAGGCTGGACATCGGCGACAATCACGCCCCAATCTTGCGCCAGGTCCAAACCGCTCGCCATTCCGGGCGTGATGGTCTGAGCGTGGACTCCGATGCGTCCGCGATGCACGTGCCCTTCGCGGCGAATTTGCCCGTATACGTTTTTGACGATGCTGGCGGGGATGGCGAAGCCGAGTCCTTCGCTGCCGCCGGACTGCGAGAGGATAAAAGTGTTGATCCCGATGACGCGACCCTGGGAATCCACG
>CZKS01000277.1_pt1 | contig 13369 bp, 8 predicted proteins | sample 1122221 | NCBI WGS metagenome assembly CZKS01 (sample SAMEA3539301, study PRJEB10725) | soil metagenome | biome: tundra; feature: field; material: soil | place: USA | collected 2010-05 | depth 0.15 m
AGCTAAGAATCGGTTGGCAGGCGAAAGCGCTTGCCCCACGAAAACGTAAACCCTTACGCCAATGTGGGGCGGGCGCTTTCGCCTGCCAAACTCTGCGATCCGGGATTCTAGATCTGACTGAGAATGACGTCCGCGGCCTTTTCGCCGATCATGTAAACGGCACTCAGGATGAAAAGCCCGGGAATGCGCGGGAACACCGATGCATCCGCCACCCGCAGGCCCTCGGCGCCGTGAACTTTGAAATCGCTGGCCAAGACGCCTCCCTGCTCGGGCGGGCCGATCGGACAAGTGCAAGAAGCGTGGTGGCCCCAGGCATTGTTGCGCACGTAGTCACGCAGCTCATCGTCCGACTGAACCTGCTCGCCCGGCAGTTCTTCTTCTGCAATCAGCCCGTCTCTTTTGAGATCACGGGTCATTGTGCGCACAAATTTGACGCCGTCGACAACCGCATCCAGATCTTCATCTCTTCCGCCATCCGTCCCTTCCTGAAAGTAATGGAAGTTCACGTCCGGCATATCCAGCGGATCCTTGGAGCGAAGCCTCACCTCTCCGCCCCGGTTTACCGTGTGCCCCTTGAGAACTGCCCAGGTCAGGTAGTTCAGCCTCTGAGCGAACAGCGCCGAGTAACCGGGGAAATAGCCTCTGAAATAACCCAACAGAGCGAAGCACAAGAGATCGGGAACCGGCTGAGGGGGGCTCGACCTCCTGATCACTCCGAGAACAGCGCCGTTCGTGGTGTAGACGCCGCGTCGGCCGTTCTCCCATTGCTTGTATTGCGGGTCGCCTTTGGCGAACTTCGCGCCATCAAGCACCTCCCATTGGTCGCGCATGCGGTTCACTACACCCACTTCGTAACGATCCTGCAGGTTTTGGCCAACGCCTTCCAGCACGACCCGGGCGGGAATACCCATCTGCTGCAAATGAGCCGCAGGCCCAATTCCAGAGAGCATGAGGAGCTGCGGAGTATTGAATGCTCCTCCGGCAAGGATCACTTCGCGGGAAGCCCGCACCTCGCGCAATTCGCCCGCGTTGCCGGCGGGAGGATTGAAAGCGCGGTAGAGACGGGCGCCTTTCAAGTACCGTACACCCACAGCCCGGTTCGTGCCGCCCTCGAAGATCACCTCCGTCGCGAGCGCATCGGTTTCGATGTGAAGCGGATGTTGCGCGGCAACGTCCAGCAGGCGTTCGCGAGTGCCGGAGCGTTGATGACCGCGAGTCATCAATGGGGTGTATCGGATTCCGGCGGCATTCTTCTGAACAACCCGCCAATCGTTGGGATCCAATTGGCTTTCAACCAATTCGGCGATCTCTTCCAGTGGATGCCCGATTTCCGCGAAGGCTTTGAAGGCCGACGCGGCGAGCGTATGCAGCAGCTCGCCATCGCCGAGCGCGGCTTCGGGAATGGCTTTTTCCGTCTGCAGCCAGCCATTCCAACCGTGTCTAGACGGGTTCAGATGTGTTGTCTCGGCGAGTGCCCGATCGAAAGGTCGGTAATGACAATTCTCCATCCGCTCGAAATAACCCCACATCTTGTCCGGGCTCCAGGAATCGTCGCCAGTCAGCTTCGCGATTCCGTCCCAATCTTCGTCATGGGGGTAGACCATGATCAGCGCGTTGTGCGCCGTACACCCGCCCAGGGTTCCCGAGCGGGGATAAAAGACGCCGTTCTTCTCGGGAACGAACTTCGAATCCTTCTGCTGCTGCACGAGGTCGGAGTAATGCCGGACGAAAAACTCCCAACTCATTGCTTCGTTTTCCGTGGAGAGTCCGTGGAAAACGGGAACGTCGTAGTCTTCGGGCAAACGATGAGTGCCCGGATTGTTGGGGTCGCCGCCCTGAAGGGTTCTCGGATCGCCGCCCGCTTCCAGCAGAATCACACTATGACCCGCTTCAGCAAGGCGCGCCGCGACAGTTCCGCCTCCCGCGCCCGAGCCTACCACCACGAATTCGCAATCCGCCTGCCGGCCATTGCCTGGACCCATGCTTCGCTCCTTTCGGAATCAGAATGTTTTGAGGAACTCGATCAAGGCGAGTTTTTCGTCGTCCTTCAGCGCCGGCTCGTCTTGTGTCCCGTCCGGATTCTGGAAATAGCTTGTTCCAAAATAGTGGCCGCGATTGATGATGTAATCCGGGCATTTGCTGAAAGCCATCAGTTTGTTAACCAGATCCCGGTCCAAAAAGATCTTCCGGGCTTGTTCATCGCGATCCGGCGCCGATGTGGGCACGGCTTTGAGCGCGTTCTTTATGTCGAGGAGCAGTGCCGCCACATCGACGTCGTGTTTTAGCTTCGCCGCACCGCTCAGAAGCATACCGTCAGGGCCTTCACCCAGGAGGTTAATATTCGCGATTAGATTCACCGGCGTGCCGGATGGAATGGGGCCGATCTCGACCTCGCCGTTATGAAGGAGAAATGGGAAGAGTTTTTCGAGCGGTCCGAGAAGATTCTGCAATGCTTCGGGCAGGTAGCCCCGCGGAACGCGGAGAAAACTGGTGGTGGTTGTGCGGGCTATGGCGCTCGGAAGTTGCATGCCGTTTGCTTTGCTCGGCGGCATCTTGTCTCCGATCGTCTGGTCATGATCCCGCCTTTCCGGCCACAGCATCTGTTCGATGGAGTTTTGAAACGAAGCCAGCCGCTGATCCACTCCGGGGTTGGGGTTATAGAGATCGTTGGGATCGTTTTTATCAAGAGGGTCAAGCCTGCCCACACTGTTGTTGAGAAGAAACGGAGCCGTAGACCAGAGGCTGATCAAAGACGCCGGACGCGTGAATCCTCTACCGCCGTCCGGCATGTGAAACGTCATCGCCACTCCGGTTACCGGGTGATAGTAATTGATGTCTCCCACGCTGGGAAGCTGCTTGTAGGTTTCGGATGAGAAATTGTCCCAGATATTGTTGCGGATCGCATTGGTCGCCAGAGGGCTGCAGGCGTTGGTTTCGAGCAAGGTCACCGGAACTCGGAATTCGCTGGCAAGGAAGTTATCCTTCAGGAAGTCGTCCTGCATAACGATTTCGCGCATTTGCGCTTTGAATTCAGGCGTCTTCGTGAAAGCCCAGTAGTTATTCCAATAAGTCATGTAGTCCGGGCCGGAGTGACTTCCGGGATCTGTGTCCGGCGGAATTGGCGGTAATTTGCTGGAATGACAGCGCGCACAACGCTCCGCGAAGACCTGTTTTCCCTGGTTCAATTGCTTCACGCCTTTTGTAAGTTCTGCCGGTCCGCCCGGGGCATCCTTCAGTTTTTGGGGATCGGTGCTCTTCAGGAAAAATAGAGCCATGTTGACGGTCTGCTTCTCGGTGGCCAGCCAGAACGTAGAGTTCTTCCTGGCTACGGCTATTTCTATTGGCGTGGTCGGCTTTCCTCCCACCAGGGGATTGAAGTGCAGAAGCCACTCCTCGCTGAAGAGTCCTATGTTGAGATAGACGCGATTCAGAGCGCCAAGACCACCCACCGAATCGGACCCGTCCTTCAGAACGCGCGGCGAGAACACGGTCGGCGAAGGCGCCTGGGATGTTGACGGAGACTGGCAAAATGCAGAAGGCTCGCAGAACTTCGTTAACCACCCGAGAGCAGGGTCCTCCGGTTTGACGAATTCGTTGAATTGTTTGTTGTTCCGGCTGCCGCCGGCCGGGGTTTCTTTACCGGCCAACAGGGCTCTTTCCAATCTCGGCCTCAGCGCATACACCGCATTCATGGTTCGCGGGTTGTCGATGTTGTCCGTTGAAACCAGAGACGTATCCAGCGTGCCGGGTTTCGAGGCATGGAACAGCTGAAACACAAAGCTGGTAGGATCGTTGTCCCAATCGAAGATGCGGTCGATCCAGAAGTATTGCGCGCCCACATTAGAGCTGAGATTCTCCCATTTGGGGTTCTCGGGATCCGCGGGCGGTTTAAGTGGATTTGGTCCAACGTGGCAAAAGCCGCAAGACATTCCCACACGATAAGGCTTGATCAGAGTGGCATCGTTGTAGTAGTTGGGGTCCGTGTAATACTTGACCGGATCCCATTTTCTTGCGGCGGCATCATTAAAATCCGGATTAGGGAAAAGCCGAAGCCCCACGATGCCGGAAGCCCAACCGTAGAACGAGGCAACCGGGATTTGCTTTCCCTGGACGGTGGTTCCCCGCGCGCCGATCCTGACGCCGGGATATTTCGCCTCGTCTTCGAAGGGATCCGCGCCGCCGGCGCAGTTTGGATCTCGCTTGTCGAGCCAAAGACCCCAGCGGTCAGGATCGGGTCCGTCGGCTGGTTTGAAGCAGGGTTCGTTTACCAGGCCCAGATAACGCCAGCGGTTCTTCCGGCTTGCGGGCAGCGGTTTGCTTCCGTTGACGCCGGGATAGGAAGAGAGAGTTTTCAGGAAATCGAGGGCCCCTGCGCTGCGCACCGAGATAACGTCCCAAAAGCGGTCGTTTCCCCCGGTCCAGACGATCCAGGTATTTCTGCCCCCCACCTCGGCGGGGCTGAGTGCGATTCCGCCGTCCATGTCGTGAAGGTAGTCATGGCCGGACGGGTCCAGACCGGCGGCCGTGAAAGTATCTACAGTCCTATTCACTTGCAAGGCTTCGTCCAGCACGGTTCCGGGTTGAGGCTGTTTTGGCCCACACCCGGCGGCGAGTAGGAGCAAAAATCCGATCAACGCGCATAAACCGGACGTAAATATTCGGTGCATACTCTGTCCTCCCCGTTCAGGCTCGCATAAAAGCACCCACAGCGGCTGGAAACCCGTTGAGGTTAACATGTTTTTACTTGATTGTCTATCGATAATGTCTGCGTATGGTGCTTTTGTGGAGGACTCGTTTGTGTGGATAGAATCCTCGGAGACAAACTATGGCATTCATGGGTTCTATCCAATGCCAGTTGCCAACAAAGAGCTCGCGATGGCACGCGGGTTAATCCGCCGGCACGGAGGTTAGATATTCTTCGGTTTTACGTTTATTGCTTCATTCCCTCGTGAATCGCGTCCAGCAGCTTGTTCTTCGGATCCCCGCTGTATTCCCAGAACATCATCCCGCCCAACCCCCGATCGGTGACGTAGCGGCCTTTCACTCTGATCGATTCCTCGTCGTCGTACGAAATGAAAAGCTGTTGGTCCGAGTTATACAGGAATGGCGCCTTTGAAATATCGTCCCAGTAGCGCACGAAGCCGCTTTGGTTTTCCAGTTTGTCGATCATTTCGAACGACCCGGATATGTGCTGCTTGGGCTCCTTCCCGGATTGATACAGCCCATGCTCCGCTGCTGGAACCTCGCCCCACACGTGTCCATAGAACGGTACGCCCAACACCACCTTTGCCGCGGGCACGCCGGCCGCGATGAAGTGGCTCACTGCCGTGGCTGCCGACAAATGTTTCGGGTTCGATGGATGAGTGAAGAGCGGTGCGTGGTGCCCAGCCATCGGGTCCCCGCCGGGCTCAAACTGATCGTAGGCCATCAGGTTGGCGAAATCCAGCGACCGAGCGACCTTGCTCATTTCCGTGTGTTCCAGCCATTCGTCGGCTGCCTGCACCGCCATGGTTAGCAGGTATCGCTTGCCCGCCTTCTCGCCAGCCTTGTCCAGCGCGGCGCGCAAGTCTGCCATCAGGGCCGTGCAGTTTTCCTTATCCTCCGGCCGGTTGACATTGTGCAAGCCCTCCTGACCGGGGAATTCCCAATCTACATCCAGGCCGTCCAACTTGTAACGCTCCAAAAAGGCCACTGCGCTCTCGACGAACTTTCGCCGCGACTCCCTCGTCAGCGCGACATCGGAGAATTGGCCCGACCAGGTCCACCCGCCCACGGAAACCAATACCTTCAGCGTCGGATTTCTCGCCTTCAAACTGTTCAGCGCTTGGAAATTTTGAGCGTCGTGCGAAAATCCCTCCACCATCACGCCGTCTTTGATATTCGCGAACGCGTAGTTGATGTGCGTGAGCTTCCCGGCGGCTACGGTCGCGGGATCGATGACGTGGTCCTGAACGAAGATGTATGCGATTACGGCCTTCTCGGCTGGCGCGGCTGTCGTCCTTCCCGCCGCTGTGGCTAACAAGTACCACGCCGCGTGCGGCAACCATTGCTCGGCCCAGCGCCAGTCGGAATCCTGGTGGGTGATCTCATACGGAACGCTCAGATCGATCCCTTCGTCGTCCTGGTACCCCGAAGTGATGCCGTTCGAGATGCCGCCCGGCGCGCTCTTGTACTCCCAGCTCGCGAAGAAACGGTACTCGGGATTGTTCCGGCCTGCGCCTTGTAGCATGCTCGCATCGAACGGATTCAGACCCAGAATCCAGTTCAATTGGTCGAGTGCGTAACCCCGCAATTGCGCCTGGAATGCTGGATCGTCGGCGTACAAAGGCGCAGCCAGGCGTGCCGCGGCCGCGAGCGACCCGAGGCGCGCGTTCTCGCCCTGCCACCATGGGCTGGTATCTGAATCGTGCGGATAGAAGAACGACGTCCTGCGCTGGCCCTCCTTGTTCTGCACATACTGCCGCGCCAGTCCGAACGGGTTGGGTAGCTCGCGGGTCACGCCCAGCTCGAATTGGAACGAGCGCTTCACTACGTCCAAAATGCGAGCCTGCTCGGCTTTGTCAGCCAGGTTGTAATATTCCACCAGCGCGACAATCGGCGCGCCGGCGTCCGACGCGTTGAAGAAAGGACGATCCCGATCGTCAGCGCGCCAGTAGTCCTTGTACCCGCCGCTTGAGACCAGCCGGCTCAGCAAATTGTCGGCTCGGTGCTTGGCCGCCTGAGCGTAGACCGGCTTGCGCGTGGTGCGCAACAGCTCCGTGGCCGCAACCAACGCGCAGTAATCGTCCAGGATGTTCTCTTTGTGATCGTTGAGCAGTTCGGCATTGTGGGCCTCCAGAAAAGCGAAGGCTTCTTCGGCTGTCTTCAGATACGCCGCGTTATTGAACTCGCCGGCTACCGGCGCACGGGCCGCGATAGCGAGTCCTGCGATCGCGAACCCGCCGCCACTGCGGTACGCAACTTCATACTGGCCTTCTTCGCCGGCGGCTTCGGACATCGCCGTCTTCCCCGTGGGCTTCTCCAGGTAGACGCTGAATCCCTTCATCACACGTTGAATAACGCGGTCCTCGGGCTTCTTCTCGGGACTCTTGTCGCCGATGGATTCATAGAATGAACTGCCGGGCGCTCTCATCCGCACCAAGTAGTCAGCCCCGTACGCGGTCTCATCCAGCAAGCGCCGCAGTATCTGGCGGAAGTTCGGATCGTCGCGCGCTTCCAACAGTTCGCGCGTTTTGCCCAAGCTGTAAACCACCAGCGGCGCCTGCTGCGTGTTGAAGTAACTGGCGAAGTCCAGTTGCGACATGTGAATTCCGTAATCGCCACTGGCGTCGTACCAGCCGCCGCGAGCATTAATCGGCTTTCGTTTCGATCCTTCAAAAGCGATTTTGCTATCGGCCTTGTCGATCGCCCCCGAGCTGCGCTCGGACTTGAAGTAGTAAAGGACATCGGAAAGCGTCGCACGCTCCAAAATGTTTTTCTGAACGCGGAAGGGAAAAGATCGGAGCACATGATCGTGGTCCTGTGCCTCGACGACGTACGTACCTTCTCTCTCGAGTTCCGTAAAATCGAACTCCCAATAATGCCAATCCCGCCACTTCGGGACGGAAACATCCCGGGAAGTTTTTCCCTGGAACACCAGCACTCCCTCGGGATAGGTCTTGACCGCAAACCGCTCGAACTGATCGGATACCGAGCCTTGAATCACGCCATGTTTCGGGCCGAACGGATCATAACCTAGATGATTCGTGAGAATTTCCGCAGGCCCGGCGGCAACCAGCGGCGCTCCGAAAATGAGCGAAGAGATGACAAATAACAAAAATTTCCGTTTCATCAGATTCTCCATAACATTGGGCGCCAGCAAAGCTCTAGAGTTGCAGCCGCACCTTCCACCGTGTCAGGACCGCGGACGCAGCCAGCATGATCGCCGTGAATACGAAAGCCTTAATTACGCCGGGCGCACCAGCCTGCCAACGTTCCCCTAAGGCCGCCAGGGCTGGAATGACGTACCAGACGTCCGGCAGCAGATAGGTCAACAGGGTGTTGGAGCCGGCAGGCTTCACAAATGCGGCCCAACTGGTTTGGTGTTTTACGTCCGCAACCCAGTACAGAGCCAGGAAGATGAACGTGCATGCCGCCGCCGAAAACAGGCCCCAGGTTGGCGTGTCCGACATCTTTGAAATTCCGAGCGGCAATAGCGCCAGCCCTGCGGCGAACATCGCCACTCCGTATCCGGACGCTAGCAATGCCTTGTCACGGAAACGTCGCTCGTTGGTTTCGTCGAAAAATATCTTCGTCGCCACGACGCCCGCCATGGTAATCGCGCATAACCCCGCTTCGAACGGCCAGTAGCGTAGGACCGGCTCAATCCAACCGAGCTTCCCTGCGATCGAGACCGCGTTCATGGTCCATAGCGCGACGAGCGCAAGCACCACCGTCCAAGTTTTCCTTCCTAACAGTAGATAGAGAATCGACACCCCGAGGTAAGCGCAGCCGATCAGCCCCAGGATCTCCCAGTACCCAAAATCGAGCCAAGCAACCTCTCCGCTCTCCGTCTTTCTCCGGAACACGGCCAGCATCACCGCCAGGAGCGCGGCGCCCAAGATCTTCAGCACTCGGTAGAACGTCTTCCGCCCTTCGTTTCTCGGATACACGTTCCACAAAAGAAAAATTCCCGCGAGGCCTAGCAGCGCCCACACTGTGCTGTCGATGCCGCTCAACTGAGGGTCGAGCTTCTCCCTGTTCGCAAGAAACAGGCCCATCACGATCAGGCCTATCGATCGCAGCAACACGTGGCTCAGCACCTTGACAGTGGATTCAGAGGCTATGCGGCGCCCCATGGCCAGCGGAATCGACATACCGACAATGAACAGGAATGCCGGGAAGACCATATCGACATAGGTCATGAAGTTGGCGCCGGGTGGAGCGTGATGGGTCCACCACGGCAGGCCTTTGACCTCGCCGACGTCGTTGACGAAAATCATCACGAGAATGGTCAGGCCGCGGAAAATATCGATTGAAGCGATCCGCGACGGGGCCGCGACGGCTTCCTCAGTGGGACTTGGCGCGACTTCGGCGCGAGGGTGCATGGCGTGCTGGATGCATGGGCTATCCACTTTGTACGATACACCACGCGCCAGACTGGTGGGTGGGCGTGATCGCCGCACGACATCAATTTAATGTTGTAAGTGCATAGTTTTTTTGCCAGCGACAACTCTGCGGTGGTGAGACGTTCGGGGCCTCGGGTATCATAACAATGTCGGAGCAACCTAACATCAACGGTGAAGAAAAGATTGGCTCCCCGGAAAATGTGGTTTCCAACTACCTCTCTGCCGCCAACGAGGAAGGCGAAAGCTTCAAGGTCGTTGAACTCCAGCACCTATCCGTTGCTCCTACCGCCGACGTTGAGACCAAAGATGAGCCGGGCACTCAAAGCGGCTCGTAAAACTCCCCGCTGGATCTACGGCTGAGCATGAAGCCGGCGCAGATCGTCTTTTGCTTGCACGCTTCCCGCTGCAGCGGCCTTCCGGTACCAGGAGATAGCGTAGTCCTTATCTTTGCTCACGCCGGAACCACCTTGCTCATACAATTTGCCGATATACGACATTGCAAGGGAGTCCCCGGCAGCCGATGCTTTCAGATACCACCTTCTGGCCTCAACATAATCCTTAGGCACACCCCAGCCGTGCTGGTACAGCAATCCGATGCTCACATTCGCGCGATCTTCGCCAGCGTCCGCCGCTTTGGTGTACCAGCTCTTCGCTTCCTTGTGGTCCCTATGTGCGCCCCAACCGTTTTGGTACAGGATGCCAACCTTCCACATCCCAAAAGAGCTTCCACCGTCGGCCGCTCTGCGAAGCCAGTTCATCGCCTCGTCGTAGTCTTTCTTCACGCCGTCGCCGGCCAAGTACAGCTGGCCGATAGCCGCCATACTACCCGCGTCGCATGGATTGGCGCAGGCGCCTCCCCGTTTCGTGTTTTCCCGGGCGATTTCTATCCTGTTCATGATCTTGAAATCGGAGGGCGGAGAGGGCTTACGCGCGGCTTGTTCCAACAGATCGTCCAGAGCGGCTTCGCTGCCGTGATACGCCCTGTATTGCTCTCGAATTTGAGCGAGGAATCCACTGCGCTCGTCTGCGGGCACGGCACCCGGGCCTTCGTATGCCGCCGCGCGGGCGAAGTAGTATAGCGCTTGAGATTGCATCTCCGGCCTCCCGTCGGCCACCATTGCAGACCCTAGCCAGTGATCGGCTTCGGCATTGTTGGGATCGATGCCAAGGCTGAGCAGAAGTTCCGATTCGGCCGTCTCCCACTTCTTGCGTTGAATGGCAATCCAGCCGAGGGTCCTGTGAGCCAGCTCTTCCACCTGGGGACGCTGGCTCTTCCACTGTTCGGACGTGAAGTTCGGCGGCGGCGTATTAATGTTTGCGAGCATCGCGTTCGCGGATTTCTCGCCCTGATCGAGAACCTCAGGCGTAGGATCGTTGCCCGCCAGGGCCTCGGCCAGCATCTGCTTGGCGATCACTGGGGCATTCTTGGCGTCGGCGAGCGCGAAGTAAGTGCTTAGGGAAAGCGTCTGACGTTCGTTAATCCAGTCCGTCTGCGGATACTGTTTTTCCCACTGCTGAAGCTTCTCCAATCTAGTTTTGGGATTTGTATCCTTGGTGATCGCGTCGTAAAGATCGTGCTCCGCGCGATCTTTCCAGTTCCTCTGCGCGACGGGTTGAGGAGGGTTCGCCTTCCGATACGCTAAAACCCCAGCGCACACCACTCCGAGCACGATGATCGAAGCCGCCAGCCACCTGCACCATTGCGACGGGGACGACTGCAACAAGGTGAGAGCCGGCGCAACGTCAACAACCGTCGCCGGGGTCTGGTCCTCAGGCTCCCGCACACGATTTGCTTTCGGTGAATCCGGCGGCCTGGTAAATGGCGCAAAACCGAGCGCTCCGACCTCGAACACCTCAAGAGGGTCGGTCTCTTTGCCTTTGAAGCTGTATCGGCCATGACGCAGCCAGCGAAGCTCCATCGGTTTAATTCCCTCGGGTACCCGGGGATGCTCACGAACCCATTGGAGGCCATCGTCGTAGGCGTGGCGCGTCAGCAAGATCTGTCCTCCCTGCGCAAGTTCCATAAACCGGGAGCACATGTCGACAGCAAGGCCCTGGATGTCGATCTCACCCGGCTGAGGGCCTTTCGCCACTTCCCCAACGTGAATGCCGATCCTCGTTTTGGGAGCATCCATCTCCCACGAATAGCTACGCATTTCAAGTTGAAGTCGAAGTGCGGCGTTCACCGCGTCGCTTACAACTCGAAAAGTCACCAGGAAGCCATCACCAGTGTTCTTGATTTCTTGTGCCCCTTTGTAATCCGCCAGAATTGTCCGGAAAATCGCGACGTGAGGCCCGAAGACTTTCTCCCCGTAGGCCTTATCACCAAGCTTCGTTTTCAACGCGACCGAATTCACCATATCAGTGAACATAAGTACGAGGCTGCGTTGGCCAATGGAGGCTTCGCTCAAGGGAATCCTATGGAACCCGATTCTATCAGGGGTTTCTAGCACGCTGCTGCCAGGGCGTACCGCGACGCCCGTTTTGCCGGGCCTTCTTGAAGGTGTCGCGCAAGTGGCCCACTGCCGGCTGTGCCGGCTTTACGGTCGCTGGGCGCACCCCCGGTTCGAACCGAGGCGCGGGTTGCGTCGTGCGCAAAGGAGCAGGATCCATTGGATTTGAGAAACCTGTCAACAGAAGTTCGCAAGCAGTGGCTCCCCGGCATGGATTCGAACCACGATTAAGCGACCGCCTTTAAATACAGCAAGTTGCTGATTCTATGAACTTCCACATCTCTAGAATCGCAAGGAAGTATAGCCTTATGTACATCGTTTGTACACGGCGTCTAACGCCGCTCGTTCAGCCTCTAGTTTTTTCGACTATGCGGCACCGGCGACTTCGAGTGTGCGGTGCCTTCTTCTTGCGAATTGGAGAGATGGTCGCGAATACTTGCGAAGTAGCCATTGAAGCCATTCCGTTTTCTGTGGACCTTACCGTGATGGCAAGTATTTTCAGTTCGCCGGGAATTCTCGATGCCCGCCACAGCGGATCAGCCGCGGCCATCGCAAGCTAGCTGTCCCTCTCGGCGGCCACGGCAGGCCTTCCTCTGGCCACGTTTGGGTTGCGACAGCCGGGCCCAGAATCTCCGGAACCGATCGCGCCGTCATTGACCTATTGTTATCCGGCCGAACAAAACGAGCGCTCCCCAGCCAATCCAGAACTTGGGAAAGTCCGACCCGCAACGTTAAGTTTCTCGACAGCTGAGGCTTGATGCTCGCTGACAGGATGCAATTGGCCGCGTTCAAGAAGTGCAACCTGCCTTGTCCTGTACTAAAGCAGTTGGATCGACCGCTTGTGAAGGATTCTCTTGCTGCAAATTGCTTTCTGTGAGCGGCGTTCCCAGGAGGAATCCCTCGCCACTTCAGGGCGGCCGGTAGCGACCGGTCCCGAGTTTGCGCCGAGTAGCGCGTAATCCGCCCGAAGCGTCCGACACTTCCCAGATTGGGACTTAACCGGCCAATCTCTGCCCGTTTTTATGGTGCCTTGAGTTTTCTGATTTCCGCGAGGATCTTGGTGAGTCGGTTGGCAACCCGATCAAGAAGGCGACGCGGAGAGTCCTCGGTAAGGCTGCGGCGGAACATTTCCACAACTTGCTGGGTGATTTTGAGCGAATCGATCAAGCTAGTCAGATCCGGGCGAGGTGGGGAAGCAGAGGAGAGGGCCCGAGATGGCGCCGAATGTCTGGGGTGAGAGCGGGCTAAGTGGAACTCGCGCTGGAGATCTTGTTGGGTGATTTCAAGATACTCCAAGGTCATGTGCGGGCTCTTGTGGCCGAGGAGTTTCATGACTGCGGCAAAGCCGACGCCAGCGCGTAGCATCTCAGTCCCGTAGGTGTGTCGAAACTGGTGCGGGACGATGCGGGCGGCAATTCCGGCTGCCGCCGAGACCTCCCGCAGTGCAGCGCGGAGTTTGCGAATCAACATGAAACGGCCACGTGGGCGGGCTAGCAACAAGCGGCCCGCAGGCGGCGCATCCAGCGGGCGTAGAGAACGGATCCGTTCGACCAATTGACAGACCATGGAGTCCACCGGAACCCAGCGTTCGGTTTTGAGTTTGCCCAGCGGTACATGGATGGCCCACTGCTTGGGCCCCAGGGTGCGTAAACAATCCACGGAGAGATCGACACATTCGCCGATGCGCATGCCGGTGTGACGGAGGAGTAACAGGATATTACTGACCAGATCATTGCGGCGCAACAACTCCTGCTGGATAAGTTGATCCTGCTCGGGAGTCAGAGGACGCGGCAGACGGTGCTGCTTGCG
>CZKS01000332.1_pt1 | contig 13128 bp, 9 predicted proteins | sample 1122221 | NCBI WGS metagenome assembly CZKS01 (sample SAMEA3539301, study PRJEB10725) | soil metagenome | biome: tundra; feature: field; material: soil | place: USA | collected 2010-05 | depth 0.15 m
TTTAGAAATCGCATGCGAGCCATGATTACGGGCCGCGCCGGGGCACATAAGGAGCACGCATGAGCAATCTCTCACGCCGCAAACTGATCACCACCGGGCTTGCGGCAACAGCGGGCGCATCCGGCTTGGCTGTTGCCGCCAGACTTGCGCTTCGTCATGGACTGATCCCGCCCGATCACGGCGGCATCTACGGCCCCGGCGAAACGTTGACTTATGCTTTCCAGCGGATGTTGACGCGCCACTCGTTGGCCCGTGAGTTCCCTCGCAGCCAGATTTCGAAAACTCCGTTTGCGAATGTAGTGGATCCGTTGGGCGAAGAGTTTAAGCGCCTTCAGGCCGGAGCATTCACCGGCTGGCGGCTCGCCGTCGACGGCATGGTAGCCCGCCCAGCTTCGTTCTCGCTTGCTGAACTCAAGAGCTATCCCTCGCGCAGCCAGATCACTCACTTGGCCTGTGAAGAAGGCTGGTCTTTTATCGCCGAGTGGACTGGGGTGCCTCTATCCCACCTCTTGCACCTGGTTGGAATCCTCCCGCAAGCCAGGTACGTTGTCTACTTCTCGATACAGCACGACTGGTGGGACAGCGTCGATATGGCCGATGCATTGCATCCCCAGACGCTCGTAACCTACGGGATGAATGGCGGTGAGCTTCCCGTGGGCCACGGCGGTCCGATTCGCCTGCGCGTCCCCCGTCAGCTCGGCTACAAGAACGTGAAATATATCACTCGTCTGACGGTCACCGATAACCTGAAAGGGTTCGGCCAAGGCTTGGGCTCCGTGTCGCCGGAAGGCGGTTATGCGTGGTACGCGGGCATCTGAGTCCCTCTGCAACTATCGGCAGGCGGTATCACGTCCACCGATCAAGTCACCATCGGCGTGGCCAAGCAGTAGGCAAGTGCTCAACACTTACTGGTGGTGCTGATGAGAGACTCGTTCCCGTACCGGCCCCCGTTAAACACCTCCGTGACCGTCGCTTGCAGCCCCGAGGTAACTGAGATGGACTGTGACTCCAGCAGAGGCCGGGGTGTGCGTACCAGGAACGTCGAATAGACGATGTTGCTGCCGTCACCGTTCAGCGTGACGACGAACACCCCGGGATTGCCGACGCTGCAGTTGCAGTTCCGGTTGAATGCAAAATCCGAGGTCGGGAACCCTGCATCCTCGGTCGTACCTGTGATGTATGCGTCGCCCAGGGAATCAACCGCAATGGCCACTCCGGCTGTAGAAGGGAACGGGGCCAGCGACGCGCTCGAAGGGGCATTGTCGAGAAACGTCGCGTACTTGATCCCGGTCCCGGCAGCGTTCACTTCAACGACGAACGCGTTGAAGTTGAAAGCCGCCGCCTTGGCCGAGGACACGTAGGCCCCCTCCGTTGTTGCCAAGGCGCTCGGATACGCGGACCCGGTTAGGAAAACGCTTCCGTCCGGCCCAACCGCCATGCCGTTGACATTAATATTAGCCGAGATCTGCGTTGGAAAGGTGTACAGAATAGTCCCAGAAGGAGCGAGTTTGCTGATAACAATGTAGTTGAAGCCGCCGCTCGGAAGGCAACTGCTGGCCACGTACAGGTTTCCTGCCGGGTCCGGGGCCAGTAGACTACTCTGGCAATAACTTCCCGCCACCACCGCCGGGATCACTCGATAGACCACATTTCCATCTGGATCGACGCGTGTCACCCAATATGACGGGCTTACAACATCCGAAATGAAGTAAAGATTCCCTTTAGCGTCGGAGACTGGGACATTCGCATTGTAGGGGAGCGTGATTTCGTAGTGCGGAGCAAAGAACAGAGCAGCGGCCAAGATCAGCATAGTCTTCCCCAGAGATTCCAGCGCACGCAAAGGGCCAGCGGAGGCGGAGTTGGAATCATACGGTTATGGCCGGTCCTTGGCTCCAAAGACGTGTTGAGAACCCACTTCGTTGCGGCAGAACGACACAACGCGATGGGCTTAGTCAAAGATCTATTGCACCGGCAACAGGACCGAATTGCCGGAAGCTCCGGCCAGCATGACGACCACAGGTTGATTACCCGTTTTAAGACCGGCTGGAACCTCGATGTTGATCTGATACAATCCTACAAACCCGGGCGCCAGGCCACTGAAACTAACCACTGCTTTCGCCCCGCCGATTGTGACAGTCGGGGTTGTCATGGTTACCTGCCCATTGCCAGCCGCGCCGTCGACCGGCGGCGAAGATACCGCGCCGAGGCCTGTGCAATAGATGAGCACAGTCTCGCCCCCTTTTGCCGGATGAGCCGTATCGGCCAATTGAAAATTGGCATGCAGGATCGCGCCGAATGTGTCTCCACCCGCGCTGTAGTTGAAGATGCCGGGTTGAGCGGCCAGCACCGGCACTGCGATGGAAGCGCCGGTGGCGCCGCTGTTGTCGACGGCGATATTGGCCATCGGTCCGCTGGCGGCCTCCCATGGAACCTGGAAGTTGATTTGTTGCTGCCCGTTGACGTTGTCCACCGCAAATAGCGGCGCAGTTGAATTATTGACGGTCACGGAAACTTTCAAGAATTCGGTTGGAAGCGGGAGCCCCGAGGTGAGGTTGATGCCGGTGCTGGAGGTCAGGTTGTTCCCGAACAGGGTAGCGATCTCGCCCGGAACAACACCGCCTCCCACAAAGCTGGCGCCGTTCACGACGGCGGCGACAGAAGCAACCAGAGCGCCGCCGCTCCAGATCCATGTGTCGGCGCCTGGCACGGGCATCAAATTGTTGGTCGCTACTCCCCCTCCGAACAAGACCACTTGGCTGTGGGCTGAGTCGTAGGCCATCGCTATGCCGTCTCGACCGGACGGACTGGTTTGCGGAGAGGCCTGGGTCCAGTTCGAGCCATCCCATAGCCAGGTGTCGTTGAGAAAGTCAATCTCATATGTGGCTCCATTCGTCCGGTATTCGAATCCCCCGAATAGGACTACTTGATCGTGGGCCGAATCGTAGGCCATGGCGCTATAAATCCTCGGACTCGGGAGGGTCTGCGGCGATTCTTGGGTCCAGTTGGCGCCGTCCCAAGTCCACGTATCGCCGAAGACCTTGACCAGCGGTGGGATTGTGCCCCCGAACAGAACCACTTGGTTATGTACGGAATCGTAAGCCATCGCTAAGCCGCTTCGAGAGGGCGGGCTGGCTTGCGGCGATTTCTGGGTCCAATTCGAGCCGTCCCACACCCACGTGTCATTGAGGACGACGGTGGCACTACCGCTGGACCCGCCGAACAGGACGACTTGCCCGTGAGCGGAATCGTAAGCCATGCCATGCAGGGACCGCACCGGCGGGCTGGTCTGGGGGGACTTCTGTGTCCAATTGGCGCCGTCCCACACCCACGTGTCGTTGGCGTCAGCGTTATTGACTGCTCCGCCAAACAAGACCACTTGCCCGTGGGCTGAATCGTAAGCCATGGCATGATAGGCTCTTGCAGGCGGACTCGTCTGCGGGGATTTCTGGGTCCAGTTGGCGCCGTCCCACACCCACGTATCATTCGTGGCACTTCCGCCAGGGGTAGTGCCTCCGAACAGGACCACTTGCCCGTGCGCCGAATCGTAGGCCAGAGCGTGAAAGTCCCTCGGGGGCGGGAAGGCTTGCGGGATCTGCCGCGTCCAGTTGGCCGCGGTCTGCGCACCAGCCTCGGCTGCCAGAAGCACCAGCAGCAGCGATACTTTCCTGGCTCGTTTTTGCAACATCGGCTCTCCTGACTCGCGGACTTCGAGGGTCCGGTCCATGGTACCAACGTGCGCGCTTACGCTCCCGCTGTAATTTTCGGAGTGCTAATGGTGCATGTGGAAGTTTTGATGCTGTGGATTGATTTCGAAAGCTGCCTGCGCGAACCTTTGGCTCTCGGCGGTCTCGCCGGCGGCATCGCATAAGGTTGCGGCCGTCGAAAAGATTCCGGCGTCCCGCACGCCCGAGGACAGCGCCAAACGGATGTATTCCACGGCCTCAGAAAGCTGACCATTACGGTATAGAGCCCATGCCATCGCCGCCTGCGTGGAGAAGTTCGACCTCATCTCGATATCTTTACGCGCCCACCGCACTGCTTCGGCGGGCTCTTCTCGCGCGTCGGCATAGAAATCGGCGAGGTGGTGAAAATAATGTACGCCACCACGTTCCACCGATTCCAGATACGCTGCGAGAGCGCTGTCGAACCAGGGCTGGGCTGCCTCGGGCCGGCCGCAAAACAGGTACAGTTCACCGAGAGCCTGCTGCAACTCGGGTTTGGGACATCGCGCGATGACCTTGCGGAACAGTACCTCGGCCTCATCGAACTTTCCTTCCGCGGCCAGAAGCTCCGCGAAATGCTCATCCGTGTGCCAATGGCCGGGATAGGCATCATCGGCTCGCTGGTAGTGCTTCCTGGCTTCGACATAGCGGCCATGGGTGAGCGCCAGTACGCCGCGCTGCAATTCCAGCCAGGCATAGGATCGCATCTGTTTGGCGGTGAGATCGTCCTCGGCCTCTTCGTACAACTGGTCGGCTTCGGCGATATCGCCCAGTTTGCTCTTCCAGTGGGCCAGCCGCGCCAGGTTGTCCCAGGTGCGATTTTCCGCGATGAGCCGCTCGAGCTCCAGCCTGGCCGCCTCATAGCGGCCTTCCTGATAATCCAGATCCGCGAGCACGATTCTTCCTTCGAACCGGCCGGAGAGCTTGGGGCACATCTGGAGATCCTGCCGCACTTCCGCGAGACGGTGAAAGCGAAAATCCAGGTTGGCCTTTAGAAGGCACACGTCTTCCCTCGGCCCGAAATTATCGAGAGTTTCGCGGATCGCCGCATCCACCGCCTGGAAGTGGGCCATGATGCCAGTCAACGAAGCACGGTGGAACAACCGGTAAGCGAGGCGCACCCGTTTTTCCAGATCGCCGGGATGACTCTGCCTCCGCGACTCGAGACTGGCAATATCCGATTCAGCGCGAGTCAATTCGTGCGCATAGCCCGGAAGTTGCGGCGCGCGCACCGCGGTCTGGCTAGCCATTGCCTCTTACCATTTCTCCGGCCAGGGTTCGGCCAGATACGGGAATTGCTGCAGGAACTCCTTGTCGTTCTTCAGCGGATTGGGCGGGGTCTTCGGAACGATGGGAGTGCTGTCCCACAATGCCTGGTCACCGAGCAGATCGACATGGTAAGGCTTGCCATTCAATTTAGCCTCCATGTCAAGAAACATCGAGAGAAAACGCGTCGCCACCTGATCTTCCAGGCGGCGCCCGAAGGGCCACGTGCCGTTGGTATCCATATCCACCGCGCAGACATTGGGAATGAAAATCTCGAATGGCCTCCGCAACGAAATGGGCAGGCCCTTGGGGTTCCAGGAGGAATCCGGCATGTTCAGTTTCTGGAAGAGCGTCTTTGCGACGCGGGGGAATGCCGTGGCTACCAGATCATAAGTTTTGTACACGGATACCGGCGAGTTATTGTGATCGAACGAAGTCTTCAATCCCAAAGCACTGATGGAAGGACCGAAACCCCAGCCCAGGTGAGCCAATCGCTTGATGAAATGCGGTCCAAGCCAGAAGTTGTTGGCGCCCAATTGACGGTCGTCTTCGCGTTCGCTCAAAGCGGCGTCCGCGAACGGCTGGCCATCGGTATCCACCAGTTTGTACTTGCTCAGTTCCGCATCCAGCTCCTTTTCGCGGACCACCTTCCAGGGATGTTTGAGCCAGGAGGGATCGTCAGGAATGCTCTCCACCTTGTGGGCCGCCTTGCGCACCCAGCTCTCACCCCAGGCGTTGATCAGGCGATTCTCCACCGTTCGAGGCGTGATGAAAGAATGCGGAATTTCGAAAACGATCGCGTTGCAATTCTGTTTCGCGCGACAGTCCCGCCCATCGTAAACGAAACGAAAGTTGCCGTCGGCGTCCTTTTTGAATTTATTTCCGTTCCAGGTCCAGGGTCCGGGCGGCAAGTCTAATTTCGGCGTCGTGCCATCGAGTTGCGAAAAACCCCACTCCGGCATGTCAGGGCGGTAATTGAACAAGTCATTGCCCTCCAGCTCAAGCAGCGTCTTGGGGATCGGCAATTCACGCGCCTCAGTCATGGTGTGCGGAACGTGATAGAACTGCGGAGCGTAATTAATGGAACGGAAAAAACCAGTCAAGTCGTTAAAAAAGGCATCGTCGCGCCCGCCGATAAAGGCCTGGATCGTTTGACCGCCCGGAGTGGGAATGGAAACGACTTTATTCGCTTCCGCGGTTGTGGAGAAGTCGCCGCCGGGAAAGCCAATAAACTTCACAGTCACGCTGCTGGCCGTGTCCACGGTAATGCGGATTTCAGCCGTCTTCAACTCGCCGAGATACTTGTCCTTGACTGCATCAAAGTAGTGCAGGACGGAGTCCAGACTGATCTCGCCGGATTCCGGCCAGGCGACTCTGGGATGGCTGGTGATTAAAAGACGATAGAGCAGGTCGGCATCGAGGACGCCCGCGGCGGGGGCGGAGGCAAATGTCAACGCGAATACGACATTCTTACTCTCTGCCGTGGGCCATCCGAACAAATCGTAAAGATCGGCGGGGCTGTAGTCGATGTCTGAAAAAATGTGATTCACTGCATTGGGATCGTTGTGATCTGCCATAAAGCCTCCTCAAAAACTTGGGGACAGGCGGGAATCTTATCAGTAATTTATGCCCCAGGTCAAGAGAAATCCGTTTCAGGAAAGTTGTTCATTGCGATTTGTTCTTTCAACGCTTGAAATCGCGCGATAATTCTATGAGTGGGAGGCTCGAAGACCATGCCAAAGCGATCACTGATGCTTGCGGGAGGGGGTGTTAAGGTCGCATTTCAGGCGGGCGTGCTGCAGGTGTGGCTGGACGAAGCGGGGCTGGAGTTCGACCGCGGAGATGCGGTCAGCGCCGCCTGTTTCAACCTGGCTATGTGGACGCAAGGGATGAGCGGCACTGAGATTGCGGATAATTGGAGAAACACGCAGCCGTTCTCCGAAATCGACGTGAATGCGACTCAGCTTGCCCGTCTGCTTTATGCTGCGTCGATTTTGGACCTGGATGCTTTTCGCCAGAAGATCTTTCCCGCATGGAAGCTTGACTGGTCCAGAATCAGGTCCAGCGCGCGAGAGGCTACGTTCAACGTCTACAACTTCTCGAGGCATGAATTGTGCCCGATCCACGCCGCCGATATGACGGAGGATCTCCTGGTAGCGTCGGCTTCTTTGCCGATGTGGTTTCCTCCTGTCAAGATCGCGGGCGATACCTATATCGACGCCGTCTTTAACACCGGAAGCAATATTGACGAAGCGATCCGATCTGGAGCCGACGAGCTTTGGGTGATCTGGACTACAAGTCAGCGTGGCGAATGGTTCGACGGCTTCGTCGGCAATTTCTTCGGTATTTTCGAAGCACGGTGGTGGGAGGCTATAAAAGCGCGCTGGCTCGGATTGCGGCGAACAATGCGGCGCTCGAACGCGGCGAACATTGCGAGTTCGGCCGGATGATAACCGTTAAGGAACTTAAGGCTGAGGTTCCCTTGCATTACCTATTGAACTTCAGCCGCGACCGAGCAGCGGAAGCCGTAAATCGCGGAGTGGAAGCCGCGCGTGTGTGGTGTGATGCTGCCGGAATCCGGCGCCGGCCCGGCCCGGTTTACATTCCCGCTGGTCCGGTTCCGAGGACGGAAGTCCGCTTCAGCGAAACGCTGAACGGGTTCGTTGGATTTGGCGCCACGGAGTTCGCGGCGGGGTTAGAACAGGGACAGGCCGACGGCACGGCGCTGGTACTCCATCTGGACATCTGCATCGAGGATCTGGACGAGTTTCTGGATTTGCCGGAACATCGGGCGAAGCTTCAAGGCTCGGTCGAGTGCGATCGCCTGGGTGGAAAGCGACCCATCGAGCTTGGCACGCTGCAATTCCTGGTCGATTCGGGGGACCCCACGCGAAAACAGATTAACTACGAAATCTCGTTTCAGGATGAGCGAGGCGTCACCGTTCAACTCACTGCCTCAAAGAACCTGACGGATCAATCGCAATCCGGCGCCTGGCAGGAGATTGCAACGGCGTTCACAAAGTTGAGCCGTAGTGGTGGTGGTGAAAGTCAGACTCAGCCCGGGATCATCGCGGCGGGCATTGTGAAAAGCAGCGTGTTACATGACATCGAACAGTTCGCCAGTATCCGCGTCGATGCGCCCACGGTCGCGGAGCGCGCGCACGCCCTTACCCGGTTTGGAGCCTTCTACTTCGGCAGGCTTTGGGATGTATATGCGCGCCGTTTACTTCCAGTGGCTCCGTTTTAGCAGATATCGAAGTCCCATACCATTGACACATCGAATTTTACCTACATGAGTTGATCGGTGAAAACAATATCGCCGGTGAGGCGGCAAGCGTCGGCCCCGGAGCACGCGTGTAACGACCGATCGCGTCACCTCACCTTGCGGCGGTTGACGCGGGTCGCGGTGGCCGGATCGTTGCGGTCCTCGCGCCACGTCGGATGATTGAAATGAATGACCGAGTCGCCGTTCCAGGATGCGACGGCATTGTCGAAGGTCAGGTGACCGATGTGGCGCCAGTTGGCAAACGTCCGCCGCTGCCGAAGAGCCGTGCCGGTGGTCCATCCTTCGTCGGTGACCTCTATATTGAACGTCAGCGTGCGTTTCCGAAGCGCATCTCCACGGTCGAAGATTTGCGCCAGGATTTCGTCGCGAAAGTCGAGGCCGTCCCCCGCGATCCTCGGTTGATCCGGATGCACGATCAGGCGCATGAACTCAGGCGCCCGCGTCGGGGATTCCGCGGGCTTGCCAAGCTCGGCGATCGCATACAACTGACGGATGGAAGGCTGTTTGTCGACCCTGCCAAAAGTGAATCCGGTGAGAAGAAGAATTGGCACGCCGCCGCCGCGCCGTAAAACCGTCGTGTCCGGCGCGTTGCGCAACTCCGCATCGTTGATGAACCTGGTGTATGCCCCTCCGATATCCTCCTGCGTAATGAAATTTGCAGTGCGAAGAGGCGCCGTGTGCTCCCGATCCGTGGTTGGGAACAGTTTGCCGACCAGGGCGAGCGACCGGGTGTGGCCGCGGCGCGTCTCGGTGCAGCAAGTTGAATACCTGCCGATCGCAAGCGCTACGCTGCCTGTCGCGAAGTATCCGGAATACTCAGTCGGGGCGGTAATCCGCCATTCACCCGTTAGACAGACGCCGTTTGGATGCAAGAGGCGGCGAAACCCCTTGCGATCAGGTCCCCACCGCAGGTCCGCCTTTGAATCGACCGCGCGTTCGGTGGCTTTGCGAAACATCCCCTGCAGCAGGCTGCGTAACGTGACCTCGTACACAGGTAGCGGCGGCTCATTCTCGCGGCCCCAGACGCGTTGGTAGGGGTTGGCATTCAGAGCGTCGAGCACCTCGCGAAAAGTAGATCCACGGTACGCGCCATCTTCCTCAGTAAACGCTTCGATCCCGAAATCAGGCATCGTTTTCTCCCTCTTACCGCACCAGGATGACACATATGCACTAAATGTGCTGGAATTTTGCTTAAAACAGAGATACCGGGCTTACACATTCCCAATGTATACTTGATAGCTGCAGATGGCTGGCCGGATTTACTAAGCGAGTAGAGGAACTATGGCTTCCACCAACCGTATTCTCGTCAAAATGAGACCACAGGCCGCGCTGGGCGCAGCTGCGGGGTCGCAAATGAATCTGCGCCCTCTTTACGATCTCGGCACACCGGCGCCTGCGGGGTTCGGACTTGCGGCCGAGCCGCAGTGGTTTCTGGCCGACCTGCCCGACGGAGGGCCGAATCCGTGGGATGCTGCGCACGCGCGTGTAGCGGATCAACTCGGCGTGGCGGAATCCGACGTGGTGGCGGCGGAACCGGATCTGCCCCAGAAGTATGAGGACGTGAACGAAGTCGCGAAGCCGGGGCAGGCGTTCGCCGCCGGGACCGACTGCAATCCGAGGGGGCAGGCCACAGATCAGGGACGTCCGGGAGGAACGGCGTTCGGATGGCATCTTCAGGACGCGTTCTCGCAACTGGCTTCGGCCCGCGAGATGGTGGGTGGTTTTTCCGTGCCACGCACACGCATCGCGCACATCGACACCGGTTACGACAAAACGCAGAAGTCGAAACCCGAGAACATACTCACCAGTCTTGAACACAATTTCGTCGACGGCGACGGAAACCCCAACAGTTCACAGGACCCGGACGTCGGCGGATTGTTCGACAACTCGGGCCACGGCACCGGAACCATCGGCATCCTCGCCGGTTGCAAGATACCGCAGCTTGGCGGGGAGTATCTTGGCGGATGCCCCCATGCCGAGATATTGCCGCTACGCATCGCCAACTCGGTGGTGATGTTCTTCACCAGCACTTTCGCCAAAGCCATCCAGTATGCGGTCCAGCAGCGCTGCGATGTGGTCTCGATCAGCATGGGCGGGTTGCCGTCGAGCGTGTGGAATGACGCGGTGAACGCGGCCTATGAGGCGGGTGTCTGCATCGTGGCCGCGTCGGGCGATTGCTTTGGCGGTCTGCCCAGCCACCACGTGGTTTATCCGGCGCGCTATCACCGCACCATCGCGGCGTGCGGTGCGATGGAGAATGGCACGCCGTACTTCAACCTGCCCATAAAGATCATTGAAGGCAGTTGGGGGCCGGACAGCTCCATGACGGCCGCACTCGCCGCCTGGACCCCGAATATTTCGTGGGCGCGCATCACGTGTCCCGACACCATTGACATGGATGGCTCGGGTACTTCGGCGGCAACACCGCAGATCGCGGCCGCAGTCGCCCTGTGGTTCGAGAAATACAAGAACATCCTGCCACGCGACTGGCGCCGCGTCGAGGCGGTCCGGCGCGCTCTGTTCAGCTCCGCCAGAAATACGGACAGGACGCATTTCGGCAATGGCATCCTGCAGGCGCGCGCGGCGCTGGATGTGGCGCCCGTGCTGAACCTCCCGATGACCCCGCCGGATAGCGATTCATTCTCGTTCTTTCGCGTGATTACCGGCCTTGGGATTGCCGATACGTCCGGCCGTGAGGCGATGTTCAACCTCGAGCTGGCGCAGCGATACCTGCGCAGCAAGGAGATGCAGGATATCGTTCCCGACCCCGAAGCAGAAGTCCCCAAAGACGACCTAAAGAAGTTCATGGAGGCGGCGATTCACGACGCCGGGGCTTCCAACGCGCTGCGGCAACAAATCGCGCAACGCTATAGCCAGGTATTCGGAGGCGTGATTCCGGGGGCGCCGCCGGAAGTGGTGGCGCCCGTGCGCCCGGCAATTGCCGCAAAGGTTTCCATTCCCACACCGCCTTTCCGCCGGCTTCGCATTTACGGCCTCGACCCGAGTTTTTCGACTCGTCTGGAAACCGCCCCGGTCAACGAAGTGACCATGCGCGTGCGATGGGAGCGCGATCTGAAGCCGGGCCCGATCGGTGAATACATCGAAGTAAAGGATGTGGATGCGGCCGGCGTCGAATACACGGGCGTGGACCTGAGCGATCCTCGGCTGCTCGCGCAAAACGGATGCGCGCCGGCGGAAGGCAATCCGGGGTTTCACCAGCAGTCGGTTTATGCAGTCGCAATGACGACCATCGCCAACTTCGAACGTGCGCTGGGCCGTCCGGTTCTGTGGCGCCCGGAGCCGAACGCGGAAAATGAGTTCGACGACAGCAAGTATCGCCAGCGCCTGCAAATTCGCCCGCACGCGCTACACGACGCAAATGCATTCTACAGCCCGCAGCAGATCGCTCTGCTGTTTGGATATTTCCAAGCGGCCGCCAACGACCCCGGAGATCACGTGCCTGGCAGCATGGTCTACACCTGCCTTTCGCACGATATCGTGGCGCACGAAACAACACACGCCATTCTGGACGGCATGCACCGCAAGTTCGAAACACCCACTAACAGGGACGTGCTCGCGCTGCATGAAGGCTTTGCGGACATCGTCGCCCTAATGCAGCACTTCACGATGCCCGAGGTTCTGGCACACGTGATCCGGCACACGCGCGGGAACCTCGAGAGCGAGAGCTTCCTGGGTAGCTTGGCCGTGCAATTCGGGCGCGCCGCGGGTGGCCGTGGCGCACTGCGCGCCGCCATCGGCCAATTCGATGAGAACGGCGTGTGGCGCCGGCTGGTTCCCGATCCGTCCGATTATCAGAAGATCGAGGAGCCGCATGCCCGCGGCGCGATCTTGGTAGCGGCCGTATTCGATGCTTTCCTGGCCATCTACAACCGCCGCACGGCGGACCTGCTTCGCATTTATACCCAGGGCACGGGCGTGCTCCCGGCGGGCGCGATTCATCCCGACCTGGTGAATCGGCTGGCGAACGAGGCCGCTAAGTCAGCCGGCCACGTGTTGAATATGTGCATTCGCGCGCTTGACTACGTTCCGCCAGTGGACATCACGTTCGGCGAGTACCTGCGGGCTATTATCACGGCCGACTTCGACCTGGTCGACGACGACGATTTGAATTACAGGGTCGCCTTCGTGGAAGCGTTTCGCCGCCATGGAATCGTTCCAGAAGGTCTGGAAACACTTTCGGTGGATACGCTGCGCTGGGAAGGTCTGCCGGTGGATTCCGTGCCACCGGAGTACCAGCAGGTGATCGACAGCCTGAAGCAGTTCGCCGATCAGTGCTTCTATATCTCAAGCCGCGAGGATTTGTTCCAAGCGTCCCGCAATCAGCGCAGAGAATTGCACGGAATGCTCGATACGCTCTTCACGGCGTCACCCGATTTTGCGACGAAGCTCGGTTTGGACGCGAAATCGAAGTTTGAAGTGCACGAACTGCGGCGCGCGCTGCGAACAGGTCCGGATGGAAATACGATTCCGCAGATCATTGCGGCTCTGACACAGGTCCGGACGATCGACGTAGACGGCCCGCGACAGTTCCTGGGTGGTTCGACGATCGTGGTGGATCTAGGCGGGCCGGCAATCAAGTACCGGATTATGAAACGCGTGGACAGCGCGAATCGTGAGGCTCGCACCGCAGCCTTCCTGCGCGCTTCGAGTTCGGACCCGCTGCGTGCGTTGCTGGTGGCGCCCGACCAGAAAGAGCCGTTTGCATTACTGCATTCGTTGACGGGCGAGAGCGGTTTCTAAAAGGCAGTTCCGCAGCTAAGAATCGGTTGGCAGGCGAAAGCGCTTGCCCCACGAAAACGTAAACCCTTACGCCAATGTGGGGCGGGCGCTTTC
>CZKS01000837.1_pt1 | contig 12950 bp, 9 predicted proteins | sample 1122221 | NCBI WGS metagenome assembly CZKS01 (sample SAMEA3539301, study PRJEB10725) | soil metagenome | biome: tundra; feature: field; material: soil | place: USA | collected 2010-05 | depth 0.15 m
GCGGATTCGGCGATGCCTTCGGCGGTGGTGCGGTATCCGCTGTGGCTCAGGTCGACGGCCACTCCCAGGTCGTTCATCTTTTTTACCGCGGCAATGCCCGCTTTGCTCAAGCCAGCATTGCCGGGTTCGAGGCATCCGTCGCCGAAGATGCTGCGATTGTTGTAGGTGAGTTGCATGATGCGCACGCCCAGTCGCCGGAAGGTCGCGATGCGATCCGGATCTGCTTCGAGAAACGACGTTTCCTGGAAGCCGGGCATGATTCCGATTTTGTTTTCGCGCTTGGCGCGGATGATGTCGGAATAGCGCCGGACGATCACGAGTACGTCAGGATAATGGTCGACTAGATCTTGCAGATTGGCGAGGATATTAATCGTGTCTTCGAATGACGAGACGGAGACGGTGTAGTTGATCGCGGTGATACCGGATTGACGCACGGCGGCGAGGGTTTCGGCGCTAGGCAGCACGTCCATGGCTATAAACGGGCCGCAGAGGGAATCGATGACGATGGCATTTTTGTAGAGCGCGGCGATCGAAGCAGTTTCGTTCGATGAATCGAGTGGTCGAGCGAGCAGGCGTGGGAAGAGTAGCGCTGCCGCCGACATTTTGAGAATACCGAGACTAAAGTCGCGACGATGCACGAGCAGGCTCCTGCGGGATCCTAATTTGTGGGGGACGCGTACTGGGCCTGGCCATTGCCGAACGACCAGTTTTCTTTCGACACTTCGACGAGACTAATGAAGACATCTTCCCGGTGCAGCTTCAGGCTTTCATGCAGGCCGTCGGCCACGGCTTTGTAGAAGCGCTGCTTCATGTCAATGGAGCGGCCGCTGTTCAGAGTAACCTGCAGAAAAACGCAGTCGTCCGATCGATGGATTCCGAGGTAATCCCGGTCGAACTGCAGGCCATCTTTGGGATGCTCGGTGATGATCTGGAAGCGGTCGTTTTTGGGGACATTCAACACATCCACCATCGCCTGGTAGACGATTTGACCAATCTGTGTGCGGTATTCCGGAGACCTGCCTTGCAGCAAGTCGATTCGGACTAGAGGCATGCTTCCTCCTTCTGAGACGTGACGATTGACGGGTGGCGCTCCTGCGGGATTCTAACGCAGGGACGGGATGTGATGCCCAGCCCCTAAAAGGGCATCGCATTTTTGCGAGTATTCGGCATCGCTAAAGCGATGCCCTGTGACGAAGCATTCCCTCTTGTGCAAAACTATGCCCTGATACGGAATGTTGGCTCTAGTGCGGCTTCGTTTCAGGACGTCCCAGACGGGGCAAGCCCCGTCTCTACACGAGCTATGTCGAACACGGTCAGTTCGCGTCCCAGCTGTTTGGGACATTCACATACGAGCGATCCAGTTCGGTTACTGACGGGCAACCTAGCAGGCGCATGGTGCGATCGAGGTCGGTGCGCAGAATTTCGATAGCGCGATTGACGCCATCTTCTCCAGCGGCGGCGAGGCCGTAGGCGTAGGCGCGTCCGCAGAGCACGGCCCGGGCGCCGAGGCACAGGGCCTTGACGATGTCGGTGCCGCGGCGGATGCCTCCGTCCATCAAAATTTCGGTTTGTCCGTGGACGGCCTTTACGACCTCAGGCAATGCTCGCAACGACGACGGAACGCAGTCGAGCTGGCGGCCTCCGTGGTTGGAGACGGAAATTGCGGCGGCGCCTTCATCGACGGCGCGGCGCGCATCGTCGGCGGTCAGGATGCCTTTGATTACGATGGGACCACTCCAGAGTTTGCGAATCCAGATGAGGTCGCTCCAGGTGACGGCCGATTCGGCGAGGGCTTTGGTGATATCGACGAGCGGCATCGGACCTTTGCCGGGCACGACGACGTTGGGGAGCGCGGGCAAACCGCCATCGCGGAGAAAACTGACGAGCCATCCCGGGCGCGACAGGACCTGCGGGAGGTAGGGAATTTTTTCGAAGGGACCGCCGCTGACGAGTTCTTTCATGCCGTTGCGGAAATCGCGCTCGCGGATTCCGGAGACGGGCGTATCGATGGTGACGACAAGGGCGGAAAATCCGGCGAGGCGGGCGCGTTCGATGACAGCTTCGGCGGCGGGGCGGCCACCCATCAGATAGAGCTGATAGAAAACCGGTCCGGTGGAGGCGGCCTTCACATTTTCCAGCTTGTGTCCGGAAATGGTGGAGAGAATGTAGCCGGTGCCGGCGTTGCCTGCGGCGCGCGCGGCCCCCACCTCGCCCACGGGATGCATGAGCCGGCTGTAGCCGACGGGGGCGAGCAGGAATGGGAGCTGGAGATCGAAGCCGAGAACGCGGGTGCAGAGGGTGCAGTCGGCGAAGGCGACGGCGTGGCGAGGGCGGAAAGTGACGTCGTCGTAGACGCGGCAATTTTCGCGCAGCGTGACTTCGCCCTCGGCGCCGCCATCGAGGTAATCGAAGACGGATTGGGGCACACGACGCTGGGCGATGGCGCGGAAATCGTTGATGCAGACGACGTGCGGAGAAGCGACGGAGCGTTGGGATCGAGTCATTGCGCGATACCAGTATCAGGAGGTGATCGGAACAGATGATAGTACCACCGTATGCAAGTCGTGGATAAGCCGCACTGTGTCTCGAGTCGTGGGTCAATCCCGCAATGCAGAAATCACCAACCACAAATGACACGGAGCACCACGAAGGCTCAGAGTCTGCTTCGAATGCGTTTGTGCCCGACAGGACGGCTAGCGACTCTTGCCTGGCTTGCGTTTTGCGAGGGCGGAAAACAGGGGCGCACCCCATCCTCCGATGGCGAGCAATGAGCCGAAGAGGATGACAGCGTCGATGCTGGATCGTCCCTCGCGCACGAAGTAAACATCCTTCAGATTGAGCCAAAGCGCAAATTCATCAAGGGTGAGCGCCGCGCCCACTCCGTAGAGCACGGACATCAGCCGGCTGGCGAACTTCGAGGAAGAATCGCTGCCCGTTCCAAATTCACAGAGCCATCCATAACCGACAGCCAGCAGAATCAGGATTCCGGGTACCAGATGGTGGATGTGACGGCCCCCCATGACGATGTAGTGGAAGGGCGGAATCTGGTGGCGGATGCAATACACCATTCCCCGGACGATGGCAAAGGTGAGAAAGAAACTGAGAGATGCCAGAAACAATCGGCGACGGGGACGGTCGGCGATGTGCTCGTGAAGAAGTGGACCGAGGCGCGTGCGATGAAGAAGCGCGAGCAGCAGAGCTATCATCGCGAGCAGAATCAAAAGTAGAAGACCGGCGTCGCTCCAGTGCATGAGCTATTAGACCTCTATCAGGATGGGCGTATCAAGGACAGCCGCGGCAAATCATGGAGGGCTGGGACGGATGTTTCCGGCATCATGAATTGGAGATGGATGCGCGGTTGAAGACTCGGGCATAATAGCTTTCACCAACCGGACTACCAAGAACGAGAGGCCTGGCCCTTGCTGAAATTCGGATCGTGCTCCGCGCGCCGTTTCTACACGCGTGCTTTTCTGTTGCTGACTCTGTTCTCCCCAACCCTCGTCGCCCTGGCCCAGCCGGTCCCTCCCGAACTGGTGAATGGGCTCAAATGGCGCTTGATTGGCCCGTTTCGAGGGGGGCGCGCGGTGGCGGTGGCGGGCGTTGCGGGCGACTCGACGACATTTTATTTTGGCTCGGTCAATGGCGGGATCTGGAAGACGACGGATGCCGGGGTGGTGTGGGCGCCAATCTTTGACGGCCAGCCCGTCGCCTCGATTGGGGCGCTGGCGGTAGCTCCTTCGGATCCGAAAACCATATATGCAGGAACCGGCGAGAGCGACATTCGTGAGGACTTCTCGTCCGGCAATGGCGTCTACAAATCCACTGACGGCGGCGCGACGTGGAGGTACGTCGGATTGGAAGACACGCGGCAGATCAGCCAGATTGTGATCGATCCGAAGAATCCGAGCATCGTTTACGTCGGAGCTCTGGGTTACGCCTATGGTCCGAACCCGGAGCGAGGCGTCTACAAATCGCTTGACGGAGGAATGCGCTGGGAGCGCGTCCTCGATCTGGGGCCGGAGACCGGCATTGCAGATCTGGCGATGTGTTCTTCCGCGCCGCAGGTTTTATTTGCGGCCGCCTGGCACACGCATCGTGCGCCCTGGGCCAACTATGCTCCCCTAGAGGGCCCGGGCAGCGGGCTTTACCGTTCGCAGGATGGCGGCAAGACGTGGGCTCGTCTCACCGGAAAAGGGCTGCCCGAAGCCGATTGGGGGCGTGTGGGTGTCGACGTTGCGCCGGATGGCAAGCGCGTGTATGCGCTCATCTTTGTACAATCGGAGATCGAGACCGGAACGCAGGTCGAGATCCAGACGCAGCCTAGAAAATCCGGGCTCTATCGCTCGGACGATGGAGGTAACACGTGGGTGCAAGCGAGCGCCGATCCGCGTCTGACCAGCCGGGCGTGGTATTTCAATCGCATCACCATCGATCCGCGGAACCCCGATGTCATTTACATGCCGAATGTCGCTCTGTATCGATCGGAGGATGGCGGCAAGACAATCTCGGTGCTGCGAGGCGCGCCCGGAGGAGACGATTATCACCAGATCTGGATCGACCCCAAAAATTCCTCCAGCATGGTTCTGGGAACAGACCAGGGAACCACGATCAGCCTCAACCACGGCCAGACCTGGAGCAGTTGGTACAACCAGCCCACGGCGCAGTTCTATCACGTGACCACCGACAACCAGTTTCCGTACACCGTATACGGCACACAGCAGGATAGCGGGAGCGCGGCGATTCTAAGCCGCACCGATCACAGTGGAATTACGCAGCGAGACTGGTTTCTTCCCGGTGGCAGCGAAAGCGGATACATGGTGCTCGATCCGCGTGATCCCAATGTGATTTATTTGAGCGGCACTTATGGCACCGTCGCCCGCTTCAACAAACAGACGGGATTCAGCCAGGACATTACTCCATGGCCTGCAATTGCCTGGGACTCCGAGATCCACGAGCGCAAATATCGTGGCCCCTGGACTCCCGCGCTGGTTCTTTCCCCGGACTCGACGGCGCTTTATTTCGGCACGCAGTATGTGATGAAGACGGGGGATGGCGGGCTGCACTGGGAGACGATCAGTCCTGATCTGACGGGAGCGGCCGGCAATAGCAACGCCGAAGAAGGTAAGAGTGCGGGGCCGGGTGGGGACGTCCGGCGCTCCACTCGCACTCCAACTCTTGAGGAGGCTAAGCGGGGCGGTTATGGGGTGGTGTTCACAATCGCGCCATCGTCGCTGAACCGCGACCTGATTTGGGCGGGCAGCGATACCGGCCTGATTCACCTCACCCGCGATGGCGGCAAGAACTGGAAAGACGTCACTCCGCCGGGACTGAGCGCCTGGAGCAAGATTTCGCTGATCGAGGCTTCGCACTTTGATCCCGCCGTCGCCTACGCGGCCGTCGATCGGAGCCGGGTCGACGATCAGACCCCTTACATCTATCGAACGCGGGACTATGGAGCCAGTTGGCAACTGATAACAAACGGCCTTGCGGCGCCGGCATTCGTGCGCGCGGTTCGCGCAGACCCGCAGACTAAGGGGCTGCTCTTTGCCGGAACAGAATTTGGAATTTTTGCATCGTGGGATGATGGCGACCACTGGCAGTCTCTGCGACTGAACCTGCCGATTACTGGAGTTCGCGATCTGATCATCCATGGCGATGACCTGGTGATTGCGACCTTCGGCCGCTCTTTCTGGATTCTCGATAACATCACGCCGCTTCGCCAGGCGATCGATGCTGGTAGGTCGAGCGGCCCGTGGCTTTACCGCCCAGCCACAGCTGTTCGCGTGGATAACGACTCCTTTATAGGGACGCCGCTTCCGCCCGAGGAACCGGCAGCCGAGAATCCCCCGAGTGGCGCGATGCTGGATTATTTCCTCGCGTCCCCGGCGAGCGAGGTGCAGCTGGAAGTTTTGGATGCGCAACAGAATGCGGTCAGGAAATTTTCGTCGGAGAATCGTTCTTCAGGAAGAAAGCAGTCTTCGCAAGGCCCGGAAACCTGGAAGCACCAGCCGCTGCCCGTGGCCGACCGGTGGTTCCCTAAACCTGAAGTGCTGGAGAAAAGTGCGGGGATGCACCGCTTCGTCTGGAACCTTACATGGGGGAGTTCAGGTGGTCCAGTTGCGGACGAAGATGCCGATTATCACAATCCCATGGGGCCGAAAGCTGTGCCGGGTAACTATCAAGTACGACTGACGGTGGATGGGAAGGCGCAAATCCAGGCGCTAAAAGTCGTCATGGACCCGCGCTCTCCCGCGTCGGCGGAGGTACTTGCGCGGCAGTTCCAGTTGGGCAAAAAGATCTTCGGCGAGACGATGGAGGCGCGCCGCACATTGGCCGAGATCGGTTCGGTTCAGAAGCAGATTTCGGATCTTCTGAAGAAGCTGACAGCGCAAGCCTCACCGCTCAAGCTGGAATTGGCGGAAGTGCAATCCGGAATCGAAAGAATTCTTAAGAACAAGGAGCACGTTACAGAGGGCCCCGGGTTGCAGGATGCATACACCGCCCTCGCGACGGCTCTGCGAGTGGCTGAAGGCGGAGATCGCGCCGCTCCTTCACAGGCGGTCGCAGTTTACGAAGAGTCGAGCCGTCAGGTAAAAGCGCGCATCGCGGAGTGGACGCGCTTCAAGCAAACTCGAGTGCAGCAACTCAATCAGCAACTGCGTGCGAGCAAAGTTGGTCCGCTTGCGATTGCTGACTAGGACAAGCTACTCCGGCGTTCAGTGCTTCTCATCCTGATCTGAGCGAAGGATGACAAGCAGTACCTGAGTGGGGCGGAGCCCCGCCACCACACGGGACATTAGTGCCTCGAAACCGGCCTTCCTGCGGGCAAAGTGACAATCCGTTGACAATTCTGTGACATCTTGTCATCTGCGTTTTGATAGTTTTTCTCTCCAGCAAGCGTGCGGCTTCTGTTCCTCGAGGTTGATCCCAGCTCTGAACGCATGGCATTTGCTACCAACTCAGGCACTACGGAGGAGAAATGCGCTTTCAAAATCACTCTCGGATTGCGGCTCTGGTTCTCGTGGCGAGCACGGTACTGGCTCTCACATGCCTGGTATCTGTCTTCGCCGTTGCTGAGTCGCCTGCATCACCACATACCATTACAACCATTGCGTCTACTGTTCCCACCAATGGCGATATAAACCCTTATGGGATTTTCGTTGTTCCGAACACAGTCGGAAATCTGGTGAAGGGGAACCTGCTGATCAGCAACTTTAACGCAGCGTCCAATAAGCAAGGAACCGGAACTACCATCATGCAGATCTCCCCGGGAGGCATGGTCAGCCAGTTTGCCCAGATTGACGCTTCGAACCTCCCCGGCCCCTGCACGGGCGGTGTGGGCCTATCGACCGCGCTGGTTGCGTTGCGCGCGGGCTGGGTGATCGTCGGCAGTTTGCCCACCACGGATGGCACCGCGGCGACGGCACAAGCTGGATGCCTGCTTGTACTGGACCCTTCGGGAAACGTGGTTGAAACAATCTACGGCACGCTGATCAATGGGCCGTGGGACATGACGGTGTTCGACCATTCGAATGGCGGCGGCGGGGGGAGTGCGGCGTTGTTCGTCACCAGCGTATTGAATGGGACGGTCGCCGCTGGCGGAAGCGTCGTGAACCAGGGCACGGTGGTTCGAGTCGATCTCACGCTGTCGAAATCGGCGCCACCGTTTGTGGAAGCGATGACCGTAGTCGGTTCGGGGTTCGCCGAGCGCACCGACCCGGCGGCATTGGTGATTGGTCCAACCGGAGTCGGGTTGAGCTCGGACGGTTTCTCCCTGTATGTGGCGGACAGCCTCAATAACCGCATCACCACGATCCCGTATCCGATCACGCGGCAAACGAGCGCGCGCACCGGTTTCACTATCACAAAGGGTGGGAGTCTGAACGATCCACTTGGACTGACTGTAGCGTCTAACGGGGACATCCTCACGGTGAATGGAAATGATGGCTATATGGTCCAGACCACGCCGGATGGATTGCAGGTTTCGAAAACACTGCTCGATAGCAGCGGGAGTCCTCCGGGGGCGGGCGCTCTGTTTGGCCTGGTTACGGTTGGGCAGAATGTGTACTACGTGGACGACGCGACTAACACACTCAACCTTTTTCACTGAGTGCGCACATCGCGAGCAATGACTAATCGGCCGGGAGGCGCTGTCGCAGCGCCCCCCCGGCTTTTTCGTCTTTGTCCTCTGAATTCCTCTTCTTAATTTCTTCCCCACCTGCGCTGAACTACTCGTGAAGAAAACTCAACAATAACTTGACACGCTCATGACAACCACCCGCGCAAAATTCTCTACCTTGGTCGTAGCCATTTCCCAATTCCTTTATGAAGATACCGACTACGATCTGCGCGTTGTTTTTTTCGGCATTGACATTCGCTCAAGCGAACGGCCCGGCCGGCGGAGATGGTGCGGTCACGGCCGTGACCGGGGAAAGCTGGCTCCATCACCTGAACCGGTCGTTTGATGAAACCAGCATGGGCAAGACCTCGCAGTTGGGGCCGCCTGATCCGGCAATAGAGCAGTCCGAGCCCCAATTGCGGCGGCCTATGCTCTCCGCGTCCGCAACAAAAACTGAGACTCTGCGTGGCTCTGATTTGTACCGCCTGAATTGCCAGGGATGTCACGGTGATCGTGGTCTTGGGGCTCCGCCTGAAATCAGATCGTTGATCGATCCGGTACGGGCAACCTCTTTTGCGCTGGTGACTCGGCGCTTGAAGAAGGTTGGCATGTCGCTGAGCAGCCGGGAGACGGCGGAGTTGGTGAACCAGTCCAGAGGGATGTTGCTCAAGCGCCTGCACGAGGGCGGAGAGGACATGCCTTCGTTTCGACATCTGAGTGCTGCAGAAATTAATTCGCTGATCGCGTACCTAAATCAACTTGCCGGCGTTCCCGGAGCGGAGAAAAGGCAAGTTGCGATTGAGGAATCAAACACCCGGGTTGGCGAGTTGATTGTGAAGTCTACTTGCCACATCTGCCATGGCGTGACGGGGACGAATCCCACTCCGGCGCAGATGTTGGAAGGCGCGATCCCTCCCTTGAGCGCGCTGCCTGTGCGTGTAAACCGGGCACAACTGGTGTGGAAAGTCACTCGAGGCGCGCCTGTGGTCATGGACACAGCGGCATCGGTTTACCGCGGCCGAATGCCGGTGTTCAGCTACCTGAGTGAGGAGGAAGCGGCGGATGTTTATGCATACCTGACCCAGTATCCGTCGGCCGAATCAGCGGGGTTGGATTCGGCGAGGCAGGCGGATCGAGCTGATCCATCAGATTCAGCGACCGGCGATGGCGGTGCGCAGGCCATGGTGGCCGCCTGGTCTCAGCATCCAGTGGCGCGCGAACAAAGCTTATCCGATGCGTTTCCGGCGGTGTCGACAGCAGTATTGCCGGCCGGCATGGGACTATTCACAGCCGCACTCCTGGCCCTCGGCTGCTGGATCACGCTGCGGGAATTCAGGAGGCTGCCGGCGCGGAGTCCCGCGGGCAGAGCCTCGCGCAGGCTGGGAAGAGATTCCGCGCCCAGGTCACACTCCGTGCGCAGAGTGGAATTGCGTATGGATTCATCGAGACGTTTTGACGCGTCTACGGCAACCCCGTCCCCAGCGACGGAAGAAAGAAAGATATCGTAGATCAAAGTAGACCAGACAAACCTTTAACCACGGGGGACACGGAGGTGCACGGAGCGAACGCCTGACCTCTCGCTTGCCGAAGCCAGCACATTGACAACGGTTGCATACCTCTGGTTCCATCGGAAGAACCCTGCCGTTGAATGGTTCGGGACACCGAAAGGTTTTGGGCATGCTGGCTGGCATTCGGACGCGCGATTTATCCAAGATCTACACATCACCGCCTCCTCTCGCTTCCGGTGGCGGCTTTGGTTTTGGCGCGGCGCGCAGCAAGGGGAACAAGCCTAAGATCGTTGCTCTTGACGGCCTTTCGCTTGAGATCTCACCGGGAGAGGTCTTTGGACTGCTGGGCCCAAACGGCGCCGGCAAGTCGACGACAGTTGGGATCCTCACTACACGGGTGCGCCCGACGGGCGGCCAGGCGTGGATTGGGGAGCACGATGTATGGGGGAATCAGGTCGCGGTCAAGCGCCTGATTGGAGTGGTTCAGCAGCGTCCCAATCTTGATTTTTCGCTCACCGCCCGCGAAATTCTTCTCTTCCACGGCGCCTATTTCGGCCTCGATTCCCTCGAACGATCCGCGCGTGCTGAATCGCTGCTGGATCGCTTCAAACTCACCGATCGCGCCGATCAGATGGTGCGCGGCTTCTCCGGCGGCATGATGCAGCGTCTCTCTATTGCACGCGCCATGATGCACGATCCACAGGTGCTTTTCCTGGACGAGCCCAGCGCCGGCCTGGATCCGCAAACCCGATTGCTGCTCTGGGAAATCATTCGCGAATACAACCAGAGCGGCAAGACCATCCTGCTGACCACGCACAACATGGAAGAAGCCGACGCGCTCTGCCAGCGCCTCGCCATCATCGATCATGGACGCAACATCGCGTTGGGCACTCCCGCGGAGTTGAAGGCTTCGGTCCCCGGCGGCTATCTGTTGCGATTGCGCTTCGGCCAGCATTCCGTCGAGTTGTTGCGGCGTCTCGAATCCCTCGCTGGGGTCAGAGAGGTGCGAGCCAGTGATAACAACTCCGCCGATGTGTACGCTGATCGCGGAGGCTCGCTGGTTTCCGAGATTGCCAATCTCGCCTCCGCCGCCTCGGTTGACTTGTGCGACGTGCACATTTCGGAGCCCAGCCTGGAGAATCTTTTCTTGCACCACACCGGAAGGAGCTTGCGGGAATGAACTGGAAGACTTTTCTGGCGCTGCTGGGGCGCGATGCTCATGTTGCCCGCCGCAACGTCGTTCCATTGCTGCTGCAGACTTTCCTGCAGCCCATGATGTTCGTCTTTATCTTCGGACGAGTGATGGTGTCGAGCGGCTACATGCCCGCCGCCTACAAGAGCCTGCTGCTACCCGGGATCATGGCGATCAGCATGGTGTTCACGGGAGTTTGGGCGGTTGCGATGCCCTTGATTGCCGAATTCCAGTTCACGCGCGAGATTGAAGACCGATTGCTGGCGCCCATTGAAATCTCGTGGCTGGCGATTGAGAAAGTATTTTTTGGCACGCTGCAGGCGCTGATTGCCGGCCTGGCAGTGATTCCGGCAGCGTGGGTGTTGCTACGTCCAGGCGTGGAATTAAATCTGCATTCTCCAATGCGCTTCGCTTGCATTACGTTACTGGTGGCGCTGTTTTCGGCCTGCGGCGCAAGGCTACTACTTCAGTAAACCTTTAGCGGTGGACAAAGTTGCCGACAAACTGCGCGGAGACCCTCTGGAAGCAAGAGTTTTAGCACGAGCGAGCGGAGGACAAGCCTGATGGGCAGCGAAAGCCCGTGCACCCCGACGATCTAGCAAACTTCACCAACTCTCAATCTCCGAATTATCTCGTCATATAGTTCTGGCACCTGAGCAGGAAATGCTCGATTTGCTGCCTTCTGAGTGGCCCTCTCGCCAAAGGCTTTGCCACACACTACCAGTTGCATAGCAAGCGTGTGTATTCGGTGTGTCTGCGGATGTCGAAAGATGTGGCTGCAGCAGAAGATCTGGCGCAGGAGGCTTTCATACAGGCGTTTCGCAAACTCAACTCGTTTCGCGGCAATTCGGACTTCTCTACCTGGCTGTACAGGATTGCTGTGAACACCGTGCTGATGAAGTTGCGTCGTCGTAACCCACCAGTGCTGTCGCTGGATGGGCCTGTGTCGAGCGACTCGCCATCTCTCAAGCGCGAGGTTGGGAAACAGGATCCGAGCCTCTGCGGTGCGATTGACCGCATCGCGTTGCGCCGTGCCATCGAAGAATTGCCTGGGGGATACCGGCAGATTTTCCATCTGCACGAGGTTGAGGGATACCAACATCATGAGATTGCCGAACTGCTGCAATGCTCCATCGGAACCTCGAAATCACAGCTCTATAAAGCGAAGATGAAGATGCGCGGTCTTCTGTTTCCCCAGAGGAAAATCCTGTAAAAACCCGAGTTGAGGTCTAAGCGAAAATCTCATTCACCTTGTCCCGCACATGTTGGCTGCGCGACGGTTTGAGATACCGCATCGTGCTCTCCATGTCGGAGTGGCCGAGCCATTGCTGAACCGTGCGCAGATCGACACCAGCCCACAGGCACCGCGTAGCGAACGTGGCGCGGAACTTATGGAGCCAGAAGCCATCCGGGTCGAGCTTCGCCCGTTCCGCTATCGCTTTCAGGCAGTCGAGAAAATCGAGCTTCGGTCTGCATCCCGCAGTCGGAAACACGAGACTGCAGTCCTTCGCAGACTTCGCCTTCCAGGCCTTCAGGCTCTTCGCGAGCTTCGAGGGAATTGGAATCTCGCGCTCTTTATATGCCTTCGGTGTCCATCCCCGGTCCGGTTTGTGACTTACCTTGACGGTGGACGCAGCGAAGTTCACATCCGACCAATACGTGAACATCACCTCTTGCTCCCGTTCGCCGGTCATCAGAAAGAACTCGTACCACAACCGCTCCTCTGGATCACACGCCGCAAACAGCTTGTGGAGTTCTTTGTCCTCGTAGATCTCCGGCTCCTCTTCGGTGTAGCGGGGCCAATCGTTCTTGCCCACCAGGCCGCGAATCCCTTGCGCCTTGAGGAAGGACATCAGGTTTTCAAACTTGTTGTACACACTCCGCGGTGCCTGCCCTTTCTCATCCCGCAGGAACGCGCAGAACTTGAGCAAGTCCTTGCGGTCAATGTCTTCGATGTTGAGCTTGTGGCAGGATTCGGTGAAGTAGTTCAAGGCCGTCGTGTAGGCCGCCAACGTCTTCGGCTTCTTCGTGAGCGTCGTTTCTTCGAGGTAGTCTTCGACCGCTGCCGCAACCGACCGCTGCCCGTTGCCATTCTCAGGCACAATAGCAGCGCCATTGTTCACCGCGTTCA
>CZKS01000009.1_pt1 | contig 12930 bp, 12 predicted proteins | sample 1122221 | NCBI WGS metagenome assembly CZKS01 (sample SAMEA3539301, study PRJEB10725) | soil metagenome | biome: tundra; feature: field; material: soil | place: USA | collected 2010-05 | depth 0.15 m
ATCAGGATCATGAGCTGATTCGGCTGGGTGGCCCTCTTCACAGCGCGGCCACCTGACGCGGGCTGATGGAAAAACGGCGGATCAATCGTCGAAACTGCTTCGGCGTGAATCGCCGCTTCATCCCGCGCCGCGCCTTCCATAGCGCCGGGAATCGCGCCAGCATCGCCAGATGAGCACGCAGCACGATGATGGGCAGCTGTCCGCCGCTGTTCCCGGCCTGCTGGAAATCGGCCACCTTTCCGCGGCCTTGGAGCGCGTATACAACATGCCAGAAATATCGAGCCATCGTATAGAATGGCGCGCGCAGCAGATCCGGTAAAGGCAGGTTTTTCACGGCAAGAAACAGGCGATTCCGCTCCACATAATAAGCCTTCAGGGCCGACGCTTTGCCCGCCGAGTGCGAATAGCGATGCTCCACCACGGCGTCCGGCACGTATAAACACTCCCACGCCGCCCAGCGCGCGCGCAAGCCCAAATCCGTATCCTCACAGTATAGAAAGAAACTTTCGTCGAACAAGCCGATCTCTTCCAACATCTCCCGGCGATAGAAAGCCGCGGATCCGGAGGGCAACAGCACCTCCTGCCGTCGTGAATATGTTTCGGGAGCTTCCAGGTGGCCGCGCTGCTTACTGCTGCCGTCCGCGCACAGCAGCATGCCCGCCGAATCCAACCGCCCGTCACCGGCCAGCAGCACTCGCGACGCGCACATGCCAACATCCGGCCGCGCTTCCACCGCTTTCAGAAGAGACTCCAGCCACTCGGGGTGAGCGGTGGCATCGTCATTCAAGATCGCGAGAAAGGTCGCCGTCGACGCACGAAAAGCCTGGTTGAACGCCACTCCGAAGCCCACATTGCTGTCATTCGAGATCACGCGAACGCCTTCCCGCGCCCCAACCGCCTTCCTCCCGCTGTTATCCACGACGATCACGTCGAAATCCCGGAAGGTCTGGCGGTCGAGCGAATCCAGGCATGCGTCCAGCGTTTCATCGGCAGCGAGTGTGGGCACCACCACTGTCACCGCCGCCCGGGTCACCGTTGGCTTCGCTTCGCTGGACCCAGATTCTCGTACCATTTCAAATTGTGAGTCGCGGAGCCGATGCAGGCGATATCGGGCCTGCCGTCCCCATTCAGATCCGCCACTGCACAAGCGGCTGCCGAGATGCCACCGTCATCCAGCGTCCGGCGGTTCCAGCGCTTCCCATCGAAACTATAGATGTAAACTCGCTGGGGCTGGCCGCGGAATCCGGCGATGACCTGATCCGCGCCGTCACCCGCCAGATCGGCCGTTACGATCGTATGTCCATCCAAGAGGCTATCATCGATCACCTCCCGCTGCCACACGCCCGCAGTCGCGCGATAAACCGCAACTTGATTGCCGTGCCACGGCTCGATCGCCGCAAGGTATCGTTCTCTGCCAAGCTGGCCCACCGCAACGTCGCTCGATCCACTCTTCGGCCACGGCGCAGGATCGCCTTTCGCAATTTCAGTGCGAATCCAGCGGCCATCCGCGGCCAGTTTATATAGCTGAATCCCCGTGAATCCCGCATCAAGGATTTCATCACGGCCGTCGTGATCCCAATCCACAATCGTGATGCCATGTACCACGCCTTCGCTCGCATCGTCGATGATCTGCCGTTTCCAATCGCCTGGCCGGTAAAACACCAGCGGCACGTGATCGCGATAGTCCGGCGGTTCGGCGTGCGCACCCGTCAGCGGCGCATTGATCAGCACCTTTTTCCCGCTGCCGTCGATATCCGCCCAGCGTAGTCGGTGCGATGTCGGCAGGCGATCAATTTCCTGGATATTCCAAAGCTGGCGCGGATCGCCGTTGTGCTTCAGCACCGAAACGATACCGATGCTCTCCTTAGCCCGCATGGAAAACTCATGCGCCAGAACGATTTCGGGAATCCCGTCGCCATCGACATCCCAGGCCGCCAGATTGATCATGCCGTGCAGATTTCGTGCGATGACATGCCGCTCCCAAGTGGGATTCTCGAACCAGACCAGCTCCGTCATTCCGCTGGCCAGTGCAATCAGATCCATCTTGCCGTCGTGGTTCACATCGCACGGCACTACCTGATAACCGCCCGTGAGATCAGTCGCGATGGTATGCTCACGAAATTCCACAGGCCTCGCAGCTAAACTGATCACGACCAACGCAAGTACCGCGTAGCGCACGCACCCAAGTGGGGCGGACCCCAGGGCGGACCCCCTGGTCCGCGGCCGACGCCCACGTCGGCCTGCTGAGCCCTTGATCCAGGTCGAGCTGCTGGTCCAGCGCGACGAAGTCTTCCCTCCTTTGGATGAGCTGCAAGCCCATGAGACACACTCGTGTGAACGCCCTGGACTTCGAGTTACGATAGTGATTTGCGCCAACACTTACTCTACATTCTGATGGCTGCGCCGTTGCTAGCGCAAACCCCACCGCATCTCGACAACATCCGGCAGCTCACCTTCGGCGGGCAAAACGCCGAGTCCTACTGGGCCCCGGATGGGAAGCGGCTGATCTTCCAATCCACGCGAGACAAGCTGGAATGCGACCAGATTTTCATCATGAACGCCGACGGATCTGATCAGCACATGGTCTCCACCGGTAAGGGACGCACCACTTGCGGCTACTTTCTTGCGGACAATAAGCACATCCTGTACGCATCCACGCATGAGGCGTCGGATGCCTGCCCGCCCGCGGCCGATCGCAGCAAGGGCTACTTGTGGGCGGTTTATCCCGGCTATGACATTTATGTCGCCTCGGACGATGGCAAGATCGAAAAGAAGCTCGCAAGCGCGCCCCGCTACGATGCCGAAGCGACGGTGAACTGGAAGACCGGCAAGATCGTGTACACATCCATGGCCTCCGGCGATATCGATCTGTGGACCATGAACTCCGACGGGTCCGGGAAAAAGCAGATCACCAAAATGGAAGGCTACGACGGCGGCGCGGTCTTTTCGCGCGACGGCAAGCACTTGGTGTGGCGCGCCAATCATCCCGCGACGCCCGAGACCGACAAGAAATACCGCGAATTGCTTGCGGAAAATCTGACCTCGCCCATGAAGATGGAACTCTTTCTCGCAGACGGCGACGGCAAGCACGCGCGCCAGATCACCGATTACGGCTGCGCCAGCTTTGCGCCCACCTTCACGCCGGATGGCCGCAAGATACTGTTCTCGTCGAACAAGCACGATTGCGACGGCCGCAAATTCGAGCTGTACATGATCAACTTGGACGGCTCGGGCCTAGAGCAAGTAACGAATTTCGGCGGCTTCACGGCGTTTCCAGAAATCTCACCGGATGGCACAAAGTTGGTATTCGCATCCGACAAAGACGCCAAGCAGCGCTACGAATTCAATATCTTCACCGCGGATTGGAAATAGGTGAATCGGGAACGCGGCGCGCCTTGATTTGAAAGAAACGCGCTCCGGTTCCGATTCCTAAAGGAGTCATTCGGCCCCTGTTTCGACTACCGATTAGCTTGTCGCCATGAGCCTCAACCCGCCAGGTGTTGACGTCACCGTCGTTGTTGTCCACCACTTCAAAGCCACAGCCCTCAGAGTCACACTGGGTGTGTTGAATGGGCGTCGTTCGTTTGTAGGGACCCGTGACTCTTAGCACTCCGCTGAGTCGGCCCCGCTCGACCACGAGCTTCAAATCGAAGCGCGTCACGGTCTCGGGATAACTTCCATCAGGCTTCACATCCACCGGTTGGCCATTGAAGGTTCCCCTCCAGGTTCCGGCAATTCCACTCGGGAGAGCGGCAAAGACTAGGGGGCATGACCATCCGAGAAATGCGGCAGCCAAGATCAGTCGCATACGAGTTCATGTTATCGCGATCGTCGAAGAATACAGCAGCTCAGTTAAGATGCCGCGCGTGCCCCTGCGTTCGGATAACGGCCGCAGCCAGCAGCAACGCGCCTAGGACGTACACACCGGCAGTCAACATGATCGCCGCGCTTAAGCTCGACCTTTGCGCCACAAATCCCACCGCGACCGGGGCGATGCCGCCGCCCAGCCATCCAGTCATGTTCATGAGACCCGCCGCGCGGCCCCGTGCTTCGGCCGGGATCACGTCAAAGATGGACGCGAAAATATTCGCATCGTAAATGCCTTTGAAAAATCCCCACGCCGTCAGCGCTACTATGAGCAGCGGGACCGAACGCGTCCAGCCACACAGCACTACAAAAGGTGCGCCGGCGGCCAGACCGACGGCTTGCACCAGCATCCGGCCGCCCGGCATCTTCCGGTGCAACACGTCCGCCCACCACCCTCCCGTGGGCGATCCGGCCATGCTGGCCAATTGCACGAAGAGCGTCGCGGTGAGGCCCGAAGCCGCGAGTCCAAGATTGAATTTGTCATGCAGGAACGCCGGCATCCACGAGAGCAGTACCAGCGCTACAAAGTTGGCACACAGAAACGCGGCCATGAGCAGCAGCGCCGTCGGGTTGAGAAAACCGCCGCTGCCTTGTGCCGACGGTTCCGGCTCGGCGCGCTTAGGTTCAACCAGCCATTTGTTGAGCGCGAGCCCCAACACAATCCCCAATCCACCGAACACCACAAACGACCAGCGCCATCCGTAGCGTTGCCCAATGAGCCCCGCGAAGAAACCACCGGCGATGGTCCCAATATAAACGCTGGTTTGGTGCAAGCCCAGCGCGCGCGACCGCGTGGCTTGACCGTGATAATCACTCAACAGCGACATCGACGCCGGGAAATAGAATGTCTCGCCCAGGCCTTCAGCACCTCGGAAGAAAAGCAGCGTGCCGAAGTTACGAGAGAACGCCGTGGCCATGCAAATGAGGCTCCAGACGTGCAGCCCACCCAGGATTACGGATTTGCGGCGCAAACGGTCGACGAGGGCGCCTGCGAATGGAGCGCTCAATCCATAGACCCACGCGAACGACGAGCCGAGCAGCCCAAGCTGCACCGGATCGAGACCGAATTCTTTTTTGAGCAGCGGAAAAACGGAGAAGATAGCCTGCCGGTCGGCGTAGTTGAAGAACGCGATCCACCACAGCATGGCGACCGCGTACCACTTGTAGCGCCCCAACATCTAGCGCCGTGGGGCGGACCCCCTGGTCCGCGGCCGACGCCCACGTCGGCATGCTGGGACAGCGGGTCCAGGGGGACCCGCGCGGACCAGGGGGTCCGCCCCACTTAGGTGCATGCTAAATGTCGGCAATCTTCAGCTCTCCCAACGATTGGAACAGACTCTTCGCGCCCTGCGCCATCAACCCAATGTCCGTCGCGGTCTGAAAAAGCTGAAAACCCTGCTCCCGATATTCCGCGATCTGTTGCGCCGTACCCGCCGGCCGCCCGAGAAATTTACCGTGCTTCTTACCGGCCGCCACCACGCGCGCAATTGCTTCCTGTAGCTTCGGCTCCTGCTGTCTTCCCCGCAGCCCCAGCGAGAACGAAAGATCGCTGGTCCCGATGAACAACACGTCGATGCCCGGTGTAGCAGCGATCTCGTCGATATTCTCCACTGCGCGAGCTTCTTCAATGATCGCGATCACCACCACGTTTTCATCCGCGCAGTCGTGGTAGCTCTCCACTTCGGGCCACGCGAACATCGCCAGTCCCGCACCCGATCCACGCCGCCCGATTGGTGGATAGCGGCAAGCAGCCGCAGCCTGGCGAGCCAGCTCAGGCGTACTGGTGAACGGAAACATTACGCCAAAAACGCCCGCGTCTAGCACGCGCTTGGCTGTCCATATTTCGTTCACCGGAACGCGAGCGAACGGAACAGCAGGAAGCCCGCGCGTAGCCAGCACCATGTTGCGCAGCGTCTCCAGCGTAATGGGCGAATGCTCCATCTCGATCCACAGAAAATCGAAGCCCATCCGCGCAGCGTGGGCGGCGACATCAATGCTGTTCACGGTCATCGTCACCGCCAGCACCGGCTGCCCCGCCTGCAGCTTCTTCTTCACGGGATTGCACCACTTCTCTTGATTCATTTTTTGATTAACCAGATCTCGGCAACGTCACAGCCACGGCCATTGCCGCCCTGCCCAGGCTCGCGCGTCCAAGCCAGATTCAACTCACCGTTTCGCGTGGCCTCACGCGGCACGTCGAACTCCATCGGCCGATACGGCGCTGGCTTTTCGACGAACGGGTGAATCTCAATCTCGCCATTCGCCACCAACCGGATCTTCTGCCTCGGACTGTCACCAGCATAGACCACCCGGATCTTATATTGCGCGTCCCGGTCGAGATCCGTGTAGCGCATGCGCAGCGGCTCATCATTCAGCGATCCCGCGTAAGTCCAGAACGACCGGCGGTAGGAACGCGGAGTTCCGAATCCCACGTACGCCGAGTGCAGAAACGCCGGATCAGAAGCATAATCCGCGCCACGAACCAGGTGCGGCTGCGCAGCCGGATCGCCCAGATCATCGTAGAAGCCGCCCGGACCCGGATTAGTCCAATTGACAATCTCATCAATCGCCGCCAGACGGTCCGTCTCAATTTCGAGCCTACCAATCTCCGCGAAGCGCGCCTCCAGCCATTTGCGGCTATTGAGCGGCGAATCGATAGTGTCAAGCGTAGCGCCGCGATCCACCGAAATGGCCTTGTATTTTTCCACGCTCAACTGCATTCGAATGCTCTGAAACAGCGCTTCGGCGAGTTCGAACACACGCGCGCGCCAGGTCTCCGCGGGATGCTCCACCACCGAACGGTCCAGAATCTCGCGCGCCCGCTCCATCGCGCCAATCGCGCCGGTTGTCTTCGCCAAACGCAACTGATCCATGGCGGATTCCTCAAGCGCGGTCTCGCTCAACAATCTACGCCGGACGTAAGCGTCGTAATAAGCGCGATAGAGCGCCTGCTGGAAGCGCCAGTTCAACCTGGTCTCGGGAGACGACGCGCGCTCCATGTTCTGAAATTGCGCAAGCGTCGTATACACGCCCGCGTTCACCGCCAGCGGTCCGCGCCAATTGCGCTCCAGCGCCAGCAACCCCTGCGCGAACGAATCTTCATACTCATCACCAATGAAATAGCGGCTGTACTGGCGCAAAATATCCCGAACGTTCGCGTCCTGGTCCCAACCGAGCGCGCTCCACACGAACTTGTTGACATCGTCGTTGCAGCCTTCCGAATACGTGAGGAATCCAATGGTGTAAGGTTGCATCCGGTGAAAGATGGCCGCCTCGTCCACGGGCCGCGGATTGATCACCTCGCGGCCTTCCGTAACCGCGTAGGCAACGTCCCAATCGGGCACCGGATATTGCGATTGTAGACTGTGCGTGATGTCCGGATAATGCCGGATTGGATACCGCTTCGGCACTTTCGCGCGCAGCTCCGCCAGGCTGATCCGCACTTGCGGAGCGAACACCACGCCGCTCAGCCACGCCGGCTGCTCGCGATTCAGGATTTCCAGAAATTCCTCCAGCCATTGCTGATCGAATCCCTGCGGCGAAACCCACATCTGCGCCTTGGGATGATACCGGTGCAACACCTGCGTTTCTTTTTCGAGCAGCGCCATCAGAAACTTCGGCTGCGTGTGCCCCGGATCGCCACCCGGCACAAACACCGCGTCGATGCGCGGCAGCTTCTGAAACACCTCGCCCCATTCGTTCAGTGCGAACTCTACCGTTTTCGGATCGGAATAATCTTTATCCAGCGCCGGATACCAGATCCAGACATCCAGGCCGTACTCATCCAACAATCGCGACATCTCCACCATCATCTGCATCGGCGGCAGCGGAAACAGCGGGCTATCCCGCGCGTCGTCCGAGCGCGGAGGAATCAGCTCAGCCGCGTTGGTTCCAAAAACTGCCAGATCGCGGATGTATTGCTCCCAAAGTGCTACCGACCACCCATCGTAGGAGTTGGTTTTCGGACGATACCCGAACTGGTGGCCGCGTAGCGTGTACTTCGGCGCGGTGGTAATGTTCAAATCATCGGCGATGGTAATGCGCCCACGCCGCATGTGCATCTCGCGCAGCAGGCGCCCGATGCCGAACAACATGCCCCGCGCGTCGTTGGCCGCAAGAGACACCCGCCCGTCGGCGGTCTTGAGCGAATATCCTTCCGCCACACCCCGCACGCGCGAAATTGTAATCGCCGGCCCATCCGCTGCCCCACCAAGTGGAAAACGAATCAGCGTCCGCTTCTCCACTTCATCCCGCAGCATCTCAATTGCTTTGGACTCTTGCTTGGAAAGCGCCCCGGGCACAGCCAGGCGCGCATGGGTGAGATCCAACTCCGCGCCCTGCGCCCCGATCGACGCCACGAGAGCGGTGAAGAACAAGCGACGGAGCACCTCAGAATTATAAGACAAGCCGGAGCGATGCCCCACCCTGCACTGGGTGCTCTCACTCAGTCGAGATCAAACCGTTCCGCGAATCAGCACGTTTGCTAGCGGACTTCGTGTGGCCCTTGTCTTGCTGAATGTACGAGCCGGAGAGGTGTTTATGACCACCTTAGAACGTGTTCTGGAATTCCTAGATAGAAATCACGTTTGCTACGCACACACCAAACACTCCCTGGCCTTCACCGCCATGGAGGTCGCGTTTGCGGAGCACATTTCGCCACACAAGCTCGCCAAAACTGTGGTCTACGCCGGCGCCCAGGGTTATGGACTGGCCGTGCTGCCCGCCGACTGCCTGATTGACATGGCGACTCTGGGCGAATTCGTAAACGACCCGTTCATTCGCTTGGGCACCGAGCGCGAGCTCCAGGAACTGTTCCCGGAGTGCGAACTCGGCGCCATGCCTCCTTTGGGCAACTTGTTCAATCTTCCCGTGATTGTGGACGCCGGCGTCGACAGCCTGGAATTTATCGCCTTCAACGCCGGCACTCATCGGGACGTGATTCACATGCACACCGCGCTCTTCGAAAAGTTGACGAATCCAGCGGTTGCTAAGTTCGCGATTAGCGCAGTGGCGCAGACGATCATTTAAGCTCGTTCAACCAACGCCGCGCGTCCGGATCCCCAGCCAGAAATACTGGCCCGAGCGGCGAACCGAGCGTGATGAGCACGCCATCGCCCGTTCTACGCCGCAAGCCGACCGGCTGGCCCGAGAAAGTTGCGATGATTTCGTCTCCCGGACCGGGCGTAAGCTCAACCGGCGCGAACTCTCGGATCTTGACCCGTACCGGCCAGACGTATTCGACGTACGGAAAGTAATCTCTCTGCTCGACGCGCGCACCGCTGACGTACTCCAGCAGCACCGTCGCGCCACGCTTGAGCCACCCCTCGATCATGTCCCGGCCCACTTCCGTCAGAGTTCGCACTGCCGGAACAATCACAACATCGCCGTCCCCGTCCCCGTAGGGCAAGTCTCCGACTTGCCTTTTAAACCCCGTCAACGACTCCGGCAAAACGCACCCAAGATCCACCACCGCACACCGCGCCCCAAGCCTACCGCTGCTCGCCAACACCGGCGCCACACCCACCGCCCCCAGAAAAATCCGCCGCGAAACCCGCATCCTCACATCCGCCTGTTGATGAACCGATCCATCGCAGCAGCCGTATCGTAAAACTGCTGATCCGGCGCGTATTTGTAAACAGCTTCCATCTCGGCGATGATCCAGCCGTCGTAATGCACCTTATCGAGCGCGGCTCGAATCGCCGGCCAGTTATTGTTCCCCAGGAACAGATTCGTGTACACGCTCTCCTGTCCACACCGGCCCCTGTGCCGCAGAACATCCTTGACGTGAACCCGCGTGATTCGCGGCCCGTTAATTTCAATCCACTGCTCCGCAAAACCCGTGTCATGGATATTTCCCACGTCCATGTGCAGCCCCACATTGGGATGGTTCACATCATTCAAGAATTGCCAGAACTCGCGCGCCGATATCAGAAAGCGCTGCTCCGAGCAGCAGTTCTCGCAACCGATCTTCACTTTCGCCTTAGCCGCGGTCTCGCCCAACTTCTGCAGATTCTCTCGAACTCGCGCATACACTTCGTTGTAAGGAATCTCTTCTGTTACCAACCCCGCCACCACCAGAATGGCATCGGTTTCGAGCATCCGCGCCGTTTCGATCTGCCGCTCGACGTGACGGATCGCGGCTGCCTGCAACTTCGGATCGCGTGCCGAGAGATTCTCATCCCAGTCCAGCGTATTGCAGACATTGGAAACCACCAGCCCCGCATCGCGAACCTTGCGATAGAGGTCGCGAACACCAGGATCGGTGGTGTTCATCTGAAACCACGGCTTCCCGCCCAGCCACAACTCCACGCCGTCGCACCCGGTCTTCTTAATAAGGTCCAGTCCTTTCTCAAGGGACCACCCGTCAGGAATCAAATTATCACCGAAGGCTTTTTTCATACTGTTGAACCAGCTTACCGGTTTCGAGGAACGTCCAGAGGGCAGGTGTACCTACAAAAGATGTACGCTCGATCTGGTGGCGGGAGTTTTCGGTGGAAGACCGCGTGCAGGTCACTGGTGGACTGTCGGCGAAAGAACTTTAGCATCGAAATCCCACGCGCGTAGCGCACGCACTTTGCATGCCGCGTCCCCACTCTTGGCGACGCACGGCAGTAATAAGATTCAGCAATCAAGCGGCTCGTTCAGTTCTACTACCAGGAGAAAGGCAGGCGACAATGAATAAGAGATCAGTTACCGAGAAAAAGAAGAAGCCCCATTTTAAGCATGAAGCTCAAGAGGCCGCATGGTGGGAGAACAACCAAGATCTCGTCGCGGACCACTTCGCACAGGCAAAAGCCGAGGGCAAGCTAGGCCAAGGAACTGTCGCGAGGTTAGCGCAAGAACGAGCGAACCGCTCCGGACCATCTCCAACTATAACGATCCGGCTACCCAAGGACGAACTTGATCGAGCGAGAGCTCTCGCCGCTAAGAGGGGACTCCGGTATCAGACGTATCTGAAAATGCTGCTTCACCAGGCCCTGGAATCGGAAGAGAGACGCACATCGCGCGGCTGATGATGCCAACCCCAGCAGCCTGTCTCCCCAGCCCCTGTATCCTTGGATAAGTGCCCCCCATCCACATCCTCGGCGGCGGACTCGCCGGTTCGGAAGCTGCCTGGCAGATCGCGAATGCCGGCTTGGACTGCATCCTGCATGAAATGCGTCCGGCGCAATCCACCGCTGCGCATAAAACAGATCAGCTCGCCGAACTCGTCTGCAGTAATTCGTTAAAAAGCGAATCGGAAAATTCCGCGCCCTGGCTTTTGAAGGAAGAATTGCGGCGCCTGGATTCCCTGTTGCTGCGCATCGCTCAGCAGGCCCGCGTACCCGGCGGTCACGCCCTCACCGTGGATCGTGAAGTGTTCGCGCGCGAAGTCACCCGCGCCATCGAGCAGAACCCTCGCATTGAACTTCGGCGCGAAGAAGTGGCTTCGTTTTCCGAAAACGCCATCACCATCATCGCCACTGGACCCCTCACCACCCCCACCCTCGCCGAGGAGATCGCCCGCATCACCGGCTCGGAGCGCCTGTTCTTCTACGATTCCATCAGCCCCATCGTCGACGCAGGTTCGGTAGACACCACCATCGCGTTCCGGGCCTCGCGCTACGGCAAATCGCTCGACTCCACCGACGATTATCTGAATTGCCCGTTCGATCGCGAACAGTACGAGCGCTTCGTCGATGCTCTTCTCGCCGCAGACCCCGTTCCCGCGCACATCCCGGAAGATCAAACTCCGTTCTTCGAAGCTTGCCTGCCCATCGAAGAGCTCGCCCGGCGCGGCCGCGAAACATTGCGCTTCGGTCCCATGAAACCGGTGGGCCTGGTGGATCCGCGAACAGGCCGCAGACCGTACGCCGTGGTTCAACTTCGTCAGGAAAACCTTCGCGCCGAAAGTTACAACCTGGTCGGCTTTCAAAACCACATGCGCTTCGCGGAACAGGCGCGCGTGTTCCGCATGATCCCCGGCCTCGAACGCGCCGAATTTCTACGTTACGGGCAGATCCACCGCAATACCTACATCAACGCCCCCGCGCTGCTCACCCAAACGTTGCAACTTCGTACGAACCCCACAATTTTCTTCGCCGGCCAGATTTCGGGCGTCGAAGGCTACGTAGAATCCATCGCGACAGGCCTCATCGCCGGACGCCATGCCGCGGAGTTGGCAACAGGCGAACCCACGCGTCCTTTCCCGCGCGAAACCGCCCTCGGATCGCTTTGCGCCTACGTCTCAGGAGCCGATCCCACGGATTACCAACCTGCGAACATCACATTCGATCTGCTGCCTACGCTCGACGAAGAGCCCCGTCACCGCCTGCGTCACGACAAGCGCGCCCGTCATGCGGAAGTCTGCCGGCGGGCTTTGGAAAAACTCGACCAGTACCGCTCCGTTTATGCCTGAACTGGGAGCTCAAATCGAAAAGTATTTGGCCGAGCTGAAACGCGCCAACGCATCCGCGCATACGCTGCGAAACTATGCTTCGGACCTCGGCCAGTTTCTCGATTACTTCACAATCAAAGAAACAGTCACCGTCGAAGAAATCGATTTGCTCGCCATCCGTGAGTGGCTGGGGCATCTACACGCTCAACATCTCACGGCTGTGAGCATGCGGCGCAAACTGGCGGCCGTGCGATCGCTTTTCAAATTTCTGCTCCGAGAAGGCATGATCGTCACCAACGTGGCCCGCTTAGTGCGCACACCGAAAGCTCCCAAATCGCTGCCCGTTGTAATGACCGCCGAGCAAACCAACACGCTGGTGGAGGGCGTCGCGGCCGATAAACTTGAGCGGCCCTACCCGGCGCGCGATCTCGCCATTTTCGAACTGCTTTACGGCTGCGGCCTACGGATCAGCGAACTGGTGGGACTAAACCTGGAAGATTTCGACTTCACCGAACGATGGATCCGCGTACGCGGCAAGGGCCGCAAGGAGCGGCAAGTTCCCTATGGAACAAAAGCCGCGGCCGCGATCTCGCGCTATCTGGCGGAAGGCCGCTCGAGCGGCGCCCTATTCCTGAACCACCGCGGCGCGCGATTAACCGATCGAGGCGCACGCGGCATCGTCAAAT
>CZKS01000165.1_pt1 | contig 12838 bp, 9 predicted proteins | sample 1122221 | NCBI WGS metagenome assembly CZKS01 (sample SAMEA3539301, study PRJEB10725) | soil metagenome | biome: tundra; feature: field; material: soil | place: USA | collected 2010-05 | depth 0.15 m
CAGGGGGTCCGCCCCACCATTAGCCGAAGTTTTCAGTCCATTGGATGGGCTGCAAGCCCATGAGATACACTCGTGCCGACGCCAGGCCTACGGGACTCTTACCTCTGCGCAATAGCTACTCAACGCAGCCGACCGCGCTTCACGAGATCCGCTTTGATCTTTTCAAGCGGAATCCCCTTTTCCTTGCGCCGCGATTCCGAAATCAGCCCGTCCCAAAAGTCCTCCAACGCCGCTCCATGTTTTTTCAGGTCGATTTGAACAGCCACCTTGCGGCCGTTCATAGTTTCATTTTCCTTCAAATGCCGGCGCAGAGTGCGTCAGGTCGCTATTATCGATACTAAGCCATGAAACCATTCCTTGCCGTGTGCCTGCTGGCCCTCGCAATCCTCAATGCGCAGGAGTTCACACGCGGCCTCGGCGTTTATCCTGGCGATCCGAAAGAATATGTGGGACCCCTCCTCACGCCGGATACCAGCACCTACCGCAATCTGGCGCTGCATCGGCCGGCTTATCACTCCAGCAGTTATGACTACAATCTCACCGCGCAATTGGTAACCGACGGAATCAAGGAAACCAAAATGCCACGCTGGGTGTCGGTGGAGACCAGCCAACAAGGTGTGCTCCCTAAGAATCAGCGCGAATGGGTGCTGGACGGTAACTGGGTGACGGATCTCAGTCTCAAGGGGCCACGCGGATGGATCGGAATCGAAATTGGCGGTGACGATCCGCCCCAGGTGGACCGCGTGGACGTTGATGCTCGCGTGCAGGCGCGCGGTGAGCCCGAAAACTGGTCCTGCATGGTCTCGGGCTCCGACGATGGACAAAACTGGAAAGAGCTAGGTCATGCCGCAGGCATGGCGCGGCCAAGCGGTGAGCTGCGAACGTCCATCGCGCTGAACGGGATTTCCCGCAGCCGGTTTTATCGGATCGCGTTTGACGATGCCAGGGCGGGCGGTTGGCAGGTAGGCGAGATCACATTTTTCCACGGCAATCAGCGCCTGCCAGTGGGCGGCCCCGGCGATTTCACCAGCGCCTGGATGGCCGCGGGCAAAGGCGAAGAGTGGGTCTATGTGGATCTTGGTGCGGTGTGCACCTTCGATCGCGTGGCGCTTTATTGGATTCGCCGCCCCGCCGAAGGGTCCATTCAGGTGTCCGATGACGACGCGCACTGGAATCTGGTTCAGACGTTGCCCACCACAGCGGTAGTAACAGACGACCTGAAGTTATCGCGGCCTGTGCAGGGACGATATGTTCGCGTGTTGATGTCGAAGCCCGCGTCACGCGATGGCTACGTACTGAGCGAGATGGAAGTGTACGGACGCGGCGGCCCGGTTTCGCACCCCAAGCCAGCGCCGGCATTGCGCGCAGGCGGTCGATTGGATCTCGCGGGCGGAAATTGGAAATTGCAGCGCGATTCGCTGGTGGACGCGGATGGAGCAGCACTTTCAAAACCCGGGTTTCACGATGACGACTGGGTAATCGCCACAGTTCCGGGAACCATCCTCACCAGCTACTACAACCTGGGAGCGGTGCCGGATCCGAACTTCGGCGACAACCAGCTCATGATTTCAGATTCGTTCTTCTACGCGGATTTCTGGTATCGGAACGAGTTTGTTCCACTACCCGCTGGCGCGGGACAGCACGTATGGCTCAACTTCGATGGCGTCAACTGGAAGGCCGAGATCTTCCTGAACGGCGAGAAGCTGGGGCGCATCGACGGCGGCTTTATACGAGGGCGTTTCGATGTGACCAGCCTCTTGCAACCCGGACGAAAGAACGCCTTGGCCGTACGGATCGAGAAAAATGCCAATCCGGGAAGCGTTAAAGAGAAGACGTTCGAGAATCCGGACAAGAACGGAGGCGTGCTCGGCGCCGACAATCCTACTTACCACGCCAGCATCGGCTGGGATTGGATTCCGACCATTCGCGGCAGAGATACCGGCATATGGAAGGACGTGTATCTGAACGTCACCGGGCCGGTCACAATTGAGTCCCCAATGGTCAGCACTTCATTGCCGCTTCCCGATACCAGCCACGCCGACGTGAATATTACCGTAACGCTGCGCAACCATGACACGCGGCCAATGAATGGAATTTTGCGTGGACATTTTGGCGATGCGGCGTTTGAGACCTCAGTTTCGCTCGACGCCGGCGCGGAGAAAACAGCGAACGCCGCGCTTCACATTCAAAATCCGAAGCTGTGGTGGCCGGCGGGCTACGGCGATCCCAATCTTTACCCGGTGGAGTTGAAGTTTGAGACCGCGGATGGGAAATTATCCGACAGCACGGCGTTTCACTCCGGCATCCGGCAGTTCGCTTACAGCGAGGATGGCGGCGTGTTGAAGATGTGGATCAACGGCCGCCGTTTCATTCCGCGTGGCGGGAATTGGGGCTTCCCCGAGTCCATGCTGCGCTATCGCGCGCGCGAATATGATGCGGCCATCCGCTACCACCGCGACATGAACTTCAACATGATCCGCGATTGGGTTGGCCAGATCGGCGATGACGAATTTTACGATGCGTGCGACCGCTACGGCATCGTGGTGTGGCAGGACTTCTGGCTGGCCAATCCTTGGGATGGCCCGGATCCGGATGACAACGCTATGTTCCTGCGCGTCGCGAAAGATTACGTGCGGCGGATTCGCAATCATCCTTCCATCGGATTGTATTGTGGCCGCAATGAGGGCTACCCTCCGAAACCGCTGGACGATGGAATACGAGCGGCGCTGGCCGAACTGCATCCGGGTTTGCACTACATATCGAGTTCGGCTGACGATGTCGTCAGCGGCCATGGACCCTACCAAGCCATGCCAACGAAAGCTTATTTTCAGCGTGCGCCGGTCCGTTTCCACAGCGAAATGGGGATGCCGAACATCGTCACCCTGGACAGCCTGGCCCTGATGATGCCGGAAGCTGGGATGTGGCCGCAAGGGCGGATGTGGGGCTTGCACGATTTCTGCGGAAACGGTGCGCAGGGCGGAAAGTCTTTCCTGGAGCGTATCCGTAACAGTTATGGCGGCGCCGAAACCGTGGCGGACTGGTTGGCCCTTGCGCAGTTCGTCAACTACGAGGGGTATCGCGCGATGTTCGAAGCGCAAAGCCGCAATCGCATGGGCCTGTTGATCTGGATGAGCCACCCGGCCTGGCCGTCACTGGTTTGGCAGACCTATGATTACTTCCTGGAGCCAACCGCTGCTTACTTCGGAGCCAAAAAGGCATCCGAGCCGTTGCACATCCAGTGGAACCCGGTGACCGAGAGCATTGAGGTAGTGAATTACAGCGGCGGTGACGCACGTGGCCTGTCCGCGCATGTCGCGGTTCTGAATCTGGATGGTTCGCTTCAGTGGGAGCAGACCGCCGGCGTGGACAGCGCGGAAGACAGCACCGTGTCGCCCATAAAAATGCAGTACCCATCCGGCTTGACCTCCGTGCATTTTCTGCGAATGGAATTGAAACGCGGCGGCGATGTTATTTCGGAAAATTTCTACTGGCGGGGCGTCCAGGAAGGCGACTACCGTGCTCTTCGCGATCTGCCGAAGGCCGCCCTCCACGCATCCACATCAGTGGAGCGGCAAGGCGACCATTGGCGGCTTACTACCGAGTTGTACAACGGTTCCAAAACGCCCGCGCTGATGGTGAGGCTCAAGGCTGTGCGGGAGCAAAGCGGAGATCGCATTTTGCCCGTGCTCTATAGCGATAACTACATTTCACTGATGCCCGGGGAACGGCGGACCATCTGGACAGAGGTGCAGCTAGCCGATACCCGAGGCGAGCCACCGCGAATCGTTGTGGCAGGCTTCAACAGCGTTACCGAACCGCAGCCGTAAGTGTAAGAACCCGAGAAAAAATCGGCGCAGGCACCGACTCCCTCACGGTCGCGGTTCGGTAACGCTACCGAACCGCGACCGTGAGGGAGCCGGTGCTTTTTCGATGCGTAGCCAATCACGACTGTCCTTCGAGCCTCGCGGCGTAAGAGCTACCTGGCCCTGATCGATTGTGTCTCCACACTCGACAATCTCGACGAGGAGCTCCAGATTCAACGGATCCGGCATCGCTTCTCATGATAGAGCACTGCTACGAGCGAACTCGTCCCCAAAAGTAATAAAATTACAGTTAGAGCTGTTCGCGAAACCATTGCATACTGTGCCGTGCCTTTAGATGCCAAGGAGAACGCCTCGCAATCGCCCACTCTGAACTATCGCGAGCGACCTAGAAAAATTGCCATTTCCCTTTGTCTCGTGGGGATACTAGCGGGCGGTGTAGTCGGGGAGCTACTTCGGGAGTCCATGGCCACGGCGATGGCCACGGCTTCTCACCAACATCAGTTATTCACGGCGCTTCTCAACAGTCCAGAAGTACAGGCCGCGTTGGCGGCGAAGGCTAGTGGCGATTCGCCATCGGCGAATGAAATGATAGCGGTCAACGGTCTTTGGGCCACGGACCTATTCTGGCAGGATGGCCACGTGTCGTATTTTGTACTCGCTGACGGTAGCTTCTACTTTGATTCGGTGCGCCCACCGGTTTGGGTATTTCCGATGGTTCTGTTGTGTCCAGTGTTGGGTTTCCTGATTCCTTGGGGGGTTATGAAGAGTCTCTCGTGGATGGGCGTTGGTTACTTCGCGAAGAAGCAGGCGCCCCCTGCCCAGCCCTGACGAAACGCATTACTGTTTTCGCGCCAGGAGCACTGTCATATCATCGGACAATTCCGGCGCACCGGTCCACTGCCGGACGGCGTCCATCACCACCTCGATCACCCGATGGTCGTCGCGATCCGCGTTCTTGCTCACCAGTTCGATCAGCCGGCCCTCGCCGAACATTTCTCCGTATTCGTTCTCGGGCTCGGTGATGCCATCGGTATAGCACACTAGCAGATCGCCGGCGTGAAGCTCTACTTTGCTCTCGTCATATTTCGAAGACGGAAAAGCGCCCACCACCGTCCCATTGATATCCAGGAGCGTAGAACTGCCGTTGTGAATCAGGATGGGCGGCAAGTGGCCGGCGTTGGTATAGGTGAGCATGCCGGTTTCATCGTCATAGAGCGCGATGCAGAATGTCGCGAACTTCTCGGGTGAAGTTGTGGCGTGGAGTTGTTGGTTCAATTCCGAAACCAGACGCGCGGTGGAAAGCCGGTAGCCGTTGGTGCCGCCGTAGGAGGGCGTCGCCAATTCCAGCGACGCGCGCAATTCCATGCGCATCGCGGATTGAATGCCGGCCATCAGCAGCGCCGCGGAAATACCTTTCCCGGCGACATCGCCGATAGCGAACGCCAGCCGGTTGGCGGAGAGCCTTTGGTAGTCGTAATAATCGCCCGAGACCATGCGCGCGGGCTGGCACATGCCGGTGACGCGAATGGTCTTGAAAATCGGCGCGGTCTTGGGATAGAGCTGCTCCTGCACTTCGAGCGCGAGTGCCAGCTCGGCCTGCAGACGCTCTTTCTCCTTGGCGACGATGAGTAGCTTTTCCAGATTCTCAGTCATGCTATTGAACGACTTGCTGAGGTCGGCCAGTTGGTCGCGTCCGGAAACCGTGATGCGATGCGAGAAATCCCCCTGCTTGACGCGCTGCGTTCCTTCATACAGCGAGTGCACGGCGCCGGTAACCGTACGCGTCAGTGACACGCCGATGATGAGCGCGATCAATTCGACCACCAGGAACGCTATGGAAACCACCAACAACGCGATGGGTACGAAACCTTGAAGCTGGTCGTCCACCTTCTGGCTCATGATGATGTTGAGGATCGCCGAATAGCGCGTGCGGACCACCATTAGAGCAGCATCCGTACTCTCCGGATCCAGCCAGTCCTTGACCGGGAGCAGGGAAATCCAACGCACGTCCAGGTCGAAGCTGTTCACGGGCGGAGGAAGCGCAGGACCCGGCGCCTCGTGGCCGGACGGAAGCAGTTCAACCTTCTGATGTCCGTAGTCAATGCCGGACTGTTTGGAGCTGGAATTGGTGATCTTTACGCCGCTTTTGGTTTCCTCCGCGGAGACTTGGAGGAAGTAGACATCGCCCAACCCCGGCACCATCTCGCTCAAATAACGCCGTGATAGGGGCGCCGCCGCGATGAATCGCATCCCGTTGTCGGTGATCTGCGCCCAGGCGTAATAACGCCCCTTGTACGAAGCGACGCCGCTGGAATTGTCTTCTGTTTTAGGTTCTATGCGGATGGCCGGTTCGGCGGGCCAATGCAGCAGCGTTCCGTGATCGTCGATCATCAGGAACAGCCGCGGAAAGCGCTCACCGTAAATTTCGCCGGTACGCCGTAGCGTCTCCACGCGAATCAAAGGATTGGTATGCTGCAGCGTTTCAGCGGCGGCCTGCATGGAAGCCACGCGCCGGTCTAATTCCGAGCGCGCCAGATAGACGGCCACCTGCCCGGCAAGCACGTAAGTACCCAAGCCTGCCAGTGTGAGAATCAGCAAAATGGGAACAACCGCGATCAATACGTACGTGACCAATATCCGGTTTCGCAGACGCCAGATGGCTTTGCGCAGCGCGAAACGGCTGAGCCGAATCACCAGCCAGGCGCCCAGCACGAAAAGGATGATCTGCAGGAACGAGACGAAACCACTGGCCGGGACCGCGAGCAGCAAAACGATATAGAACAGCAGCAGAATCAGGAAAGCTTTGTCCAGCTTGCCTAACCGTTTCCAAACAGTTTTGATGTCGACAGTCACGCTTTTAGCAGTCACACTCGCGATTTCGCGATCTGCGGCGTTTCCGGAGAGGCTTCGGGCAACGGTTTTTCCGGCTCCAGGAAATACTTGGTTAACTTCTCCTCCAGAATAAGGAGCGCCTCGGCGGGATCGTCCGCGTATTGAAACAGCTTCAGATCCTCCAGCGAAATGGTGTTGTGTTTGACGAGAGCGTCGAAATTAAGCACCTCTTTCCAAAACTTTGAGCCATACAGCACAATCACGATTTTGCTTTCCAGCTTATGCGTCTGCGCCAGAGTCATGATTTCGAAAAGCTCGTCCAGCGTGCCGAATCCCCCGGGGAAGATCACCAGAGCGCGCGCAAGATAAGCGAACCAGAACTTGCGCATAAAGAAGTAGTGGAACTCAAAGGAAAGCGAGGGCGTGATAAAGGGATTGGGCTGTTGCTCGAAAGGCAATCCGATGTTCAATCCGATGGTTTTGCCGCCCGCGTCGTTCGCACCGCGGTTGGCGGCTTCCATGATGCCCGGCCCGCCGCCCGAACAGATCACGAAGCGGTGAATCGGGGATTCGATTCCGCTGGACCACTCTGTGATTAAACGCGCCAGGGTGCGGGCATCGTTGTAATACTGCCCCAGCGGACCATCCTCGGTGATTCGAGCGGAGCCGAAGAACACAATCGTGTCCTGGATTTTTTCGTCGCGAAAATGCGAAAGAGGTTCCAGATATTCCGAGAGAATCCGTAAGCCTCGAGCGTCCGGGCTCTCAAGGAAAGTCTCGTTGAGATAGGCTACCGGGCGGCGATTATTGGTGGGGTCGTCGATCATTCCGAAGAGGCCGGAGCGCCTTCAAGCTGCTCCAGCCGCTTTTCCAATTGTCTCACTGTCTTCAACAAGTCGGGCAGTTTTGGGAAGGCGGTGATGGCGCGCAACCAGTCGCGGCTGTCGAAAGCCGGTGAGCCTGAGAGCACTGCGCCTTCCTTCACGTCCCCTCCGATGCCGCTCTGAGCGTAGACGATGGCGTGATCGTGGATGGTGAGGTGCCCGGAGACGCCGACTTGTCCGGCCAGCAGCACTCCTTTGCCGAGGATCGAACTGCCGGCGAGTCCGGTTTGCGCGCAGATGATGTTATCCTCGCCCACCACCGAGGCGTGACCTACCTGCACCAGGCTGTCGATTTTGGCCCCCCGCTTCACGCGCGTCTCGCCCACTGTGGCGCGATCGATGGAGGTGAGGGTCTGGATCTCGACGTCATCCTCAATCACGGTCACGCCGGACTGCACGATCTTGAAGTGTGTGCCCTCAGCCGTTTTGGCGAAACCGTAGCCATCGCCGCCGATTACAACCCCATTTTGCAAAATCACGCGATGGCCGATGCGGCAGAATTCACGGACCACCGCCTGCGAGTGAGCATAGAAATCGTCGCCGATCTCCGCGCCCTCGTAAATAACCACATGCGGGTGCAGAACCGCGTTGCGGCCTATTGAGACGTGTTCGCCGATCACGGCATAGGGTCCGATGGACGCGCCTTCGCCGATCCGAGCGGTGGCTGCAATAGACGCCAGGGGATGAATGCCGGCCGGGGGCCGCGGGGGCTGATAAAACAGAGCCAGCGCGCGAGCAAAATCGTGGTAGGGGTTCGCGGAAACCAGGCTGGCGGGCGTGCTTTCGCTCAACGGGTGGGAAATCAGGATGGCGGCCGCGCGGCAATGCTTCACTTTGGGCGCATACCTCGGATTGGCCAGAAAAGTGAGCTCGGTGGGACCGGCCTGCTCCATACCGGCTACGCCTGTGATTACGACGGCGCCGTCGCCTTTTAGTTCACAGCCGAGTTGGCAAGCGAGATCGCCAAGTGAGATGTTCACGGTCATGCTATTTAGTATGTTACCGAGCCCCGACCATCAGGGAGCGAAAAGGTAGCAACAACCGGTCGCTTACGCTCGCGGTTCTTCAAAGGTGCCTCACGTTTAGAGCGTGTTACCGAACCGCGACCGTGAGAGTCCGTGAAAAATTCAAAATGCACCGGTCGCTTACGCTCGCGGTTCCGGAAAGAATGTCGCATGTTTAGAGAGCGTTACCGAACCGCGACCGTGAGGGAGTCGGCGTCGGCGCCGATTTTTTCGCGGGTGCTGAGCTCGGGGAGCAGGTTTCGGCACAAGTTCTTACCCCTGATTCATTCCTTCCGCACCTTACGTATCTCAAGATAGGACCGCCCCAGGTGGGGCCCTTTGTAGAAATCGGAGGAAATAAATGAAACGCTCTTCTCTTGCCGCCATTCCGCTAGTTACAGCGATGGTGCTTTCGAACGGTCCCGCCCGGGCCGATATCGTTCCCGGCACCACCGACATATGGCTGGCCGGTCAAGCGAACGGTTCCAGCGTTACTGGCATCTTCGGTTCTGATGCTGCTCCGGCCGAGTCCCCCACGGGCCTGGCGATAATCGGCGGCGACACTCTGACATTCTCCGTCACGGGCACAACCTCCAACAATGGTGTTTGTACGGAGACATCCGCCGATGCCGGCAGCTGCGCTCCCGATGTCTCGATTTTCGGAGCCGGACCCGCTAATGGCATAGGCGGTTATAAAGGCCCAGCCAACGCGCTTATCGGTATCTTTCTGAACAACACTGTGCCAACCGGACCGGGCGCTCCAGCGACACTCGATTTCACCGGCAGCAACAACTTCACCAGTCTATCTCCCCTGCTCAACCAGGTTTTCTTTATCGGTGACGGGCTGACGGGCACCGGAACCGGCGCGGTGCAAGACTTCGTGGCGCCTTCCGGAGCCACGCGCTTATTCCTAGCTTCAGCCGATGCGCTTGGGGCGAGCTTCGACAACACGGGTAGTTTCAACGTCACAGTGAACGATGTCTCCTCGGTTCCGGAACCGGCGACTATCCCTTTCCTAGCCGCGGCCATCGTTTGTATCGCCCTGCGGCGCAAGTAGGACCCATTCAACTTCGTTACATAACACCTCGCGGCTTTCCGCCCGAACGAGAAACCAGAAACGAGAAACGTTTCCCCCCTGCTACAATGTGGTCCTGTCGTTTAAGGGGGATCGACACATGCCCGCCGGCAACCCGGATGCTGAAGGCTTGCCTATCACCCAACTCCTGGCGGATTGGCATGGCGGCCGGAATGAAGCTCTGCGGGAGTTGCTTCCTCTGGTTTATAACCGCTTGCTGCAGGTGGCCCAATCCTTCATGCGGCGCGAGCGGTCCGGCCATACTTTACAACCCACGGCGCTGGTGGGCGAGCTCTACCTCCGTCTCGCCAGCGCTACTTCACCGGATCTCAAAAGCCGTGAGCATTTCTACAGCTTCTGCGCGCGTACCATGCGGTGGATTCTCACCGATCACGCCCGCCGCCGTGAGGCGGAAAAGCGGCAAGCCCATCTCCAACTCCCACTCACCGACGACATTCCATGGCTGGGTGCGCGCCCTTCGGACACCCTCGATCTGGACCGCGCACTCTCCAAGCTTGCCGAAATCGACGCCCGGGCAGCGCACATCGTGGAGCTGCGCATCTATCTCGGGTGCACGGCCGAGGAAGCCGCCAGCATCCTCAACATCTCCAAGCCGACCGTCGACCGGAGCTTGACCATGGCCCGCGCCTGGCTCTGCCGCGAGCTTCGCCCCGACGAGGATCTCCACCAGCTCTCCGGCGATGCAGCCCCATAAACTGGATTGGGACCGCGCCGCAGAATTGTTCCAGGCCGCCCTGGAACAACCAATGTCCACACGCGCGGCTTGGGTGGAGGCGCAATTCGCCTATGACCGCGCGACTCGCGATGAGGTGAAATCGTTGCTGGCCGCCGAGCGCACGCACCAGGATCTCTGCGCAATGGAGCACGCCGCCGATCCTCTGCCCTACGCTCCCGAAAGACTATCGGAACGATTCGGCCCTTATCAGACGGAGCGTTTGCTCGGCCGCGGCGGCATGAGCGCCGTCTATCTGGCGCGCCGCGTGGATGGACAATTCGAACAGACAGTCGCGCTCAAGGTTCTCGCAACCCACCTGGCTGGAGAAGAGTTCGCCCACCGGTTGCGCGTGGAGCGCCAACTGCTAGCCACGCTCGCGCATCCCAATATCACCAGGCTCCTGGATGGCGGCGTCTCGGCTTCGGGCGATCCTTACCTGGTGATGGAGTATGTCGAAGGCCAATCTCTGGACCGTTATTGCGATCAACGCAAGCTCGCCATCGAAGCGCGCCTCCATATCTTTCTGCAGGTTTGTGAAGCCGTCGATTCTGCGCATCGCAGCCTGGTTCTGCACCGCGATCTCAAGCCCGGAAACATACTGGTCACTTCCGAAGGCGCTGTCAAGCTGCTCGATTTCGGCACGGCTTCTTTGATGGCGGAGCGTACCGATCCGGCTCTGACGGGCGCGAGAATGATGACGCCGCGTTACGCCAGCCCGGAGCAACTCCGCGGCGAACGCATCACCATCGCGAGCGATATCTTCTCGCTGGGCGTAGTGGCGTATGAACTGGTGGCGGGATCGTGGCCGTTCGGCGATCCTAACTCACTCATCAGCGAATTGCGCCGCGCCGTGGGCGATTCCAGCGCCAGTCTGCCGCACACCCTGGTGACCGAGGAAATAGCGGCGTCGAGGTCCATCACTAGGGAGCATCTCGCGCGCATGCTGCGAAGCGATCTGGCGGCCATCCTGCTGAAGTGTCTGCACCCGGACGCCTCCGAGCGCTACCGGACCGTGCGCGATCTGGCGTTGGATTTGCGCGCGTACCTTTCCGGACGCCCCGTCGGTGCCCGCACGCCCACGCTCGCCTATCGCGCGCGCCGATTTGTAACGCGGAATCGCTGGCGCGTTGTCCTGAGCGTAGCCGTGATTGCCATCGTTGCCACGGCCGCCGCTTATGCTGTCCAGCAGCGTGCTCGAGAGCAACGGCGACTCGCGCAGCTCCGGGAACTGGACCAGTCTTACTTGACCGAGATCTACCGCGAGGTGGCGAACTTGGCCGGATCGAGCAAAGCACGCCTGCTCATCGTCGATCGCACCAGAAAGAACCTCGACCAGTTGCTCGCCGAGCAGCCGGAAGACCGCAAGATCCGTCAGGCGCTGGCCGAAGCCTATATCCAGTTCGCCGATATTCAGGGAGAACCGTTCGCCATCAGCCTGGGCGACACGGCCGGCGCGCTCGAAAGCTATCGCAAAGCGGAAAGGTTGGCTGGGGCGCTCGGAAACGCCAGCATGCAGGCAGTGGGAACCGTGCTGCGTGCCCGCTTGGGAATCGCACAGATTCAAGTGCGCGCCGGCCAGTATCCGGAAGCTGTGAAGACACTCGAAACTGTCATTCAACCGGCGCGCAGTTTGTGGGAGTCGGGAGTCCAGCAGGAAGTGGCGGGGCGCTCACCGGCTAGTCTTTACTTGCGAGCGAACGTCTTATTGGGACACGCGATGTTGAGAGCGGCCGACGTCGATCGCAGCGTCCCCGGCGTCAAGCAGGCGCTTTCCCAATTCCAACGGACGGTCTCGCTGGCCGAGCAGATCGAGGCCCAGGACCCTACCGCAACCCCAGCCGGGATGTACAGCGAATACACCGGTTACGCTTCGGAACTCTTGGGAGATTTCACCGGCGATCGGCAATACTATCGGACGGCGTTGTCCTCCTTCGAGCGATATGCAGACGCCGCCAGGAAAAATCTCAAAGCTAATCCCGGCCCCAAGAACCAGCGAGACGTGGCGGACGCGCTGGTGGATCTCGGCTGGTGCCGGCACCTCTCTGGCGACCAAGACGCCTCCCTGGGGGCGCTCAATGAAGCCCTGGAGCGGATGGAACCCGTCTCGCGCGCCGACCCCGACAGCCGCGAAGCCCGTCAAGATCTGGCGTCGGTCTATTTCCGGCTGGGCGCTGTCGAGATTTCCGCCGGCCGGCTAGCAACCGGCATGACGCACCTTCAGACGGCTGAATCCATGGTTGTCCTGCCGGCCCACATCGAATCCACGGACCGCGAAACCGTGGTGCTTTTTGCCAACATCCACGAACAAATCGCAGCCGGTCTACTGAAGCAGAAAGATTCCACGGGTGCGGTGCGCGCCCTTTCCCTCGCGGTTCAATCCGTGAAGAAGGGATCCTTCGTGCCGCTCTGGCGCGTACAGGAACTCGAGCGCGAACTCCGCGACGCCTCCCGACGATCCGGTCGCAGTCCTTAGAGCTTCGTAA
>CZKS01000486.1_pt1 | contig 12594 bp, 10 predicted proteins | sample 1122221 | NCBI WGS metagenome assembly CZKS01 (sample SAMEA3539301, study PRJEB10725) | soil metagenome | biome: tundra; feature: field; material: soil | place: USA | collected 2010-05 | depth 0.15 m
CTGAGGATGACACTCTCTCTAGCAGGCTGCGGGAAAACTCGATGTTGCCTTTGCTTTTGGGTGGCGCAGCGGTTTACCGCTGCGATAAGCGGCTTGTTTTCAGAGGCGGCTTTAGCCGCTGAGGTGAGATTGCGATGCGGAGACACTTTTTCCGCAGCCTGCTGGAGCGCCCGTATCTTCCTCAGCAACTGCTCAAGCAGGCTGTCACCGCCGATAACCGCCTGCTTGCGCTACAATCCGCTCATACCCTGAATCACAAGTTGTGTGGAGGCATTTATGGATAGTCTCGGGTTTCCGGTGATCGCTGTTGGCTCCATCATCGTCATCATCTACCTGCTGAGTTCCATCAAGATTCTCGCCGAATATGAGCGTGGCGTTATCTTCCGCCTTGGACGCCTGATTGCGTCCAAGGGTCCAGGAGTGATTCTGGTCTTCGCCCCCATCGACCGCATGGTGCGCATTTCGCTTCGGCAGGAAGCGATCGAGGTTCCGCCGCAGGACGTCATCACCCGCGACAACGTCACCCTGAAAGTGAACGCCGTCATTTTTCTGCGGGTGATCGATCCCAACAAGGCGGTGGTTGAAGTCTCCAATTACGCCTACCAGACTTCGCAGTTCGCGCAGACTACTTTGCGCTCGGTGCTGGGCGAACAGGAGCTCGACGAACTGCTGGCCCACCGCGACAAGATTAACCTGCGGCTGCAGAGCATCCTCGATACACACACCTCGCCTTGGGGCGTGAAGGTAACCAACGTGGAAGTCAAGCAGGTGGATATGCCGGAATCCATGCTGCGCGCCATGGCCAAGCAGGCCGAGGCGGAACGCGAAAAGCGCTCGAAGATCATCCACGCGGAGGGCGAGTTTTCTGCCGCGCAGCGTCTGGTCGATGCCGCACACTTGTTGTCCACCGAACCGGCCAGCATCCAGTTGCGGTATCTGCAGACGCTGACAGAAATTGGGGTGGAGAAGAACACGACCGTCGTTTTTCCGGTTCCGATCGATTTCTTTTCCGGCATGCAACAACTGCTGGCCGGAGGGAAAGCGCCCGCTGCGCCGGCGAAAAGTTAGAAATAGTGGAGTGTTTGAGCCGGCCCCTGAAGGGGCGGGTTTAGCTAAGGAATTTGTGGTATCGCTAAAGCGATACCCTGATACGAATCAGAGCAATATGAAACCAGCAATCCGGAAGCAATGTTTCTTAGCAGCCCGCTAGAGGTTGACACTAGTTCCCATGCCCACGGCGCAACAGGATACGGAGATCACGCTTGGTACCGGTCGCATGCTGGTCATTTTTTTTGCTTTGGTTCTGATCTGTGCTTTTTTCTTTTCCATTGGATTCTCGCTGGGAAGGAAGACGACGCTCGCTGGCGCGGGCGGATTGCTAAGCGCTCGCGCTGGAGCGCCGTCAACCATTGTTCGGCCTTCGGCTGCAAAAAACGACGCTCCTCCGCCCACCGCGCAGTCTGGCGATTTCAGCTTTTACAAAGCCGTAGGCGCGAAGAGCGCCGACGCCGCCTTGACACCGCCGGAATCAAAGACGCAACCGCCAGCGTCAGCCACGGCGACTCCAAGCGCGGAAGCGACCAAGGACACCTCCGACACTGCCAATGCCGCGACCGCCGGTTATTTTGTGCAGGTCGCCGCGGTCAGCCGGCAGGAAGATGCCGAAGCGCTGGTCGAGGCCCTGAAAAAAAAGCAGTATCCAGCCTTCATCGCGAACAATTCTTTGACTGACAAGTTCCATCACGTTCAGGTCGGACCCTACGCCGAATTGAAGGATGCCGAAGCCATGCGAGCCCGCCTGGTAAGCGATGGCTACAATCCGATTGTGAAAAAGTAGAAAGGAATTTGTAAAGTGTGATTTGTAATTTGTAATTAATCTGGGAACCGTGATCGAACCTCCAAATTGCAAATTACATATCACAAATTACAAATCGCAGATGATCATGTCTGACACGGCTCCCAATCTCGATCGCTTCCTGCATGCGATTGCCGATCCCACTCGCCGCCGAATTCTGCTGGCACTTAAGGAGAAGGGAGGATGCTCCCTCGACAAAGAGACCGGACTCTGCGCCGCTGATATCGAGCAACGGGTGAAGCTGGCGCAGCCCACCGTCTCTCATCACATGCGGATCCTCGAAAAGTCGGGCCTGGTGGAGGCAAAGAGAGAGGGACACTGGCGCTGGTACCGCAGGAAGGAAAAACTGATTGTGGAAATGATGCGAGAACTTAAGGGACAACTTTAATAGCTATCTGGTCCCGCCAGGAAACGAATCGTCCGCACTCTCAGACCTGGCGCTAGGCTCCCGCACCCGCGGTTGAGGCTTTTTCTTTGAGCGCAGCGCTGCCTTCCCGGTGGATCAGGCCGCGGACGTGCGAGATCAGCTCTGCCATTTCAAACGGCTTGGACAGCCACGGCACGCCATTCTGCTGAAGGAAAGCTCTGGTCTGCTCGTCGATGACCGTGGAAAATGTGAGGAGCAGTCCTTTCTCGAGCCCGTGGCAGTTTTGCGCGATCCACTCGTACATTTCCCGTGCGCTGCAGCCTCCCGGCATGCGTCCATTCATGACGATTACGTCGAAAGTGCCTTGGCGGACACGCTCCCGAGCCTGGTCCATGCTCATGGATGTAGTGACTTCGGCACCGGCGCCCACCAACACGTCTTGCTCAAATTCGAGCACGGCTTCCTCGTCTTCGATCAGCAGCACACGCCCTTTCAGCACCGTCTCGCGACGCCGTGGCGTCACGGACTCCGCCAGCGCGGGCTTTTCACTGGCCAGCAAATGGACGGCGATCGTCGCTCCGCCATCGGCGCGATTGCGGGCAATGATTTCTCCGCCATGCTCCTTGACGATGCCATAACAGATGCTCAGCCCGAGGCCAGTCCCCTTGCCCACCGACTTGGTGGTGTAGAAGGGATCGAAAATGCGACCCGGATCCTTGATTCCCGGACCGCTGTCGTCGAACTCCACGCACACGTACGGGTCTTTTCTGAAGACGCGCACCTTTAAGACACCGGCACCGTTGTTGCCCTCGCCGCCAGCCTCCACAATGGCATCCAGCGCGTTGTTGACAATGTTCAGGAAGACCTGCTCCAACTGATGTGGATCGGCTACGACCGAGGGCAGGTCCGCCTCAATTTCGCGTTCCAGCGAGACGTTATTTACCTTCAAATCATATTCGCGCAGGGTGAGGGATTCCTCCAGCACCTTGCGCAAATCCACTTCCCGTTTTTCCGGCTTGCGCTGGCGCGCGAAAGAGAGAAGATTCTGCACCACGCGGTGAGTGCGCTGGGCTTGCTTGAAGAGCTTCCTCACGTAATCGGAGGAACGGTCGTCAAGGCCGGCGCTCTCCAGGAGTTGCGCGTAGCCCAGGATCGCGGTGAGCGGATTATTCAATTCGTGCGCTACGCCCGAGATCAATTGGCCGACGGCTGACATCTTCTCACTTTGCAGCAATTGCTCCTGCGTCCGTCGCAGGTCTTCGTAGGCGCGGCAAGCCTCTTCGTAGAGCTTTACCTTTTCGATGGTGGTGGCCAGTTGGCGACTGATGGCGACCAGCAGATTCTCGTCGTTACTGGAATAGTGCCGGTCTTGCTTGCTGGCAATGCCCATTATGCCGATGGGCTTGTCCTTGGTCCAAAGCACGACCCAGATCCAGCAGGGCAACCGGTCGGCGGAGACAAACTCGGCGACCGCGGCGGGCAAGTGCGGCAAGAAATCCTGGGTGACGACTTCGGCACGCGAGCGCATCACCAGATCGCCGAGCCCCTCCGGGAAGAAGACGTCGGCCATGAGCACGCGCGCCTCGCTCCGCGGGCCGCCGCCGGCGCGCCGCCGGAACGTGCCCTCGGGTTCAGCGGCCAGATAGACCGAGCCCGTCTCGGCGCCAAATAACGAGATCACCTGGCGCAGGGTCAAGTTCAGAATTTCATCCAGATCGAACGACTGGGTGGCGATGACGGCCATGGCGTTGAGCGCGTTCAACTCGCGGTTGCGCCGCCGCATCTCGTCTTCCGAGCGTTTCTTCTCCGTGATGTCGAGAACAAAGCCTTGATAGCGTTCAATATTTCCGTTTGTATCCCGGGTCGCAAAACAGCTCTGCGCCACCAGCAGCAGGGTGCCATCCTTGCGCCGCACCGTGGTTTCGAAGTTGCGCACGTAGTTGTGCGCTTCGATTTCCTGGAGAAACGCCGCCCGCTCCTCGGGTACCGCGTGCAGCACGCTGCCCATATCGAGGGACATCAATTCGTCCCGGCTGCCATACCCCAGCATGGTGACGAAGGCGTCATTGCAATCGAGCAGATCGCCATCGGGCGTAGCCACGAACACGCCTTCCTGCACCTGCTCAAACAGCATGCGGTACTTCTCTTCCGCCATTTGACGGGCGGTCGTATCGTGCACCACATGGATGGTGGCTTTCTGCTGGCTGCCCTGCTCGGCATACGACGATGTCGAAACGATCGACTGCCCGCCAAAACACGGGTCTCTGCCTTCGGTCAACCCCGAGCCGCGTTCGCAATACGGGCATCCCCTCCAGGTGTGCTCTTGCGGCAAAACCTCTTCGCACCGATTGCCCAAGACGTCGGCCGGCGGCTTTTCCAGACGCTGCAACAGGGCATGATTTGTTTTGAGGATGCGGAAGTCTTCGTCGTGCGCCAGAATCACATCCTGCACGGAATCGAAGGTATTCATCCACTGCCGCTGCGAGCGGAGCACCTGTTCCAGCAGGCGCAGGTTTTCGAGTGCAATCCCGAGGGCTTGCGCCGCCGTTTCCAGGAATTCGAGTTCTTCGGGGGCGTGGCGGCGCCGTGAGCAACCGAGCGACATCATGCCGATCACTGATTTCTTGCCATGCACCGGTAACAGCACGACGTGATGGATGGCACGCTGCTGCAGTTGTTCCCGCACGGACTCGGAGAGTTCAGAGACCTTCATCACCACTGCCCGGTTTTCGTGGAGGATGCGGGCTTGGATTTCACTGGTTTTGAATTGCCGCAGGGCTCGTAGAACGTCCGGGGACAGGCCTGCGTGCTGGGTGGGGACCAAATCGTCGTCTTCCAACAGATGGAACCATGCTGCCTTCGCACCGACGGCAGCTTTCAGCTTTTCCAGTGCAGCCTGCATGAGCGGTCCACGATTCTGGCCGCGCGCTATCGTGACGGCTAAGTCATTCAGCATCGCCAGCCGGCGCGTGCGCAGCCTTGAGTCGTCAAGCGCCAGGAGCAGGATGCTCGAACCGAACAGCACTTCGGCGAACAGGTAACCTTCACTGGGAATGTGCCTCGCAAATGGAGGCCAATTTAAATTCAAGGTGAGCAGTCCGGCGCCGAACAAGAAAGGCGATATTCCCATGCGCCCGCGGCGGTAGCGCAGCAGTTGAACGGCTGCCCCTGCCGCAAGCAGACGGCAGGCCACGTCCAACGCCAGCTCCAGGCTTCTGGAATCGGGAAAGTAGAGGGGCTGCATGACGGCGCAGACGATCAGCACCCAGAAGGCGGCCAGCAGGGCTATCAACGATCGCCGCGCCTGCACCGACATGAGTGCCGCGGCCGCAAACATTCCCATGGCCAGCACAAAATCGCCCTTTACGAGAGCGACCATCGGCCGCGAGGTCTCGGGCAACGAGGTCACGCCCGGAAGCCCGCCCGAAAGCCAAAGATATGCGCCGTAAGCGAGCCAACCCGCTCCCCAAGTCAGGAGATATCGTTCCCGAAACATCCGAAAGAAAAGCAGGCTGAGCATTACCACGATCAGAGCGGCGGTTTCGCGAGCTGTCCACGCAGGGAGGGTCAGCGCGCCAACCGAACTCCCGAATATGCCGGCAGGAATCATGAGATAGTACAAAAGTGAGCGCACAGCTACCTAAGCTCTTAAGTATCACGCTCGACCAGTAGCTCCGCACGGATTTCCGTCTCCACTTGGTTACTTTCGGAACGTGATTTCCTGCCCTAGAATAGGCGATACATTCATTCAGCCCTATGCCCAATGACCGCATTCTAGTTGTGGACGACGAGGAAACGATCCGGGAGATCGTTTCGTCGATGCTTGGCGGCGCCCATTTTCAGACGCGCCAGGCGGCCAGCGGGATTGAGGCGCTTTCGATCCTGGAATCGGGTGACGAATTCGATCTGGTGCTTTCTGACCTGATGATGGCGGAGATGGACGGAATTGCCCTTCTGGAACGCGCCAAGGAACGTTACCCCGACATGCCGATCGTGATGGTGACCGCGGTCCACGACATCCAGGTCGCGCTGCAGGCCTTGCGCAATGGAGCCTACGATTACCTGCTCAAACCCTTTGAGCGCGAGCAACTACTGGCGACGGTCCGTCGTGCGCTTGAGAATCGACGCCTGAAACACGAAAACGATGCCTATCGCACCAACCTGGAGGCACTCGTCGCGGCCCGCACCCAGCAATGGAAAACCGCGCTTTCGAACCTGGAGAAGTCCTACGACATCACTCTTGAAGCACTGGGCGATGCGCTCGATCTGAAGGACGCCGAAACCGAAGGCCACTCGCGGCGCGTCACCGCCTACACCATCGCGATTGCGCGCAAAATGGGACTGGCCAAAGAAGCGGTTGACGTGATCGCCCGCGGAGCCTTCCTTCACGATATCGGCAAAATGGCCATTCCCGATGACATCCTGCGCAAGCCAGGCAAGCTCACCGAGCAGGAAATGGACATCATGAAAGAGCACTGCTACCGCGGCTACAAAATCATCTCCCGAATCCCCTTTCTCGCAGAGGCCGCTGAAATCGTTTACTCCCACCAGGAAAGGTATGACGGGCTTGGCTATCCGCGCGGCTTGAAGGGCGAGGAGATTCCGCTGGGCGCGCGAATTTTCGCGATTGCCGACACGCTGGACGCGATGAGATCCGATCGTCCTTACCGCGCTGCCCAAACCATTCAGGCTGCGCGGAAAGAAATCGCCGCGTGGTCCGGCCGCCAATTCGATCCCCAGATCGTGAAAATCTTTCTGGAAATGCCGGACAATATCTGGGAGGACCTGCGGCACGACATCAATGAGGCGAACGCGTCTTTTCCGAAGGTGTGATCAGTGCCAGGCATCGTTTTGCTCTTATCCCGTCATCCAATTGGGCAGTGAAGTCAATCCGAGTGGCCCCACTACGGTAGAGTTTCGCTGTTCTGGGGCGATGATCCTGGCCCGCCAGCATGTGCCTGTTCGCATCTGGCGGGCCAGGGTTTTCTGACACCGTAAAGTGCCGCGTTACTAATCGCGGACAACAACCTCACGCCGGGAGGAGATGCGGCTCGCGTCTACCTGAACCTCCCGCTGGATCTCCATCTCAATCGAAGTCCCCGGCTCGAGCCTCACGTCAGCGCCGCGCGAGAGCATTCCGACCGCCAGGCCAGCGACGCCTCCAATTCCGGCTCCGATGCCGGCACCTTTCGCTCCATTCGTGATCGCACCGATCACCGCTCCGGTGGTAGCGGCACCAGCTGCTTCCTTGGCCTTTTTCCCAGCGTCGCTATCCTGACGAATCGTCCCTTCCGAATCCTTCATCGAGGTCTTCTCGGCCCCAGGAGTGTTCTCTACCGAACCGCCCAGCATCACGGTATAACCGTTGGGATAAATCATCGAGGTGAAGTGGATCAGGACTTCCGCACGCCCTTTTACGTGCCCCCCGCGTTGCGCGCGCTCGATCTTGCCCTGAATGTAAGTCCCCGCCGGAATCACCACCCGCTCATTGACAACAAATGGAAAGGCAGTCTGGGCATAAACCGGGTCTCCATCCCTGGCCGTCTTCGTCGAAATCGCCTGCTTCAGCGTCAGCGGAACCCTCGTTCCCGCTGGAATCGTCAGCATCGGCTTCTCCGCTTCGATTGCTGGCGCAGCCGGATCCGGAGTCAGAGTCGACTGTGCGGCGGCGATTCCCGCCAGCAGCACAACCCAAATCGAAACGGCACGGAGTGTCATCAAAGACCTGCCTGTTCAAGATAAATTTTGCAACACGCTTGCAATCTGAGATGCGCCCATCGGATTGGCAGTTAGCCGAGAACCGATTATCTTCGGTCTTGTTTTAACCTGGACTTACCGAGCCGGTCAGTGACCCTAAGCCCTGCTTTTCCGCGCCTGGTTCTCCAGCACATTGCCCATGAACTGCGACTGCAGTTTCTGTGCGCAGCCCTCGCCGCAAACATGCATGGCGCCTTCCTGAATGGCCAGTTTTTCGTCCCACGGCGCCAGATGCATGACCGGCGCGTCGTAGTCCTCAAATGAGCTCCACATAATCCACCAGCGGTCGCTCACGCCTTTCAACACCCCGCAATTCGGACCGGCGCAACGGTAAAAAGAACTTGGAAGGCGAAGTAAACTCTCGGTCATGGACAACCTGCTACCACGGGGTATTGTAGCTGAGGAGGACGAACCGGGGCCATCACCAGACCCGAAGATCAGGCCCACTCGATGCTAGGTGCTAGCCGCCGCCGAGGCAGAGTGTTCGCCGGCCTGGGCAGTCGACGCCGCTCTGATGCCGGCTTGTATCGCGGGATCCAGATCAAGGTGCGGAATCGGAGATTGCGCCGCAGCCTTGTAGAACTTCAATGCGTCTTCGGGCCGGTTCAGACGCTTCAGGCAGATGCGAGCTGCCGCCATCTGCGCCATCAGCGACTGCCGCTCTGCAGGATAGGCCTGAATCAGACTCTCCAACTCGCTCAGGGCCCGATCATAGCTTTCCCGCTCTTCGAGTATTCGACAAAGCTCAAACCATGTCGCGACGGGCAATTTCTCGCCGCCCGAATTCAGGAAGTCTTCATAGTCCTGCCACGCTGCATCGGGATTCTTTGCCTTCAAGTGAAGCTCGCAGGTCTTCGCCGTCGCCTCGTGATATGGCGGCAGTTCGTTTCTGCGCCAGTGGATCTGCCGCAGCTGATTCCAGGCATCCATCGAATTCGGCTTGACCGCAACATGCTGCTGCAAGAGCGCGACCGCCTCATCAAACTTGCCCTGTTCCACATGCTGGTTGGCGCATTCGATTTCCGGATCGCAGGACCAAGTCAGTTTCTTCTCAACTTTCTCGTGAACTCGATTTTCAAAGCCGGTATAGCGCAGGGCGGTTGCGCCGAGTGCGCCGAAAGCGAATCCGCCGACATGTGCCCAGTGCGCAACCCCGCTCATCTTGCCGAACAGGGAACCATAGAACACTTCGGTAAGCGCCCACAGCGGCAACAACCAGTATGCCGCTGCCTGAAACCGGTAGGTGCGGAAGAAACCGAGAATCCACAACATCTGGATCTTCATCTTGGGGAAGCGCACCAGGAACGCTCCCATCAGCGCCGCCACGGCCCCCGAGGCCCCCACGCAGGGAATGATGCTCGCGGGATTCGTCCAGGCGTAAAATTGCAACGCCGCCGCGCCCGCAACGAGACAAAACACCATATACAACGGGCGGCCCCAAACGTCTTCGAGAACAAAACCTGCCAGCCACAGAAACCACATGTTCCCGATCAGGTGCAGCCATCCGCCATGCAGGAAATTCGCCGTCAGATAAGTGATCGCCCGCGGATGCGCCGGAACAAACGCGTACTTCTCCTGCAATGAGCTTGCGGACAACTCCGAATACTGCGCGCCCAGAGCGTCCATCTCCGCCTGCAGGGCCGCCGGATCCTCCATCAGCCGGATTCGCGCGTCCCATCCGTCGATCAAATTACGGGTCGGGCTCTGCACCTGCGCCCACTCCGTGGGGTTCTCTGCTTTGAAGTCATCCACTAACTGCCGCGCTTCTGCCGGCATGTTCAATTCCGGGTGCATCCCAGCCAGCAGAATGATGTGGGCCTTGGTGCTGCCCAATTCCGGCGACTGCTGTTCCATCGTTCCGTGTGTGATCAGGAAGATCACAGTGTTGAGCACGATTAACCCAATCGTGATGACCGGCCAGCGCCGTGCCTCCATGTTCTCGTGCCCGATCGGAATCAGCATCTTCCACTCCCCTCCCGCCCGAGTGACAGGGTGACGTTGCAGAGCGACGGAGTTGCAGCCAGCGTACAGAAATGAGTTATCGAAGGGCAGGTAACAACGGGATGCGACTTAGGTAACCGCCAAAGTACACCCGGTGGAAAGAGAGTTACTTGTAGAGCAGATATTTCTCGCGCAGCGCCACGAATTGCTCAAGCCGCTCCTGCCAGTCCTCGGCAATCCGTCTTGGATCCTCGCCGGAGCCGAGCGCGTCAAACACCTTCTGATTGACCAGCAGATCCGCTATTCGCTCCAGTTTGAAGTCGTTCGGATAAAGCTTATGCAAAGCCGACGCGAGCTCAATCCCCAATTCCGGCGAGTCCAGGGTGTTGCGATCCAGAACGATCAGGTTTACGCCTTCACACCGTTCCCCGGCAAAGTTACTCGACGATGGGGTAAAAACGGTCGGCACGAACCGCACACTTTGGATGGCGCGAGCGTTCAAGTAAGCGGCCAGTTCTCTGCTCTTGATCCAGGGTGCGCCGACGACTTCAAATGGCGTATCCGTGCCCCTGCCCACCGAAACATTCGCGCCTTCAATGATCGCCACGCCCGGGTAGAGCGTTGCTTCATTCAAACTCCGCAAATTGGGCGAGGTGTTCACCCAACCGAGACCCGTGGAGTCGAACCAGTCTCCGCGCTGCCAGCCTTGCATCGCAACCACCTCAAGCCTTGCCCCGATGTGGCGTTCGGCATTGACCATTTTTGCCAGCTCCCCCAAGGTCATCCCGTGCCGCACCGGCTCAGGAAAATAGTTTGTAAACTTCTCCTGACCGTCGTCGGACACCGGCCCCTGCACAAACGATCCCGTAACCGGGTTGGGCCGATCGAGAATGACCACGTCAATTCCTGCCTTCGCCGCGGCCTCCAGAAAATATCCGACCGTAGCCTCGTAGGTGTAAAAACGCGCACCCACATCCGCGACGTCGATCACAATGGCATCCAGCCGTTTGAGCACTTCCATCGGCGGACGGCGCGCGGCATCTTTCGCTCCATAAACGCTGTAGACACTCACTCCGGTAGCCGCATCCTTATCATTCTTGACATCGGTCGTGTCCAGCGTGCCCGTCACCCCATGTTCGGGACTGAAAATCGCATCCAGCGAAATCCCAGGCACAATCCGCAGCACGTCAATCGTCCGCCGCCCTTCGGAGTCCACGCCGGTTTGATTCGTCAGCAATCCGATGCTGCGCGGAGCGCCGCCCCTAGCCGGATGCAGCGCCGCAAATTTGGTCTCCTCGAGCACGTCGATTCCGGTTTTCACCGTTCCGTTGCGCACCGTCAGCTTGCGCGCCGCGCTCTGCATTTCGTTGTATCCGGTGATGGCTGCCACGCGCATCTTCTCCGCTTCGGAGGGATCGAGCGCCAGCGCCGCCGCCACCGCCGTCGCGACTTTCGTCCGGAGCGCAACCGCGCTTCCCTTCTCCTTCGGTGGCGGCATGTTGGGATGCACAATATTCATGTGCACCGCGTTCGTCAACAGCACGATGTAAGTTTTTGTCGCCGGATCGATCCAGAGTGAAGTACCAGTAAATCCTGTATGTCCGTAACTACCCACCGGCAACAACTCGCCGCGGTTGGTGGAGAAGGGAGAATCGATGTCCCATCCAAATCCGCGCAGCACAGCCCCATTTACGGGCTGCTGCGGCGCTGTCATTTTCGCGATCGTCGCCGGAGTCAGCACGCCTCGCCCGCCATCCAACAAAGCTTGTGCAAACAGCGCCTGGTCGTCGGCCGTGGAGAATAGACCCGCATGCCCCGCGACTCCGCCCATGCGTCGAGCCGTAGGATCATGCACAACTCCGCGCAGAAGATGATGATTCTCATCCTCTTCTGTGGGAGCGACGCGGGGCTGCCAGGATGCCGAAGGAAGAAATCGACTCTCTTTCATTCCCAGCGGGCCAAGAATGTGCTTGGCCGAATACTCGCCCAGCGACTCGCCGGAGAGCCGCTCCACCAGCGCTCCCAGCACCACGAAGTTGATGTCGCTATAGACAAAAGCCGCGCCCGGGGGCCGTTCGGGCGCGATCTCAAAGGCCATACGATACGCGGTATCCCTGCCTTCCCATTTCTTCGTCAGTTCGAGATCTTCCGGCAGACCCGAGTAGTGGACGAGCAATTGCCGGATCGTAATCTCCTGCTTGCCGTTCTGCCCAAACTCGGGAAGATACTTCGCGACCGGATCGTTCATCCGAAACTTGCCGAGTTCCCAAAGCTGCATGATTGCCGTTGTGGTTGCGACAACTTTAGTCAGCGACGCACAATCAAAGACCGTATCGAGCGTCATCGCTTCCCGCCGAGGTTCCAACGCACGGCTGCCGAAAGCTTTGCGATAGACGACTTGCCCATCGTGGCCGACGATGAGCACCGCGCCAGGAATCTGGCGTTGGGTGATGGCGTTCTTGACGATGGGATCCAGAACGGCGAGACGGGAATCAAGCGCAGTCTGGGAGAACGCGGCAGCGGAGAACAAAAGACCAAAGAGCAGCAGATTTAGCGATAAGCGTTTCACGTCTGCTGTGACTGTACATGACCCCAGAGACACGGATCAAGACTGACGTTACAAACGATGCTCTCTAAGTAACTCCCCGTTTGCCTCTACCCGCTACCTTTGCTA
>CZKS01000118.1_pt1 | contig 12528 bp, 6 predicted proteins | sample 1122221 | NCBI WGS metagenome assembly CZKS01 (sample SAMEA3539301, study PRJEB10725) | soil metagenome | biome: tundra; feature: field; material: soil | place: USA | collected 2010-05 | depth 0.15 m
GGTTCGAACCCAAGCTGCTAGCGTCTGCCATTCCGGATCGCTCTGAGAGGTCCAATGCTTTCCGCCGGCGTGGAACGGATCGCCGCCCGCCGCGGCAGCCAGCGGATGCATCAGCATGCGGCTCGACATTGGATCACCGGGAACCACTACTCGCTGCCAAGCCTCGAAGTTCCTGCGCGATTGCTCGTCGTTCCAGGTAGCTGCGTCCGGCGAAAGCTCCTGCAAGCGTGGAGTGGTGTGATCGTGACAAACGATGCAGCGGGCGTGTCCGGGGCGCTTGGCGAGAAAGATGGGCTGCACGCGATCCCGAAAGAAAGTGTAGTCCAAAGATGACGCGGGTCGAGCTGCGGGCTCCTGTGCAAGCAATGCTGCCAGAACCAATATCAACGGGATCATTGCGCGTCCGCCTTTCAGTCTACGACGGTTTCCGAACCGCAACCACCAGTCCGCTGGCCCAGGCCATCGGAGTGATCTCAAAATCAGGACGCGTAGCGAGTGTCTCCAGAAGCGCCAACACTCGAGGGCCATGGCCCTCCGGCCAATTCGACTGCGGCAGCATATCGTCGATCACATAAAATCCGCCCGCTCGTACGATGCGGAGCGCATCGTCCAGGTTTTCATACTTCCCCCGCATCGCATCCGCGAAAATGAAATCGAAACTGGCCACCGGCTGGCGTTCTAAAAAGGCTGCTGCGTCCTCCAAGATAAGCGTGAGTCGCGCGTCATGGCCAAGGGCCTCGCGGGCGGATTCCTGCAACTTCGCGTCGACGTCGACGCTGACGAGCTGGGATGTCGCATCCATTCCATCCAACAGCCAGGCCGTCGCCACTCCTGTGCCTGTTCCCAATTCCAGGAATCGGCCGCCGGGCTTCGATGCGGCCAGCGTGCGCAGCAGAGCGCCAGTGCGGTCTTCGGATGCCAGCTCGAATCCGAGTTCTGAGGTCCGTTTCAAAATGCGCGCCAGCGTTGCCGGCGGCTGTATGTAGGAAATGTCGTCCATGTAGGTTAAACCTTGAACACTTGTTGCGCGTTGGTCCGCAGGAACTTCTCGTCGATCGCGGCGGGCAGCTCCAGGCTAGCAATCTGCGCGCGGCAGCGATCGAAAGTCAGTTGGGGAAAATTGGTCCCGAACAACACTTTGTCCTGACCGTACGTTTTCAGATACTGCACTAGCTCGGCCGGATAATATTTCGGCAGGTACGCCGAGGTATCGATGTAGACATTGTCGTGCTTCCACGCGAGTCCAATCATCTCCGCCGTCCAGGGATGCCCGATATGTCCGCCCACGATGGTCAGCTCCGGAAACGTGAGCGCCACCTCGTCCAGGTAAGGCACGGGACGCCCAGTCTCGGACGGCATCAGCGGACCAGTGTGGCCCACCTGCGTGCAGAAAGGGATCCCCAATTCGATACAGGCGACGTAGAGTGGAAAGTAACGCTTGTCGTTGGGCGGCAGATTCCACAACCACGGGACCACGCGCAGAGCCTTCAGGCCTAGTTCACTAACTGCGCGGCGCAGCTCACGCACAGCTTCAAGCGGTTTCATGAGATTGACGGTTGCGACGCCGGCGAAACGATCAGGCCGCTGCCGCACGATCTCGGCTACTTGATCATTGGTGAACATCCAACCACGCGGGCCGCACCATGCGCATAGCATCAGCTTTTCCATTTGACCGGCGTCCATCGCGGCCACTACTTCATCGACTGTGAGCGTGCGGTCCAGATACTGAGCGGTTCCGGATTTCTCGAACAGACGAACCACTTCCGGCAACATCTGGCGAGGGTTCGGAATGGGCATTTGCGCCCAGGCGTCGATGGCAGCGATTGACACTAGGTCATTGTAGCCCGCGTAACCGAACCGCGACCGTGAGGGAGTCGGTGCACTGTGAGTGCGTCACACTGGCCGGAACCGCGCCGTGAAGTGCCGTAGGAATTGCGGCTGTGACACGATCTCGAATCCTCGAATTTTATCCTTGCGCTGGTTGACTTCGAGAATCGCCTCCACCAAATAGTCCACGTGGCTTTGCGTGTAGACGCGGCGCGGGATCGCCAGGCGTAGCAGCTCATGACGCGCCTCTGCGCCGAACATCACGGAACCGATCTCGACCGACCGCACGCCCGCGTGCCGGTACAACTCCACCGCCAGTGCCTGGCCGGGAAATTGCGCGCGTGGAATGTGCGGCAGCATGCGTCCCGCATCAATGTAGATAGCATGTCCACCTGGCGGCTCCACAATCGGGACGCCATGATCGGCAATGTGGCGTCCCAAATAAGCCGTGGATGCGATGCGATATTCCAGATACTCGGGTTGCAGCACTTCTTCGAGCCCCACCGCGATCGCTTCCAGATCGCGCCCGGCCAAACCCCCATAGGTTGGAAAGCCTTCGGTGAGGATTAGTAGATTAGTTTCCTGCTCGGCCAGCTTGCTGTTGTTGGTGCACAGAAATCCTCCGATGTTCGCGAAAGCATCCTTCTTCGCTGAAAACGTACAGCCGTCGGCGAGCGAAAACATCTTTTGCGCGATCTCGCGCGGAGTCAGGTCCGCGTAGCCCGGCTCGTCCCGTTTGATGAACCAGGCGTTCTCGGCGAATCGGCAGGCATCCAGATACAGCGGCACCCCGTAACGCGCGGTCACCTTGCGAACAGCTTCAATATTGGCCATCGAGACGGGCTGGCCGCCGCCCGAATTGTTGGTGACCGTGATCATGACGAGCGGAATCTTCGACGGCCCCTCGGTCTCCATCAGCTTCTCCAGCGCTTCCACGTCCAGATTGCCCTTGAACGGAAGGCGCGCTTGCGTATCGGAGGCGCCCGGAAACGGCAGGTCCAAAGCGCGCGCTCCGTTGGATTCGATATTGGCGCGCGTGGTGTCAAAATGCGTGTTGTTCGGCACGCTCTGGCCAGGCTTGCACATGATGGAGAACAGAATGCGCTCGGCCGCGCGGCCCTGGTGAGTTGGAATGACGTGCCGGAATCCGGTGAGCTCGCGAACCGCTTGTTCGAAGCGGTAAAAGCTCTCGCTCCCCGCGTAGGATTCGTCGCCGCGCATCATGGCCGCCCATTGTTCGGTAGACATGGCGCTGGTGCCGGAATCCGTCAGCAAATCGATGAGGATATCGCTCGATCGAACCTGAAACAGGTTGTAGCCGGCTCCGGCCAGGATGTTCTCTCGTTGTTCGGGCGTGGTGCGGCGGAGCGGCTCCACGCTCTTGATGCGAAAAGGCTCGATGATGGTGCGCACGGAATTGAAGGCCTCCAGCGCAAGTGTACCGCTCAGCAGCGAGCCAGGAATTCGGGATCGATCTTGCTCTTCACTGTCCGCCGGTCAATTTCAAGACGGCGCGCGGTTTCTTCGTAACTTCCGGTTTGCTTGTACACGATAGTCGCGTAGCGCGAGATCGCTTGATCTGCGGTGAGGCGCCCGGCGCGTAGATCAGAAGTGAACTGCTCAATCGGATCATGAGGTGCCGAGCGCGAGGGCCGATAGTCGCGGCGGATCAGCACGTTTCTTACGCACTGCTCCAGTTCCCGATAATTGCCAGGCCAATTATAGCCGCGCTCAAGATGCTGTTCGATCCAGCCAGTCACTTCGCCGGCCAGTTCTTCGCCTTCATCGCCAGCAATGCGCCGGGCGATATGAACCACCAGCTCGCGCAGCACCTGCGGCGAATCGGCCAGTTGTTCGGCTAGCGATGGAGTCGCAATCTGGTCCGAGCAGAGCCGGTAATACAGATCCTCGCGGAAGCGTCCGTTGCGGATGTCGGCCGCCAGATCGCGATTCGTGGCAGCGATCAGTTTGCCCTGGAATCGCTGGCTGGCCGTATCGCCCACCAGATGGAACGTGCGGGTTTCGATCACTCGAAGCAGCTTCACTTGGATGGCCGGATCCAGATCGCCCAGTTCGTCCAGGAAGACGGATCCGAGTTGCGGGCAGGTTTCAAGCCAGCCTTTGCGATCGCCGATGGCGCCGGTGAACGAGCCGCGCCGATGGCCGAACAGCTCGGACTCCACCAGCGTCGGCGACAGAGCCGAAATGTTAATGGGAAAAAACGAAACAGCTTCGGCGGCGAAGTTGAGCTTGCGGTCGTCGAAAGGAACGTAGCGCGATTTTGCGACGGCTTGCGCGGCGAGTTCCTTGCCGCTTCCGGAGGGCCCAGTAATCAGCGTGGTGAAATCGCCCATGCGCTGATACAGGGTTCGGCGATAGCGGCGCATGTCGTGCGTGAAGATGGATTGCCAGATTGCGGCTCGCAGCCGGGCGGCGGGAAGTGACGCACCGATAATAGCGTGGAAGATTTGTTCGAAGGCCCGCTGGATCTGGCGGTAACATGCGAAAGTGTGAACCGGATCGTGATGGCTGGGGAAAGCGATCTCTCCGGGATAGAAATGCTTCCAATCCGCCAGAAAGTCGCGGTAGAAACTCCAACGGCTGGCCTGTTCCTTCGCTGCGTCTTTGCCGAAACTGGTTTCGAAGAACCTGGGATAGTAACGATTGTATAGAAGATGGATGACGGCGTCTTCGTACAACACCAGATCCTGCTCGCGCAACTGGGTTGAAGCCAGCAGCCGCGTTCGAACTTGCTCGGTCAACGGCACCAGGCGCTCGTTGATGCGCCACACGTTGGCGCGGGGACGTTCCGGATCTCCCACGGGAAGACTCCATACCGGTTCACCCTCTTCGTAGTCGCGGCCAAGTGCCGCGCGCTCGCAATCGGCACGCTCGGGAAGGAAGGGATTGCAGTATGCTAGCTGAGATACCGCCGATAAGAAGCTCCGTTCCTTGGAGGATAGAAACGCCATCGCTGTACATGAATTGTACTTTGATTGGCATGGAATGTACATGATCGAAATAGCGTAGGCCCGGGCCGCCTCTGTAAGTGATTGAGTAGTAAGACCGTTGATTCCGGCACCAGCCGTGCCCTTAAGATGGCCAGCAACAAGGACGATCGAAAGGAGCACCCGATGGCACAGAACAGTTTCAAGGACCTGCTGAAGAACGCCGGCTTCCATTCTTTCCTTTGGACGCAATTTCTCGGAGCATTCAACGATAACGTTTATAAGATTCTGGTTTCGATGCGCGCCGTACACGTCGCTGCGAACTCGGGCCAGCCAAGCAGCATGTATTTGTCGCTGGCCGGAGTGGTGTTCGTAGTTCCATTTCTGTTGTTCTCCGGATACTCCGGTCACTTAGCCGATGTCGTCTCGAAGCGCAAGGTTTTGATCTCGGTGAAGGTGTTCGAGATCTTTGTCATGACGCTGGGCCTGGCGGCATTTTTCTCCACGCGCATCGAGTTGATGCTGGTGGTGCTGTTTTTAATGGCCCTGCATTCCACCGTTTTTAGCCCGGCCAAATATGGCATCGTGCCGGAAATGCTTCCAGATAAGGATCTATCACGCGCCAATGGATTGCTCGAAATGAGCACGTTTGTAGCGATCGTGCTGGGCACATCCATCGGATCGTTCTTATTCGCGGCCTGGAAAAACGAGCCGTGGAAGATGGGCGTGGTGACGCTCGCCGTAGCGGTGGCGGGATTCCTGACCAGCCTCAAAATCACGCGCGTGCCGCCTTCAGGTACGGTCGCGCCATTTCAAAAGAATCCGTTTGGAGAAGTATGGATCGGAACCAAGCACTTGTTGAAGGAGCGTCCCCTGACGCTCACAGTGCTTGGAATTTCTTACTTCTGGTTCCTGGGCGCGCTGTTTCAAATGGATCTCTTCTTGTTTGGCAGCGAGGTGTTAAAGGTGACCGATCTGAAAGTTGGATTGCTCGTAACGGCGCTGGCCATCGGGATTGGCGCGGGCAGCATGTTGGCCGGGCGGCTATCCGGCAACAAAGTTGAGTTGGGGTTGGTGCCGCTGGGCGCAGTGTTCATGGGTATCTTCTGCATCGTTCTTTATGCGTCGGGAGGCTCCTATACACTTTCCGTGATTTCGCTCTCGCTGCTGGGCGTGGCCAGCGGACTGTTCATCGTCCCGTTGAATGCCTATCTGCAGCAACGCAGCGAAAGTCACGAAAAGGGCCGGATCATCGCCACCAATAATTTCTACAACACGGTGGGACTGCTATTGGCGTCCGGAGCTCTTACCGGACTACATGACAAACTCCACCTGTCGCCGGACAAGTTGATGCTGATCTTCGGCGTCGTCACCTTGATTTCGTCAGTCTACGTTGTAAGCGTAGTTCCGGAGTTTCTGGTGCGGTTCGTTTTGTGGCTGGCCACGCACACGTTGTTCAAAATTCGCATCGTCGGCCAGGAAAACGTACCGTTCCGCGGTCCGGCGTTGCTGGTTGCCAATCACATGTCTCACATCGATGGCTTTCTGATCAACGCCTGCATCCAGCGCTTCATCCGATTCATGGTGTGGAAGCCGTATTACGAATTGAAAGTGCTGAACTGGTTTTTCAAGCTGGCGAAGGCGATTCCAGTTGGCACCGGCGGCCCGCGGGATGTCGTCACCTCCATTCGGGCGGCACGCAAGGAAATCGAAGAAGGTCACGTGGTTTGCATTTTTGCCGAAGGCGCCATCAGTCGCACGGGAAATCTGTTGCCGTTCCGGCGAGGACTCGAAAAGATCGTGGACGGGCTGGACGTCCCGGTGATCCCGGTGCATCTGGATCGGCTGTGGGGCAGCATTTTCAGCTTCGAGCGCGGAAGATTCCTGTGGAAGTGGCCCAAGCGGATTCCGTATCCAGTGACCGTTTCGTTTGGAACGCCGATGCCGGCATCCTCATCGGCGCATGACGTGCGGCAGGCGATACAGGAATTGGCGAGCGACGCTGCTACATACTCGAAGAGCTCGGGCGATCTGCTGGATCTGCGCTTTATCCGTACGGCGAAAAAGAACTGGCGTAGATTCGCGATGGCCGATTCGAGCGGCCGTGAGTTGACTTACGGGCGGGCGCTCACGGGAAGCCTACTGGTGGCAGGATGGGTGCGGAAGAATCGGCGGTCAGAAAAAATGATCGGCCTGCTATTGCCTTCTTCAGTAGCCGGAGCTCTTGCAAATACCGGCGTAATGATTGCGGGCAAGGTTCCGGTGAATCTGAATTTCACGGCCGGCCGCGAGTCAATGGCTTCGGCAGTGGAACAGTGCGGCATCAGGACCATTCTCACGTCGAAGATATTTCTCGCAAAAGCAAAGATCGAAGCCATGGACGGCATGGTTTATCTGGAAGACGTTCTGGGCCAGATGAGCGGTTTCGAGAAACTGCGGGCGTTGATCGCGGCGCTCCTTGCGCCTGCGCGATTGCTCGCGGCGGGAGGAAAACGCGCACCGGATTCATTGGCGACCGTGATCTTTTCGAGCGGCAGCTCGGGCGTCCCCAAAGGCGTGATGCTCTCGCACCACAATGTTCTTTCGAACATTCAGGCCATGGCGCAGGTGTTTTGGATCAATGACCACGACGTAATCGTGGGCGTGCTCCCCTTCTTCCACTCTTTCGGGTTCACGGTCACCATCTGGCTGCCACTAGTGAGCGGATGCGGCGCTGCGTATCACACCAATCCCACTGAGGCTTCGAAGATCGGTGAAATAGTGGCGAACCACCACGGAACACTCCTGGTTTCCACACCGACGTTTTATTCGAGCTACACGCGCAAGTGTAGCGTTGAGCAGTTTTCGAGTCTGCGCTTTGTGCTGGTAGGCGCGGAGAAGCTGCGCGCGACGATAGCCGACGCGTTTCACGAAAAATTCGGGCTGGAGTTGCTGGAAGGATATGGATGCACGGAGATGTCGCCGGTGGTGGCCGTGAACGGTCCGAATTTCGAAGCGGGCCGGGATACGCAGTTGGGCAACAAGCCAGGGACAGTGGGCCATCCGCTTCCGGGAATTGCCGTGAAGATTGTGAATCCGGCAACCATGGAACCTTTGCTGCCGGACGCGGAAGGGCTCGTGCTGGTGAAAGGCCCCAACCGGATGATCGGTTATCTGAACCAACCCGAGCGAACGGCGGAAGCGGTGCGCGACGGCTGGTACATGACAGGCGATATCGGCGCGCTGGACGATGAAGGTTTCCTCCGCATCACGGATCGCCTCGCGAGGTTCAGCAAGATCGCGGGTGAAATGGTGCCGCACCTGAAAGTGGAAGAAGCTATCTACGGCATCATCGGCGAGTATGGCTGCGCCGTGACGGGGATTCCCGATGACCAACGGGGCGAGCGTCTGGTGGCACTCTACACACGGGGGGACATGACGCCCCTTGAGCTGTGGCAGCGGCTATCGGAAACCAGCCTTCCCAAACTATGGCTGCCTAAGCGCGAGAACGTTTATCTAGTGGACGCGTTGCCGACACTGGGCACGGGCAAGCTGGATCTAGTGGGCGTGAAGGCCAAAGCGCAATAATTGGCCGCCGCCTGCCCGGTCAATTCATAAGGAGCACACACCATGGAATCGGCCCTGTTAGTAGTCGTGTTGATAACCTTGTTCGTTCGCTGGTTGGTCTTGTCCGGAAAGATGAACAGCATGCAGCAAAAGATCGAGCTGCTCACCGCCGACACCACCCAGCCGATGCTCATCGCGAGAGTGTATGCGCTGGAGCAGGCCGTGAAGGAATTGCGCGCGACGGACGGTAGCCCCGCGCGTGAGCAAGGGGACATGGCACCGGCGCTCGATCCGGTCATTTTCGAGCCGGTTGTTCTTGAGTCGGAAGTCCCGCGGATTTGGGAATCGGTGAAGCTGGAAACCACGCCTCCGCCGCTTCCGAAATCGGAACCCGAACCGGTTCCAGTGCCCAGCTTTTCCATGCGAACGGCGCAACCCACCGGGCCGACTCTTTCACAGCGCGTCCGCGAATCGATGAAAGGAGAGGAGTGGGAAGCCGTGGTCGGCGGAAGTTGGCTGAACAAGCTGGGCGTGTTGGTGCTGGTAATCGGCATCGCGCTGTTCCTGGGCTATTCGTTCACGCAGGTGGGTCCGGGTGGACGTGCGGCGATTGGTCTCGGCGTGAGTTTAGTGATGCTGGGCGGCGGTTTCTTAATCGAGAAAAAGCCACGCTACAAGATTTTCGCTCGTGGTTTACTGGGCGGGGGATGGGCCGCGCTCTATTTCACAACCTACGCGATGCAGGCGGTGGATGCCGCGAAGGTAATCGACAATCCGTGGCTGGGTGGCGCGCTGCTTCTGGCGGTTGCGGCTGGAATGATTCTGCACTCGTTGCGATACAAATCCCAAACCGTGACCGGGTTGGCATATTTTGTAGCCTTCGCGACGCTCAGCCCCGCTGTCACTCCGGCGAGCGTGACCACCCTCTCGGTGATCGCATTGGCGCCGCTCGCAGCGTCGCTGCTGTATGTCGCCTATCGTTTTCAATGGTCGGAGATGGCGTTCTTTGGGCTCATTGCGACCTATGGCGCGTGCGCGTCGCGTGGTGATTCGGGCGCTCCGCTAGCGTCCGTGCAACTTCTGTTCTGCACCTATTGGCTGTTGTTCGAAGGCTTCGATCTGCTGCGCGCCGCCAGACGCACGGCATACTCAGCGTGGGAGAGCGCCATTCTTCCATTCAACGCACTGGCTTTCATCGGAGTCTCATATATGAAATGGTCAGTGGCCGCTCCGCAACATCTGCATTTACTCGCCGCTGGAATTGGTACGGCGTATCTGGTGAGCACCATCCTGCGAGCGCTGCTCCGGCCGCCGTCGAGCTTCGCGCTGGAGACGGAAACGCTGGAGCGCGCGCTATCAGGTGGCTACGAAGGGCCGATCTCGTTGACAGCAGCTCTGACAGTGGCCGCGCTTTTCCTCAAATTTCACGGCGTGGCCGCGCTTTTCGGATTGCTGGCTGAAGCGGAGGCATTGTTCCTGGCCGGACTCTTCTTCAAAGAAGCATATCCACGGCAACTCGGCGCGGCCCTGTTTGCGGGCGGTCTCGGCAAAATGCTGATCGTCGATCTCCCGGCCGGCGGTACGACAAAAGTTGGAAACTGGAACGTCAAGCCGTGGACTCCGGTGGCGGCTTCAAGTGCGCTGCTGTTTTACGTCAATCGAGCGCTGCGTAGAGCGGACACGTTCTATGGCTATGCAGGATCGGCCGTGGTCGCGCTGACCTTGGGTTTGGAAATGCCCGAGCGTTACATCGGGCTGAGCTGGTTTATTCTGGCCGCGCTGCTTTTCGCCTTTGGATGGTGGCGGCGGCTGGGCGATTTCCGCGTGCAGGGCTATCTGGCCGGAACGCTGGGGCTAGGCGGGATCGCGATTCATCAGGCGGATGTGGAGTTCGGTTACGCTCCGCCGTTGCGTCATTCCTGGATTTCGCTTTCGTGCGCGGCCCTCCTGAGTTACCTGGCAGCGCTGTGTGGGCTGCGCTCCAGCGCTGACCGTCTGGATGAATGGGAACGAAACGGCTTGCGCGGCATCGGATCGTGGGCCGCGACATCTGCGCTGATTGCGCTCGCGTGGCGCGTGCTTCCGGGAGATTATCTGGGCTTGGGCTGGCTCGCTCTCGCCATGCTTATTCTCGAACTCGGCCTGCGTGGACTTCCGGAAGATTTGCGGATGCAAGCCTACCTTACGGCCGGCCTCGGAGCCCTGCGGGTTTTCTACTTCAACTTCGTGCCGATCGCCAATGACGATCCGCTGGCCAAGCGCTGGATCGTGGCAGGCGCGGCGTTAATCGCGTATTTGATGGCCTCGCGCATCCACATCGCACGCAAGAAGATGGCCAGCGCAGCGGAAAGCACCAACGTCTTCAACCTCAGTTCTGCTGTGGGAACACTGTTCCTGTTAGCTGGAGTTTGGGCGCTTCTGCCGGCAGTGGTGATTGGTCCGGCGTGGGCCATCGTGGCGCTATTACTGATGGAAGCCGGGTTCGCGTTGGATCTTCCCAGCTTGCGGTTGCAGGCGCATCTGACGGCGGGCGCTGCATTCGGCCGATTGTTCTTTGCCAATTTCACGGGCCTCGGACGCGTGGGCATGGTCTCCCACCGGGTGTTGACCGTGGTTCCAGTGCTGGTCTCGTATTACTACCATTGGTCGAGACAGCGAGTCGAGCGGGCGCGGCTGCGCGAGTGGGAACTGCCGCTTGGCCGCGTCTATCTGTGGGCGGCGGCGGTTCTGATGGTGGTGCTGATGCGTTTCGAGCTCGGCCGCGTTCTGGCCGTAGCCGGCTGGGCCGCGTTCGCACTCGGACTCCTCGTATTCGGGCGGCGCTGGACCAATGTGGATCTGCGCTGGCAGAGTTACATCCTGGCGTTGCTCGCTTTCTGGCGAAGTTGGACCACCAATTTCTACGCGCCTGAAAATTTCGCCGGCGTCTCGGGCCGGATTTTGACTGGCGCGTTTGTGATCGCTTGTTTCTACGCGGCGCAACTCCTGATTCCACGGAAGGGCGAGGGGACTGGGGTTGAGCGTCACGCGCGGACGTTCTATTCGTTGCTGGCTGCGACGTTGCTGGCGGTGCTTTTGTTCTACGAAGTTTCGGGCAGCGTGCTCACGGTGGCCTGGGGCGTTGAGGGAGTGGCGTTGCTGATCGCTGGCTTTCCGCTCAACGATCGCGTGCAGCGTTTATCTGGAATGTTTCTGTTCCTGGTGTGCATCCTGAAACTCTTCGTATACGACCTGCGGCATCTCGAGACGATGTATCGAATTCTCTCGTTTATCGTGCTGGGGCTAATGCTGGTGGGTGTTTCCTGGATCTACACGCGATTCCGCGATCGCATTCAGAGGTATTTGTAGCAGGCGGCAGAAAGCAGAAGGCAGAAGGCAGGAGGCAGGCAAATGAATTGGACAAAATTCGCATTGGTACTATCGTTGCTCGTGATGGGTGCGGTGTTGGCTATTCGTGGGACGTCTGATCCACAGGTGAGCTTGGCTTCGCTGGTGGAATTGTGGTCGGATACATTGCGCGATACGGATCAGATCGGAATGAAGCTGACTCGCGTTTCCGATGCCGAGGAGATGAGGATTGGAGCCGATCTGGCCCGAGGCGTCGCCGATTTGGGACGCGAGGATGCGGATGCCACTCGGTACGTTACAGGAGTGGCGCAGCCACTGTTGTCCCATTTGCGGCGTCCAGGGATCCGCTATCAGTTTCACGTGATCGATTCACTGCAGATCAATGCTTTCGCTTTGCCGGGTGGGCAGATCTTCGTGATGCGCGGGCTGCTCGAATTTGTGGAATCGGAAGCCGAGGTGGCCGCAGTGCTGGGACACGAGATGTCGCACGTCGATCTGCGGCATTGTATCGAGCATTATCAGTATGAGGCGAGGCTGAAGAAGGCCGGCGTGCCGGAATTGGGTTGGATCGTAGAGATGGCCCATCGATTAGTTACGCTCGGATTTTCGCCGCAGCAGGAACTGGAGGCGGACGCGCAAGGGGAGCGGCTGAGCGTCGAGTCGGGCTACGATCCAGACGCTGAGGCGGCGCTGTTCGCGCGTATGAAAACGAAATTCCATGAGCCCTCCAGAGTGCAGGCGACTACACCGGCGGGTGAAGTCACGGAAGCCGCGGGCGAAGCGATTGGCGCGTATTTCCGGACCCATCCGCCTTCGGAAGAGCGAGTTCGGCGATTGAATGATATGCTGGCGCGGCATC
>CZKS01000139.1_pt1 | contig 12442 bp, 8 predicted proteins | sample 1122221 | NCBI WGS metagenome assembly CZKS01 (sample SAMEA3539301, study PRJEB10725) | soil metagenome | biome: tundra; feature: field; material: soil | place: USA | collected 2010-05 | depth 0.15 m
GGCTGCGAAAACCGCCGTGGAGTTTCCGAATCCAAGCCTTTAGCCCCCAGTCCCTAGCCCCTAGCCCCGAGCAACTAGCTACCGGCAATCGATTCCACCGCCGCATAAAGCTCCGCGGGCTGAAACGGCTTGCTCAAGTAGCCATCCATGCCCGCTGCCAAGCACTGTTCCTGATCGTGCTTCATGGCGTGGGCGGTGAGCGCCAGGATCGGGACATGCTCTTCTGTGCCGCGCTCCCGTTCGCGAATGGCTTGCGTTGCCATCCAGCCATCCATAACCGGCATCTGCACATCCATCAAGATGACATCGAAGCGGGCCTGGTCCAGCGCCTCCAACGCCTCGCGTCCATTCGAGACACTGGTAATTTTGTGCCCCCGCTTTTCAAGCAGCCGGGTGGCCAGCCTCTTGTTCATGGTGTTGTCTTCAGCCAGAAGGATCGAAAGATGCCGCAGACTCTCGGTCGTCTTATCTTCACGCGCAGGCGGTTCGGCGGGCGCCGTACCCAGGGCACGCAACATCGACTCTCTCAAATCCGCCTTGCATACGGGCTTCACCACGTGACAGACGATTCCCAACCTCCGGCAGCGCGGGATGTCGCTCTGCAGATCGGAGGAGCTCAACATCATGATCACCGGCCGGGTCAAATTCGGATGATGATTCATCCTGTCGGCAAGCATGAATCCATCCATGCCGGGCATTAGCGCATCCACGATTGCCAGCTGGAACGGCCGTTTCTGTTCCTGGGCGTGCTGCAACAGGCGCACCGCTTCCACGCCCGATTCAGCCAGCGTCACCTCTGTTCCTTCCGCGGCCAGCATCGCGCCGAGAATCCGCCGGTTGGTGCGGTTGTCATCTACCGCCAGCACTCGCAGGCCCCGCAAAATCTCAGGGCTCGCCGGCTTTCGTTCGACCGGCTTTTCGACGACGATTTCGCACAGGATGGTGAAATGGAAGCGGCTGCCTTTTCCCGTCTCGCTCTCCACCCAGATTCTTCCGCCCATCAATTCCGTCAGTCTCTTCGCGATCGCAAGCCCTAAGCCCGTGCCGCCGCTATTGCGCGTCATCGATCCGTCGGCTTGCGTGAACGCATCGAAAATCAATCGCAGTTTTTCAGCCGGGATACCGATGCCAGTGTCTTCCACCAGGAAGTGAAGCTCCAGTTCCGCGGGGCCACTCGGCCTCTGTTCCACCCAGAGCAGCACTTCACCGCTCTCGGTGAACTTCACGGCATTGCCCAGAAGATTCACCAGCACCTGGCGCAGCCGGTTGGCATCACCCGCCACTTGACAGGGAACCGCGGCATCGATTTCGAGCGCCAGTTCCAGGTTCTTCTGGTGCGCCCGCAGCGCCACCGCGCGGGCGGTTTGCTCCAGCAGTTCTCGCAGGTCGAAAGGCTCGGTATCGAGGTTCATCTTTCCGGCCTCGATTTTGGAGAAATCCAAAACGTCGTTAATCACTGTCAGAAGCGAGTTGGCGGATTCTCTGACGCCTTCCATGTATTCTTTTTGCACCGGGCTAACCGGAGTGTCGAGCGCCAGCTCCGTCATGCCGATGATGCCGTTCATGGGAGTCCGCAGTTCGTGGCTCATGTTCGCCACAAACTCGCTCTTCAGGCGGCTGGCTTCCTGGGCCTGATCCACCAGGTGCAGCAGTTCGCCGCGGGAGGCGTCGAGTTGTTCCACCATGTCGTTGAATGCGATCGACAAATCGTCCACTTCGTTCCAGGCACCGAGCGGCGCCCTTTGCTTCAAATCACCATGCGCTACCAGCCGGGTGAAGTCGATCAGCCGAACCAGCGGGCTGAGCAGCCGCCGTAACTGGAAGTACTGCAGCATCCGGACCAGTAGCACACATGCCAAGGGGAATAAAATGATGTCTCGCGCCAACTGCGCGAACAAAACCCTCTCCTTCTCCGTGGAAAAGCCGATCCGTACCACGCCCAGCAGCTTCGATCGAGCAGGGTCTCTTTCCCAATCGGCCAGCCCGTTTGCGGACGATTGTCGAACCACACGCGTGGCCTCAATCTTCGCCGGCAGAATCTCCACTCGCGCGCCGTTCTGGGCGTTGGAGGACTCCGGGGCTTGTGGCCCGGCTTTGGCCAGCGCCTCTCCGGTTTCGCTGGCAATTGTCACGTACAGCACGTCTTCCCGAGTCGCCGCCGACTTGGCCACCTGCTGCAATGCGTTGCGGTCCCCGATCAACAGCGGGAACTCGCTCTCATTCGCCAGGACTTCGGCGGCCGCCTGTGCGCGCAGCTCCAGCTGCTGGCCGAAGCTCGCGCGCTGCCGCCATAGCACCGCCGAGATGCCGCCCGCAACCAGGGCCAGCGCGACCGCCAGGTTCGCGAACGACGCCTGCTTCAGCAGGCTCCTTCGACGCGAAACGGTGGGTGTTCGCGGGAATCTCATTCGATCACCACGATTCCGGATTCCGAATCGTTCCTTCCCGGAATTCGAAGGCCCAACAGCCGCGCCACACGCGGATTGGCGGCCACTTTTAATTTGCGCGGTTTCTCATTCGCGGGCAGGCTGGTGCCTGCCAGGTAGTCTCTGGCCAGCTCTCCGGCCTGCGCTCCCACATCGAAATAATCCGGATACACAGCCGCTACCGCACCGCTGCGAACGAAGCTCTCGGAAAATCCGATCACCGGCAGCCGGTTTTCGAGCGATGCCAGAATGAGCGGCCGGACCGTAGTGCTGTTATAGAGTGTTCCGTCCGGCGGGCACACCACGAAATCCACCTGGCCTCTGAGCGAGAGAAATAATTGAAGCAGCTTCTCCGGCCGCGGACAGTCCAGGACTTTCAAAGTCATTCCCGCGGCTTTTGCTTGCGCTGCCAGCGTGGACGCGGGAACGTTGTTCGCATCTGGATTCCGGATGAGCGCGGCCCGTGTCTTGCCAGGCAACACGCTTTCCATCCGAGCCAAAATATCGCCAAGCGGTACATCCAACGCCAAGGCGCCGCTTTGAGGGCGGAGACGGTTTCCTGCCAGATCGGCGCGCAGAAGCATAGTGGCGAGGATCGGCGCGGACCCGAATTGCGCGGCGGACTCGAAGGCATTGTTGCCGACGCTGATGAGCAGCCGGACGTCCTTGCCGCTTAACTGGTTCGCGGGATACTGTGGCTTGGCTGCCAAATCCAGGATGACGGCTTTGACCGCCGGCCCCAATCCGCGCTGAATCCCTCTCACGGCCTCTCCGAACGCCTCCACCGCCGATGAGGTCACAATCACGACTGTGGGCCCCGGCGGCGCAGTATCTAAGGCATCGGCCTGCCGGTCGAGAATGCTCAACGCTACTACCAGAACGGCGTAGACGTGGACGCGCATGACCTAAGGCTCTTTTCCGGGTGTGCTCGCGGCGCCGCGTCTCCGGCTTTCATCCGCTGTCCGTTGCGGCGCCCAGGTCAGGCGTACAAAGAAGCTCCGCCCATCTTGCTGGATGCTTTCCAGCTCCTGCGCCCTGGCTGCGGGATCCCAATAGCGGTAGTTGAACACGTTGCGAATGCCGAGCTGCATCTCCATGTCTCCCGGCAGGCGGCGGCCGACGGCAGTGAAGTTCACCAAATAGACCGGCGGCACGCTGCCTCCGGTTAACGCTAACCGCTCACTGAGATACTGAAGTCCGCCGCTCAACGACCAGCGGTTGCGCCATACCGGCGAATCCAGCAACAGTTTTCCCACTCGCGACGGCGAGTTTACCTTCACCAAATCGCCCGGGTTCGCGGAGATTTTCTCCACCGCCAGGCTTCCATCTATCTTGAACCCCGATCTCAAATTCGCTTTCGCTTCCATTTCGACACCGCTAGCTTGGATGGGTTCAGTATTCTGAAATTGCTGGAGCGTGTGGCTTAGCAGCACAGCTTGAATCAAATCGCTGATCCGGTAGTGGTATATGTTGGCCTGCACTTCAAAGCGCTTGCCCAGCTTCTTCTCGAAGGCCGCCTCGAAAGTTTCCATTCGCTCGGAGTCAAGCACTGGATTGGCGATCTGCGAGACGCCGTCTCCATAGAACTGCTCGAAGGGACTCGGGTTCCGGAACGACCGGCCATAGAGCAGCTTCACGGCGCTCGTGTCGGAGGGCTGATAGATCAGAGCGGCACGAGGCGTAAGCGCGAGCTGGTGAATTCGTGAATCGTCCAGGCGCCCGCCCAAATACAAGGTCCAGTGCCGCGAAAACTTCCACTCGTCCTGGAAAAACAATGCCACGGATCGATCCAGACGGTTAACAGGCGGTACACTCTCGTACACCGGCGATACATAGTAGGACTCCAATAGCGTGCGCAAGTCCCAGCTCGCCTCACTTCCGACCGTCAGGAATCCGATAAGCGGCACGCGGAACCGGTAGGTGAGCTCGGTTCCCATCCAGTCGCCTTTGGCGACGTTCCGGGCATCCAGAGTTCCTAAGTCGCTCGCGAAATCGAACCGGCCCTGAAAACGGTACTCATCGTAGTAGATTCTCCAGCGGAGCTGGCCTTCGGTTCCGATATCGCGCTGGTAGCTGGCCTCCACGAAATCGCGCCCGTCCGATGTCTTATCCCCACGGTCGTTGAACACCGTGCCGTACCAAGCGGTGGGAACCAACTTCTCGCGATTATTGAAATATGCGGTAAAACTCCAGTTGTTCCAGATCAGGTTCGCAAAGGTGTGATAGCCCCGCTCTCCATCCATGTTCAAGGCCAGGCCATGATTGGTCTGTGGTGTGTCAAACGCAGGGAAATACAACGGCGATTGGCCGCTATTATTAAAGACCGAGCCCGAGATCAGGAGATTCACGCCGTGACCGAGATATTGAGAGCCCGACACCTGCACCTTCCGCTCGCCGAGAGTGTCCAGCTCCGCCGACACACGCAGCGGCTGGTACTCCACCGGCGACTTAGTAACGATGTTGATGGTGGCGAACATTCCATTCGTCCCATACAACGCCGACGACGGACCGCGCACAATCTCGATCCGCTTGACAAGATCCAGGTCTAACCCGAAGTCCTCGGCGAAGAAGTTCGCCGAGCCATAGACGTTTCTGTGAGTGAATGGCCATTGATCATCACCAGGAAACGATTGTTGGCGTCGCCCGGTAACGAGAACCCGCGCACGCCGACGTAGTGGTAGGCTCTGTCATAGGTAACATACATGCCGCGCACGTCCGCCAGAACATCCGCCAAAGTTCGATAACCCCGCTGCCGGATTTCCTCGTCGGTGATGACGGTCACGCTGGCCGGCGCCTCGAGCAACGTCTGCGCGTGCAAAGACGCCGCCTCCACTACCGGAAGCGGTTCAAACAGGACGGACTCAGGCTTGGCGCCTGTCTGCGGCGGAACGTCCTGGGCTAGGCCGGTCGCGTTCAGCAGGCAGAAAATAATCCAGAGAGCACCGTTTCGAAGACGGTTCATGTCTTGCTCATCGGCCTGAGAAGACTAAGTTTGAGGCACCGGTCTCTTGGAGAGCGTTACCGAACCGCGACCGTGAGGGAGACGGTGCCTTTGGCTATTTTTTCACGGATTCTGAGGGAGCCGGTGTCCTAGCGCAAAGACGTCGCCGAGCTTGGGCCGCCCTTCACCGTTATGAAGCCGCCCGCCGGGGACTCGCCGCCGCCTATCGTAATTACCAGCGATTGGTCCCCATCGGGAACCTGGCCGGGTACTCGCAGATTGACCTGGTAAAGTCCGGCGTTGCTGGTCACCCCGACATACAAAATATCGGAGGCCGCCAGCGTCACTCCACCAAATGTAATACTGACGGGTGCTGTCACCTGTGCCGCTCCGGTGGGTAATGCTCCAGGACCATAAGACGGAGCTGTCGCGCCGAAGCCGGTCGCGAACAGGGTGAGTAGTTCGCCACGCTGCGCCGGCGTAAAGGTACTGCCCGCCACCAGCCCAGGGGCTCCCACGGCCGCGTGTGTAACGGCGTTGATGGCCGCGATCGGGTTTTGCCCGCTGGCGGTATGCACGTAATAGAAAAACTCCGGCGCGGTGGCTTGGATAGTGACCGTCTCGGCGTTGCTGGTTTGAGCTTGTGGCGTGCCGCACTGTGTGATCACCTGGACCGCGGTCTGGCCGGGCGGAAGTTGCGGTACCTGGACATTGAGCTGGCCTGGATAGACGCCTAGAATGGGCGCAAGCTGGGTTCCGAACACGGCGCAAGCTCCCACCAGGTTGGTGGGAATCTTGCCGTTCACCAGGTCCTGTTGGCCCACTTGTCTGGCGGTGCCCGCGGGTGCGAACTTCTCACCAAAGATGGTCGCGATCCCGTTTGATGCTACCGTCGTGAGCGGTGGACCACTCAATCCTCCGCTGACGATCCCGGCGGAAGAAATGACGGGAGCTGTCGGTGAGACCGCTGGATTCGCGTTCAGCGAGAACGACACATTCGAAACTCCGTTGGCGGAGGCGGTAATCGTGAAACTCCCGGCTGTCGTACCGAGCAGGACATTTGCGGTAACGGTTCCATCGTTCAGCGTGATAGCGGGCGATGGATTCACGGTTGCGGCGCCTGACGGGTTTACGGTGAAGTTGACGATCACTCCCGGGACGCCCGCGCCACCTGCGGCCGCAACTTTTATCACTAGCGGATGGCCTAAAGCCGTCCCCCCCGTTCCACTTTGTTTGTCGCCGCTCACTATGCTCATGTTGGCAGGTGCGACTACGACCGGTGTCAGCATCCTGACTCGATCGTTGGACAGATCCGTGACGTAAACGTTCCCGGCGGGATCCACGGCGACTCGCGAGGGATCCAGATGCGCGCTCGCGGCCGGTCCGCCATCGCCGGCATCGGGGGTCGATACTCCCGGAGTGCCTGCAATGGTTGTGATGAGTCCGCTGGACGTGACGCGCCGCACAACCGAATTGCCATTATCCGCGATGTAGAGATTGCCTGTGCTATCCAGGGCCACCCCAGTGGGAAAAGCGATCCCAGCCGCCACCGCCGGTCCGCCATCGCCCGCGTAACCGGCAATACCGGTACCGGCTACCGTGGTAATGGTTCCGTCCAATCCTATCTTGCGGACGCGGCTGTTCAAAAAGTCGGCTATGTAGAGATTGCCTTGACTGTCTATCGCGATATCGAACGGGTCGAATCCCGCGTTGAGCGCTGGACCATTATCGCCGGAGTAGCTGAGTTTGCCGTTGCCGGCAATGGTAGTGACGACACCAGAGGAAATGGTGACTTTGCGGATTCTGCTATTCGTGTCATCCGTGAAGTAGACGTTGCCCGCGGCGTCCACCGCCACGCCCGTCGGATTGTCAATCATCGCGCTGGTGGCGGGCCCGCCATCGCCGCTGTATCCGCTTTGGGCATCGCCGGCGACGATGGACGTGCTGCCTGTTTTCGTAATTTCCAGCACCAGCGGTTCGTCATCCGTCACATAAAAATTTCCAGCTCCGTCGACTGCCACGGCCGACGGAGCACCCATCAATTGGCCGAACGTATTAATGCTGCCGCCCAGACTAAAGCGCCGCGCGATGAAGTTTCCGGTATCGGCCACAACCAGGTTGTTGGCAGCGTCTACGGCCAACCCCTCCGGAAAATTGAGAAATGCGGACGTAGCGGGGCCACCATCGCCGTTGCTGGTTCCCGCGACCGTTGTGATCAGGTTGCCCGCTACTTTCCGAACCCGCCGGTTTAAGAAGTCGGCCACGTAGATATCGTTGCTGCTATCGAGAGCCACGCCCGCTGGAGAGTTGAGCTCCGCCAGCAGCGGCATGCCACCATCGCCCAGGAAACCCGCGATGTCGTTCCCGGCCACTGAGTGAATGAGGGTGCTGGTAAGGTCCACCACACGAACTGCGTTGAGTGTTGTATCCGAAATGTAGAGATCATTCCCGGAACTATCCAGCGCGAGGCCATCCGGCGACATCACCGCTGCCGCAGCGGGAATGTAATCGTCTATATAGCCGAACTGCCCGCTACCTGCAATCGGATGGATGATGCCAGCCGTCTCGATCATTCGAACGTACCCGTTGTCAGGATCGGCGAGGTAAAGATCACCCTTTGCATCGCAGATCATCGCAGGTACTTGGCCGATGGTTGCAAGTTTCGCTGGCCCATTATCACCCCCATAGCCGGGGCTTCCCGTGCCCGCGATGGTTGTGATGATTCCGTTGGTGTCTACTTTACGAATGTGAAAGTCTAGCGTCGAGATATAAAGATTCCCTTGCGTATCTACTGCGACGGCGATCGGACTCACTTGAGCCTGGATCGCTGGACCGTTATCTCCCAAAGTACCTGGCGATCCGTTGCCCGCGACTGTGCTGATGGTGCCATTCGAGGAAATCGCCCGGATCCTGGAGTTGCCCAGGTCCGCTACATAAAGATTGCCGGCCGTGTCAAACGCGATCGCTGACGGCAAGTTCAATTGCGCATTTATCGCCTTAACTCGGTCGCCATTGTAGCCCGGCGCTCCAGTACCCGCATAAGTGCTGATAATCCCTGACGTATCCACCTTACGAATGCGGTTGTCCTCTGCATCGGCGATGTATAGATTTCCGCTGGTATCCACCGCAACCGCGCCTGGGGCGCGTAGCGGCACGGTGTTGGCGTTGTGGCCGTTCAGCAACCGATCGGTTCCCGCGACGGTCGTGATGGTGTAAGGTTGGGACCAGCCCACCAAGCAAAGGGAGAAAGAGAAGAAGATCGAGCCGGGTAACGTTCGATTGTACATATAAAGAGCGTTATTTTAGCACGACTGCCGATTACACTTTGATAACAACTTGATAACAGCGGCGTCAGCGAATCAATCAGGAGATCCCAGGATAATTCTGGCTATTCACGAAAATCGCGGTCTGCTTTGTCGTGCGCGTTTGCGTGCCGTGTTTCACACTCTTCGGAACACAATAGGAAGAAGAATTATTTTCATGGCGTTCACATGGGTGTGAACGCGGCACGCAGGGGTGCGTGCGCCACGTCCCTGAAAATCCGTCAAAAAATCAGCGAAGGCGCCTCTAGCGCGCTGGCCAGGCGTCCAGCAATCGCCGAAGCAAAACCAGTTGACCCACGTGGTAGGCGTTGTGATCCGCCACCAGCAGCGCTTCCAGCAGCAGCGTTTGACCGTCCCCATGCGGAATGGGTCGAAACAGATCGCTCTTTTTGCTCGCAACCAATTTCTGCAGGGCTTCTAAATCCGCGCGAATCTGCCGGACGCTTTTGTTCCAGGCCGCCGCGCTCGGTGGCGCTTCCGTCTTCGGCCAGTATCCTTCAGGCCACGGCGGCGAAACGTGTTTCGGATTGCGGCTGAACTCCAGAATGTCCCACTGGGCGATCCTTATGTGCTCCAGCAATTGCCAAGCGGTATGCGGCGAGCCCTTGGGCTTCACGCCACGCAGTTTCACCGGCATGCCCTTTAAGGCACCCTCAAGATCAACGTGCGCGTTGCGGCCTACCAGAAGATCCACCACGTGGCGTCGGAGTGCGTCAATTTCTTTCATAGGCCTCATTATTTTACCGCGCCATGTACCGGCTCCGTTGAAGACGCGGTCCAAATTATCGATTCCACGCAACCCGCTTGTGGCGCACGCACTCCTCGGTGCCGTGTTTCGCACCGGATGGCCGAACGCCAAGTGGGCGGACCCCCTGGTCCGCGGCCGACGCCCACGTCGGCCGGTTGCTGGTATTCGTTAATTCTTGAGGTAGCGGGTCCTGGGGGACCCGCGCGCACCAGTGGGTCCGCCCCACCCGCTGGTCGAAGGTTTTCATTCCATTGGATGGGCTGCAAGCCCATGAAATACACTACTAGGAGTCTTCATCACCTTTGGTGGGCCAGCAGGCCCCATGGGAACTCCCTCACGGTCGCGGTTCGGTCTGATGAGACGGCCAGGCGTTCCTACAGATTGGCAGGCTTCGCGCTGCACTTACCTTGCAGCGAGCGGATCCATTCACGGATCAGAGCGACGCCTTCGCGGTGAGTGATGGTGCGCCCAAGCTCCGGCATCATGACCTTGGGGACATCGGAATCCATGCGGCGAATCAGGATGGATTCTTCCGGCTTGCCATCCACGATATCGAACAGCAGATCTCCCGCACCGTGTCCGGCCGATACCGGAACCTTGCAAACCCCCAGCCGCATGAGATCCGCCTGTCCAGCATCCAGGAAAAGACCGGAAGTGTTGGCGGTACCGCCGGCATTGTGGCAGTGGGCGCAATTGACATCCAAATAGGTTTTGGCTCTGGCTTCGAGAGTGCCGTTGGATGGATCGTCCCACACCACCGCGCGCGGCGCTTGCTCGGGAGCAGGTGCGCCTTTGAGATACCCGATGCGCGTCCAGTAGGCCAGTTGATTGGCTCGGCCGTCCATATAATTGAAATCCTTATTCAGATTGCGTGCCTTGGGCCCGATCGGGATAGTGGCTTTCGATTTCTCGTGACATTCCTTGCACTGATTCTGATTGGGAATGACGTAGTCGATCGTGTACGCTTGGCCGGAGGGGTGGGTCCAGTGGACGACGGTCGGATCCGCGGCTACTTGAAGCTCTGCCTCGGTTTGGCTTTCGTTCCATACGTAGGGCAGCGCGGTCCATCCGTTGCGGCCGTGCACCAGCAGGCGTGTTTCGATCAGCCTCTGTTTCCCGGCGTGCTGGTTGTCCGGATACGCGAAGGTCTTCGAAAAAACGGTGCCAATCGGGAATTCAAAAGCGTCGGTAGCGTTGTAAACCGCGGAGGCCCCCTGCGGCATCCACACGAAGCGGTATTTGGTGGCGTAGTCGGAAAACAGCGGTGTGTTCAGATCGTAGGGGACTACGCCCTGATTCGGATGTAGTTCAGCGGCCGTGCCGGTGAATAAGCGCCAGGCCGAAAGCTTGGTGGGATAGGGTTCCTGAACGTGTTGGTGGACTTTCTTGCTACATCCGGAGACGAATAGGAAGGCAGCAAGAGTAATGGCCGCGGATAAACGCGGATGAACACGGATACTGCTCATGAGCCGGAATCTAATTTCCTCCGAAGCCAGCCACTGCCGTGAGTGGCGGCAGCGCGCAATTGTTCGCGCTCGCGTTCTTCAGCAAGTGCTTGAGACCGCCCGCGACGTCGTAGTTCACGAATTCCGCTCCACCGTTGTTCTGCGCGCAAATGGTGGCCGTCTTCTTTTTCGGATCCACCACGCCATCGTAGAGGATGGCCGGCAGCGGCTTGCCCAGCAATGGCACCAGACCGTCCGCGATTCTGCCGGTGGGATTGTTACCGCCTCCCGAGATGGTGTTGTCGTGAATGTAAATCTCGTCGGTGTACGGATCGTAGGTCGGATCGTTGATGGGGTTTTGAGTGGTGAGATAACTAATGATCGAGACATTGGCCGTGGCGTTGTCCTTGATGGTGTTCTTATACACATCAATATGATTGGTAGCCAGGATGATGACGCCGGTGCCGGCCGGAACCTTGGCAACCATGGTCCCCTTAGGCGCGAAGTTCGCGGTGTTATTGCCGTACACGTTGTTCTCAAACAGGCGCGCGTTGCGCCCGTCCTTCACCGGAAGATCGGGAAGGTTGAAGGCCAGCAGCCCGCCGGTGTTGTTGGTGCTGGTGTTCTGATAAACATCGGCGTCCTGCGAATTCTCGATCTCGATTCCGGCGACATTATATTCTGCGCGATTGCGGCGCACGATGATGTTCTTGGATTGCCCGACATAAATGCCGGCGTCGGACGCTCCCTTTACCACCGAGTCTTCGATCAGCACGTTCTTACACTGCACCGGATAAAGTCCGTAGGAGCCGTTGGTGTCTTTTGGGCCACCGGTCCATTCGGCGCGGACACGCCGGATGGTCACACCAGTGGCGCCGTTGATCTTCACGCCGTCTCCTTTTGTGTCTTCAATCGCCAGGTCTTCCAGCGTGAATCCACCGGCCGTCACCAACATCCCCGCCGATCCGGTCTTCTGGTTCTTGAAGGACAGGATGGTTTTGTCCATCCCCTTGCCGCGGATGGTCACGTTCTCCACCGAGAGCGATAGCGTGGACGTCAGATCCAGCTTGCCTTCCGGCAGTTCGATCACGTCGCCGGGCTTGGCCAGGATGAGCGCTTCCTGGGCCCTCTTCTGGAATTCGGGTCCGGCTGGAATCCCGGCTTTCCGGGCGCAAGAGCAGATAAGCAGCGACGCGATCGGCAGTGCAACAAGCACTGCAACCCGGCGCGCGGGCGTGGTGGATAACTTCATAGTCCCTCCCTCAGTCGTTTGATGTTATACCGCAAGTAGCGGGGCGACAGCAAGCGCGGGGCCTGGGGGATTGGGGGTCGGCTGGGTGCTTGGAACCTCGCGTACGGCATGGGATCATCGTTGCAATTTAAGTATCAGAAGCACACGAATGTGAACGCGGCGCGCATGAGTGTATCTGATGGATTTGCAGCCCATCCAATGGAATGAAAATTTCGGCTAATGGTGGGGCGGACCCCCATAAGCGCTAAGTTAAGCCCACATGGGCCAGTTTTTGGCGTCCAGTCGCCGGCCCACAGATCCGATTCCG
>CZKS01000644.1_pt1 | contig 12393 bp, 11 predicted proteins | sample 1122221 | NCBI WGS metagenome assembly CZKS01 (sample SAMEA3539301, study PRJEB10725) | soil metagenome | biome: tundra; feature: field; material: soil | place: USA | collected 2010-05 | depth 0.15 m
CAACATCACGGCCGAGATTCACACCGGCTCCGACGGTCACCAACAACTGGAATTCGTATCTTCAAACACGGCATTCCAGGTAACCGCAGGCGATGCTACCGCGAACGCCTTGATGGGCAATTTCGTGGGTCAAACCCTTGCGCAAGCTGGGACGGCTGTCGGCGCCACCACTCCGCTGGCCGCCCTGCAGGCCGTCGGCACCGTTGAAAGTGGCACGTTCATTTCCGGCGGAACCGAGCAGACCGCGGGCGCGGTCTTCACCAACATGGCGTACAGCAGTTCAGCCACGATCGCAACCGTTCAGACATTGACGTTTGTTGCTAACAACGCTAGTGGGACACCTCAAAGCCTAACTGTGACTTTGAGCGCTCTCACCGCCGGGACCACCCTGACTGCTGCGTTGGCAGTGGGGCAAATCAATGCCGCCCTCCAGGCCAGCGATAACCCCGCACTACAAAGCATCATCGCTACTACGGATGGAATGGGAAGCGGTACCGGGAAGCTCATGTTCACGAACAATACAACTACGCCGTTCACCGTGAGCATAGGACAAGAGCAGACCGGTGGTACAGTCGCTGCAGGCGGTCAAGTCGGTGGAGTCACGGGTACAGCCGGGTTCAACACCATCGTAACGTCCAGCACCGTCGGCGTCGGGGCTACTTCCGATGTCAGCACACAAGCGGACGCTCAGGCTGCGGTCTCAGCTCTAGCAAGCTCGGTCCAGTTGCTCGGCGATGCGCAAGCCGTGGTTGGACGAGGTGAGAACCAGTTCAACTATGCCATCAACCTGGCGCAGTCCCAATTGACCAACACTACGGCTGCCGAGTCGAGTATCCGAGATGCCGATCTCGCCACGGAAGCAGCCAACCTGACCAAAGCTCAGATCCTGATGCAGGCCGGCGTGGCCGCGCTCGCGCAAGCGAATTCGGCGCCGCAAAATATTCTCACGTTGCTGAAGGGCTAATCCTAGCGATACGGGAGTTCCTTCATCCTAATTCGGAGCGGTGACGCAAAGTATGCGTCGTCGCTCCTTTTTTTGTTCGTTTTACACCTTTTTCCGAGATTTTCCCTCGCCGGGCTAACTCTCTTTTGAATGGGGAAGCCAATCGACAAGGCGATAAACAAACCCTCTGCTTCCAAGCTGGTGAAGGAAGGGGACCGCCTCCGCAATGGCGGCGACTGGATAAACGCCGAACAAAGCTACCTTCGCGCCACCCAGGTCGATCCAGAAAACCGCCATGCCTGGACCGAATTGGGCTGCTTGCTGGTGGACAGCCGCCGTTTTTCGGAAGCGGCTGCCTGTTTAAGAAGAATCGTAAATAACGGTGTCCCAGCCACTGACGACCCTCAAGAATCTGTTCGGTTGCTGGCTGAAATTGCCGCAGTGAGGCCCGATTGGGTTCGAGGCCAATACAGCCTGGGCTGCGCCTACGAGCAGTTGGTAGAACATGACCGGGCGCGCCAACATCTCGCGAACGCCTTGCGGATGGATCCGTCCATGCTGGCCGCGGTAGAAGCACTCTATGCGCGCATGTTCTGGGCGGAGGAAAAGTACACCGACGCGATCGCTGCGGCGGACCGCTCTCTCGCTGCAAATCCCAAGTATTACCTCGCGCTGGTGATCCGTGGCCGGGCCTGCTCCGCGCAAGGGCGAATGTTGGAGGCGGTTGACTGCTTGCGGCGGTCTTTGGAAATCGTACCGGAACCCACCCTTCACAGCGGCATGCTGTTTGACATAACGTGCCTGACCGAGACGACGCCGGAAGTTCTATATGCCGAAGCCTGCCGTTGGAATGCTCTCTACGCCGCGCCCTTGGCATCCGAAATTCAACCTCACATCAACCGGCCGGATACGGAACGCCGCCTGAAGGTGGGCTACGTATCGCCCGATTTGTACGGGCATCCGATTGCGAAATTCATACTGCCCGTGTTCGAACTGCACGATCGTTCCCGCTACGAGGTGTTTGTATATTCAGTGGGATCAAAATCGGACCAAATCACAGAGTGGATCCAGACGCGTGTTGAACACTTCGTGACGTTGCCGGCGGAGGGAAAAAAGCTGGCGGAGCGCATTCGCACCGATGAGATCGACATTCTGGTGGACTTGGCCGGGCATACCACGGGTGAGGCCTACCTGGCGTTCGCGCGCAAGCCCGCGCCGATTCAGGTTTCCTGGATCGGCGTACTAAGCACCACCGGAATGTCAACCATGGATTATTTTCTGGGTGATGCCGAGATGCCCTGCCCCGGAACTGAGCATCTGTTCACTGAGACCGTGTATCGGCTGCCTCGGGCCTTCTTCTGTTATCGTCCCGGCACGGACGCTTCGGTTGGACCGGCCCCGTACCTGGAGCGTGGAGATGTCACCTTTGGATGCTTTAACAGCCCGCGTAAGATCACTCGTGAGGTTGTGAAGCTCTGGTCCGCCATCCTACATCTTGTCAGCGGCAGCCGGCTGCTGCTCAAGTATTACCACCTGGAGGAAGAAGCCAGACAAGCTTCCTTGCGCGCCTGGTTCGCGGAAGAAGGGATCCCAAGCCAGAGGTTAATTTTCGTGGGATCGAGTTTGTCAACCAACTATTTTGAGGAGTACAGCCGTATCGACATAGCGCTTGACCCGTTTCCGTACAACGGCGGCAGCACCACTTTGGACGCGCTTTGGATGGGCGTACCGGTGGTGACGTTGGCAGGCCGTTCGCCCGTGCAGCGAACCGGGGCCAGCATCCTGACTGCTGTCGGATTGCCGGACCTGGTGACGCATTCACCCGAGCAGTATGTAACCACGGCCGTTTTCTTCGCCAAAACCGTCCCGAAGATACCCGGCTCCCGCCTTAATTTGCGCAAAGCGCTCCAAGCCTCACCGCTCATGGACGAGATTGGACTGGTGCATGCCGCCGAAAACGCGTTTCGGGACATGTGGCGCACCTGGTGCCGCGCCAGAAACTAAGCACGTGGGGCAGGCGCTTTCGCCTGCCAAAGTTAAAATTTGGACGCTTTTTTCGAGACATTTCCCCACCGGGCTAACTCTCTTTTCAGTGAGTAAAGCAAGCCGCACGGCTAGAAGCAAACCCTCCGCTTCAGAACTGATAGAGCAAGGCAACCGCCACCGCAATCTGGGCGATTGGATGAAGGCCGAGGAATGCTACATTCGCGCCACCAAGTTCGATCCCACAAATCGGGATGGCTGGACCGAATTGGGTTTCCTACAGGCGGACAGCCACCGTTTTTCGGAAGCTGCCGTCTGCCTGCGCAAAGTAGTAAATAACGGGGTCCCAGCCACTGATGACCCTCAGGAATCGGTTCGGTTGCTGGCTGAAATCGCCGCCGCGAGACCCGATTGGGCTCGAGGGCAATACAGCCTGGGCTGCGCCTATGAGCATCTGGTGGAACACGACCTGGCACGCCAACATCTCGCGAACGCCTTGCGGATGGATCCGTCCATGCTCGCCGCGGTAGAAGCACTCTATGCGCGCATGTTCTGGACGGACAAAAAGTACACCGATGCGATCGCTGCTGCGGACCGCGCGCTCGCCGCAAATCCCGATTATTACCTCGCGCTGGTGGTTCGTGGCAGGGCCTGCTCCGCGCTGGGGCGAATGTCGGAGATGGTTGACTGCCTGCGGCGGTCTTTGGAAATCGTACCGGATCCGGCCATTCACAGCAGCTTGCTGTTTACCATGAACTACCTGGCAGAAACGACACCAGAAACTTTGTATGCTGAGGCTCGCCGTTGGAATACCCTTTGCGCCGCTCCCTTGGCATCCAGAATTCAACCTCACACCAACCGGCCGGATCCGGAACGCCGCCTGAAGGTGGGCTACGTATCGCCGGATTTGCATGGGCATCCGATCGCGAAGTTTATCTTGCCGGTCTTCGAACGTCACGATCGTTCCCGCTTTGAGGTGTTCGCATATGCAGTGGGGACGAAATCGGACGAAGTCACGGAGTGTTTCCGAACGAGAGTTGAGCACTTCGTGACTCTGCCGGCGGAGGGAAAAAAGCTAGCGGAGCGCATTCGCGCCGACGGGGTCGACATCCTGGTGGACTTGGCCGGGCATACGACGGGTGCGGCTTACCTGGCATTCGCGCGCAAGCCAGCGCCGGTGCAGGTTTCCTGGCTAGGCGTGTTAAGCACCACCGGCATGGCGACGATGGACTATTTCTTGGGTGATGCCGAGATGCCTTGTCCCGGAACCGAGCATCTGTTCACCGAGACCGTGTATCGGCTGCCTCGGGCTTTCTGCTGTTTTCGTCCCGGCACGGACGCTCCGGTTGCGCCGGCCCCTTATCTGGAACGCGGCGACGTCACCTTCGGATGTTTTAACAGTCCGCATAAGATCACTCGTGAGGTGGTGAAGCTCTGGTCCGCCATCCTGCATCTTGTCAGCGGCAGCCGGCTGCTGCTCAAGTACAACTTTCTGGACGAAGAAGCCAGGCAAGCCCCTCTGCTAGCCTGGTTCGCCGAAGATGGGATCCCAAGCCAGCGGATACTGTTCGCCGGCGCCAGCCTGTCAACCCATTATTTTGATGAGTACAGCCGTATCGACATTGCGCTGGACCCGTTTCCATATAACGGCGGCAGCACCACTTTGGACGCGCTTTGGATGGGCGTGCCGGTGGTGACGTTGGCGGGCCGTCTGCCAGTACAACTACACGGGGCCTGCTTCCTCACTGCCGCCGGATTGCCGGACCTGGTGACGCATTCCCCGGAACAGTATGTAACCACGGCCGTCTTCTTCGCCCAAACCGTACCGAAGATACCCGGCTCCCGCCAGAATTTGCGCAAAGCGCTCCAGGCCTCACCGCTCATGGACGAGATAGGATTGGTGCGCAGCGCCGAAAACGCATTTCGGAATATGTGGCGCACCTGGTGTAGCGGTAAAGGGCCCCGCACCAGAAGCTGATCAAGCCCGCTGCCGGCGTTCGCGGATGCGTCCGCTCTGGACGTCCGACAAGGCATCCGCCAAAGCGTCCGCCACGCGATCCACGTCCCGCTTCTGCATGTCCGGAAAGTGCGGCAGGCCCAGAACGCGCGCGCCTAGCTCTTCGGTTACCGGCAGCACGCTGCGGGGACAATCCATAAAGGCCGGCTGCCTGTGGCATCCCTCGCCCCACCATGTCTTGGTTTCAACGCCGGATTGGCGCAAATGAGCCGCGATCCTGGCTCCCGATCGGGGCGGCAACAAGACGCTGGTAGTGGCCGATACCCAACCCTGCCCGTAGCTTGGCTGCAGAGAGACGCGGTCGAGATGGGGAACAATCTGGCGGTACCATTCGGTAATCCGGGCATGCTGTTGGCGAGTTTCACGCCACAGCGCCAAGCTTGCCAGGCCAACAGCCGCATGATATTCGCTCATTTTGGCATTCAACGCAGGCAGCGTCGCGATACGCTCGCCTTGGAATCCAAAGTTGCAACAGGCTCGCAGCCGTTCGAGTAACCGTGTATCGGTGGTGGAGATAAAACCGCCCTCGCCCGCGCCCAGAATTTTGGTGGCGTGGAGACTGACGACCAGCGGGATGCGGCTGGGCCGGGCAGTGTCGAACCCAGCCGCGGCATCCACCACCACCAGGATTCCAGTGCGGTCCTCGAACTCCTGCCACGCGTCGATATCGATCGGCGCGCCAAAGGGCGATACAACGATGATGGCTCCCACCGGACGAGGTATCCGCTTTAGCGTTTCCATCACTTCGTCTGGATTAAGCGCCCACGTACGCCGGTCCACATCGTGGAGCCAAGGCGTTAGCCCGGCGGCGCGTGCGGCGTGCGGCGTGGCCACAAATGTCCAGGATGGGACGATGCAGAGCGAATCGACCGGCACTCTCCGCGCCAGCAGCGCCACAGTAATTCCGGCCGTGGCATTGGCCGCCATCACTACGCCCCGGTCTCGAAAACCGAGTCGCCGGCTGAGCTCTTCTTCTAACTGCGTGATTAGCGGGCCCGCATTCGAGTACCAGCGGCACGCGTCAATAGCTTCAAGATACGGCAGTATGCTCGCGGCGGGCGGTAGCTGGGGCTTCAATACCGGGAGCCTCGCTAAGGCAGGCTGCGGCCGGTGCGCACGCTGAGTCATGATCTCGTGAGGCCGTGACTCGATTGGCAACGGATACGGTAGACGCTGGCTTGCCATTGCAATCCTCAAGCTTCTCATCGTCTAGCGAACTGCTCCCTAACAGACGGCCACTCTCGATAACGAGTGATACCTCCACGCGAACGAAGGGAATATAACTGGTTTCAAGAGAGCAATCCCTGCCGGATGTCACCAAACAAACGGAGGTGCCCGTTTGGGCTCGCATTCGGTCTTAGTATTTCCAGCCGGCATGCCATCGGCATTGACGTGGGCGCGGCACGCCTCCGAATCCGGTATGCGGGTGGTGGGTGCGTCTTCGTTGGCGAACGATCCAGCGCGTCCGAAGTACTCCGAGTGGATAGTCCTTCCGTGGATCGGCGACGTCGATTTCGCGGACGCGCTCACCTGCTGCGTCCGGGAGCAAAAGATCGATGCGGTGTTCTCAGAGCATCCGGTGGTCTGGCGCACGCTGCGCGATCTACTGCCGAAAGCGGCCCGCAACGTCCGGCTAGAGCCGCAGCCCTGGCAAGCCGAGCTCTCGGACTATCGTGGCTATCGCGACATCGCCGCCAGTTTCCTACGCGAACCGCTGCAGTTGGCGGCCTCGGGTTGCGTCGAGCCGGCTATGCCATTGCCGCAACTGGCCGCTCTGGTGCGCCTGTTTCAACTTGTGCCTGGACAGTGCGACCATCCTAAGCTAGAGGCACTCACTGCTATCTTCCGCTGGATGCCACCGGGCGACATCGTGGAGATTGGCTCCCTGTGGGGCCGGTCCGCGGTTGCGCTGGCGTTTCTCTCGCGTCACTACAACATAGGCAAGTTGTTATGCGTCGATCCCTGGCGAACTGAAGAGATTCACCAGGGAATCCCCGCCGTGGATGCGGTTTTCGATCACGCGCCCATGGATGAGATATTCGAAGCGTTCCGCATGAACCTGGCGCCGTTCCAGGGCCTGGTGAATTATTCCCGGACTCTCTCCAGCCAGGCAGCGCAGCGGTATTCTGCCGCACACTACTTCACGACGGAGGACTTTGGTCGAACCGGGTACACCGGTGAGATCGCGCTCTTGCACATCGACGGTAATCATGCGATCGAAGCGGTTCGGGGAGACATCGCCCAGTGGCGGCAATCTGTTCGCGCGGGAGGCTGGGTTGTCTTCGACGACTATTGCTGGCCGTTTGGTGACGGACCGAGAACTGCGGCCAACGAATTCTGCGGCATGTTCCAGGGGAATCTGGCGTCGGCATTCGTCGCAGGTGGCGCTCTGTTCTTGAAACTAGCACGCGCTGTCCAATGAGAGGTGCTTGTCCATGTCCGGCCAAGACTTGGGATCCTTGTACACTATCGATGAACTGAGAAGAATGCTCGGCTCGGTGGGCGAGAACGTGGCGGTGAACCGCTCCGTGGTTTTTTATTCCCCCAAGAACATTCACGTGGGATCGAATTCCCGCATCGACTGCTTCAGCATATTGTCGGCCTCATCCCAGGGCATCTTAATTGGCGATCACGTTCACATCTCGGCGTATGTCGCACTGTTCGGCGCTTCGGGCAAGATCCAGGTGGAATCATTCTGCGCCTTATCTTCGCGGGTAACGGTCTTTACTTCCACCGACGACTACGTTGAGGGATATATGAGCAATCCCACGGTCGCGCCGGAATACAGGAAAGAGCAGAGCGGCGATGTGGTGTTCAAGAAGCATGCTTTGATTGGTTGCGGTAGCGTGATCATGCCTGGTGTCACTGTCGAAGTGGGCGGCTCAGTGGGGGCGCTCAGCTTTGTGAATAAGAACGTTCCGGAGTTCTCCGTGGTGGCCGGAATCCCCTGCCGGATCGTCGGACAGCGCAACCGGCGCCTGCTGGAATTGGAAGCAGCTTTCCTGGCCGCGATTCCGAGCCGCGACCGGTAGGAAGCGCTACCAACAGGCTACTGCTTTGCGATGTATTACACGCTCCCTTCCCGTCGCGGCTCGGTTAGGAAACCCGCTTTAGTGCTAGCCTGGATCTTCTTGCATGATCCATGTCGACAATCTCGCTAAATCATTTCATGACAAAAAGCGCGGCATTGTTCATGCGCTCGATCACGTTTCCTTCGACGTAAAGCCTCGTGAGATCTTCGGTCTGCTGGGGCCGAACGGCGCCGGGAAGACCACCTGTCTGCGCCTGCTGGCCACCATTTTGAAACCTACGGAAGGGACAGCGGAGGTGGGCGGCGCAGATATCGTCCGGTCGCCTGAAGCGGTCCGGCGCCAGATCGGGTTTCTCTCGGGCGATATGGGAATCCCCGCCCGGCTCACTCCGCGCGAAGTACTCGCCTTTTTTGGAAAGTTGAACGGCTTGGAGGGCGAGAAGCTGCGCCGCCGAATCGACGAAATGGTGGAAACGTTCGAGATCAGCGATTTCGCCAACACCAAGACCGACAAGCTTTCTACAGGCATGAAACAGAAGGTCGCCATCGCACGGACTGTCTTGCACGATCCGCCGGTCCTGATTCTGGACGAGCCGAGTTCAGGCTTGGATGTTCCTACCGCGCGCCTGATCGAGAATTTCATGCTGCGAGCCAAGGAATCCGGCAAGTGCATTCTGTTTTCGACGCACGTCATGGAAGAAGCCGAGTATCTTTGCGACCGCATCGGCGTCGTTCATCAAGGAAAATTGAAGGCCCTGGGGACCATGGACGAGCTCCGCGAGCGGACCGGGAAGCACCGGCTTCGTGAGATCTTTCTCGACCTGCTCGAGATTGGTGAGCTGGCTCAAGGAGCACGCAAATGAATCTCAAAATCAGCCTAGCGGTCTATCAAAAGGAAATGCTCGAGATCTTTCGCGACCGGCGCACCATGATCAGCATGGTGGTTGTGCCCCTGCTCGCCATTCCTTTGTTGTTCAGCTTGATCAACGGGTTCATGACGTCGCGGGAGAAGGAGGCCGAAGGCGAAGCCCTAACTGTCGGGGTCTTGGGCGAGGACAAACTGCCTACCGTGATCGAAGCGCTGAAAGCGGCTGGGTTCCGGCCAGTCGCAAAGGCGGACCTGCGCGCCGCGGTGGAAAAAAAGGAAGTAGCCGCGGCCGTGGAGGAAACCGAAGACGCGTCCGGAGACAAGCAGTTGAATGTCTATATCGATCGTACCCGCCAGGCGTCGGAAATCGCGGGCGACAAGATCCAGACCGCGCTCGAGAAGCTTAAGACGGACACCGTTCGCGCCAGCCTGCGTGGGTCCGGCTTGCCGGAGAAGATTCTCACTCCGTTCACAACCAAGAACGTGAATGTGGCTTCGGAAAAGAAAATGTCCGGGCTGGTGTTCGGCAGTGCCCTCGGTTACGTCGTGATCCTGCTGATGTTCACCGGCGCGATGTATCCGGCCATCGACATGACGGCTGGCGAGAAAGAGCGGCGCACGCTTGAGGCAGTCCTGGCTTCACCAGCCGGCCGGAATGAGATCGTGCTCGGAAAGATCGCCGCTACCGCGACCGCGGCCTTCATCACCGCGCTGCTGACTTTGGGAAGCATGGCCTACTCGTTCCGTTTTTCGCCGCAAGCCGCCAGCGCGCGGGAGACTTTTCACATGGCGCCGCCGGATATGGGCTCCCTCGTGCTGGTCCTGGTGACCGTGATTCCAACCGCCATTGTGGCGGCCTCACTCATGGTTGCCATCGCGCTTTTCGCCAAGAGCTACAAGGAAGGCATGAGTTATCTGACGCCCATCGTGATGCTGGCGGCGTTTCCGGCTGTAGTCGGCATGCTGCCCGGCTTGGAGCTGACGCCCGCACTCGCGCTAATTCCCATCTTCAACGTGTGCCAGCTCATCAAAGAGATTTTCCTGGGCGGATTCTCGCGGATTGCGTATGCTGTGGCCTTCGGCGCCAATCTTGTCTACGCGGCCATCGGCTTCTTCGTGGCATCGAAACTTTTCAAGAGCGAAAGCGTGCTGTTCCGAGTTTGATTTTTAGCCGCAGATGAACGCAGATACACGCAGATAAAACATTCTTTCTTATCCGCGTTTATCTGCGTTCATCCGCGGCCTAATGACTTTCAGGCGCGGTTGGCCGGGCGTTTTCACTGATCTTGTCCTTGTCGTTATGGACGTTCGACCATTCGCCCTGAACGGCGGGCTGCATCCTGGGACCGCAGCCCAAACTGACAAAGAAGAAGATGGCAACCAATATCGCTGCGCAGGTCCGCATACTTCGTCACTCTAGCACAACCGCCATGGCCTGGCACATGAGCGCGCCCACCTCATCGCTGTAGGGCTTCTTCATCGTCGCTGGCCAGTTGCCCTGATCGGCGTAGAGCTTGTTCAGCCCGGCCTGGACCTCGCGATTGCCGCCCGTGAATCCCTCAATTAGTTTGCGCCACCGCGCGGCCAAGGCCTGCACCTTCGCGCTAGCCGGATCATCGCCCAGCGCCGCTTCCACATCCTTGATCAGGACCGGCCAGTCGCGCTGAGCCTGCTCGATCACCTCCGCGGAAACTTGGCGCTTCGCGAGCGAATCGAGCGCCCGCTCGCTGTAATACTTCTTTGCCCATTCCATGTTGTCTTGCATATGAATCACCTCGATTATTTTTTGGATCGCTTCCCAATCCGTCAACTCGCCGAAAGCTGCCGCAGTTTCCGCCCGCTGGATAGCGTCTACGGCCAGGTCGAGCAGCCGGCGCTTTTCCAGGATCATGGCGCGCTGCCGGCCGAGTGCACCGGGTAGATCCTTCGCGTCGCGCTTCAGAAGCCGCCGGATCTCCCGCAACGGAAACCCGATGAACTTGAGGGCCAGAATCTGTTCCAGCCGCAACAGATCGCGATCGCCATAGAGCCGGTAACCGGCCTCGGTGCGCCCGCTGGGCGAGAGCAACTCCAGCCGATCGTAATGGTGCAACGTCCGCACCGTCACGCCGGCCCGTTCGGCAAATTCCTGCGCTTTGTACAACCGCGCCTGATGCATCGGATTGAGTTCGTCCTGAACTCATCCTAAGGTCTGACGTTACGTCAGAGTCAAGCATAATTTTTCACCAGACTTATTGAATGTGGGTGCTTTGATAGTATTGCCGCGCTCGCTGAAGGATTTCGTCCGCATGCTGGGGAAGGTTGTTCCTGATCCAAAGGATCATGGTTTCGGCTTCGGGCATCGACGCCCAAGAAGGCTGCGGATCGCCGTCAATGCGAGCTCGGAGTCCCTGGGCGTTAGTGCCAAGAATCTCGTCCATGGCGCGATGAATGGCGCTATCGAGATCGCCATTCCTGCCTGCCGGGACAAGGTGGGTGTGTGCGCACAAAAGAGGATCAAGCGTTTCAGACTGGAAGTCCTTCCCAAAAACATCGATAGGATACGCGCAGAACAGATGGAACGCGTGGGCGCTCATGAGATTGTTCCAGAACTGCTCCAACCGGACAGCGGCCGTGAACTGGCCCTCCTGCCAAAGGAGGCCGACCATTTCGCCGTATGCGCGAAGCCCCGCGTCGGCGTGCGGCCGCACTTCCCGGATCAAGGCTTCGATAGTCCGCTCGAAGCGGCGCCAATCCGGCTGCCCATCCACCATGAACCGCCGGAGGGTCTCCTCTGCATCGGCAAATAAAAGTTTCCGCTCTCGCACGGCCACGTTCGGCTCAAACCCTGATTCCCGGAGTCGGATCGAGAATGCGCCGGTCCGTTCCGGAGTTGTGATCACCAACGCCGCCTCGCCCTGCTTTAATCCCTCCAATAGGAAATCAACGACGTTTCTGGTGAGAAGGGCCTCGTCGGCCTGATAAAACTGAACCAAGTGTCCACACGGCTCATGGTTCTCCGGAAGGCTTCCGCACGGTAACATCAAACACCACCCCGCTTTGTAGACTCGCCTTACGATGGAAATGTTTCAACGCCTCCGCCGCGTGAGAGATAATTGCTTTATGGTGCGTCCTGAAAGACGCGATTTTCTAGCGGGTGAGAGACCCGTCCGGGTAAGCGCCGGAGCGCCCGGTAGCAGGCCCCAGTCGAGGCGCAGCCAGCGGATGGAAAAGTGGACTCACGAACGTTTCGTCGGGATGAGCTTGTATCAACTGCGCGGCAGCGTGAAATACCCGGCGCAAGCCACATCAGTAAGATCATCGTTAAGCCGTGTGCGGGAAAACCGCATGCACGGTTTGAAAGGGGAAGCTTAGAAACGGGCCGGTGTAAACCGGAACCGCGCTAACATCTACCTATGCCCAAAGCCCTCAAAGAAGGCGACACCGCGCCTGCGATCCACGTTGAAGACGACCAAGGTCAACCATTCGATCTCGCGAAGCTCCAAGGCAAGCACGTGGTCCTCTACTTCTACCCCAAGGCCGACACTCCCGGATGCACCACCGAAGCGCAG
>CZKS01000236.1_pt1 | contig 12279 bp, 8 predicted proteins | sample 1122221 | NCBI WGS metagenome assembly CZKS01 (sample SAMEA3539301, study PRJEB10725) | soil metagenome | biome: tundra; feature: field; material: soil | place: USA | collected 2010-05 | depth 0.15 m
TCGGCGGGTTTCTTATCGCCTTCCTTTTTGTCCTCTTTTTTGTCTTCTGTTTTATCGGCAGATTTCGGTTCGTCGCTCTTCTTGTCGATCTTTTCCTCATCGCTTTCCGGTGCGAGCGGGGATGCTTGATTCTTGGCCAGCACGGCCACGTAAACGCTTCGGCTCATAGGCCTGGAGAAGCTGTGAATGTCGGGCTCAAGCGAAGCCCCGGCGTCGGTGCTGGCCGTGAAGTAGAGATATTTTCCGTCTTTATCGAAGACGGGATAGCGGCAGTCGCTCATGCCATCGGTCACCTGAGTTGCTTTGCGATCGGCGAGGGAATAGACATGAATCGCTGCCATATAATTTTTGAGCCGGCGGGCGTAGGCCAGCCATTTGCTGTCGGGTGACCAAACCGGCGTCAGCTCACCAGCCGCCGCCCAGGTCCAATACAGGTCTTTGTCGACTTTGACCGGCTTCTTCTGCTCCAGATCGATATACCAAATGGTGAGATGACTATCGACGTACGCGATCTTCTTACTGTCGGGAGACCAGCGCGGCGTGAAATAGAAGCCGGGCTTTTCGCCCAGGCTGATTTTCTTTATTTCCCCCAGACCGCTCTGCGGCGCGAGATGCAGTGCATATTCGCCCGATTCGTCGGAGAAATAGGCGATGGTTTTGCCGTCCGGAGACCAGGCCGGATCGCGCTCCATCACGGCTGTTGTGTTGGTGAGATTGCGAACATCGCCTTTCTCCGCCGGTACCGTCAGGATTTCCCCGCGCGCTTCGAACACCGCGCGCGCTCCAGTGGGTGAGATGTGGGCATTGTGGAGACGCTTGCTCACGTCCATGAAATGTTCGCGGGTTTCCACCAGATCGCCCGTGACGTGTACGTTCACCCGATTGGTCTTGCCGGATTTCAGATCGTAGAGGTTCAGCGCGCCGAATTGTTCGTAGACGATGGCGCCATCGCCTGCGGACGCGGACTTCAGATCGAGGCCCTGATTATCGAGCACCTGCTTCACCTGCTTAGAGCGCGAATCGTAGGAAAAGAGCGTGACCGGGCCGTTGCGGTCCGAGAGGAAATAGATTTTGTCGCCGATCCACATGGGGTTGTAATCGTTCGAACCTTCGCGTGGGATCTTTTCAGTGTGGCCATTGGCTAGCGTCACGATCCAGATGGGCGTGGCTTGGCCGCCGCGGTATCGCTTCCAAGCGGTGAATGCGCGCGAGATGGGCACGTAGGCCAGATGCTGTCCGTCCGGCGAATAGGAGCCTTCAAAGCCCATGGGAAGCGGCAGCTTGTCGGGAAGGCCGCCGGCGCCCGGTGCAACCGTGAAAAGTTCGGAGAAGCGCGAGAAGCTGGTGCGGTTGGAGGTGAACAGGATTCGTGATCCGTCGGGAGTCCAGCCAAGCACGATGTCGGGCGAAGGATGGAACGTTACCCGCTTGGGCACGCCGCCCTGCGCGGGGATGGTGAAAACATCCACGTTGCCGTCGTATTCGCTGGTGAAGGCGATTTGGGAACCATCCGGGGAGAACCTCGGATTCGTTTTCAGGCCGCCGCCGGCAGTGAGCTGTTTGGCCTCGCCTCCAGCGCGCGGAACGCTCCAGAGTTCGTCGGCATAGACGAATACGATTGACGTTCGGCTCAAGGTTGGCTTTTCGAGCAACTCCGCGGACCAGGCGGTGGTTGCGGACAGGGCGATGGCGGCTAACGTGAGACGGTGCATGGGCGAAGTATAGCGCGTAGGACAAGCCTCCGGCTTGTCCAGGCAAGTCGGAGACTTGCCCTACGTGGGGTGTCGGTTATTGCACCGCGATTGTGGATGCTTCGGACGTTTGGTTGCCGATTGTGAGGGTGATTGGATACGTTCCGGGCGAGAGTGCGGTGGGTACTGTGACGTTGATTTGATAGAGTCCGGCGAAGCCTGGCGCTAAGCCGCTGAATGAGACGGCCATGGTTGTTCCGCCAATTGTGACCGTTGGCGGAGTTGTAGTTTTCGCTAGTGGTAATGCGGTCGCAGGATCGCCGCTGGCTGGCTGATTGGTTACTGGGCCCAGACCATTGGCATATAGCGAAATCGTCTCGCCGGGTTGCGCGGGAGGTACCTGTCCAAAGAATGCGGGCGCATACGCGGCCAGAGAAAGTGTGTAGACATTTCCGTATGCGTAACCTCCGTTAGGCGAGCTTATGGTCACCTTGACTTGCGCGGAGCTTTGTCCCTGTAACTCCCAAGGAACCTGCGCGTTCACCTGGCCGGGCGATACAAAGATCAAATGACCCGGCGCGCTGATGTTTGCGGAGGGAACATCGAAACTCACGAGAACGGAATCGAGCGCCAACGGAAGCGTCGCGGTAGGCGTGGAATCCGTGACAGAGCTCAGGGCGCTTCCGAAAATGCTGATATACGAACCGGGCGCGACCGGTTTTCCAGGTTCAAAACTGGCAGCGTCGACAATTTGAGTGATGTTTGGACGCGGCAATACCGTTCCCAGGAAATCCCATGACAGTCCTAAGCCAGTAACATTGAAATCGTACTTGCCTGGCTGATTCCCTAGAATCGCGTCCGCGCTGGCGATGCCATAGACATTTGTTTTCGAATCGGCATTCCGGAGAGTCCCGCCGGTAGCGGTGAAAGTCACAGGGACGCCGGCAATGGGCAGGCCAAACTGATCGGTCAGCTCTACTCCGATGGGCCCGATATCTTGACCGACGGCTCCGTCGCCCCCGCCGTTCACTGCGATGAGATTGGCCGGATAACCAGCGCTGGCCAGAAAAAGATAAGGAACGTGGAGCGGAACAATTCCCCCTTGCATTGTTACGGCGCCGAAATACATCCCGGGCGCAGGTACGCCGCCCGAAAGGACGGCGTTCACTGTGCCGGAGGCGCCGGGTGCGAGAGTGATGCTGGTTTGATCGAGCGTCACGCGGGTACTTGCGGCAGAGCTGGCTGCGGCCACGGCGAGCGCGAGAGTGAGGCTGGACGAGCCGGTGTTGGTGATCTGGAGCGGTGTGGTGATCGGTGTTGCAGTCACCTCGCCAAAGGAAATGGTGGGAGGGTCGACCGTGATGAAGGATTGCACCGCTGAGCCGGCATCCAGTTTGCCGCCTCCAAGTGAAGGGACACCGGCGGGGTTGCCTGCTTCGTCCACTGTGATATCTTCGGAAGCCGTATCCACTAGCGCCGACTTGATCTGAAGAGCGGTGAACTGTGGATGAGCCTGCTTTACTAGAGCCGCCGCACCGGCCACTAGCGGGGTCGCGAAACTGGTGCCCGAAGAGGCCGCAAATCCGTTGGCGCTGTACAACTCCCCCAGCGGATCATAGGACTGGGCAGCCATGTAAAGGTTCGCGAAGCTCATCGCGCTTCCCCCTACCGCAACAAGATCGGGCTTGAGGCCATTGTCGCCCAGACTCGGTCCTAGTGATGAAAACGAAGCCAGCATGTTGAAGACTGATTTGCTTTGTTCGAATGCAGCCGGATCTATCGCAACCGTGTGGCCGGGGTTTGCATCGATGAACGATTTGAGCGCGAGGCCGTCGCTATTTGAAATCATGATGGCGGGCTTGGTGGTGAAAAAGAGATTGTTCGGAGCAATTAGCGGCGATTGGTCGTCCATGTAGAAGATCACCCCGACAGCGCCCGCGTCTTCGGCATTTCCGGCCTTGTCCAGGAAATCACAGGTGCCGTTTTTGATCAGAGCAAATGCGCCGTTGAGCGATCCAGGGGGCAGCGGGGCGCAAGCCAGACCATCGCCATCCAGTTGAGCAACGTCGCGCAGCGGTGCTGCCGCTGCGCCCGGAGGAATGGGCGCGTCTCCGAAGACGCCGGCAATCTGGTGCAGGTTGGAAGCGACGCCGGGTCCGGGCACCTCAACTCCTTCCGACATGAAGTGCGAGTTGGTGGTGGCGCCCACCTCGATAGCGGAGGGTGCGTCGCCGGGCGATTCAACGGTGCCGAACGCCGGCGCGTTGATGGATTGGCCGGTGGCATCGTTGCCGCTGGCGACCACCACTAGCATGCCGGCTTTAACGGCATTTTCAACGGCCATGGCAAGTGCGTCGCACGGAACGCCGGGTGCGTTTCCGCAAACTGCGCCGGAGTCAAGCGGGCCGGTGAGTGCGGGAGAGCCAAGCGAGAGCGAGGCGATGTCCATATGATCGTTGAGGGCGTCTTCGAGGGCCATGATTATCGGGTCGTCAGGCGCCGACTGGTTCACTTCCGGAGATCCGAAGATCTTGTAGTTGCCGAGGTACGCCTTCGGCGCGACACCGGTGAGGGTGAGGCCGGCGGGGCTTGAGGTAGGCATGCCAGCCGCGCAGGAAGCCACGGCGGTTCCATGGCCGATGCGGTCGCGCGGCGAGTAATCATCGGGGCGTGAGTCGGCCGGGGGATTTTGGGGATCCGTGCCTGCTGCAACCAACCGGACATAACTGCGCGCGACAATAACCTTGTTGCTGGTGAACGCGCAATCCGAGCCACTGCAGATTGGATATCCGGCGGGCATTTCGAGAGAACTATCCTGGAAGGCCGGGTGCGTTTGGTCGATGCCGGTGTCGATGATCGCGATCTTGATACCGGCTCCGGCGTTTTGCACTCCTCCGAGTGCGGTCCATGCGGCGGGTGCGTTGACTAGCTGCGTCGCACGATTCAAATTCAGCCTGCGCCAGCGCAGGGCGACCACGCCCTTTACTCCGGGAAGGGTTTTTAGCTCATCCAGGCGCTCCTTGGGCGCTGTTACGTAAACCGCATTCAGAAGGATCTTTGTGGAACCGGTGATCGAAATGTTGCGGCGTGCCAGTTCACTGCGAAGTGCCTGGTGGCGTGTTTCGATGGGGGGATCGTTGAGAATGAGGGCGTAGCGGGTTTGGGCCAGCATTGGCACTACCACGAGCGCGATTAGCAAGACCGGCCGCATTCCACTTCGAGTGTAAAGAATGTTTGTGGATTGCGAAATAGTACCCAACGGACCGAAGATCGGCATCGTCTAAGACAGACAAAGGATTTGTCCCATGAAAACGCTTCTGGATGCTCAGCAAAAGCCCCAGCACGAAGGTGGATCCGTTGGTCGTGCTCAGGTACGAGTAAAGCATTGTGGCGCACGCACTCTTGCGTGCCGTGTTCGCACTCTTGCGAACACAGGTGTGCGGAAAAGGTCGAGGCGTTCACACGAGTGTGAACGCGGCACGCATGAGTGCGTGCGCTACGTTCGGGAAACTAGTAACCCGGCTTGAGCCGACTTTAGCGCTGCCAGTTTCTCGACGGCCTGTTGCTTGACCTTTGCGATGCTTTGTTCTTTGATCTTTTCGTAGCCGCGGATCTGGTCGGGCAGGGCAGCGATTTCCAAAGCTTGCGGAAGATTGTCGGGCGTCAGATTGGCGAGCACTTGTTCGATCAAATCGCGATACCACTGGATCAGCGTCCGCTCCGTGCGCCGGTGTGCTGCGTAGCCGAACAGATCGAACGGAGTCCCGCGCAGCATCTTCATGTGTTTGAGCGCCAGAAGGGGCATCCGGAACCACGAGCCGAGTTTTAGCTTTTTGTTTACTCCGAAGCGCCGCAGCATTGGAGGATGCAGATTGTACGAGACTGACTCGGCTGATGTCCACATGTCCCGCACGCCGCGCTCAAACGACGGTTTGGTTAACAAGCGGGCCACTTCGTATTCGTCCTTGTAGGCCATCAGCTTGTACAAGTACCTTGCGACGGTTTCCTTCAGAGACGGCTCGGATATTTTTTCCAGGAAATCTAGGTAGGTCTGCGCGTAAGCCGTGCTTTGGTATTCGCGGAGTTCGGCTACGCGGTCGAATCGTGGTGGCGCTCCCTTCCGGTCGCGGCTCGGTATGGTGTCCCCGGTGGGTACGGCGTTCGATTCTACAAAAGCGGCGTCTTCGTAATACTTGCGGCCCCAGGAAAACGTCTGCAAGTTGCGCTCAATGTCGACGCCGTTCCACTCGATGGCCTGTTCCATCGCTTCGAGCGAAATTGGAATCAAACCGCCCTGGTAGGCCACGCCCATCATAAAGAGGTTCACGGCCATGTGAGTGCCGAACAATCCTTCGGCCAACCGGTTGGCATCCAGAAAGATGTTGCGGCCGCGATTGGTGACCGAGTTCACCAGCTCCAGCATTTGGCCGGGTCCAGATACCGGCGCGCGATTGCGAATGTTGTCGATGGTGGGCATCACGTCGCTGTTGACGATGGCGACGGTTCGTTCGGCGCAAGCGGTACTGAGATTTCCGGGATGCACCACGCCCAACAGATCGAAGCCGAGAATGAGATCGGCGTTCCCAGTATTCACCTTGGCGGGCGCTTCAATGGGACTCTCGCTCAGCAATAGATGCGATACCACCGCACCACCCTTCTGAGCCGTGCCCGTTTGGTCGAGCGTGGCCACCGAAAGGCCGTCAATCCACGCCGCGGTGGCGAGCAGGGCGTTGATGGTGACCACACCGGTTCCGCCGATTCCCGGTCCAATGATGCGATAGCCATCGCCGGCCTTCGCCATTTGACGCGGAGCGGGCACGTCGGCCGGTGGGAGCTTGGGAAGGGATTTTTTCTTGAGACCGGTTCCAGCCTTGATTTGAACTGTCACGAACGAAGGGCAATCGCCCATCGCACAGGTGTAGTCCTTATTGCACGACGATTGATGGATGCGGATCTTCTGTCCCAGCTCGGTCATCACTGGCGTGAGGCTCATGCAATTGGACTGGCGGACGCAATCGCCGCAGCCCTCGCACACTTCTTCGTTGATCACCAGGCGCATGGTGGGCTCGGCCAACTGGCCACGTGATCGTTTGCGGCGCTTTTCGGCCGCGCATTCCTGGTCGTAAATGATCACCGTGACGCCCGGAATCGACGGAAGCTCCTTAAGCGTTCGCGGCAATTCATCGCGGGAACGGAGCTCGGTGTTGGATGCAAAGACGCTCAGGTCGGTGTATTGCTCGACATTCTCGGCCAGCACCACTGTTTTGCGGACGCCCTCGGCCTGCAGCTTGCGCGTCAGCTCTGGAATGGGAAGAGCGCCCATCGCGGCTTGGCCTCCGGTCATGGCGACGTGACCGTTGTAGAGAATCTTGTAGGTGATGTTGACCTTGGCCGCGACGCAGGCTTCAATCGCGAGATAGCCGGAATGAAACAACGTGCCATCGCCGATGTTCTGGAAAATGTGCGGATGATCCACGAATGGCGTCATTCCGATCCAGGGTGCGCCTTCGCCGCCCATTTGCGTGAGAAAAGAAATAGCACGAGTGGGATCCATCAGCCGCATGGCCATGGTGTGGCAGCCGATGCCGCCACCGGCAATTTGGCCCTCCAGCAGTAGGGTGGAACGATTGTGAGGGCAGCCGCTGCAGAAAGCCGCTGGGCGGGCGGGGGACGGCTTCGCGGTTGCTGGTTGCTGGTTGCTGGTGACTGGTTGTGTGCGTTCCTTCAGGTTTAGAACTGCGCAGAGTACCTTTGCGATTTTGTCGGGGTCTAGTTCGCCGATTGGGGGGAAGTAGGATTTACCTAGGATTGCTGGATGGGACGGCTGATCGTAGAGAATTTCGCGGAGCTGCATCTCGAGGAAGCTGCGCTTCTCTTCTACTACCAGGATGGTTTCCAGGCCCTCGGCGAATTGTTTTACAAACACGGCATCCAGCGGGAAGGGCATGCCGATTTTCCCGATCCGGATGCCGTCGCGGACCTTGAGGTCGCGGAGGGCCTGCATCAGGTCGTAATAAGTTTTCCCGGTGCTGAGGATGCCCACGCGCGCCGCGGCGGCATTGTGCCGATTCACGCCGTTCAACCGCGCGAACTGGCGCACAGCTTCTAGACGGCGAATGTTGACTTCGTTCTCGAGCGCTAGCGTGATGGGTGGAACAAGGCGAGGATCGGTGTACTTCTGATAACCCTCCGGCAATCGAATAGCGGGAAGGTCGGGATCGGTTTCCACGGTCCCGCCGCCATCGCATACGTCAGTGACCATCTTCATCCCCACCCAGGCGCCGGAGAAGCGCGACATCGCGATGGCTAACAAACCGTAATCGATGATCTCCTGCGTGTTGCCGGGATACAGGAACGGGATGCCCAGGTTAAAAAGGCTGAAGTCGCTCTGATGCGGGATAGTGGAGCTTTTCGAAATTGGATCGTCGCCGCAGAGTAGCAGCGCGGCGCAGTTCTTTCCGGTGCCACCCAGGTTGGCGTGGCGCAGGATGTCGCCCGAACGATCGACGCCCGGCCCTTTGCCGTACCAGATGCCCACCACGCCGTCGACTTTGTTCTTACCGATGACCTCGTAAATCTGGCTGCCCATGACGGCCGTGGCCGCCAGGTCCTCATTCACGCCGGGACGGAAGTGGATGTTATATTCGGTGAGTAGTTTCCCGGATCGCGCCAGCGCCATGTCGTATCCGCCCAGTGGCGATCCCTCGTAGCCGGAAATGAACGCGCCCGTCTTGAGGCCGGCCGCCTGGTCGCGGCGCATCTGGTCGATGGGCAGCCGGACCAGTGCCTGAATACCGGTCAAATACACTCTGCCCCGTTCGAGTGTATATTTATCGGAGAGCTTCATAGAGCTGGTGGGATTATCCGATTCATGCTAGCACGCCCTAGGGTGCGGGTTTTGGAATATATATGTAGGGAGGGTCATTCACGATGCGCACAATGATTTACACACTTTCGACGTGTTTCGTGCTGGTTGTTTTGGCGGCTGCGGCGGCAGGCCAAGAACAGGAACGTCCCAGTTTTAGCGGCACCTGGCAGTTCGACGCCTCCAAGAGCGAATTGCATTCCAGCAAGATCTCGAGCGCAACCTGGGTGATTGAAGAAGGCGACAATTCCATTCACATTTCTCAGACTGAGAACGGCAAGCCCAAGAAGACCGAGCTGCAGTGTACTACGGATGGGAAGGAATGCAAATTTCCCGGCGACCGGAGAGATTCGTTCTGGTTCAACGGCCCCATGCTGGTGGACATGGAAACCAAGAACGACCACGTGATCCAGTATCGAATGAAGATCTCGGACGACGGGAAGACGTTGACGGTTGAAGTTACGCCGATCGTGCCGCAGAGCGACAAGATCGATACGTTGGTGTTTCAGAAGTAGGACAAACCTGTAGGCCCCTTTTCTACCAGACGGTAGGCACGTTGGATGCGCGGATGCGACCGTCACCACTAATGACCGGAACGCCGAAATACACAGCCGTCGCGGCGACGATTCGATCAGGTAGGGGCGAAAGCAGAATTTCCTGGCCGGCCGCGGCGGCGGCATCATCAATGAACGTGCGGGCCGTAATCGAAAGGAGGGGGTTCTTGAGCAAGTACCAAAGGGCCGCGTGCGTGTCAGCGACGCCAGCAATCACGGAACGTCCCCGGCAAAGCCGCGAAACATTTCCCGGCGGTTCTCATCGATCTCCTCGGCGGAGGGTCCAGGTCCATATTTCGCAAGCAGGCCGAAAGCCGATTTCTTGGGTTTGTGCGTTGGCTCCGGCCGCTCAGACAAAGCCTGTTCCAAAACCAAGCGGGCGTAACTGGAGGCGCTTACGCCTTGCGCGTTTGCCTTAGCTTTTAACGCTGCTTCCAACGCGGCTGGTATTTCAATGGTCAGGTTCATCTCAGCTAACGCTTTCTAATGCAGCATATCGAATATGAGCCCTCAACCAGATTGGTGCAGTTTTTCTTCCAACCGGGCCTTCACCTCCGGCCATTCTGAATCGATGATGCTGAAATAAACCGAATCGCGCAAGCGGCCGTCCGCGCACACCACGTGCTTTCGAAAGATGCCTTCTTGGCTTGCGCCGATGCGGAGGATCGCGCTTCGCGACTGTTGGTTGAGCGCATCCGTTTTCAGTTCCACACGGAAGCATCCGAGCGTCTCGAAGGCGTGGCACAGCATCAGGTACTTGGCTTCGGTGTTTACCACGGTGCGTTGCCAGGGGCGACCGATCCAGGTGGCGCCGATCTCGACGTGCCGGTTGGGCTTGTCGATATTCATGTAGCGCGTGCTGCCTACCACCCGGCCGGTGCTTTGCTCCACCGTGGCGAAGGGCAGCGCGGTGCCGTCGGTTTGCCACTGCAGGGCCAACCGGATGTAGTCGCGCAAGTCGTCGCGCGATTTCACGGGAGCCGGAATCCAGCGCCATAGATCGGGATCGAGACCGATCTCGCAAAGACCGTCCAGGTGGTTGAGCGTAAGTGGTTCCAGGCGGATTTGCCGGCCTTGGAGAGTTACTTGCTGAATTTGGAGCGGGGCCACGCTATGCCGATTTTAGTACAGGGAGTCGTAAAATAATCGGCGAATGCACCGACTCCCTTACGGTCGCGGTTCGGTAGCACTCTTGCGGAACTTCCTCTTCAGATCCGGATAGAATTCTTTGAGGATGTTGAACATGGCGTCATAGCTGATCTGGACGCTCATCCGTGTCAGGATGCCGCCGATCCCGCGCTCGTTTTGAGGATAGTAAAGCTGCGAAATAGAACCGGAGGTGAAATTGCCAAGAAACTCGGAACAATTGAAGCGCTGACCGCCTGAGTCCGTGCGAGCCACAAGAATACGGCTCAACGCGTAACCGGTCCGGCGCCAACCGCTGCCATGCCCCAAGCGAAAATATCGCGGATCTTCATGCAGCAAGGCAGGAAAAACGCCGACCACGAAAAGCTCGTTAGTGAAAGCATCTGTGAAATCCGCGCCGTAGCGTTTGGAGTAACCCAGGACGCCCTGGCCATAGGACTTCTTTTCGTCGGTCGCCTGTTCGATTCCGGCTTGAACGCTGGAGATGGCAAATGTAAAAGGATCGAAGTAATGTGTGACGAGCTGAAATTTCTCGGCTGGGCCGATCGGCGTGATCGGCTGGTCCGGATCGTTAACGGTCTTGAAATTGGGAAGCACGCCGAACATGCGATGGTCATCGGGGTCAATCGCTTTGTCCGAAATGGCGGGCGTTACAGTTGGCTCAACGGCCGGAATTTGCGCGCAAACGGTTCGCGTGTAAGCGCACAACAATAGTGCGCAGAAAAGTGAAGCCTTTTTCAGAATGATCCCCAGTTGGAATCCTAATTATACCCGAAACAGAGAATCACTTGCGCAAGTAAGCGTCGTCGCCGCGGATCCAGTCTTCCCGGATGGGAGAAAAAAGGTCGACTGCGATGGAATCCTCCAGCGCCTCGGCGCTATGCGGCACATGCGGAGGGATGCGCAGCACTTCGCCGGCTTTCACCACCTTCTCCACGCCTTCAATCACAAATCGAAGCGACCCTTGCTCCAGCATGGAAATCTGTTCGTTGTGGTGGCTGTGCTCCGGCACCAGGCAGCCTTTCTTCAAATAGACACGCGCCACGGTCATCGTCTCGCCGTGAATCACCTGGCGGGCGAAGGACGGATTCAACTGCTCTTTCTCGATCCGATTCCATTCGTATAGCTGCATCGCGGAGCGATTGTATCATGCGGACGCGGTCAAATGACGTCCGCGAAGCTCTTGCGGAGTTTATAGAACCAGGCATGGCCCAGAAAGAATATCGCGATTGCAACCAGCCACAGTTTCATCAAAGGCAACAGCTCGGGCGGATGGTGTTCCAGAAGAATGGCGCGATATCCGTGCACCAGCACGTACATCGGATTCTTTCGCAGGATGAACAGCGCGTTCGCGGGCAAATTCGCTTCTGAATAACAGATGGGCGTGATGAAGAACCACAGGGTCAGCAGAAATCCCATGATCTGGCCAAGATCGCGCACGAACACGCCCAACCCGGCCAGGAACCAGCAGACTCCCAAGGTGAACAGAAGTTGCGGGACCAACAATACCGGGAGCCAGACTACGGTCACCGGAACAGCGCCGCGAATCACCAGCAACGCTACAAGAAACACCCCGGCGGCAAACATTTCCGTCACCAACCCGGCCACCACCTGGTTCACCGGCAGCGTCTCCAGCGGAAAAATCAGCTTCTTCACGAAATTGCGATGTTCCAGGACCACGTGCGGCGCGCGGCCGGCTGGTTCAGAGAACGCCAGCCACGGCAACATGCCGGCGAGAAAATAGAGAGCGAAGCCGGTGGAGCTGTGGTCGGTGGGACTAAATCGCGAGTGCAGCACTACGCCGAAGACGAAGAAATAGGTCGCCATCAGCAATAGCGGATTCAGGACTGTCCAGAATACGTCGCCAAATGAACCCCGGTAGCGCGCCAGGATATCGCGGCGCGCCATGGATCGAATTAACCGATGGTTCTCGAGGATGGATCGCACCGGAGCGGCAAAGAATTTTGGCAAGGCGTTGCGCATCCGGCGAAGACGGAGCCTCGCGGCGGTAGCAATCTCGCGG
>CZKS01000147.1_pt1 | contig 12234 bp, 9 predicted proteins | sample 1122221 | NCBI WGS metagenome assembly CZKS01 (sample SAMEA3539301, study PRJEB10725) | soil metagenome | biome: tundra; feature: field; material: soil | place: USA | collected 2010-05 | depth 0.15 m
GTAAGGTTCCGCTCCGTATCATCACCCCGCGCGGGAAGGGTGTCAACGCGAAATACGCCGTCGAGTCCGTTCCGCAACTCCTCAAGCTGCTCGAAGATTATTTCGGAATTCCGTATCCATACGAGAAGCTGGATTCCATCGCCATGCCGATCAGCAATTTTGCGATGGAAAACGCCGGGCTGATCACCTACGGCGAAACCTTGCTCCTTTCGAAACCTGAGGACGACACCATCAACCGCCAGCGTGATTGCGCCATCGTCACCGCGCATGAAATGGCGCACCAGTGGTTTGGCGACCTGGTGACCACCGCCTGGTGGGACGACATCTGGCTGAACGAAGCGTTCGCTTCCTGGATGGAGAACAAGATCGTGGGCGAATGGAAGCCGGATTGGCACATCGACGTGACGAAAGTGGACGACCGCCTCTTCGCAATGGGGGAGGACAGTTTGGTTTCGACGCGGAAGATCAGGCAGCCGATCGAATCGAACAACGATATTGCGAATGCTTTCGACGGCATCACCTACCAAAAGGGCGAAGCGGTTATCCAGATGTTCGAAACCTGGATCGGCAAAGACAAATTCCGGAAGGGCATCCATGTGTATCTCAAACAGCACGCCTGGGGAGCCGCCACCGCCAAAGATTTCGAGGCCGCGATCAGCTCCGCGGCAGGACACAATATTGCGCCTGCTTTCGACACCTTCCTCAATCAAGCCGGCGTACCGGAGGTTTCGGTGGCGCTCGATTGCACGGCGAAACCAGCACTCGAGTTGTCGCAGAAACGCCTGCTGCCGATCGGCTCCCAGGGCTCCAGCGAGCAGTCCTGGCAGATTCCCGTATGCGTTGCGTACGATTCCGATGGCTCGACGCATCACCAATGCGAGTTGCTTTCCGATCCGCGGTCTCGAATGGTGTTGACATCCGCGAAGAGCTGCCCGGCTTGGATTGAGCCGAATGACGGCGAAAACGGCTATTACCAGGTTGATTACAAAAACGGGTTGCTGGACAAAGTGCTGGCGGACCAGGGAACGCATCTCAGTCTGGCGGAACGCGTGGGGGTTCTCGGTAACGTAGAATCGCTGGTGAATAGCGGCGACCTTTCACCGCGCATGGCGCTCGCGCTGGTTCCCGAATTCAGCCAGGATTTGAACCGGGAAATAGTTTCGGCGGTGACGGGCATCGCGGGAATCGTGAAGGACAACAGCGTGCCCGACGAGTTGCGCGAGAAGGGCGCTCGGTTTATCCGCGAAGTCTTCGGCAAGCGCGCCTCGGAGTTGGGATGGATCGCAAGACCCGATGAAAGCCGTGACGCGCGATTGTTGCGCCTACAGTTAGTGCCCTTTGTCGCGGCCGTGGGAGAACAGCGTGACCTGATCGCCGCCGCTGACCAGCTTACCCGAAAATGGCTCAACGACCGTACCGCGATTGCTCCGGACATGACTTCCGCGGTGCTGCGCGTGGCCGCGGAGTTCGGAAATAGCGAGCTGTTCGATCGCTTGCACGAAGCGGCGATAAAAGAAACGAATCAACAGCAGCGCGAGCGGATAATCAGCGCGCTAGGCGCGTTTCGCGATCCCGAGATCGCCCGCCGCGCGATGGCGCTAACGCTCACCAAGGAGTTTGATGCGCGCGAATCGTTCTATGCACTGCTGTTCGGTCCACGTGCATATCCCGAGACGCGCGAGTTGCCTTTCCAATTTGTCCAGCAAAATATCGATAAACTCCTGACAGCGATTCCACGCGAAGTGGGTGAAGACTACGCCGCGGTACTCCCGTTCGTCGGAGGCGCATTCTGCGACGCGCCGCACCGCGAGAGAATCCAAACATTCTTTGCGGATCGCGTAAAAACATTCACCGGGGGTCCCAGGAATCTGGCCCAAGTGCTGGAGGAAATCGATTTGTGCATCGCGAAGCGGAAGGCGCTGGCGCCGGAGTTGGAGGCGTTTTTGCAACGATACTGAGGGCAGAAAGCAGAAAGCAGAAGGCAGAAAGCAGAAAGCAGAAAGCAGAAGGCAGAAAGCAGAAGGCAGCAAGCAGAAAGCAGAAAGCGGCAACGATACGAGGAGCGCCGTTGCTTGCTGCCTTCTGCTTACTGCCTTCTGGCTCGTGCCGCCTGCTATACTTTTTCTAATCCCGGGAGGCTCCACGATGAGACTAATCACTGCCCTCTTGGCCTGCGCGACAATCTGCGCGGCCGCGCCGAATGGCGAGCCCAAAGTCGAAATGGGCGAGATCAACGGCGCCAAATTCCGAATTGACATCCCTGCGAACTGGAACGGCGGTTTGGTGATGTATTGTCACGGCTACAGTCCGATCGCTGTCAGCTACAAGGAAGGCGCGTTGCCTCCGGTGCTCGCGGTGTTCACCGACCAAGGTTACGCGCTGGCACAGTCCGGATACGCAGCCGGCGGATGGGCCATCCAGGAAGCCGTCGCGGATACCGAAGCCCTGCGAAGGCACTTCGCCACCAAGTACGGTCAGCCCAAGGAGACTTTCATCACCGGACATTCCATGGGCGGATTCCTGACCATGATGTTTATGGAACGCTTCCCCACCAGCTATGACGCTGGCCTGGCGCTGTGCGGCCCGCTCGCACCCACAACTTATTTCATGGAGCGCGGTGCTTTCGACACTCGCGTGGTGTTCGATTACTATTTCCCCGGCGCACTGCTGCGTCCGGACAAAATTCCAGCGGATTATCAGAATACGCCAGACGCTGCCAAGCAGCTTCAGGGGGTGATCGACGGCGCGCCCGAGAAAGCCGCCGCGCTGCTCCGCTATTCCGGCGCTCACAGTACGAAAGATCTGGCCGGCACGTTGACGTTTATCACTTTCATACTGCTCGACCTACAGCGACGGCGGGCGGAAATCCTTTTGACAATCGCGACGTGATCTATGAGAGCCCGGACGACTACAACGCTCTCAACGACGGCGTGAAGCGCTACGCCGCCGATGCTCGCGCATCGGAATACATTCGAGCCTGGTACACTCCCACCGGCCGGCTGACCCATCCCATGCTCGCGATTCACACCAGTTACGATCCGCTAGTCCCGGTCCGGATTCCTAATCGCTATCCGGAATTGACGGAGCAATCCGGGTCGCAGGGAATGTTCGTGCAGCAATATGTGAAGCACGACGGACACTGCGCCATTTTGCCGAGCGAGGTTGCGGCCGGCTTCACCGAGCTGCGTGCCTGGAAAGACAACGGCGTCAAGCCGCACTCTGGGCTGCATCCTGAAACAGCGGACGCGGCTGGCAGCCGCTAACCGCGTTCATCGGTTATTCCGTTGTTCGGTTATTCGGTTCCTCGCCCTGCTGTGCCCGGTTCTTCCGAAGATAGTAGGCGGACACCGGAATTGGGATTTGCAAAAGCAGGACAATTCCTATACCCCATCCGCCGCCGAACAGGACCGGAGCGAACCACGCCGCCGGACACAGAACCCCTAGTGCATACAGGATGGACCATAGCCAGGAAAGTCCGATTGAAAGAAACCAGCGCCCCACTTGGACGATCCATATAGCCAACATCACAGTACCGAAAACGATCGTAAGCCAGATCGGGGTCGAGGTTAGTGGACTGGTCCCATGGTCTCCACGGTTTCGCCGGTCCACCATCCTCCGTCCTTGGCTTCAGCATGGTGGTCTGGCGCTCAGCACAAAGCTAAGGGACGAATCGGCGATCCGGTGCCGCCGCGAATCTTGAGTGGTGCGGCCACGAAAACGAATTCGTAAATGTGATCGCGTGCCAGTTCTTCCAGATTCAACGCTTCGATGATGTGGATTCCGCTTTCCACCAGCAGATGAACGTGTACCGGCATGCTTGCGGCCGGAACTTTCTCGAAAGCGACAGTATCAGAACCGGCAGCGAATATGCCGTGCTTGCTCAACCAGCGCGCGCCTTCCAGTTCCGGGCCTGGACCCGACGGCACCGCTCCCGCGCCACCCGTGATGTAACGCGCGGGATTGTTCCAAAAGCGCGCCCAGCCTGTCCGAATCAGAACGACATCGCCTTCGTGGATCTCCACTTTTTGTGCGTGCGCAGTCGCTTCCAGATGATCTGGCGTTATCGAGAAGTCGGTGAGCAAAGCATCCGTCCTCCCGTGTCCGGCCACGTCCAACAGCACGCCACGGCGCAGGATCGGCGCGATGGTGTCTACCGAGTGCTCGCGAATTCCGCCAGCATCGCTCTGAACTAGCGCAGCCTCCATGCCGCCGTAGAGCTTTCCGCCGCACGAAAAATGGCACAACGCGTCAACGTGTGTGCCGACGTGGCTGCCCAGCGCGATGGCATCCGCAGCCGAGCTGACGCCGCCTTCCGCCACCAGATCGCCATGTTTCTTGGTGAGCCCGAATAGAAACGGCGGATGAGTTGGATAATGCGGCATGCCGACGAAGTAGGGCTGAGCAAGGTCGTAGACCTTCGACTGACGAATCCGGTCGAACAGCTCGCTCATCAGCGGCCAGTCTTGGCCCGTAACGATGCCGGCTTATACGCTCGATGGCGAACTCTTGGCTTGGACGGGGTTGTCTCTGGCGACGCCCATCGCCCCAACCGGTATTGTCGCGAGTAACCGCCCGTGAGATTGGTTATCGTGACGGTAACCGCTCCGTTGGCATCGGTTGAATATCTTTCTTCGATTCTCTGGGACGTCACGGCCTCGGAGTGCTCCACCGTCGCGCCCTCGGAAGCCTGCAGCGCCGGATCGAACGGAAATCGGATCTCATCCCAAACCGTAACATCGCCTCCGGGTTGTCCATCCTCAACCAGGTAGGTGCATTCTATATAGCGGAAGTAGCCGATATTGTGTACCGGCATGTACTCTCGCCGGATTTCCCGCGGCTCCTCGCTCGCGCGCGGTAACACCGTGCCCTTGGTGAAGAGCGGATCGAAAACCACTCTCCGCCCGCTGTCGGTCTCGCGCCATACGCCGAAATAACGCGAGAATTTTTCACTCAGCACGTAGCCGGCTTGCTGGTCGGCTTGAATCGCAAGCCCAATTGCGGTCGCGGACCGCGCATGCACCGATCGCCGGACGCGTTTGCCGAAGCGCTCTTTCAGCATTCGATTCACAATCGGCAGCTCGCTGCCGCCGCCGGTTACGTACATAGCTTCTAGATCGCTGGCTCCGTTTTTGACCAGCAGATCTTCCACGACATTTAACGTTTTCTCCACCAAATGCCGGCATCGCTCGTAATAATCGGCAGCCTGCACGGTCACAGTGCCCCAGCCTTCGCGCACATTGTCCAGGTCCAGAACGATCTTGCGCGTGTTGGGATGCAGCGCTTCTTTTTTCATCCGGCACTCTACCAGCAAACGGAACTGCTCGGATTGAGAGAGTCCATCGCGGTCCTCTTCCTCCACCGCGAGATCTGCCAGCAGTTCGTCGAAATCGTCCCCGCCCAAGGTCGGAATCCCTTCGGTGGCCAGCACCTCGTGGGTCTTCTCTCCGATCTTCACCAGCGACGCGTCGAACGTTCCACCGCCTAAATCGTATACCAGAATCACGCCGGTCATTTTGGTCTTGTGACCATACTCGATGCAGGCGGCGGATGGCTCGTTCAGCAGGCCGATCACATCGCAGCCCGCCGAGCGGAAAGCCTCCACCGTAAGAAACCGCTGGTTGCTATTCGCGTTAGCCGGAACGCCCAGCACTACTTCCAGGCGTTCTTGCGGCAGCGCAGCCCGCAGCGCCGCGGCCATTTCATTCAGCACCTGGATTAGCGGAACTTGCTGATCGCCTAACTGCAGGATGGTGGATGGACCGGCATCCTGCAGCACGCGCTTCAATGATCGTATGATGGTCCAGTTCGGGTATTGCTGGCAGGCCCACGCTTGCCATCCATAGAGGCGTTGGCTGCCTCGGACCGCGACGAGCGACGGAAACCAATCCACCACCGCGCCGTCCGGATCTTCAAAAGGAAGGATGGGATAATTCCCACGATCCACCGCAGCCACAACCGTGCGCGTGGTTCCGAAATCGATTCCTAGCCTCATGTGCGGACCGCAATCGCCATGAAATCCGATTGTAGCTCAGAAAGCAGAAAGCAGAAAGCAGAAGGCGGAAGGCAGAAGGCGGAAGGCAGAAAGCAGAAGGCAGAAGGCGGAAGGCGGAAGGCGGAAGGCAGAAGGCAGAAGGCAGTGAAAGGACCTGGGGTGCTGCTTTCTGCTTTCTGCTTACTGCTTTCTGCCTTCTGCTTCCCCTACTGTTTACTCGCCGTCGGCTGTCCCGCCGTGCCGTTCAAGAACTTGAGCAGTGTTCCATTGAACGGTGCTGCGCATTCGAATTGAGGAATGTGGCCGCAATTATCCAGAATCACTAGTTCGGAACCGGCGATTTCGGCCGCGAGCAGCTTGCCTTCGGCCAGAGGCGTAAGAGCGTCTTCGCGTCCCCAGATAATCAATGTCGGAACTTTGATGGCGCCTAGTTTGCCGTCCACCACATCTTCGCCGCGGTGAACGGACTCAATGAATCGCTCGATGGTGTAGCCGTCTCGGTTCCTGAGGTGCGTGGCGAACAACTGCTCTGCCGCCTGATTGGTGGCCAGCGCCTTGTTGGCGAGAATCAGAGCCAGCACAGTTTTGCTCCCAGCCACCGTGGACGGATTCAAGCCATCCATGGTTTCGATGGTCGGCTTCGGCGTGCCGAGCTTCTCAAACGAATAGCCGGCACTATCCACCAACACCATGCGTTCCACTTTGTCCGGGTGCGCCAGTGTGAACGCTATCGCGGTCCAGCCGCCCAGCGAATTTCCCACCACTGTCGCTTTCGTTATTCCAACCTTCTTATAGAAACCGTCCAGAAAATCCACCAGCGTGCCGACGCGGTAGTTGATGGGCGGCTTGTCCGATTCGCCAAAACCGATCTGGTCCGGAACGAACACGTGGAAGCTCTTCGCCAGAGCAGCCGTATTCATCACCCAGTTATTTGCGTCGGCGCCGAGGCCATGCAGCAGGATCACGTTCGGTCCGCTGCCTGCCTCGAGGTAATGAATCCTCTGACCAAACACTTCAACCTGCTTGGATTCGGGTTTCTGCGCCAAAATAACGGACGCGGTCACAAAGCTCAGCGCAATAAGTCTCTTCATGTTCCGTCTCCTTACAAGTAAGCTACCATGGGCGTTCATGTTCGAAAACTTCCACGGCAACTCCACCATCGCGCAAGTTCTGTTCGGCATGGCGCGCCAGGGACGCATCCCGCAAACCATCCTGCTGGATGGCGCCGAAGGAGTGGGCAAGGCCACGCTGGCACGCCGGTTCGCCGCCACGCTGCTGGGCGATGCCGGCAAGATCGAACAGGATGATCTGAGTCTGGAGTCGAACGCCGCCATCATTGCCGACCGCGAAAAGTGGCCGTCCGACAAACGCAACGACGATCCGCTGATGTTTTCCACGCATCCGGATTTCATCACTTTCCCGCCCGACGGGCCGCTGCGCCAGATCACCATCGAGCAAATGCGTATGCTCAAGGAGCGGGCGCAGTTTAAGCCGTTGCACGGAAGCCGCCGCGTCTTCCTGATCGACCACATCGATCGTGCGAATGAGCAGGCTGCGAACTCGTTATTGAAAACCCTCGAAGAGCCGCCCGATCATCTGATACTGATTCTGACGGCCGAGAATCCCTACGATCTGCTGCCCACTATCCGCTCGCGTGTCGTGTTCTTTCACTTGGGTCCGCTTTCGATCGGCGAAATGCAAGCCTTCGCCGCGGAGCGTGGCCTTTCCGACGCCCCGCGCCGCATCGCGCTGGCTGCTGGAAGCCCCGGGCTGGCCATTGCAATGGATCTGGACGTCTACGAAGAACGCCGCTCCGCCATGCTGAAACTCTTGCAAGCGGCCGCCGGACGCGCGCCCTTCTCCGAATGGGTGAAACACGCCGAAGCGATGTCGGGGCGCAAACAGGAAAAGCTCGATTTCTTCCTCAATATTCTTTACGTGCTGTTGGAAGATGTGCTGCTGGCGGCGCAAAAAACGGGCGAGATCCGCAACGTCGACATCCGAACTGAAATCGAAGCGCTCGCCTCGCATGTTTCCTTCGATTGGATCCGCGCCGCTGTCAGAAAAGTGGACGATCTGAGCGAGTTGCTGCGCCGGAACATCCAGAAAAACATTGCCCTGGATGCGCTGGTGGTGGAACTGCGCCGGCTCGCGGCGTGAAAAAATCCGCGTAGGCGCCGACTCCCTCACGGTCGCGGTTCGGTAACGCTCGCTAAGCATGAGGTTGCGGCGAAGGCCGTCGTTATGCTTCAATAATGCTTAGTTGAGCATCTAAGCAATCCTTCAAAAGGCCCCAAGAAGTTTCCAAGCGTGCGGGACCTGAGCGGATCATCTGGAATGAGGGAGTCTTGCCGTGGAGTCTGTCAATCGTAAATTAATACGTCCGTCCTTGAACGAGATCAAGGATCAGCGGGACCGCCGCGATAATCATCAGAAGAAGTCCGCTCCTCCCGATCAGACCAATGCGGAAAATTTCTATTACATGAAACAAATGCAGGCCAAGACACCCATGGTCTTTGTGCTGAAAGATGGAGAGACGCTGGAAGGCATCATCGAATGGTATGACAAGACTTGCTTGAAGATCAACCGCGAAGGCGCTCCCAATCTGCTCATCTTCAAGCCGAACATCAAGTACATGTACAAGGCCTCGAACGACTGAAGCCTCTAGCGCTGTCGAATCACTCCTCCCGCAGCGATCGGGACGGATCGATGCGTAGGGCTCGCCTGGCAGGATGCCAGCACGAGAAAATGCTGATTGCGGCCATCAGCACCAGGACAATTGCGTATGTCTCTGGGTCCATCGGACTCACGCCGTAGAGCACGGCGGCGAGGCCCCGGCCGGCCACCAGCGAGATCATCGCACCCGCAGTGCCACCCACAAGTACCAGCATGCCAATCCGACCAAGAACAGTGTTGAGTACCTGCCCGGCACTGGCGCCGAGCGCCACTCGGATACCGATCCCGCGCGTTCGCCTGGAGACAGCATATGCCACCAGCGCGAACACTCCGGTCGCGGCCAGCACGACAGCAATGAATCCGAACGCACCCAGAATCACCGCCGCGACTCGCGCCGGGAAAAGAGGATAGGCCAGTTGATCGCGTAGACTTCCTGTATTGAAAAGCGGAAGGGAGGAATCCATTTCCGCGATCACACGGCGCAGGCTGTCGGTGGCTTCCGCTGCCGGTAAAGATGTGCGCATCACCAGTGTCGTCCAGGCGTTGTAATGCTGCGCGAGCGATTGGAAGACCGCCAGTGTCTGGTCCTCTCCCAGGGATTCATACTTGCCGTCCTCCGCGATGCCCACGATCTCGATCGCTTCAGCCTTCGGATCGATCCCAAAGCGAAAGCGCCGGCCTATGGCATTCTCACTCGGAAAGAGCGTCCGGGCGAAGGTTCGGTTCACAACCGCCACCAGCGGCGCACCGGCGCGGTCTCGCCAGTTAATGTCGCGCCCAGCCAGCAGGCGTGTGCCCGCGGCAGCGAAGTAGCCGGGTGAAACGTCGTAGCGCATCGTGTGGCTCGACTCATTTACCTTGGAAACAGGTTTGGCCACCGAAACGTTGCCCTCGTCGGTGCCGAGCCTTAGCGGCACGTTGTTGCTGCTTCCGACCGCCAGAACACCGGGCAGTGCCGCAGCCTTTTGGAGCACCGCGTCCTGGAACGCGCGGCCGCGAGCCTCGCTGTATCCTTGCAGTCCCAAATCGAAGGAGACGGACACGGCGCCATCCGGCTGAAAGCCCAGCTCCAGATCCATCGCATGGCGAAGACTGCGCAGCACCAGAACGGAAGAAACCAGCAACACGAAAGAGAGAGCGATCTGCAGCGTGACGACTCCGTCGCGAAGATGCCAGCGCCGGAGGCGCCGGGTGGATGGCGCATTTTTCAGCGCCGGAACGAGATCCACTCGGATGGTCTGAAGCGCCGGCGCCATTCCGAACAGAACCACAGCAATCAGCGCTGCCGCGAAGGTGAACAGCAGAACCCGGAAGTCCATCGCGAGCGCGGTATTTGCGGGAATATCGAAGGGCAGATTCAGCGATGCGCAAGCGTGCGAAATCCAGAGCGCTAGCGAAACGCTCGCCGTGCCACCAGCCAGAGCCAGCAGTAGACTCTCCGTGAGCAGTTGCCGCACCAAGCGAATCCGGCGGGCGCCCAGAGCCAGGCGGAGCGCCATCTCCCTGCGGCGGTCCGAGGCGCGCGCCAACAGCAGGCCGGCCAGGTTGAGGCACGTCAGAAGCAAAACCAGGCCAGCCACGCCCATCAGCACGGTGGTGAACGCCATGACTGGCTGCCGCAAGGTCCGACCGATAAGGCCCGGCGGCGACAAGCGGATGTTCATCCCCTCGTTAGTGGACGGGTAGTCGTGCGCGAGTTGCTCCGCGATTCTATTCAGCGAGGCTTCGGTCTGGGCGAGCGAGACACCCGCCTCCACTCGCCCAATCACCCAGATGTTGGTCGTCTGGCGCGTGTCGAGCCAATTGTTTCCGGGTTCGATCTGAGCTTCCATGCTCATGGGCACCCAGAGGTCGGGGCTGAGGATTCGTTCGGTCCCAAAGAATCCCCGCGGTGCGACGCCGATGACGGTATATCCAAGCCCGTTGATCTTGATGGATCGGCCGGTGACATTCGGGTCCGCGGCAAAGCGCTGCTGCCAGGTGCGATAGCTCAGCACGGCCACCGGATTGGCGCCCGGCTGGCCGTCGTCCTCTGGGCCGATCATGCGGCCGAGATACGCTTGGACGCCCAACACTCCGAAGTAGTTGCCGGTGGCTTCGTAAGCCCATGCGCGGGAATTCCCGTTCGAGACGCTGAGACCGACTGGAGCGAACCGGCACGCTGCGAGCCCGGACAACTCGCGAGTGCCGTTACGAAACTCGCGATAGTCAGGGTAAGACAGGTTTGCGTTCCCGCCCTGATTGAGAAACACCAACTGCTCGGGTTTCTCCACCGGCAGCGGGCGAAGGAACGCAGTGTTGATAATCGTGAAAACTGTGGAGTTCGCTCCAATGCCCAACGCAAGCGTCAGAACGGCTGCCACGGCGAACCCGGGCGATTTTCGTAAGTGTCTTAACGCATAACGAATGTCCTGCCATGTGGTTTCGAGCTGTGGCCACATGTGACGTTCGCGCAATTCTTCTTTGAGCGGCGTGATGCCCCCAAACTGCCGCAGCGCCGCGTAGCGCGCGTCTTCGGGACTCATGCCGGTCCGAACAAAGCGCTCCGTCAGAAGCGAAAGATGCGTTCGGACTTCATCATCGGCTTCGATATCGAAACGCGCTCGGCCGAACAACCCGCCGATGCGCGATAGCACGGTACGGAGAAAAGCGAACATACTTCACCCCTCGCGCGCCAATTCGAGTACTCGTCCAACCACACCGGAGATGCGTTGCCACTTCGCAGTCTCGCGGGCAAGCTGCTTGCGTCCGGATCGGGTAATCGAGTAGAACTTCGCCTTGCGATTGTTCTCGGAGATTCCCCAATCGGACGTAATCCAACCGTTCTGGATCAGGCGCAGCAGGGAAGCATAAACCGTCCCCTCGTTGAGCTTTAGTACATCCTCGCTCAGTTGCTCAATCCGGCGGGCGATTCCGTAGCCATGTTGGCGGCCCATGGCGTCCAGAGTTTGGAGCACCATCAGGTCCAAAGTCCCTTGCAGGACTTCCGACTTTAGCTGGCTCATCCAATCTCCTTTGGTCTACACAAAGGAGTGTATCACGAATCCATTGGGATGTCCATAGGAGCAGTTTCACAGAACGTCGTTTCCGGGGCGCTACACTATTCAACAATGACTGGTGCGCGCGGCAATCGGGTGAGTGCCCGCCGTTCAAGGTAAATCTCCCGGCGTTCACGCTAGGGCGAGACAAGGAGCATGAAGAATGAAATACCGCAAGCTGGGAAATACCGGGCTCATTGTAAGTGAGGTGGCTCTCGGTTCGATGCAGTTCGGCGGCAAGATGAATATGGGAAACCTTGGCCAGGAGCAAGCCACGCGGATGGTTCAATTGGCTCTGGACAGAGGCATCAATTTCATTGATACGGCGGACGTCTATAGCTTGGGGGAGAGCGAAACACTGTTAGGCAACGCCCTGAAGGGCATCAGAGAAGAAATCGTTCTGGCCACCAAGGTCCGGCTGCCTATGGGTGAAAACTTCAATCGGAGTGGTGCTACCCGCGTGAACATCATGCGCGAAGTGGAGGCTAGCCTCCGGCGATTGCAAACCGATTACATCGACCTCTACCA
>CZKS01000323.1_pt1 | contig 12193 bp, 14 predicted proteins | sample 1122221 | NCBI WGS metagenome assembly CZKS01 (sample SAMEA3539301, study PRJEB10725) | soil metagenome | biome: tundra; feature: field; material: soil | place: USA | collected 2010-05 | depth 0.15 m
GATGTCCGCGAATCCCAGCCTGCGCCCCGGTTCGAGCAGCGTCTGGCCGGACTGCGCCTCGCAGCCTTGAGGGCTGACGTTTTCGCCGGCCCGGAGCGTACGCGGCACGTTCACGCGATCGCCCGACACCGTGACGTGCTCCACCATCACCACCGCGTCAGCTCCCCGCGGCAGCGGCGCGCCAGTCATAATTTCGACAGCCTCGGCCGCTTGCACCTCTCCGTTGAACGACTCTCCCGCCCGCACCTCGCCGATCAGGCGCAACTCACCCGGAAGGTCGGCCCCGCGCACCGCAAATCCGTCGCGCACCGAACGTGCCGTCGCCGGATAATCCCGATCAGCGGCCACGTGCTCGGCCAGCACTCGTCCGGCAGCTTCCAGCAGACTGACCTCTTCGGTGGTAGGCACCTGGCAGGATTCGGCCACCCGCTCAAGCACGCACCGCCGGGCTTGATCGAATGTGAAAGTGGCCACGACAGCCATTGTACCCGCGTCGCGGGCGCGGCCACCTTTTGGAGGCATTGCTATGATGGTTGATCTTATGCCCTCGAACTCGCTCGACTACATCACTATTCAGGGGTTTAAGAGCATTGCGTCGATTGAAAAGCTGCCGCTGAGGCCGATCAATATAGTGATCGGGGCGAACGGGTCGGGAAAATCGAACTTCATCGGCGTCTTTGATTTTCTTCACGAGATCCGAGCAGGACGATTGAGGGACTACGTTGCAAAGGCCGGCGGAGCGGACAAGGTTCTTCACTTCGGCTCGAAAGCTACGCACGAGATATCCTTCGACCTCTCGTTTGCGAAGGGGCCCTGGAAGGCGAAGCTCCGTCCGACGGCAGATGATTTACTGTACGAATACGAAGAGGAGGCCAGTCGGGGGGAGAGACCTCCGGAGCCCGATTTCGTCGCCAAGACGGACGATGAAGTAGCCAGGAAGTGGCTGCCGGATCGTCTCCTGAGATGGCGTATCTACCATTTTAACGACACTAGCTCATCTTCGCCACTGCGCAGGACTGCGAGGGTCGATGACAATCGCCTCCTGCGTCCGGACGGGGCGAACCTTCCAGCCTTCCTCTATCTCCTCCGCGAGAAGCACCTGGCTGATTACAGTTTGATCGTGCGCACGGTTCAGTTGGCTGCTCCTTTTTTTGACGACTTCCGGCTGGACCCACTCCTGCTCAATCCGGATACCATCAAGCTGGAGTGGCGCCACAAAGAGTCGGACCAATACTTCGACGCTTCGTCGCTCTCGGACGGCACACTTCGCTTTATCGCGTTGGCGACTCTTTTTCTTCAGCCCGAACAATCTCGTCCGTCGTTGATCCTCGTCGACGAGCCTGAGCTGGGGCTGCATCCCTATGCACTCGGGTTGCTCGCGTCGCTCATTCGTCAGGCGTCGGTTACCACCCAAGTGATCGTCTCCACGCAGTCGTCCACTCTGTTGGACCATTTTGATCCGGAAGACGTCCTGGTCGCCGACCGCGTGGATGGTGGCACCAAGCTCGCTCGTCTGGAACCTGAGCGATTGAAAAAGTGGCTCGAGGACTACAGTCTTGGGCAGCTCTGGGAAAAGAATGAGCTCGGAGGGGCGCCCACTCCCGGTTGAGTACAATGGCTCGCCTCTTGATCCATGTGGAAGGCTGGACCGAAGTAGGGTTCGTAAATGAAATACTGCGAAACCATCTGGAGCCTCATTCAGTCAGCGCTCGGATTATAGGCAACGCGCGTCAACGTGAGCAACGTGGTGGTATCCGCTCTTGGCCACACGTCAGAAAAGGCATAGTAAATCACCTGCGGGAGGACCATGCGTCCTTCGCCACCACTATGGTCGACTATTACGCCATGCCTCGAGCCTGGCCTGGAAGGGCTCAATCCACAAACCGAGGAAGCTCTGAAGAAAAAGCTCGATGTGTGGAAAGCGCAATGCGCGATGATTTGGTCACGGAGATGGGCACCGGCTTCAATTCCCAGCGTTTTGTGCCTTTCGTCGTCATGCACGAATTCGAAGGTCTTCTTTTCAGCGACTGCATTGCGTTCAGCCGCGCTATCAATCGCTCGGATCTTGAACGCAAGTTCCAGGACATTCGCGAACAGTTTCGAACTCCAGAAGAGATCGATGATTCGCCCGACACGGCGCCTTCCAAACGGATAGAGGCTCTCGAACCCCGTTATCAGAAGCCTCTCTCTGGAGTGCTTGCCGTCCTTGAGATTGGGCTCGCGCGCATCCAGGAGGAATGTCCACATTTCCGTGCGTGGCTAAATCAACTCGAGACCCTCCTAGAATAAATTGATGCCCCATCGCCTCACCCTCAGCCAGATGACGGAGTTGATCCGCGCGCGCAAGCTTTCGCCCGTCGAACTGATGGATGCCCATCTCAAGCAAATTGAGAAAAAGAATCCCGCAGTGAACGCATTCATTCGCATCTTGGAAGAGCCGGCCCGCGAGGCGGCCAAAGCGGCCGAGCAATCTCTTTCAGCCGATGGTCCAGTGTTGCCGGTGCTGCACGGCATCCCCGTCAGTATCAAAGACAGTTTCAACATGGCTGGGCTTCCCACTACTTGCGGCAGCCGCTTCCATGCCGATTCTCGACCGGCGCACGATGCGACCGCCGTCGCGCGTCTCAAGCAGGCCGGGGCGATTCCGATTGGCAAGACCAATTGCCCCGAGTTTCTCTCCAACTACGAATCCGACAATTATGTCGCCGGGCGCACCAACAATCCGTGGGATCTGGCGCGAACTTCGGGCGGATCGAGCGGCGGCGAGTCGGCGGCCATTGCCTCGTTTTTTTCGGCCGGTGGAATAGGCAGCGATGGCGGCGGATCCATACGCGTTCCCGCGCATTTCACGGGCATCGCCGGGCTCAAACCCACGCCTGGAAGAATTTCAGCCGCCGGCCACGTGCCCGAAATGAACCACCCCACTGGATTGATCGGAGTGGCAGGACCCATGGCGCGCAATGCTCTCGATTTGCGGCTGCTGTTCCACGTGCTGGCCGGTTATGATTCCGCGGATCCATTCGCCGCGCCGGTTCCGATTCGCGAGCCCGATCTCGGTAGCGTGCGGATCGGCCTGATGCCACAGTTCTATCGCGTGCCCGTGGAAGCGGGCGTGGCTCGGGCGCTTGAAAAAGCGGCCCGCTGCCTGGCCGATCTTCGATTCCCGGTGGAACCGTTTCAACCCGCAGGCCTGGAAGCCGCGCCTAACCTGTGGTGGTTCTTCTTTGGTGAACTTCCCGCCCGCATGACGGCCGAGATCATTCGCGGACGCGAGGACCAAGCGCATTGGACCGGTACCGAATTCATGCAGCAGGCGCTGGCGGAGCCGGAGCCGACGGCGAAGAAGATCCTGCAGAATCTGGCAGTGCGCGACAAAATGCGCGCGACGCTATTGCGTGAGATGGAACAATTTCCAGTGATCCTGATGCCGCCGTGCGGAATCGCTGCGTTCCGGCATCGCCAGCGCCGTTTTGAAACGCCATCCAAAACCATCGGATTATTTGAAGCGATGATGCCCGCCACGCCGATCAACTTGTTGGGGCTGCCGGCGGTGGTAATCCCGTTCGACAGGGATGAGCGCGGCCTGCCGGTGGGAGTTCAACTGGTGGGTCGGCCGTATGAAGAAGAATTGCTGTTGGAACTCGCCATTCGGATGGAAGAGGTCCGCGGCCCGTTCCCGGGTCCGCCGGTGTGAGTGCTGCCTCGGCCCGGGCGTAACTGGCGTTAGAATAGTTGTTGATGACTGGCAAGGTCAGTGTCGTGATCGAACAGGACGAGCACGGATATTACGCTTGGTGTCCGGAGTTGAAAGGGTGCCAATCGCAAGGCAGTACAGTCGAGGAGACACTTGTGAATATCCGTGAAGCGATCGAGCTCTTCCTGGAAACCCTGACCGACGAAGAGCGCTCGGCTGCCTTAAGCCAGGAGATCCTCACTACTTTCGTCGAAGTTCATGCCTAAAGTTCCGCGTTTGACCGCGGCGGAGTGCGAAGCGTTGCTCCTTCGAAATGGCTTCGATTTGTTACGTTCCAAAGGTAGTCATCGGATCTACGGAAAGAACGACCAAAGGGTCGTGGTCCCGTTCCATGGCAGTGCGACGTTGCACCCAAGGATCGTCAAGCAAGTACTCGAAGCCATCGGCGAGAATCAGCTACCGGGATAGCGCTTCCACGATCGCGGCTTGCACGCTACGCATCTGTTCCTCATCCCGATACTTCTGGCGCGGCCAGAAAAATCCGCGGAGTCCATCTCCCTTTTTCCTGGGTACGATGTGCACGTGTAAGTGCGGGACGCTCTGGCTTACCCGATTGTTGATGGCTACGAAGGTTCCTTCCGCCCGCATGCCTCGTTCCACCGCACCCGTCAACCGCTGCACGTTGCCGAAGAACAGACCAATCAGTTCCGGGGGCAGGTCGGCCAAAGTTTCATAGTGATCTTTAGGAATGAGCAACACGTGGCCAGGGAACAAAGGCCGGTAATCCAGAAACGCTAGCGAGATGGAATCTTCAAACACAATAAAACTCTGCGCCGCGATCCCGCAGAATTTGCAGCCTGCGTCCGAAGCCATTTAGCTTTGAATCAGCCCATCGCCCTGGCTGAGCGCGGCGATAATCTCTTCCGTTCGCCGTCCGGCTGTTTTCACGGCCGATTCCATGGAGAACCAATACGCAATGCCGCCCAGCACGGCTCCGAACAGCAGTACGCCAAAAAACGCCCATTCCGATCCAAAGGCGTAGCGCGCCAGATATGCAAGAGCGATCGGCGCTAGCGTCACCGGGAACAGCAGCATCAGCATGGCCTGCATGCGCGCGCCCGCCGCAGTCCGGAACGACTTCACCGGGTTCACTCCGCGCGGATTATATAACGAGCTGAGGTTTCCGATTGCCAAAAGAAACGTGGTGATCACCAGCGTCACCGAAATCGCTTCCAGAATGCGGAGCCCAGTAACTGGCAGGCGCAGCAACACGCAGACCAGCGCCACAGTGCTGATCTCCAGCAGGACAAAGAACGCGGCAGCCAGGTTCTTCCCTATCAGAACGGTCGAGATTCTCAAGGGAACCAGGAAGTACACTTGGGCCGCGCTACGATCGAATCCGAATACGTTCCAAAACAAGGTGTCGCTCAAAAGCAAGAGCGCGTAGACGCTGACGAACGTCAGATAGTTGTCGCCCACCAGCGAGTGTGACCTTGCTCCGCGATCTCCAAACGCGATCGGAAACCAGATCAGAATCCCAAACGAGAATCCCATCAGAAACACCAAGCGGAACCTGGGGGCGCGGCTCAAGAATCGCAGCTCTTTTTCGATCAAGGCCGCCAACGGATCGGGCAGGACAGCGTTCGGTAGCCGATAGAACCAGTCCAGGCGGCTGGCGGTGCGGCCGCGTGGCGCGCTTTTGGCGGCGGCCTCGCCGAAGTCGAAGGTGAGCCCCCGCTCGAATTGCCAGCGGCCAAAGAAATACGCCACGGTGGTCCAGCTCACTACCACTGCAGCGTTGGTCCATGAGAATTCTCCCTGGGCCAGGCGCGCCGCCGCGGTCCAGAGCCAGTAAGGGGACGCGTCGGAAGCGAACACCCGCCGGAGCTGCTTCTGGAAGCCGCCCAGCATCATCAATTGCGGCAGTGCCGCAGCCAGCACGAACGCGAGAGTTGTGATCTCGCGCACTCGCTTGCGCGCCAGCAGACGAACTAACAGGTCCCGTACGCCTGCCGAACAAAGCAGATTGAACGCCACGAAAAAGGCCAGCGTCCAGGGCGCCCAGAAAGGCACTTTCGGATTCAGCAGCAAGCCGATTCCCGCTCCTCCCAATAGCAGAAGCATTTCGATCCCGGTGGATATCCGCAACAGAACTTCCACGGTAAACAACTGCCGGTGCGGGATAGGATAGACCAACAGCTTTTTTATATCGAGCGCGGATCCGGTGGAAGCCATCAGGATAGGAATGAGCTGCCAATAGAGGAAGCACATCAGGAGAACGCTGGGAAAAATCCGGTGCACGAAGTACACTTCATCCGGATTCGCCAGAAAGATCCCAGCCAGCACCGCGAGAAACCCGAAGCCAGCGTACCAGAAGGCCAGCAGTACGCCGGAGAAAATGAGACCGGCCTGGTTTGACCGCGGGATGTAATTCCGCGCCACGCGCCATTGCGCCCAAACGATAGCCCGCGTCTGGTTCCACATTTACAGCCAGTCCAAACTCTCGGCCGGCCGCTCGGCGCCAACCACTCGAACGAAAACGTCCTCCAAGGTCTCCGATCCCCTCCGAAGTTCCGCCATGGTACCCTTCAGCACCAGCCTGCCCTGGTGAATAATGGCAACCTGGTCGCACAGGCGTTCCACCACCTCCAGCACATGCGACGTCAGAAATACCGTGGCGCCGTGCCGCACTTGTTCTAGGAGAATCTCCTTCATCAGCCTGGCGCCCACTGCGTCCACGCCCTCGAACGGCTCGTCCAGCAAAAACAGCTCCGGCCGATGAATCAGCGCCGCCGCCATGGCTACCCGCTTGCGCATTCCCTTGGAATAGTCCCCGATCAGTTTCCTTACGTCGCCATCCAATTCAAACAGCGTCAGCAGCTCCCGTGCCCGTTCGCGTGCCATGGGCCGGGTCAAGCCGTACATCCGTCCCACGAACTCGGTGAATTCGAAGCCCGTCAAGTGATCGAACAGCAGCGATTCATCCGGAACCAGCCCGATCTTGCCCTTCACCTCCAGGGCGTGCTCCGGCATCGGAAGCCCCAGCAACTCAATGCTGCCTGAGGTGGGCGGCGCAAGGCCCATCAGCATTCGGATGGTGGTGGTTTTTCCGGCTCCGTTGGGACCCAGAAAGCCGAAAAAGCTGCCTCGCGGGACTTCGAGATCGAGTCCATCCACAGCAGGTTTCGTGCCATACACTTTGTGGAGATTACGGACGGAAATTGCTGCAAACATGGGTCAGTCCCATGGTACAGGATGGGGGTGCCTCATACTTTTCCGCCGTTCGTCCGATAAAGACAGTGTGACCGGTTCCGCGGCTCCAACCAACGTCAACGTAAAGGACCAGGCGCTGCGTGCCTTGGCCCAACTTCCACCCTTTTCCCCAATTCTCAACCGGTTGATCGCGAGCTTGGCACAGGAAGACGTCTCGTTCGCCAAAATCTCCGACTTGATCGAGAAGGACACGGCCCTTGCGGGCAATGTCCTGCGGCTGGTGAACTCAGCCCTATATGGATTGCGCGGAACAGTCAACTCCATCCGCCACGCGGTTTCGCTGCTAGGCATCGCCAAGCTCCGCAATGCCACGCTCAGTATGTCGGTGGCGCGAATGTGGAGTCAGGTAAAAACACCGCCTGGATGGTCCATGGCTCGCTTCAATCTCCATTCGGTCGGAGTGGCGATCCTGGCCGATTTGTTGGCCCAGGGGCAGGCTGTCGATTATGCCGAAGGGGCTTTCGCGGCTGGCCTGTTCCATGACCTCGGACTCTTACTGGTCGCACTCGGTTTGCCGGAGGAATACAAGCAGATCGCTTTGCTCCACCAGCAGTCCCCGAAATGGATCATCGAGTATGAACTGCAGGTGCTGGGGATGACGCACCTGGAATTGTCGGCCGAAGCGCTCGCCGTTTGGAACTTGCCTGAGCCGATCCAGCGGGCCGTACGATTTACCGAAACTCCCGACATCGACCCCACCGTTGTCGGTCCGGACGAAATCCGGCTGAGCCGCGTCCTGAACGTTGCGGATCGGTACGTGAGAGGGACCGGAACCTCGCTCAGCCTCTTCGAAGGTACGAGAGAAGATGGACAGTTAGCTATCGAATCCCTAGGGCTCGGTGAACGCTTACCCCAAGTTTTGAGCGAATTCGAGGCCGAGTTCTCCACCATCCAGTCGTATTTCTGAGGACGTTGGGATTTGTCCCCTCACTTACGTGCGGGGCTACAATGCGCCGGATACATGCGCCCAACATACAATGCTCCCCGGCAGGTAGCCCCAAGCGTAAGCGCGGGGACCGAAGCGTAGCCGGGTAGTCGCTTGTTTCGAGAGCGTTACGGGCCACCGAACCGAGGAACTGAAGAACCGAAGAACCGAAGAACCGTGTTTTTGAGGCGCGCCCTCTGTAAAGCTTCGCAAAGATTTTACAACTGGAGTAACTCGCGAACCTTCGCCAGCGTTATCTACTCAAATCCCCGTTACGACGGCGGGCGCTCCACCCTATCACCCCAAAGAGCGCCCGCCTTTTCAAATTTTAGTCCGCGGAGATTCCCTCAAATAACGCCGTGCTCAGGTAGCGTTCGCCGGAATCGGGCAAAATCACCACGATCGTTTTTCCGGCCATCTCAGGTTCTTGAGCGATACGAACCGCAGCCGCCGCGGCAGCCCCACAAGAGATTCCGGATAGAATACCTTCCTCCCGTGCCAAGCGGCGCGCCATCTCGATGGATTCTTCGTTTGTTACCAGCTCGACACGGTCCACCACCCCCAGATCCAGCGTGCCGGGAATGAAACCGGCCCCGATGCCTTGGATCTTATGCGGACCGGGCTTCAACGGCGCATGCTGCAGGGACTGCGAAATAACGGGGCTCGCAACCGGTTCCACCGCCACGGATAGGATCCTCTTCTTCTGCACATTCTTGAGGTAGCGCGAGATGCCCGTGATGGTGCCCCCGGTGCCGACGCCCGCCACTAGTACATCCACCGCGCCTTCGGTGTCCTCCCAGATTTCAGGACCGGTGGTCTTGAAGTGGATCTCCGGATTCGCGGGATTCTGGAACTGCTGGAGCAGAATGTAACGGCCGGGGTCGGAAGCCACCATTTCTTCAGCCTTCGAGATAGAGCCTTGCATGCCGGCCGAGCCGTCGGTGAGGATAAGGGTTGCGCCAAACGCGCGCAGGATCCTCCGCCGCTCCACCGAAAACGTCTCCGGCATAATCAGCGTGATGGGATAGCCACGCGCGGCCGCCACGAAGGCGAGCGCGATACCAGTGTTGCCGCTGGTGGGCTCGATCAATTCTTTACCCGGCCCCAGAACGCCGCGCTTCTCGGCGTCCCAGATCATGGCAGCGCCGATGCGGTCTTTTACTGAATAAGCGGGATTGCGGCCTTCAATTTTTGCCAGTACAGTGGCGCGGGCGCCTGCCGTCACCCGGTTGAGCTTCACCAGCGGGGTCCGTCCGATGCTCAGTGAATTGTCTTGAAATAACATCAAATCTCCCAGTTGGGCACGTATTTGGTTTGCCGCTCGCGCCAGTTGCGAACCAGTTCCGCGAAAGTGGTCTTATCCAGCACGTTCGAGATGGCCGATTCGGCGCGCCGCCAGGTTTCGGTGAACGGATCACCCGCGCCTGGCTTGCGAGCCGGCTTGTTGCTCTTAGCGCCTTCCACATAACGGATAACCTCGCCCACGGTAATCGCGTCCGGCGTGCGCGATAACAGGTAGCCGCCCTCGGCCCCGCGCCGTGACTCCACGAAGCCGCCCTGCTTCAATCCCGCCAGGATCAGCTCCAGGAACTTCTGCGGGATCTTCTGGCGCTGGGCAATATCGGCGATTTTGATGGGTTCGCCTGGCGGCTGGAGCGCGAGGTCAAAAATGGCGTGGAGCGCGTAATCGCCTTTCACCGAGACGTTCATGCCGGAATATCCAATTCCCTCATGCCAACTAGAGATTGTACTCGCACTACGGTTGACTTTCAAACATTGCTTCGAATAACCTCAAGCGCATGCGTGTTGAAATACTGGCTCTGGCAGTGACCGCGAGGCTGCCCGTGCTCGCGGAACTGAGTCCGGTCCGCCGCTGCCGCATCACGTGGTGACCGATTGGGCGCAACTGCCAAAGGGTCAATCAAACAATCCGCTTCTTTGACGCCAACGGCACGCAGGCGTAAGTGCCCTTAGCTCCGTTTAAGAAGACGAAGAAGACGGGCCAGCGACGCTCGGAGAGTATGCCAATGCCGCGTGATCGTATCGAGGTCCGTTTTGCCTTAGGAAAAACGGAGCTCGATGTCGACACTTTCGCCTGACCGCGAAGGTTGGCGGCCGGACGCTCATCTCCGGTCGGTTCACATCCGGATTTCGAATTCCTGCGACGGTCGCCGATTTGCTGAGAAAGGACACGGTAGATATTCGGCTCCAATGTGGAAAATATCGGTGGCATTTCAGCGGCGTCGCCGAGAGAGTCTTTCTCAGTGGCTGGTGGTGGGTTGGGAAAGACAGCCCCCCTTTTCCCTGGCCATGGGAGTTTAACTCGCCGGAACTAACGGACGCAGTCTGGATCAAGTATCTGATGACCGAAACCTAAAGGCCGGGCCGTGCGTCGTCGATTGATTCCCAAACTTGAGCAGCCAACGATGCTCACTGTCGATCTCAAGGATGTTGGGGCTTTTCAATCAACGCGATCACCTGGCTCCATGGCATCGGGCCCTGATGCATGGCGAAGACTGTGTCCACCTTGAGATTCGCGCGTTCCACCGCCTGCGCTACCTCATGCATCAATTCGGGATTCGTACAAACTCCCATCCTCGTTTAACGCGAGAGTGTCGCTGGCATAGAGCAAGCGGGATTCCGGAAAGTAGACCATATACTGCCGCTCCGTGGACGCGCCACGTAACGGATAAAGCTCCATGCGATTTTCACCACTGCCAATCTCTTCTTTGCCAGAAACAATCTTCCAGTTGGGACTTTTCGAATGCTTCGATTTTTCGAGCGCATCGGGATCTAACATATGCGGCGCGCTGATCATTCTGTCGAGCAGCGGCCGGTTCAGATCGAGGATGTGGACGGGGAGACCCTCGGCAACAGCAAACCGCACACCACCGGTATGTGGCCACGAATCCGACGTCGACAGCACAGTCTTGACAGGCGTTCCGGGATAGCGCTTTCTCGCTTCTTCGATCACGCCTTTGATGTACAGCTCGGAAATCGGCGCTTCCAGTATGACGATTCCGTCGGGCTGCTTCACGATGGTGGAGTTCCAAGCATCCGGGAACAAATCTACGCCGGGCGCCAGCGCGGTGGACTTTTGGGCGCGAAACGGGCGGTTCCACCCGGGAGACCCAGCGCTTTGTTTAGCGGCTTTTGCGTCCATGGCAAACGCCTTGGGGTCAATCGGAGCGTTGAACTCGACATTGAGCGCCTGTGTGGAACTCCAAACGGCGCCGTTCCGCTCCTCGACTAGGTTCGTGGGGAAAGCGATGCCTTGTGAAAACTTCCAATTGTCGAAATAAATTCTTTGCTCGACGTCGCCCCAGAAATACCAGAAGTCGTGAAATTCCTGGGAGGTCTCGATGGCATCGGGCAGATGGTTGAAGGGATTGAGGAGTATGCGAACCGGAACCTTCTGCCAGGTAAAAGCCACTACCGCATGGGAAGTGGAACGCAAGGTCTAAAGCAGTCACATCTATCCCTTCCGGAATCTGAGCGTCTAAACAAGAATGCGAAAAGTCTGCCATAATGATTTTTCCCGTTTAGCATTTATGAAAACCAAACTGGTGTTCTTGATTTGCGTTCTTCCGGTCATCGGCGCGGAGCCGGCGGGCTACCACTACTGGAGCGCCGCGGAACTGAAGGGCTTCACAACGAAGCTGGCGCCAAAAGTCAACGCTCAGAAGTTTGTCAGCGAACGGCTGACCGACTATGGCAATCACTACACGATGGTGGCGCATCGGGAGGGCAACGGTGAGGCCGAATTTCACGAAACCGAGTCGGATCTGTTCGTGGTTACGTCGGGCATGGCAACGTTGATCGTGGGTGGAACGATCCCGAACGGCAAGACCACCGCTCCAAACGAGATTCGCGGACCGTCCATTGAAGGAGGCACGCGGCAAAAGCTCTCCGCCGGCGACATCGTTCACATTCCGCCCAAGACGCCGCACCAGCTTGTTCTGGAGCCTGGCGACGAGTTTACCTATTTTGTCTTAAAAGTAAAAGACTAACGCTGCTGTTGCCCCGTGGCGCGCGCACTCATGCGTGCCGTCTCGACACTCGTGTCGAGACTTTTGAATCAACCAAGACTCAACTCCGCGTCGGACCGTCGGATATAATTGGCGTCGATCTCGGCGGGGTCGCGGGCGCGGCCAGCTTCAAACTCAGCCCACGCTACGCGGCCGATTGCGGCCGCCACCGCACGCGGCGCCGCGACTACGGAAACATCGGCGTCCACGAAAGCCCGAAACGGCGCAAAATCGGTTGAAACAAATTCGAAGCCATCTGCTGGCAACGTCTTG
>CZKS01000584.1_pt2 | contig 12161 bp, 11 predicted proteins | sample 1122221 | NCBI WGS metagenome assembly CZKS01 (sample SAMEA3539301, study PRJEB10725) | soil metagenome | biome: tundra; feature: field; material: soil | place: USA | collected 2010-05 | depth 0.15 m
TCCAATCGAATCGCAAACCCTCGGCGTAGGAGGCACATTCACCATCGATATCCCTACCAATCCCGGCTTGTTCGAGCATCGCACGGACACGGTCGAAGTGCAGCCCGATCCGCTGGGCCGTTCGGGATCCCAATCTGGCAAGCAGGCCGCGCCTCTGATCCGATTTGCCGATCTCATCGTCTCCATCAACGGCAAGGCAATAAGGGCCACGGGCCTGGGCGCCATGGTTTATGGTCCGTATGCGATGTTCTACATTCCCAAACGCGGCGGGTATTTCTTCTCGACGCAACCGGTGACGTCGCGGCCTTTCGTCCAGGTGGGCGAGGTGGATCGTAACAAGCTGAGATTCACCATCGACCAGGAAGATTACGACTGCACCTCGGCGGCAAACATCCTCATGCAATCCGAGCAAGGCCAGCTTTGGGTGTATCACGATCCGCAATACAAACCGGGCGGTAACTCGGCCAAGAGCAATCCGAAATCATCGGCTGAGTTTTTCGCCGCCTCGTCAGATTCCTTGAACAGATGGCTTCCGTAAAGTGTTACCGAACCACGACCGTGAGGGAGTCGGTGATTTTCACCTTATCGGGTCAGCACCTTGAACGCATGAGTCCACTGGTTTTTCAGAAATCCAGGGATGAGCCAGAGCATGCACAGCGGCTCGATCGCGCGCGATGCGATGATTCCACCGCAATCGACAGGCTCCCAACCGAACTGGCGAATGATCTCGGAGACCTGTGCCTTCGCGCCGTCATCATCACCGCATAAAAACATGCTGGGCGTGCCCTGTTCAAAATGTGGATTCACCATGAGGGCGCTTCCGACGCTGTTGAATGCTTTCACGACGTGAGCCTTGGGAATCAGCGCCTGAACCTTTTCTCCCAGTGATTCATTGGGACCGGTAGTGAACGGAACAACGCCTTTTACCGGTGGCCCATCCGCAATGGGATTGTTGGCGTCGATCACCGTCTTGCCGGTGAAGTTCTCCGCCTTTGCGAGTTCAATGACCTTGTCCACAATCTGGCCTTTGACTGCAACCAGCAATAGTTCGCCGTAGCTGGCGGCGTCGGCGAATGTTCCGGCTGTTGCGCCGGAGTTCGCCGCCAGCCAAGCCGCAACGTCTTTGTCCAACGGGTCCCGTGTGCCCAACTTCACCTGATGCCCATGTTTGACAAACCCGGCTCCCAATGTGCGGCCTACAATTCCTGATCCAAGTACCCCTATCTTCATGTCCACCATTCTGCCATGAAACGATATAATGCCCGCCACGCACCGATCGGCCGTCTTCCTCCTGCTATCTGTTTCAGTCACGCGCGTTGCCCCCGCGCGATCCCTCCAACTCGAAGATTATTACCGCATCGAGAGCGCTTCCGCCACCGCTATTTCGCCCGACGGCCGCTGGGTGGTCTTCGTCCGCAATTCGATCATCGAGGCGGAGAACGAACGCCACACCGAAATCTGGATGAGCCCCTCAGATGGTTCCATGCCTCCGGTTCGACTCACCAGTCCCGCTTTCAGCGCGTCGGTGCCGCAGTGGAGCCCGGACGGCAAACTGCTTGCGTTCCATTCCACGCGCAAGGCGCCCGGCATTGATGGCGACATCTGGTTTCTGCGCATGGACCAGGCGGGCGGCGAAGCATTGGTAACCCGCGCCGGTTGCGCCGATTGCCAATCTGATTGCCAATCGGCGCGCGGGTTAGCAACTGTTACCAACCTGCCCCACATCCTGAAACTGACCCACTACCTGGCGGCCACCGGTGGTGGACACCTGCCGGACCGTAGAGGGCGAGTTCGCTATGATCGTGACGGAATGGTTTCATTAGAAGATTTCGTGGCCGATTCGCTGATACAGCTACCCGTCACCGAGGACACGAACATCACCCTCGATCCACAGAATTGTACACTTGCTCCCGCGGAGACGGAAACCGAGCGGCTCAAGATCAGCAAAACCTATCACGACTATGAAGATGCGGTACGGTATGATGCGATCCATTTCTTTGCGGACAAGCAGACCTATCGTGCGTCTTTGGGGGAAGCGCTTGGAACCGGATGTTTTGCCTGGGATTGTACTGACCAACGAAAAGGGTGGTTGCGGGACCGAGCACGACCGTGCGGCCAGGGACATCGTGCAAGGATTCGGTAGCCCCCTGGGGTCCGCTGCCCTCGCTGAACTATTGCTTGACATTGGCCTTCCGGACAACCAAGGCACGGAGTTCTGTCTTGAGGGTCCCGCCGGGTATCAGAGTGTCGTGCCAACAAGCGCAGAGGGCCGACTTTGGGTTGGTTACGAATACAGTTAAGCACAAGGCTTGCGACTCTGGTCGCAGCCTGGAAAGCGACCAGAGCGGAGGAGTAAAGCTATGTCAAAAACGTTTAAGGCCACACCTTCCGCCGATGAGATCGCCGAAAGGGCGTCGCGCGGCGAGAATGTTTCACCAACAAGTTCACTGTGGTTAGACCCATCCGTCGCGTGAATGTCGATCTTACCCATTGGCTAGTTACCCGTCTCATTCTCTGCGAGCGCCACACTTCGGCCAACGAATGCGAAGACCAAGAGCATCAGAGCAGTCGACCAACCACCCAGACTGAAGATGGACGGCAAATACAAACCGATCGCTAGTCCCGAACCGATTAAGAACGCCGCCAGCACACCGAATTGCCACATTCCATACAGGAAAATAAACGGCAGGTAGTGCGAGCCGAGGGCAATCATGAACGCGGGATAAAACCAGTTCTCGCGATATGCGGTCGCCGCGAATACAAGCGGCAAGGTGAGCGGTAGAACGAACGCTACCTGCATGGCAAGGGCGTTCATCGGGTGCCCTTTTGGCAGAGAAGCCGGCCGCGCCATCAGACGCAAGAGCAACTGGGTCATGGGAAAGATGAAGATGCCCAACACAAACAGCACCGCCATCGCGTTCCTGGGCGACCGCCGCGTAGCTGTGGCGGCTGAGAGAAACCATACGCCGCTAGAAACCAGCTGACCTGCGAATCCACCTAGGAAAACCGTTCGTACATCCCGCTGCGCGTCACTGATTGTCACAATGGCTGTTATGTTAACTCAGTCTCGGACGCTGTGCCTCGCACCGGCAGATGCAAATTGATCTGTTAGAAACCTCAGCCCACCGCGACTACCCTGGATGTGGGACAAATGCAGTCCACCCCGGTCGGAGCCGCTAGCCAGAATTCTCTGTATGAACAGGTAGTGGATTCGTATGGTCCCGCACTCGACCGGCTCGCCCGGGCCTACGAGCTGGATGCCGACGCGCGCCGTGACCTGCTTCCGGACATTCATCTACAGCTCTCGCGCAGCTTCGCGTATTTCGACCAGCGATGTTCGCTCAGAACTTGGGTGTACCGGGTCGCTCACAACGTCGCTACGAAGCACGTGATGCGGCAGCGCAGGATCAGGGACAGGCTCGTGAACATCGAGAATTTCGACTTCATGCCGGGCTCGGATCAAGCTGAGCTCGCCGCCAGTCAGGCCGAAGCGCTGGGGCGTCTGTCCATGTTGATCCAGCGTCTGAAACCACTCGACCGTCAGATCATCGTTTCCTATCTCGAGGGCATGGACGCAAGCTCGATTGGCGAGATCACCGGGTTGTCGCCCGCGAACATCTCCATGAAGGTTCATCGCATCAAGAACATCCTGAAACGCTGGTTCGGGAAGGAGGGTTTCATGCCGAATAAGTCGCCTATGAACGATCCAAGAAATATCTGGCAAAACCAGCCGACGGAGGTATTCAAAATGTCAGCAGACGAAATGCGTCTTAGGGCGCACCGGTTTCAAATGAAGGCCCGTTTCACGGTGGTCTACTCGATAACGATCGGGCTCAGCATTTCCGTTTTCTTTGGATGGAACTGCATCAGAGCCCACGAAGTGCTTTCTCGGATGGGGCTTGGAATGCTGAGTGTCTGGGGAATCTATTTCGCATATCAGGCGTACAATTGGATATGGCCCAGCGATCTTCCGCAGGATGCCCCGGTGAGCACTTCGCTCGAGTTTTATAGAAGCGAACTCCGAGAGACGCCGCGATTACAGCCGGCATGGCTGGCGCCGGTCGGGCCTGACGTTTTGCTTTTTGGGACTAGCCATGGTTTTAGCGCCCGCGCTGATCGCCTCACTCGACAACCCACGCCTCCTGTTGAACATGGTCCCTTTTTTCCTGCTTCTCATCATATGGTTTGTACTTTTCCTCCGCGGAAAGAAGCGGAGTCAGCACAAGCTTCAACAGGAGATCGACGAGCTACGTACGTTTGAGAGAGACCGATGATTCCCGACCGCACGGCGTGGCTGAACCGAGTGCCGGAGATCCTGAGGGATCTGGAACACTGTTGGTCTTTGACGCTTGGCGTGCCGTATCAGGATGCAAGTTGCGCCTGGGTGGCGCCAGCGACGCTCGCCAACGGAACCTCCGCCGTACTAAAACTTGGTATGCCGCATATGGAAGCCGAGCACGAAATCCAAGGGCTCCGGTTCTGGAACGGAGATCCGACGGTTCAGCTTCTCAAGGCCGACGATGAACTTGGCGCCATGCTCCTGGAGCGATGCGAGCCAGGGACAACGTTGCGCACGCTGCCGGAACCCGAGCAGGATCTGGTGATCGCGGGGCTTCTCCGCCGCCTCTGGCGCTCGCCTCTGGCACCACATCCCTTTCGCACTCTATCCGATTTGACGGACCACTGGAGTAACGAAACCCTGGCCAACATCGAGCAATGGCCCGACCCGGGGTTGGTCCGTGAAGGTCTGCGTCTCTTTAGAGAATTGCCGCGCACCGCACCTGTTGAGTTGCTGCTAGCGACGGACCTGCACGCAGGCAATGTTCTTCGATCCCAAAGGGAGCCTTGGCTAGTGATCGACCCGAAGCCATTCGTCGGAGATCCGGCCTACGATGCCACACAGCACCTCTTCAACTGCCCTGCCAGACTGCGCTCCAACCTAGGCGGGACCATCCGCCGCATCGCGGACCTGCTTGGCGTGGATAGCGAGCGTGTTCGCCTCTGGACATTTGCCCGCGCCGCTGCGGAACCTCGCGATGATTGGCGGAACGATGGTTCCATGGAACTCGCGAGAGCAATCGCTCCGTAGCACTCGAATCACACGTCCCTCGCCTGGGCTATACTCACAGCGACAAGGCCGTAACTCGAGGGCTTATGAGCAGCAGTCGTCTTTTTCCCGTTCAGTTAATTCTCTGGTCTGTTCTGTTGGCCGCCGTCGCAGCCGTCAGTGTCTATCTGGCCTATGAATTGGTGGTCGCGCCGCGGCGGGCGCTACAAAACCAGATTCGCGAGCAGAAAGAGACCATTGCCAAGCTCGAACAAGACAAACAGCGCCTGGAAGCGTACCTGAAGATCCTGAAGCACATCGACCGGCGAGCGCGGGTCGAGGTTCTGCGCCAGGCGAATGACCAACAAGGCAACCTACAAACCACCATCCGGTTCACCGAGACCGACGACACAGGCAAACCAATCAGCGCCTCCCGAGAGCTGACACTGCCGGGACAAGAAGTTTACTTCGACACTCTCGTGATCAAGTTCGACGATCACTTCGTCGAGCAGGGCGATCCATTGAAAGGCCAGGCGCTGATGCTATTCCGGCGAATTTTTTCCAGCACCATGCGCGCGGAAGATGGATTCGTCATCGACAAGGACGGACTTGTACCCGAGATCTACGCTGGGCGGCAAACGCCGAGCGGCTTTGAGAAGGATCTCTGGAAACGCTTCTGGGATCTTGCCAACGACGAAAAACTGGCAAAGGAGCGCGGCGTGCGGGCTATCCACGGCGACGCGCCCTACATGCGTCTGGAACCTGATCGAGTCTACGAGATCTGCCTGCGGTCAACCGGTGAGGTGGTCATCACGCCGGGAACGCGGCTGGCGCCCTCCGCAAATGACTCTGAGGTCCAAGGCATGATTCGTCTCGCTACATCGGACGGGAAATCATCCGGAACACCCGGATTCGTTGCTTCGCCCGGTGAGGGAGCTCGTTTGATTTACAGGAATTACCAAGTGCGAGTCGTATCGCCCTCCCGTGAAAATGGTGTGCAGACCCCGATTCACCAGCTTGCGATGACCGAAGGCCGGATATTTCGCCCCATCATGTCCTTGGATCGCTATCTGCAACGTCGAACCGGCTGCGAACAGCGTGCTGGAGGGCCAGATCTCAATTTCTAATGGCACAATCTCAGTGGGCCGCACCTTTTGAATTCGGGTGTGGTTGAGCCAAGGGCGTAGAGGCGTGCTCCGCGATTGGTCCAGTTCTCGGTGGGATGCCCGGAGCCATCCCTTCGCTGCGGCGTCGCGCTCGTACCCGTTGAATCCCGAGAAGAAGACTTCCTGCTTGCCGGAGTCGAATTTTCGAATGACGACGAACAGATCCAGATCATCGCCTTCCGAAGTGCTGACCCAAAGTTTCAGCCGCATGCCCCCGGTCAATTCAGTCGTTTTGTCGAAGCGAAACGAGAATGTAGCTCTGTCGTTCTCCTTCTTCCCGGTGCTGCGGTACTGGACGCTGCTCTCCTCCTCCACCGGCTCCTGCTCAAGCCCCGAAGTGCGGGCGTACAAATAAAGCCGCTCAGGCCGGACGGTCGCGACCGGCCAATTGTCCTCATGCCGGACGTCCTGCTGATAGTAGGATCTCCGAATCTCCAGCCGTACCCGCGGGACCCCACGCATGCCATTATCCACGCCGCGCAGAAAGAAATCGAGGAATCTCTTCTGGAAGTCGCGCGCTTCATCGCCGTAGAACGTTTCCCACTTCTTCCGCCCGTGTGTGAACAGCCATTTTTCCTTCGATGCTATCCGTTCGAATCCTTCGATCGATCCTCGCGTATGCAGTCCGTGATCAGACCAGCTCGCACAGACCAAGGCCGGCGCTTCGATGTCTTCGAGGATCGGGCGTTTCGTCGACCAATAGGCGTCATCCCGCGGATGGCGCTCTCTTTCAGCCAGAAAATCCTCTGCGAGCGGAAATCGGCGATTGCGCCCACCCTTGATTCGATTCTTGAACCAGATGGGAACGAACTTGGTCTCGGGTATTCCGCCATGAAATGCCAATTCCCGGTAAAGGTCGGTGACTCCCTCCCACGGAACGATCGCGCGCAGGTGCGGAGGCTTCAAGGCTGCGACGTGCCACTGCGACATGGCTAGATAGGACACACCCAGCAGGCCGATGCGGCCGGTACACCAGGGCTGCAATGCCACCCATTCTATGAGGTCGTAATAGTCTTGTGCGTCTAGTGGCCGCAGCACACCCGCCTGGCCTTCGGATTTGTGCGTTCCTCTGACGTCAGCCTGGACGACGGCATAGCCGTTCTCAACCCAGTGCGCCGGGTCAGGAGACTCGAAGCCGGCGAACCGCGAGCGATTGAGTTTCCCAAACTTTACTCCGGAAAGACGCATGAAAAACTCTCCCAACCGATCCGGCAGTTTGTCTTTGCTGTAGGGCGTGACGGACATGATGACTGCCCAGGGGCCATCCGCGGCAGGTCGGAACAAATTGACGAAGAGGCGCACGCCGTCTCGCATCGGCACTGGGATATTTCGCTCTAGGATCATTGATGATTGAAGGCCCGGATAATCCTATCTATTTGGCAACCGCTCTCGCCTTCGCAACAATCTCCCTCACCTCCGCCGCCAACGTCGGAGCGTGATACGGAATCCCGTCCTTGATGGTCCACTCCACGCCGCCGGTATGGACCACCTTGCCATTCTGAAGATCGTCAAATCCTCCGGGATAGAGCACCTTCAGGTTCTCCAACGGATTGCCGTTCACCACCAACAGATCGGCCAGATAACCTGCCCGCACGCGACCAATGTGCGTTTCTTGACCGAGAATTTTCGCGTTGTTGGCGGTGGCGTGCTGAATAACAATGAGCGGTTGGAATCCGGCTTCCTGGTGCAGCTCCAGCTCGCGGATTAATCCGAAGCCGTACATCTGATAAATGAAGCCGGCATCGTCGCCGCAACCGATCAGGCCGCCGCGCTTCTCGAATTCCAGCAGGGCAGCCATTTCAATGCGGTAATTCTCTTTCCAGAAAGCTTCGTCAGTGGATGTCCAGCCGATGAAGTAGGACCCATGATTCGCTGGATTCGGCTCGAAGTATTTCGCCAACGTCGGATGCAGATATTCGCGGAACCAGGGCTGGTTCTGAGCGCGTTGGAGATCGCGGCTAGCTTCATAGATATCCAGCGTGGGATCCCAGGCGACGTGCGCGGCCACCATGGCGTCGAAAACTTTCATCAATAAGTCCCAGTTCGCTTCGCGCCAAAGCCGGCCGGCGTAACGGAAACGGTCCGTCTCATTGTTGTAGTTGTACCTGGCTGGAAAATCCTGCCGCCCGCTCTCGATGGCCGCGTCGGGAATCCCGTACCAATGCTCGATGCTGGTGGTGCCGAACTTGATGTCGTCCCATGCGTTGGTTTCTTCGACGCCCGTGTGATGCGCCACGCGCAGCCCCAGCTTGTGCGCTTCGTCTTCCAAGGCCTCCATCACGTCGCGATACACGCCCAGGATTTTCACTCCGTCGGCGCCCATGGCTTTGTACTCGCGAATGCGGGCGCGCGCGTCATCCGCGTTTTGAGGAGTGGAAGGCTGGTTGAACATCGGATAGACGAAGATGCGAGGCGCCGCTACTTCACCCGCGGCGCTCTGCTGCCGGAGCTGCAGCGTTTTGGGTGTGTTGCTGCCGACGTCGCGAACCGTGGTGATCCCGCAGGCCAGCCACATTTTCAGCTCATAATCGAGCGGCTGCGGAATCCCACCGCGCTCTTCCTGGACGTGCGCGTGGGCGTTGATGAGGCCAGGCATCACGTATTTTCCCGCAGCGTCGATTTCCACATCACCTTGCGGCCTTTGAGCGGTCCCGCGGCCGACCGCCACCGGATCGAGCGCAACGATGCTCGTAATCCGGCCGTTCTCAATCACGATATCCTTCGGCCCCGACGCCGGCGTCCCGTTGCCTTCGATGATGATGGCGTTGCGGACAATCAGGCGCGGGTAGCGATGCCCGCTGATAATCCTGGCGTTCGAAGTCTGCGCCCAGGCCGGAAGCGCGGCGAAAAGAATCAGCAGAAAGCGCATATCAGCGGGTATCGTAGCACGTCGCATGAGAAAATGAACTCAGTGCTCGAAACGCTCAATCAGGAGCTCACGCGCCGCCGCGCATTGTGGATCACGCCGTTTGCCTTTGCCGGACTGGTAGCGATCTTGTCGCGCCGCGGCAATCGTTCTGATACCGTCGTTGCCAGCGCGAACGGTGAAGAAGTGACGCTGGTCCAATTCAGCGATGCCGGCGAGAAGTTGGAAACGGCACGCGTAAGGAAAGTGATTCACTCCGACGCCGAGTGGCGTAAGCTGCTATCGAGCGAACAGTACTACGTAACGCGCCACGCGAGCACCGACATGGCGTTCACGGGAACGTATTACGAGATCCACGATCCCGGCATTTTCCGCTGCATCTGCTGTGCCAATGCGCTGTTCAGCTCGGATTCGAAGTTTGATTCAGGCACGGGTTGGCCCAGCTTCTTGGCGCCGATTGCGGAAGAGAACGTTCGCAAGCGCTCGGACATGAGCCTTTTGATGCAGCGTGTAGAGTTGCTCTGCACCCGCTGCGACGCGCATCTGGGACATGTCTTCGACGACGGCCCGCCCCCACAAATCTCCGCTACTGCATCAACGAATCGTCCCTACGCTTCATTCCCCGCAAAGCATAACCGACAGCACCCAACGAGAAACGAGAAACGAGAAACGGGCTTCTAGCCAGTCCCCGCCAACCGAACGCCAAGCTGCTGCCAGGTGCCGCCAGTTGTAATGGGCAGGTAGCTGATGTAGCCCCCGGTTGTCATAGCCGGAATCGGTCCAGTGAGCTTGTTCATGAAGTCCAAAAGGGCCGGGGCTTTGGTGGCCTGCTCGAAATAACCGGGCGTCACGAAGTTTGACACGGCCACTTGAGTGCCGTCCGACGTCACGATGTTGTATTGGTCGTTCTCCACCGGGTCGCAGACCTCGAGCGGCGCTAAATTCTGGGCGCCCTGCGCGTCTTGGTACTGCACAAGTGAATCCACCCATGGATCCGCCAGCATTTCCAGAAGCTCGTGGCTGATTACCGTGCTCAGCGCCACGTTTCCCTGCTGGGCCGGCAGGACGAACACTTCGCCATATGGCCGGCCACCGGTTTGATCGTGCCATCCCAGCGCCCCCGCCTGGTCGGAGTTGTCGGTGATGAGCAGATACCAAGAGCCGGCCTGGACTGACGCCGGGTTCTGGGCCGTGCTCAGACGAACATGCACGCCCCACACCGGAGCGAAGTCGCGGTTCACCTGAATTTGCAGGGCCTCGAGAAGTTGTGGAGTCAACCCGAAGTTGGTGGACCCGTTGACCAGCGCGACCGATACCAAGCCCGCCGAACCTAGCTGCTCCTCCGTTTGTACGGCGGCAGCCAGGTCCGATATGGACTTTTTCAGGTCGGCTAAAGCTTGAGCGGCTGTAGCCATTCGACGCTCCTATGTAGTCGCCGGCGTCGGCGTCGTGGAAGACGTCGTCGGAGTTGTGGCAGGCGTCGGCGCTGGCAGCACGGCTTCCAGGCCCGATGAAGCGCCGGAAAGGCCGGTAGTGATCTGGTCGATGGATGCCTTTATATCCGCCAGTTGTTGTGGAGTGGCCCCGCCCTGCGCCTGCAGCGTTGCCACCTGAGCGCTCAGCGCCGAAATATCGGTGACAGCGGAATTGATGTCTGTAGAAATTTTCTGCTGCGCAGTGGTCAGGGCAGTCAGAGAATTCTGGATGTCCGTAATACTGGACGATTGTGTACTCATGATGGTGTCTCCTTGTTTGTTTATTGCAGCTACAATGATCCGAGTCTGCTTGCTCAAAAGATTTTCCAACTTCGCCTGTGATATTTCGAACATGCGTTGCCCCTCTTGCGTCTACTGGAGTCTCTCAGCGACGATGTTCAGCGCGTACTGATCGCCGCTGCAGGTCCCGGCCGTTCGCGTTGTCGAATAGGTTATGGAACCGCTCGCCACCATCAGGGGCAGCCCACTCTGTGACCTGCCCAGCGCGGCCAAAGATAATCCGTTGACGGAATTGCTCGTGGTGGCTCCGGCGCTGTCCGTGTAGCCGATGGTTACCGCTAGCGTACAGCCGCTACCCGCAGTTGCCGCCGTGGTAGTCTGCGCGATGGTGACCACCCAATACATTCCGGCCGCCGCAGTGGGAACCAGATTGGCCGAGCCGAGCGAGGCTGTTTGGGAAGTGAGCGCCACGCTGCCCAAAATGCTTGGCGTCGAGATGCAATTTCCGGAACCGCTAACCGAGTGCAGGTTGTCGCAGGTGCCTACGCCCGCATTCTCCGGCAGCCTCCATACAGTGCCGTCGAAATACAGCGTGATCGGGCGTCCGGCTACGATCTGACCTGTGGTTGGATCGGTTACTCCATCGGGCTGCTTGATGTTCTTGATCCCCAGGCTGTCCACATTGAGCGACGCGGCGCCCGTGTTGCCTGTGTCCGCATTCAGGGTGAGGTGCATCCCGGCGGTGTAAGCCGTCAACGCAGCGGCGGCGCTCAGGCTGCAGGTATATGCGTCGGTGCCGTTGGTGGAATTGCAAAAGTCCGGTTTGCCGGCTTGCGAAGTACCGATTGTCAGCGCCACCGCTGTGTTGAGGCTGGGAGTACAGTCCACACGGCTGGCGCCCGAATTATTGGTACATACCTGCGTAATTCCAGTTCCGGAGATCAGATTCAGGGTTGGCTGAGTGCCTTGAGCGGTTCCATTGACGTCGATGCTTAACCCGGATATTCCAGCGCCGTTGCAGTTGGTCCGGCCGTTGCTTGGATCATCCGTGCAACCGCCGCTCGTGAAGTTCAGAGACCCTTCCACCGGCAAGGCGGTGCCTGCATTTTGAATGTGAGCGATCGCGCCATTCGATCCGGCAGGACCCGTGGCTCCAGTAGGACCGCTTGCTCCCGCAGGACCCGTCGCTCCCGCAGGACCCGTCGCTCCAGCAGAACCAGTTGCTCCAGTAGGACCCGCTGGTCCGGCTGAGCCCGTTACGCCAGCAGGACCCGTCGCTCCAGCGGAACCCGTCGCTCCAGTAGGACCCGCTGGTCCGGCTGAACCCGTTGCTCCAGCAGAACCCGTCGCTCCAGTAGGACCCGCTG